>Ga0209698_10000125_pt1 | contig 75541 bp, 66 predicted proteins | sample LitLauG_LLR_2012_FD_187203 | JGI IMG/M metagenome (GOLD analysis project Ga0209698, IMG submission 187203) | Freshwater sediment microbial communities from Pennsylvania, USA - Little Laurel Run_MetaG_LLR_2012 (SPAdes) (version 2) | ecosystem: Environmental > Aquatic > Freshwater > Creek >... | reverse complement strand
CGGAGGAACTGAGGGGGGAGATTGACGCTCTCCGTGAAGAACTCCGCTGCCGCGCCATGCTCGCTCCCCATCCCGGACTCCTTGAATGAATAGATGATAATTGCTATGATGATGTGAATATTTCAGGATGAAAAACCCCCGATGATATCGGCCGTCGGACTCACGAAGACATACCCGGGAAAAGACGCTGTACGCGGGCTCAGTTTCTCGGTCGCCAGGGGAGAGATCGTCGGGTTCCTGGGGCCGAACGGCGCGGGGAAGACCACCACCGTCAGGATGCTGACGGGAATGATACGCCCCACAAGCGGCACCGCGACGGTCGCGGGTTTCGATATTACCAGGGAGCCGATCGAGGCGAAGAAGAGGCTCGGATACGTTCCGGAATCCGGAGCGTTGTTTGAAACACTCACCGGGGGCGAATACCTGCATTTCGTGGCGGATCTGCACCACCTGGACAGGGATGTCGCCGAACGGCGTGCTGATGAGTTCCTCGATCTCTTCGGCATACGGGCCCAGCGCGATCAGCGGATTCAGGAGTACTCGAAAGGGATGAAGCAGAAAATCCTGATTTCAGCGGCGCTCATCCACCATCCCGAAGTCCTGTTCCTCGACGAACCGCTGAACGGGCTCGACGCCAACGCTGCGCTCGTCTTCAAGGAGATCATCAAGCGACTCTCGACCCAGGGTATGACGATGCTCTTCTGCTCACACATACTCGACGTCGTGGAAAAGCTCTGTCCCAGGATCATCATTCTCAACGAAGGTTCCATCATTGCCGAGGGGACCTCTGAAGTGATCGCGAAGAGGGCGGGAGAAAAGACGCTTGAAGACGCGTTCTGCCGTCTGACAGGGGTGCGGGACGCGAAGGACTCTGCGCGGGATTTTCTCGAGGCTCTTGGACGATGATGCTTGACAGGTTCCTGACGTCGTTCGGCGTCGATCCCATCCAGTGGCGTGCGCTCATCCGGACGTCGTACCTCCTCCTGAGGAGGAACCCCGCCTCAATCAAAGGCCTCAAGACCGGCAAGTCTTCCCGGGCGACCGGGATCGTGGTGATGCTTGTTTTTTACTTTCTCCTCGGTCTGGTGTTTGCCATCGTCCCCTGGGGAGGGGGCGACCCTTCCGTCGCCGCGTCCGTCGTCCTCATCCCCACGTCCTTCTTTATCGCCTCCATCATATTGCTCGAATTCGGCGCGACGATCATCTCGCCCGAGGACCACGCCGTCCTGAGCGTCAGGCCCGTTTCGTCGCGCACGTACTTCGCGGCCCGCGTCAGCGTGATCATTTTTCTGACCCTCCTCTTTGCGGGGGTGCTGAATTTTCCGTCCGCCGTGAGCTATGCCATGAAACGGGGACCCCTCGAGGCGCTCGTATGGGTCGTTGCGGCATGCGCCAATGCGCTTGCGACCGGCATGGGGATGGTCCTGCTGTACGCCATCGCCCTCCGGCTCATTCCGTACAGGCGCCTCATGACGCTCATGGCCTACTTTCAGATGTCCATGTCGTTTCTGATCTACGGAGGGTTCGGGTTGCTCTCCGCACGGATATCCCGGTTCATGGCGGGCGTGACGACGGCGGAGCCGTGGTGGTGGTCATTCCTGCCTCCCGTCTGGTTTTCATCGTTCACAGCGCTTGCCGCCGGGCTCTGGACGACGCAGAATATGATTATGGCCGCGTGCGCGGTCATCTTCCTGGGTGCGCTCCTCCCCGCGGGCATGTCGAAGATTTCGCTTTCGTACGCGGAATCGATTTCGCAGGCGGCGGTTCTGGAATCCGCCCGCCGGGCTCCTCTCCGGCTGCGCCGCATGGTTTCCTTCCTGAAACGTTCTGAAGACCGGGCGATCGCGACGCTTATTGCGTGTCAGTTCCGGTACGACATCAAGTTCAAAATGACCGTCCTCGGGATCATCCCGCTGACCGCTCTGTACATCTACCAGGGGCTGCACGGTGGAGGCAGATTCTACGATCCGTTTCAGCCGAAGCTTGACGTCAGGGGGATGGCCGGATCCTCGCTCCTGTATATTGCGATCATACTCTTCCCGGGGATACTCAAAGACGAGATCGGCCGGTCGGACAATTTCCAGGCGGCATGGATTTTCTTTGCGACTCCCTCGGACAGGGCGGCGCTGGTTCTTGCGGTCAAGAGGGTTCTGGTCGTCTATTTCCTGATCCCGTACCTCTTCCTCCTGGGTTTTGTCTTTTACTATTTTTTCCGGAACATCCTGCACGTCCTGATGCACGAAGTTGTGATCCTCCTGGCAAGCCAGCTTCTCCTGCAGATTGCGTTCCTTATCGCACCGCGCCTCCCGTTTTCGGCGCCCCGCGGCGTTGGGGAGAAGATCGGACTTACCACGTTCATCGTGTTTCTCGGGCCGGTCTTCCTGCTTGCCTTGCTTGCGGTGTTCTCCCGCTATTTCTACATCAACCCCGTGTCGTACATCGTCGGGACCTCGGCGCTCGCCGCACTCGTCGCGATCGTCGAGCGGCTCCTGGTCTACAGGGTGTCCCGGAAGGTGGGCGGACTGGAATTCGTCGGATAACGCTTCCCGCAAGCGGACGGTGGGCGCGTTCCGGGAGATCCGGTCGATCCGCTCTCAGGCGGTGCATCGTGTTCAACCCTTCCACGGCCGAAGCCATTCCCTGTGCAACGTCCTCCGCACAACCGCAAGAATATGTCGCCGCGATGCATCTCACCCTCTCCGGCGGCGAACCTGCCTCAATTGATGCGGAATCGCGGAGGTTCATGCGACGGATAGGTTGACCTTCTCACGAATCTCTCCTACATTGACAGCACGGTAATATCGGCCGCGATCGTCCGGGCCTCACCCGCGGCGCCAATGTTCACGGACTGCAGAGAGAAAGTTTATCATGCAAATCTACGTTGGAAACCTTCCTGTCGACGTCGACGACGTCGCACTGAGGACGATGTTCACCGAGTTCGGAGAAGTCCTTGCTGCTTCCATAGGGAAGGAAAAAGGGTACGGGTTCGTTGAGATGAGGAAGGCCTCCGAGGCGCGGGCGGCGGTGCACTCCCTGCGCGGGAAGGACATGCAGGGAAAACCCCTTCGTGTCAAGATGCTGAAACCCGGCGATGAATTTCACGCCCAGGCACAGGCGCTTCACGGCGGTCGGGGCATAAAGGGCCCGCCCCAGTCGCGCGGAGACGGCAGCTACAGGGGAAGCGGGGCGATCCGGAGGGGCGGTCAGCGGGGGAGCTGACTTATCTAAAGCGTGAGATGAGAATCGTGTTCGGGAGCCTCTTCTGTACAATTCCGCGGCCGGGAATGCACAGAAGAGGTTCTGCGTTTTCACCAGGTCATTTGGGAAGGAAAATATGTCACGATTCGTGTATGCGTACACCGGTCCGTTCATGGCGTTGCTTCTTGTCACGCTCGGTGTAACCGGCAATCTCTTCTCGGCAGATCCCATCGTGATCGCGGCTCAAGTCGTCGGCCTGGGTCTCATCATGTATGCCAGGATCGCGTTCGGCCGCCAGAAATTCCACATATCCGCACGCCCTGCCGACGGCCCGTTGCTGAAAAAAGGGCCCTACCGTGTCATCCGCCACCCGATGTACGCCGGAGCGGCCCTCCTTCTCCTTGTGACCGTCATCAGCCATTTATCCGTATTGACAGCCGTGATCGGCGTGCTTGTCCTCGTTCTCCTTCCGTGGCGCATCCAGATCGAGGAGCGGGACCTCAGGTCGCATTACCCCGGCTATGAAGTCTATGCGTCGGGAACGAAAAGACTCGTTCCGTTCGTCTGGTGAATCGGAACTTATCGGGTGGCACCCGCGACCAGAAGCGATTCTTAAGGAAATGCCCGGCCTACAACGACCTCGCGGTCTGCGAAGAGAGTTGCGTTCCTGAGATTTCTGTCGTATATTTTCAAAGAACGTTCTTTCATTTCCTGGACGCTTAGCTCAGCTGGTTCAGAGCGTACGCCTCACACGCGTAAGGTCGCTGGTTCGACCCCAGCAGCGTCCACACTGCTTTACCCTCAGAACGCCGCCCCGCTGTTACCGATCACGTGACATACTTACCACGGGAATTCTATGCCCCGAGTCACAGGAATCCTCAATCGAATCAATTATCATAGTCCTGTATCGCATGTAGGTAGTTGGTTCACAAAAACTGCATGCACGACAGTCCTGTGTTTGAAGTTCTTACCCGCTCCCCCCGGCTACGGTATTCAAACGCGCCCATTTTCATGGAAACGTCGATCCCCCGTTATCCGTTAACGGAAGTTTATTCCTGAGGCGCACATGGCGTACCAGCTTGTTCCTGATATCCTGGGGGCGATCATTGTTGCGGCGACGTTTCTTCTCTGCCTCCGCTCCTTCCGGCATGAGGATCAGCGACGTGCACAATCGCTGGACACTGCCTGCGCTCACCCGTCGTCGCTCGACGCCGGTGTTTCAAAGCAGAGTCTCGCGGAGCTTCTCAACCTCATGAACGAGAGCGTCGGCCGGACCATGCTTATCGGTCATTCCCCTGTCGCGGGGGCGGCTGAAGCCGAAGCGACCCGCATGGATGGAGTGCAAGATCTCCTGGGCGCGGAGGTCTTTACGCGGCAATCGTCCGCGTCGCCACGGAATGCTCTGGACGGGATTGAGGTGACTGTGCGCGTGAATACGCAAAGAACGTCGGCCGCGGCCTGTCCCGACGGAACGCAGGACATCGTCAACGCCGAGTGGGAGCCCGTCTATCCTGAAATCACCCGTGCGAGACGTCTGGCATCGTCCCGTACAGCGCGGAGTTGAGTGAATGCGCTGCGCGGTGGCGCGACGCACTATACTCTTTCGATCCTCTTCTGAATTGACCTCCTGTCTGTCCGGGTTTTTGCGAGAGTGAGAGCCCTTTGCAGGCTCTCCTTCGCCCTGACATCGTCGATGCCCGAGTACAACTCGCCGAGCAATTTGTAGAAATCGCTCTCGACAGGCCTACGTGTGCATGCCGTCCCTTCTGGCAAGCCGTCGTACCTCCACACTATTCCCTTCCCCCTGCAGGACCGGACTCCCTTTGGCAAACTCAACCGCCTCGTCAATCGAGTCGGCCTTGACCACGATGTACCCGCCGATGGTCTCCTTGATTTCGCCGAACGGGCCGTTAGTCACAACGGGTTTCGCATTCTGCGTCGTGACCACTCTGGCGCCGTCGAAGAGGAGGCCGTTGCCGCCGCCGAATTTGTTCTTGGCGGTAATCCCTTCTATCCAGTCCATCGTCTGCTTCATCCAAATCTGGATTTGTTCCGGCGACGCGACCTTGTTCCCGTCCTGGTGTCTGAAAATCAGCATGAATTCGTCCATTGTGTTATCCTTTCTGTTGTGTGCATGGCGCCTGTCTGACGGCCGCCTTCGCCTCTTTGGAGTATATAAGAATAACAAATGAGATTGTTGAAATTGGACATCGGCGTTTTTGTCTGCGCCCGCTTGATTTTTCTCCCAGTATTTCATAGATTCTTCCTGCTGAGTCGTTGCACGCAATGTCATTTACCCCCCACCCTTTAAACCGGCCCTGAGAGGCCGAAAGGGAGCAACCAGTGGTACCAGCAGATTTCTTTACAGGACCTCCATCCCTGACTCAGGGGCTGGAGGTTTTTTTATGCTCCGTTCTACACCTTACTCCCATTTTATGCCGGGAAATCACGCCATGAGAAAGCTCAAAGCACAGATCATCGACGAAGCCGGTTTCGAACGCACAATAACGCGGCTGGCACATGAGATTCTCGAGAAGAACAAAGGCGCCGAGAGCATCGTCATCGTCGGCATCCGGACCCGGGGGGAATTCATCGCAAGGCGCATTGCGAGGAAGATCGAGGAGGTGGAGGGAGTCACGCTCAAGATCGGGTCTCTCGACATCACGCTGTACAGGGACGACCTGCTCGGAAAGCTGGAGCAACCGCAGCTGAAGGGGACGGACATCATTTTCGACCTCAACGACAAGAACATCATACTCATCGACGATGTCCTGTACACCGGCAGGACGATTCGCGCCGCCCTCGACGAGCTCATCGATCTCGGCCGGCCGAAGACCATCCAGCTTGCCGTGCTCGTGGACAGGGGACACAGGCAGCTCCCGATCCGGGCGGACTATGTGGGGAAGAACGTCCCCACGAGCTCGAGCGAATCGATCCGGGTCCACGTGCGGGAAGTCGATGGCGAGGACGCGGTTCTGCTGATGCACCCCGAATTGCCGGAATGACCGTCAGGGTAATCATAGAGGAATCTCCATATGCCATTAAAAAGTAAGCACCTGCTCGGACTCGACGGCATAAGCCGCGATGACATACAGCTCATCCTGGACACGGCTGTGTCATTCCGTGAAGTTCTTGAACGCCCGATCAAAAAGGTGCCGCCCCTGCAGGGAAAGACGATCGCGAACATGTTCTTTGAGAACTCCACACGCACGCGGCTCTCGTTCGAGCTTGCGGAACGCCGCCTTTCTGCCGATGTCCTCGGCTTTCAGGCGACCGGGAGCAGCGTGAGCAAGGGGGAGACCCTCAAGGATACCGCGCGCAATATCGAGGCGATGAAGGTCGACATGGTTGTCATGCGCCATTCCGCGGCCGGAGCGCCGCACTACCTGGTCCAGGTGATCGATGCAAACGTCATCAACGCGGGGGACGGCGGCCACGAGCATCCCACGCAGGCGCTCCTCGATATGTACACGATCCGGGAGAAGTTAGGCCGGCTCGATGGTCTTCACGTATGCATCGTGGGGGACATAGCACACAGCAGGGTTGCCCGGTCCAACATTTACGGTCTCAAGACCATGGGGGCAAGGGTGTCCGTCTGCGGCCCTTCCACGATGATTCCCCGGGATATCGAGCGGCTCGGGGTCGACGTCTACAATCACATTGATGACGTCCTCCCGACGGTCGATGCGTTGAACGTCCTCAGGATCCAGATGGAACGCGACGCCGGGCGCCTCTTCCCGACGCTCCGCGAATACCATAACTTCTACGGCATCACGCGCCAGCGACTGGAAAAGGCCGGGCGGACGATCACCATCCTGCACCCCGGTCCGATCAACCGTGACGTAGAGATCTCGGCAGATGTCGCAGACAGCGAACATTCGGTGATTCTGCAGCAGGTTCTCAACGGCGTTGCAGTCCGTATGGCGGTCCTGTATCTCCTTTCATCGCGTAATTGACAGAACGAAGGGCTACTACACCAATGCACTATCTCCTCAGGAATGGCAGGCTGATCGATCCACTGAAGCGGCGAGACGAAGAAATCGATCTGCATATCGCGGACGGCAGGATCGAACGGATGGGCAAGGGGCTCAGCGTCCCGCATGCACAGGTGGTCGAGCTGAAGGGCAAAGTCGTCGCTCCCGGATTCATCGACATGCACGTCCACCTCCGGGAACCCGGGTTCGAATATAAGGAAACCATCCTCACCGGGTGTACGTCGGCGGCAGCGGGAGGGTTCACCGCGGTCTGCTGCATGCCGAATACAAACCCCCCCATCGACGATGAATCGGTTGTCCGGCTCATAAGAGAAAAAGCGCGCCTGGCGCTGAACGGGCTCGTGGATGTCCATCCTGTTGCTGCCGTGACGAAAGGGAGAAAGGGAGAGCACCTCGCGCCTCTGGCGGAACTTGCCGCCGCCGGAGCCGTGGCCTTCAGCGATGATGGCGAGCCGGTCCATGACGGGGAAATCCTCCGTCGTGCGCTGGAGTACGCGTCAATGTTCGGCCTTCCCCTCATCCAGCACGCGCAGGACTTGCCGATGACGAAGGGGGGGGCGATGAATGAAGGGTTCACTGCGACGCGCCTGGGCATCCCCGGAATGCCGCCGGCCGCCGAAGATTCGATGGTTGCCCGGGATATCCAGATCGTAAAGTACACCCGGGGGAAATATCACGTCGCCCATATGAGCACGGCGGGCGCAGCGGCAATGGTGCGCGCGGCCAAGGCGGAGGGATTGAACGTCACCTGCGAGGTAACGCCTCACCACATCGCCCTGACGGACGATGCGGTCAGCAGCTTCGATACGAATACAAAGATGAACCCCCCCTTGAGGACGAAGGAGGACGTCGACGCGCTCAGAAAGGGATTAAAAGACGGGACGATAGACGCGATCGCCACCGATCACGCCCCCCATTCATTCGATGAAAAGCAGGTGGAATATCAGACGGCTCCTTTCGGCATTGTCGGGCTCGAGACAGCCCTGGGTCTTGTGATCACGGAGCTTGTAAACAAAGGCGTGCTGACGCTCTCCCAGATGATAGAAAAGATGTCGACGAACCCGCGCAGGATACTCAATCTTCCCGAGATCCGGATCGAGGAAGGCCGGAATGCGAACCTCACGATATTCGATCCCGAAGCCGAATGGATCGTGGATACGGGGACATTCAAATCTCGATCGAAGAACTCCCCGTTCGGAGGACGGCCGCTGACCGGGAGACCGGTCGGCATTATGAACAACGGCGAGGCGTATTGGGTCTGACAGCCTGCTCCCGCGTCCTTATTCGTGGACACCTGCATCGGTTTCCATACACACCTTTCCGCTAAAACCTCGAAACCGTCTTCGAAAGAGGGTCAATTCGATGGGTCCGGAGTGGCACGTCATTTGACGATATCAAATGACGACAGCTACCGAATTTCCGGACCCGACGATGAAACCTCTTTTCATACTTGCGGCGATCAGCGTCCTGATTCTTTCAGGATGTCGCCGGAATTTTGACCACCCTGATTACGGTCCCCCCAGCCCGCCGACGGGCATAAGCACTCAAACAGGGGACAATTTCATCGAGATCTTCTGGAATCCCAACCCGGAGGCGGACATTGCGGGGTACAACGTCTACGTTGGCGCCTCCTACCAGGGGAGATATCAGTGGATAGGGTCGACCCGGGGAACCTCGTATGTCGACAGGGGAGCATTAAATGGCACCACCTACTACTACGCGGTGACTGCGTATGACAACGAAGGGAACGAAAGCGATCTGAGCCGGGATGTCGCCTACGACATTCCGCGGCCGGAGGGGTACGGCGTCGCACTATCTGATTACAGGACAGTCCCTCTGACAGCCGGGTATGATTTCTCGACCTACTCCATACTCGCCTACGATGACAAGAATACCGACATGTGGTACGAGTACTACGGGGGGGTCAGTTATATGGACGTCAATACCGACTCCGACATACAGGATATGGGCCCCACGCAGACGATTCTCGACATCAATCAGGCCCCGGCGGGCGGTTGGTCGTCGACGCACGACGTCCAGCTTACCGCCGGTCACACGTACGTTGTCCGCACCTGGGACAACCATTACGCAAAATTCAGAGTTTCTGCCCTCGCGACCGACCACGTCGTCTTTGACTGGGCGTACCAGCTGGTAGCTTCAAACCCCCTGTTGAAACGCGCCGTGGTGGGCGGCGTGAATTCCCGTCCGGCCGTAACGCCGCACAGGATCAACTGAGGGGTTCTTTTGTAACGGCGTGCCTTCGGCCGGATGGAACGAAAGAGCCGCTGGCGCGTGTATAGAACAGTGGAGCGAGCGGTGCCGCATGTACGGTTCGATGGTGGCCGGCCGTGCAGGCACCCTCCTCCATTGGCTTCAAACGTGGGGAACTCAAACGCAATCAGGAGGCCGGACAGTCCCATGATACGAACCCGAATGTGCTTGCCCGTCCTGTCTATCGCGCTTCTGCTCTGTCAGGCATCGTTCGCGCAGCACTACGGACGGGGAGGACGGAGTGCATGGGGATCCGGCTTCGGGCGTGCCCGGGGGTTCTATTCAGGGAGCTACGGAGGGTATGCTCCGGCGCCGACGTACTACCTGAACGGATCCGCAGACGTGGCAGTATGGCCTCAGCCCTACCTCCAGCCTTCCGAAGAGGATCCTGAGAATGCGCGATATGCTCCTGCTCCGGGATACGAAATGCCGCCGCCGGATCGGGGACGGGGTGCGATCGAGGTAAAGCTGGATGACTGCCGGGAGAACGCCCGTTCGGCCGGGTACAGCTTTTCCGAACAGCGGGTGGTTTCATGTGAAGACTCCACCGTCGACGTGTATCTTTCCTTCAACGAGGACGGAAACTACCTGTTCCTTGTCCCGGAGGATACGCAGATCAAGGACATCGGGCCGCGAAACGAGTTCAGAAACATCCGGCTCATCAAGCCCGCCAACTGGTCTCCAGATCACGGAGCGTCACTCACCGCGGGTCACGTGTATCTCATCTGGACGTACAGCGGAGACTTCTACCTCGTCAAGGTCGATGCCCTCTGGGAAAAACACGCGATGTTCAGCTGGGTATGGCATTCCCGCCTCTCCAGGGAGGATGCCGAGAGATTCCTGAAGAACAGTCCGGGCGGTCCCACCGGCGCCCCGTCCTCCGCGCGCTAAACCGGCCTCGTGCCAAACCGGCCTCGATCCATCGAGTTGACTTTCAGCCGGAGGCGGGTTACTTTTCGATCGTTACCAACCCCCATGAGAATGCACGTCCCCCTGGCGATTTTTGTCGCCCTGTGTTTCACCCTCCACGCTGGAGCCGGGTCCGCTCCACGCGAAAGGGGACCGGGTGAAAAGACGGAGATCCGTTGGGTATTCGACGACATCCAGCGCGGTATCTCACAGGGAAATGTCGCGAAATTCTCACCGCATCTGCATTCGCAGGTCCGCGTTACACTTCACGGCGGCGAAACCGGCCTCTACAGCGCGAATCAGGCGTACTATCTCCTTGAGAATTTCTTCCGGGAACGGACGCCCGTGAATTTTAGATTCACGACGTTCGGAGAGTCCGACAGCACTCCTTTTGCCACCGGCAGTGCCGCGTTCACCTATCAGGGTGTCCGCCAGCATGTGCAGATATACGTCGCACTTGCCCCGGAGGGTGGACGCTGGGTGATAACGCACATCAATATCTACTGAATTCCTTGGCCGGGTATTTCTCCTCCCTCAGCGCTTTCCTGACCCGGGCCAGAATCCCGCCCGCTGCCGCGATCGTGGCGGCGCTCCTGGTTCTTCTCGGCATCTCCCGCGCAGTGCATTCAGCCCTCGAATCCTCGTACGCATCGCGGTGGGACCAGGTGAGCGAGGAGCAATGCAGGGCGAACCTCTCGCTGGCCATCGACCGCTTTACCCAGGAACAACGATCGCTCGAGCGCCTCGTAGAGGAGCTGGCTGCGAGCAGGGAGCTCCGCGCATATTTTCTGAACAAGGGGAACGACCCGACCCCCCTCTTTGAACGTCTCGAGCAGCTCAGCCGCGATGAGGACGTGGGGATCGACGTGTTTGATGCAGGGGGAGACCTCGTGGCGTGGGAGGGGCCAGGGGGTCCCGTGACGCGTGCGGACCGTGCCCGTGCCCTCGGCGGGCGCACGTTCACGTACGTCGAGAGGACGCCGGTCTCCTCCGTTCTCATGGTCGGAGTACCTCTCCGGATGGGCGATACCGTCCGGGGGGTCGGCGTCATTCGGAGAACGATTGATTCCAACGCCCCGCTGAATAATCCCCTCCTCCGGCAGGAGGCTGTCGACGAGCAACTCTCACGGGAGATCGGAACAACTGTCGAGTTTTCGTTCGCGGGAGAGGGTGAGACCGTCAACGACAGCCGGTATATCTCGGGACCGATGTACGGCCTCGACAGCACGTTGCTCGGGTCGGTCAGCGTTCTTCGCCCGGTGCGCGTTGCGTTTTTCGATTCACTGGGGGTCACCTTCCGGAGAATTGATGCGGTCCTTTCGGTTCTCCTTCTCCTCTGCGCCGCATGGGCTCTCAGGCGGGCAATGTCGTCTCTCCGGAGCTTCACGCTGGTGGCTCTCCTCATCACCGCGCTCGTCTGGATCATTCGCTTTGCGCTCCTCTTTCTGGACGTCCCCTCGGGGTTCTTGTCGGGGGGGATATTTGACCCGGGCCTGTTCTCTTCGAAGTTCGGGTTCGGTCTCGCGAAATCCATCGGCGAACTGACGATCACTTCCGTGGCCGTCGCGCTCGATGTGGCGCTGGTCGTCCGCCTGCACCTTCGCAGACCTTCCCCGGCGCTCCCGCGGGCACGGCTCCCTCTCCCGGCCAGGATTGTTGCCTCCGCGGGCGCGACTCTTCTTGTGTTCGGTCTCCTTCGGGGATACGCCGCCGCGATCCGCAGCGGCGTATTTGATTCGGCCCTGACCTATTTTGACGCCCGGGTCCTCGTCCCCTCCGCGGGACTTGTGTTCATGGTGCTGAACCTCTTTCTCCTCGGGTCATGCACGATTGTCGCGGCCATTGCTCTGGCGCTCGCCGTGGTCGGGTGGTGCTCGGGCCCCGAAAAGGGAAAAATCACCGGGTGGCTGATTGCGGGGGGCTTCTTCGCGGTCGTGGCTGCAGGGTTCGGCGTGATGCAGGAATCGCCCCTCATGAGTCCCTGGTACCGCCTCCTGTTCGGCGGGGGCGTCCTTCTTGCGGCGCGGGGGTGCGCCGCCCTGTCCGCGGCAGGGGACCGGGCTGCGCTCCAGCGCTTTCTGTTCCTCATACTTGCCGCCTCGGTCGTTGCGCTCTACCCGCTCCTCGACGACTTTGTGCATGAAAAGGACCGGGGAAGAGTCGAGGTCTTTGCTGCCGAAGAGCTGAAGCCCGTCGACGGATGGCTCAAGCATGTTGTGGGGGAGGCCCTGCAGGGGTTCGAGAACGACGATTACCGGAGCAGGCTTTCCGAGGGGGATGCAGCAGATGTGGCCGGGATTGCGTTCGAGCGATGGTCCTCCAGCCTCGCGTGCAGCCAGGGCTACGATGCGATGTTCACCGTGATCGATCCCACGGGACGGCAGGCGAGCCGATTCGTCATCGGCTCGTCCATCGCGGGGATGACGGAGGCGGATACCGCCCTTCCTCTCGGACCCGGACGGATCATTCTGGTCCGGAATTTCGGGACGGGGGTGAACGCCCTCAAGGTCTACGCAGGATCCATGCCCATTGTGGGGCAGGATAGTATGGTGCTCGGCCACGTGCGCGTCGTCGTGGCTGCCGGACAGCACGCGCTCTTCCGCGGCGAGACCCCGGCGATTCTGCGCGGCTCATCGGAGTCGCGGCTGGAATCGTTCTATCGCCGGGTCACGCTTTCTGAATATACCGACGGGATCCTCCTGACGTCGAACAATCCTCTCGTCCCCATTGCGAGGCCCCTCCCCGAATCCGTCAGCGAAGCGTTCGCCGATTCCGCGCGCACGGCGCTCTGGGCGGAGGAAGAGATCGACGGTGACCGGTATGAGACCTATTTTGTCCGGCGTGGGCCCACGGACATTGTCTCACTGGGACTCAAGGAGCTGGGCGCCACATGGCACATTGTCGGGATAGTGAAACTCGCGGCCCTCTGGGCCGTCGTTGCTCTTCTCCTCCTCGCATGGTGGCGGATCGTCCAGTGGACGAGGGGAGTCCCGTACCGGATGACGTTCCGCGACCGGCTGCTTCTCGCCCTCCTCGTCACCGCAATAGTGCCTCTGACGTTTATCGCATTCTACGCCAGGGTATATGAAGGCGAGCAGCAGATGGAGACGCTCGAGCAGAGACTGGACGAGGAGACCCAGGGGGTAATCTACAATATCACGGACCGTCCGGAGCAGGGGGTGACCGTCCCGGCGTTCCCCGACTCGCCGCTGAAGGCCGAGGAACTCGCATCCGACATCGGAACGGACTTCAATATCTACACCGACAATCAGTTGCGCGTAAGCAGCCGTCCCACGCTGTACGATGTGGGGATCCTCGATTCGCGCCTCAGCGGCAATGTCTATTCGAAGATAGTGCTCGGGGGAAAGCGGTTTGTGATCCAGACGGAAAAAATCGGTTCGGTGGAGTACAACGTGGGGTACAGGCCGGTTCTCGATGCCAACCAGAACATCATCGGTGTGGTTTCCGTCCCGACACTGTTTCGGTCCGAAGAGAGCGAAGAACAGGCCGCCCGGCGGAATGCGCTTCTCCTTGGAACGTACGCCGCCGTTCTCCTTCTCGTCATCGCAATCGCGGCCGCGTTCGCCGGCCGGATTGCCGCGCCTGTGCAGAAGCTGACCGAGGCCACGCGGAAGGTCGCCCGGGGGGATCTCGATGTTCACGTCCCCCACGCCGGCGCCGAAGGGGAGATCAGTGAACTTATCCGGGCGTTTGGCCAGATGACGCGCGATCTCCGCAGGAGCCGTGAGGAGCTCGTCCGCTACGAGAGGGAGCTCGCCTGGAAAGAGATGGCCAAACAGGTCGCACACGAGATCAAGAATCCCCTCACGCCGATGCGTCTCTCGATACAGCATCTGCGGCGGACATACCAGGACGGTGCGGAGCACTTCGGGGAGATCCTCGAGAGCGTGACAAAGACCGTCATCGAGCAGATCGATACGTTGAGCAGGATCGCGTCGGAGTTCTCGCATTTCGCCCGCATGCCGAGGCGAAGCCTGGACCGGCTGGACGTGGGCGCGGTCGTCGACGAGGCGGTCCGCTTGTTCAGCCAGGAGAGCTCCGTCGTCTTCACGATCGATATCAGGGGAGGGACGCCCCCTGTGATCGCGGACAGAGAGGAGTTGCGCCGGGCGCTTATCAACATCATCCGGAACGGCATTCAGGCGATGGATGGCGCCGGGTCGATGGTCATACGGGGGGGTCCGGAGGGGGGAGGACTCGGCGTCAGCGTGACGGATTTCGGCAGGGGGGTCCCTGCGGACATGATCGGGAAGCTCTTCATGCCGAATTTCTCGACCAAGACGGACGGGATGGGTCTCGGGCTCGCGATCGTGAAAAAGACAATGGAGGACCTTCACGGGAAGGTGACCTTAGTTAGCGAGGAGGGGAAGGGGACGACGGTTTCTCTCTGGTTCCCCGCGGCCGATGCGGAAAATACGGGTGCGGCATGACGTCGATCAGGCCTCTGGTCTTCCCCCCCGGGATCGTCGCCGCTTTCAGTACGCGGAACGGGGGGGTGAGTCCTCCTCCGCTCGGGATGAACCTTTCGTTCCGTGTGGGTGATGATCCCTCGAACGTCCGGAAGAACCGGGAATTGTTTTTCGGAGCCCTGGGAATCCCGCCCGACCTGATCGCCGCTCCGGGGCAGGTGCATGGAACGACCGTCCGGCGGGTGGACGAGCCGGGGGAATACCCTGAAACGGACGCCCTGGTCTCCTCTGCGACTGGGCTTTTCCTCTGCGTGTCCGTCGCGGATTGCGTACCGGTACTTCTCTTTGACACTCAGGGAGGGGCGGTCGGCGCGGTGCATGCAGGGTGGCGTGGTACCGCCTCTGCCATCGTCGCTGAGGCCGTCAGGGCGATGCGCGCCGAGTTCGGCACACCCCCCTCCCGCATCGTCGCCTCGATCGGCCCGTGCGCCTCAGCCTGCTGTTATACTGTCGGTGCTGATGTCGCCTCCCGCTTTCCGCAGGAGTGCGTCCGGAACGATGGGGGCGGACTGTTCGTGGATCTGAAATCCGCAAACAGGACTCAGCTCATCGAGGCCGGCGTCCCTCCCGGAAGCATCGAACTGAGCCCCTACTGTACGATTTCCGATTCATCGATTTTTCACTCGTACAGGAGGGACGGGACAAAATCCGGAAGAATGATGGGAGTGATCGGACGCATGGCCTGAAGGGAATTCGTTGATTATGTTACGCTAATTCGTTATCCTTCTCACCGTAGCATTTTTCAACAGGGGGTACCCCATGTGCGGCATCGTCGGCTATATCGGCCAGAAAAACTGTGTACCTATACTTCTTGAGGGGTTGAGGAGGCTGGAGTACAGAGGGTACGATTCTGCGGGCATCGCGCTGATTAAGGACGGGTGCTTTCACATAGAGAAAAAGGCCGGAAAAGTCTCCGACCTGGCGGAAGCCATCCGGATTCTGAATGGCTCATTTTCCGCCGGTCTCGGGATGGGGCATACCCGCTGGGCCACGCACGGCGAGCCAAACGATGCGAACGCGCACCCGCACTGGGACGCGACAAAACAGATCGCCGTCATCCACAACGGGATCGTCGAGAATTACTCCGCCATCAGGACGAAGCTCGTAAGGGACGGTCACACGTTTACCGGGGCGACGGACACGGAAGTGCTGGCGCACCTGATCGGCGTCATGTATGACGAGTGCGGGGATCTCACGACCGCGGTCCGCCACGCGCTCGCCGAAGTTGACGGGACATACGGACTTGTCGTGCTTTCGGTCCATGAGCCGGATAAAATGATCGCCGCACGGAAAGGGAGTCCTCTCATCCTCGGCATCGGCGACGGGGAGAACTTTGTGGCGTCGGATGCGTCGGCGATTGTGGACCACACGCGCAACGTCGTCTATCTGGATGACGGAGAGATCGCCGTCGTGACGCGCGAGGGGTTCCGGACGGTCACAATCGACGACGTCTCGGTGACAAAACAGGTGGAAGAAGTGACCCTGGAGCTCTCCCAGATCGAGCGGGGGGGATACGATCACTTCATGCTCAAGGAGATACACGAGCAGCCCGACACGATCACCAACGCGATGCGCGGTCGGCTCCTCGTGGACCAGGGGAACGTCGTCCTCGGCGGGCTGCGGCACGTGATGGACAAGCTTCTCTGCGCGCGCAGGTTCGTCATCACGGCGTGCGGCACGTCCTGGCATGCCGGGCTGGTGGGCAAGTACATGTTCGAGCAGATCGCGAAGATGCCGACGGAAGTCGAGTATGCGTCGGAGTTTCGTTACCGGAATCCGATTATCCGGAGCGACGACGTGGTGTTTCTCATCAGCCAGAGCGGTGAGACGGCCGACACGCTGGCCGCGGCGAGGGAAGCGAAATCAAAGCATGCGACGATCCTGGGGATTGTGAATGTCGTCGGCAGTTCGATAGCGCGGGAGTCGCACGGCGGTGTCTACGTTCATGCGGGCCCCGAGATCGGGGTGGCCTCGACAAAGGCGTTTACGTCCCAGCTCACCGTTCTTGCGCTGATCACGCTCATGGTCGCCCGGGCCAGGGGGATGTCGGAGGCCGACGGGAGGGTGCTGGCCGAGGAGATCGCCTCGCTCCCGGACAAGGTCAGGACGATCCTTCAGAACACGGAGACGATCAAAGCCATCGCGCAGGAATTCAAGGACACCCCGACCGCGCTCTATCTCGGCCGCGGCGCGAACTTTCCGGTCGCTCTCGAAGGAGCGCTGAAACTGAAAGAGATCTCCTACATCCACGCGGAGGGCTACCCGGCCGCGGAGATGAAACACGGCCCGATCGCCCTCATCGATGAAGAAATGCCCGTCGTCGTGGTCGTGCCGAAGGACGCCATCTACGAGAAGGTCATCAGCAACATTCAGGAAGTCCGGGCCCGCAGGGGACGCGTGATCGCCGTGGCAAACGAAGATGATCACGAGATCGACTCCCTTGCCGAATTCGTCATACGGGTCCCGCGCACGTACGGGTTTTTCGGACCGATCATCAACGTGATCCCTCTCCAGCTTCTCGCGTATTACATCGCCGTTGCCAGGGGGACGAATGTGGACCAGCCGCGGAATCTGGCAAAGAGCGTGACCGTCGAGTGACGGCTGTTTCCTTATAATCGAAAGGATCGCGATGAAACAGGAACCCCGGTTTAGGCCGACCGATTGGGCGCTGGTGCTCGGCGCGTCGAGCGGATTCGGCGGGGCGGCGGCGATCGAACTCGCCCGGGCGGGGATGAACATTTTCGGTGTTCACCTCGACCGGCAGACGACGATGCCGAACGTCCATCAGGTCGTCCGGGATATCAAGCACACGGGGCGCGAGGCGGTGTTCTACAACATCAATGCCGCCGACGCGATCAAGAGGGGGGAAACCCTCGACGAAATCAAGGAGCGGTTCGGCAGCCACGGCAATACCGTGCGGGTTCTCATCCACTCGCTCGCGTTCGGCACACTCAAGGCGTTCATAAGCAAGAACCCTGAGGATTCGGTGAATCAGACCCAGATGGAGATGACGATCGATGTCATGGCGAACAGCCTCGTCTACTGGACGCAGGGGCTTTTCTGGCGGGGTCTGATGAAGCGCGGCGGCAGGATATTTGCGATGACGAGTTCGGGGGGACACAGCACGCTCCCGTTTTACGGCGCGGTGTCGGCGGCGAAGGCGACGCTGGAATCGCACATCCGCCAGCTCGCAAACGAGCTCGGTCCGCACGGCATCACCGCAAATGCTGTCATGGCGGGCGTGACGGACACCCCGGCCCTCCGGAAGATTCCCGGAAGCGTGGAGATGCTCCGGATTGCAAAAGCGAAGAACCCCGGCGGCAGGCTCACGACTCCCGAAGACATCGCGAAGATGATTGTGCTCCTCTCGGAAGAGAACGCCGCGTGGCTGAGCGGGAACGTGATCGGCGTCGACGGGGGCGAGGACATCGTGAGCTACGTCGGCCAGAAAGGAACCTCCGACTGAATGCTTTCGCTGCAGGCGGTTTCTGTGCATCCGCCGCCTGCAGCCGAATCGTGTCACGCCGCCGCCCGCGTCCGACCGCCGGCGAACGGCCGCATGTGTGAGTCTCCGCCGGCGCCCCGGCGGGCCTCCGCCTTCTGATTCCGCATCCCGGAATCCCGGCTCTCTCCCCAACCCCCTGTTCTTCAGACCATCACCCTAAAGCGAGGAATTTCCAATGCCTGAGTATGCCATTACCGATGAACAAAAGATGCTCCGCGACATGGTTCGTGAATTCGTCAATGCCGAAATCAAGCCGATAGCCCGCAAGATCGACGAGGAAGAGCGGATCCCGCCGGAGCTTATCCGGAAGATTGCCGACCTGGGGCTTCTGGGGGAAGCATTCCCGCAGGAGTACGGCGGGGGGGGATTCGGCGAGATGGGGTATTGTCTTGCGGCGGAGGAGATCGCGCGGGGATGCATGTCGACCGCGACCTTCATCGGCGCTCATCAGTCGATCGGCGCAAACGCCATTTACCTCGGCGGGAGCGAGGCCCTGAAGAGGAAATACCTCGTCCCGCTTGCGGAGGGGAAGATGATCGGCGCATTTGCCCTCACGGAGGTCCTTGCCGGATCGGATTCATTCAATCTCCGGACAAAGGCGGTGCGCGACGGTGACGAATGGGTGATCAACGGCGAAAAGATGTGGATCACGAACGGCGCAATCGCCGACGTCGTGTCGACGTTCGCGAGGACGGAGCGGGGGATCACCGGGTTCGTTGTGGAAACGAAATCCCCGGGGTTTACCGCGGGCCCCGCGGAAAAAAAGATGGGGATTCGCGGCAGCGTGACGACGCCCATCGTCTTCGAAAATCTCCGGGTGCCGCACGAGAACATGATCGGGGAGGACGGCCGCGGGTTCCTCGTGGCGATGAAGACGCTGGATGCGGGGAGACTCGGGCTGGGCGCCGCGACGCTCGGCGCGGCAAAAGAGCTCCTGGAGATGTCCGCGAAATACGCAAAGGAGCGGAAACAGTTCGACGTCCCGATCGCCCAGTTCGAGGCAATTCAGTTCATGCTCGCCGAAATGGCGACGTTTGTCTACGCGATGGAATCGATGGTGTACAGGACTGCGGCCGCCTACGATGAAGGAAAATCGATCTCCCGCCAGGCGGCGATTGTGAAGCTCTTCTGTTCCGAATCGCTCGACAAGGTCGCCGACTGCGCGGTGCAGGTCCACGGAGGGATGGGGTACTCGCGGGATCTTCCCGTCGAACGGTATTACCGCGACTCGAGGATCAACAGAATCTTCGAAGGGACGAACGAAATCCAGAAGCTGGTGATCGCACGGGAGGTATTGAAGAAGGCCGGAAAGTCGTAAGAACTTCGTTGCGTTTTTCCGCCGCGTCCCTTATATTGTGTGTTTTATGGACAGGTAGCTCAGTTGGTAGAGCAAAGGACTGAAAATCCTTGTGTCGGGGGTTCGATTCCCTCCCTGTCCACACGTTGTCGTTGATTTTTCCCCCTGGACGGCCTGCCCGAACGGAAAGCCCCCTGTCGCACCACTGAAGACGTGTCAGGGAGTTGTCCGGAATTCCTCCTCGAAAACGTCTCTGTCGCGGTGAAAAGTGGAGAACGCGCTCTGTCCCTCCTACGCGGATGATATCCGGTGTCCGGCTGATCTCCTCTGCGAGCACACGGACAAGGCTGAGACCGAATGTCTCCGGGTGAGAATCCTTTCGATTTCCGGTTGCACCGGAACCAACGGGTTTCGCCGGTCGTTTAGGGAGTGTGATGGGAACTGAGTCGACCCGCTGACGCCTCCCCGCGTAGCGGACAGCGTCATCCTCTTTTCAACTTCGCTCAACCGGCAGTGCATCGCAAAGTATCTCTGAAGGAGTGTGTCATGTCCCGATGGGACAGGCTGGTGGTTTCTGTTGCAATCGTTCTCGTGATGGCCCCAAACACGGGACATGCATGTGCATGCGGATGCAATGTCTTTACCGTCGGCGCGAGATGGACGATGCCGACCACGACCGGATTCGGCGCGTTTCTCCAGTACAATTACATGAACCAGACGAGGGACTGGGGCGAATGGGGGAGTGCCCCCGCCTCTTCGAACAGCGATCAGGAAATCCGGACGAGCTTCTATACGCTCGGATTCGAGTATATGGCGGATAGGGACTGGGGATTCATGGCGGAGGCGCCGGTATGGGCGAGATACTTCAGGACTGCTTCCAATGACGGAAGCATTGCTTCGGCGAATCACACATCGTTCGGGGATGTCCGACTCACGGGTGTCTACACGGGGATCTCGGAGGACATGTCAACCGGGGTACAGTTCGGGCTGAAGCTGCCGACGGGCGCTTTCCATCAATCGCTCCTCGACCGTGATACGCAGATCGGGAGCGGGACTACGGATCTCCTGCTGGGGGGGTATCAGATGGGGCAAGAGGTCGGTTGGGGATGGTATACACAGCTCATGTGGCAGCATGCTCTCGGCGCCCGCGAAGGATACCGCCCCGGGGACAGCTTCGACATCAACGCCGGAGTGCATTATGACGGATTTCTTGGTCAGTTCGGTATCGTCCCGATGCTCCAAATCGCCGGTTCTTTCCGGGGAATTGACGACGGCGCGGCTGCCGACCCGGCGAATACGGGCTTCCAGAGAATGTACGTTTCGCCGGGACTCGAGATTGTCGCGACGCGTCATCTCGTCATGTACGGTGATCTGAAGATACCGGTCGTTACCCATGTCCGCGGTATCCAGCTCGTCGCTCCCGCCCTTGTAAACCTCACTATGAGCTATTCCATCTGATTGCGCTCGAGGCCCCATATTCCTCTCGACGGCCGGAGTTCGGGCCGCCCCGCAGATCCTGAACTCACCGGCACCCCCGGGTGGATCAGGACGGCCGTCCGGGTGGCGTGCCTGGTCGCATTCCTGGCGTTCATGTATCACGCATTTCTGTGGGCTCCCCGGCCGACATCGGGGTTTGCCATGTACTACACGTATGCGCGTCTCGCCGGTCACGGGTTTTCCCCGGACAGCGTCTACAACGGTGCCTTTTTCAACGCGAAGCTCAGGGAATTCGGGTTCGATCTCCGGGATGAACCCAACAACGCCCCGACGGCGGGTCTTGTCTACATTCCGGTGGCTTGGCTGGACCCGGTTCCTGCAAAAATCGCCTGGAGCGTTCTCTCCCTCGCTGCATTTGCGTTTGCGCTGAAGCTCCTGTTCGATCTCTCGGGGGTCCGTCCCGCGGGGATCGCGGGACTCCTGATGCTGACGCTTGTCTTTCTCTGGCGGCCGGCGTACGACAACGTCGCGTTCGGACAGGTCTATTTCGTCCTCCTGCTCCTCTTTGCGCTCAGCATGAAAGGGGCCGGGACCGGGGGGAAGGCCCTGACGGCGATTCCGCTCGCATCGGCGATACTCGTGAAGGGATACGGCGTGATCCCCGCCATTCTCCTTCCCCTCGAGCGACGATGGAAAGAGTCCTTCCTCGTGGTTGCAATCGTGGTGCTCATCGTAATCGCCACCCTGCCGCTGGTCGGAACGGCGTCGTGGGGAGTCCTTCTATCGAAAGTTCTCCCTTCGCTGGGAAGTCTCCCCTCGGACGGGAATGTCGCGTATCAGACGATCAACGGATTTTTGAGGCATTTCTTCACATTCGACCCGCAGTGGCTTCCCCATCCCCTTATCGTCCTTCCTGACCCCTCTGTCAGGGCGCTCGGCTACGGAATCGGCCTGTGTCTTGTCTGCCTGGTGCTTCTCCGCGCGCGATTCGAAAGCAGTCAGGACCGGTTCCTCTCTTTCTCGGCGGCGCTTGCGGCCGGCGTCGTCACCGCCCCGATCGCCGAGGAGTACCATTTTGTCCTCTTCCTCCCCCTTGTATTCGCACTCTGCTCGCGAGTGAGTGCTCCGGGCTTTCCCTGGAGAGAGAATGTCACGGTGACCGTAATTCTCGCTCTTGCGCTTCTCCTCATGGCCGCGCCGCTCCATTACAAGGTGCTGCAGGATTCACCCTTCCCTGTATCTCTGCTGTCTTATCCAAGGCTCTATGCGGGGTTGGCGATGCTCTGGTGTTCGGGGAGAGTCGAAACGGGGGGAACGCCTGATAAAGCAACGAAGGCCCGGTGATTCACTCACCGGGCCTCTGCAGAATATAGATTCGATCGGACGAATACCCGCTGCCGGTCGTCAGTTCAGCGTGACCATGCTGTCGTGATCAGGATAGACGTACACGTGTACGGCAACCGGGGAACCATTGTAGATTTCGTTCCCGACCCCCTGGAGAACAACGAGAGCGTTCGATCCGCTTCCGGCCCCTGCAGTCTCGATGAAGTAGGACCCGTTCGCGTTCGTCGGCTTATTCGTCAGGAGGGTAATCGCACTCGTTGTCAGCAGGGCAAACGAGTTCCCGCCGCCGCCGAGTGATGTCGGCCGCCTGTAGAACTGCTGTGCGCGTGATGCGAGGTTCACCAGGTCGTTGCTGAGAGCATCCCGGTTCGCGTTAATCGCACTGTCGGAGAACATCGTGATTCCGACTGCGACCGCTATACCCACCACGATCACGCCAAGGATGATAAGAAGAAGCTGCTGCTGTCCCATAAACTACCCCCCTCGATTGTTATTAGTTCAGTGAATTCAAGTTGAAAGAATAGGAATGGAGATTCTATGGCAACATACATGCCAGCACTGATACCAATGAAAAAACACCCTTTTGGAGGAATGGTTCCTGGTGGGAGGGCAAATATTACCCCTAATGTAATGATTCTTGAGCGCGATATTGTGCTTCCTATCACGCATTTTGTGCGGATCCTGAAGAATATGCAATATACTCGCGGTTTTTGTGACACTGCTCAAGCAAATTTGCCCGGGAATTTTTTTCCTTGGGGGGAGTCCTTCTTACCGGCAAAATGGTATTACCGATCGGCTGCCCGGCGGGTCGCAAACACTCGAATCGAGGAGAGCATGAGATTCACTGAGCGCAGGACAGTGCTGGCATGTGCGGCCGCGATGACGGTCGCGCTTTGCTCCTGTTCTTCGGAAGCTCCCAATTTCAGCCTGAAAACTGCCGAGGGGAAGACAATCGAACTTCGGAATTTTCAGGGGAAGGTCGTCGTCATCAATTTCTGGGCTTCATGGTGTCCCCCGTGCAGATCGGAGATACCCGGGCTCCTTGAAGTCTACCGGAAATACAGACCGAAAGGACTTGAAATCGTTGGAATATCGCTGGATTCGGATGGATGGAGAAAAGTCTCGCCGCTTGTCAGGGATATGAACATTGACTACCCCGTAGTGATGGGGAACGACGACGTCGTCCATGCGTACGGAGGAATCCGGGCAATCCCGACGACAATTATCATCGATAAAGAGGGGAAAATCATCGACCGCGTCATCGGATTCCTGGACAGGCAGCGGTTCGAAGATGAGGTCCTGGAGGCAATGAATTCCTGAGGCAATCCCCTTAACGAATAAGAACGAGCCGTATCGTCCTCGCCTGGCCTTCCGATTCGAGCCTGCAGAAATAGACTCCGGAGGGGACCCCCCCGGCATCCCACCTCACCGTATGTTCGCCCCGATTTTCCCTCCCGTCTTTGAGCGTTGCCACTACCCGTCCGAGAACGTCCATCACGATGATCTTTATTCTGCCTCCGGTGGAGAGTGTGTAGCCTATCGTCGTCATCGGATTGAACGGATTGGGGTAATTCCGGAATAGTGAGTATCCACTTTTTCCCTGCTCAGGCGCCGACGAAACGGGTGTCGCGAACACTGATTCGCTAAACCATTCTGCTCCGTTTGTGTCTAACTCTCTTACCCTGTAATATCGACCCGGCATCACCGAAGAGTCGATGTAGGAATAGGAGTGTGCGAGGATCGTCGTCCCGTGTCCCGGTATAAGCCCCGATACCGTGATGAACCCGCCGGTCCCGCTTACGGAGCGCTGCACTTCAAATCCGTAGCAGCCGTTTTCGCTTATCGTGGACCATGATACGAGCGTTGTCGCATTGTCCCGGAGGGAGGCGTCAAGTGTGCCGAATCGAATGGGGAGGAGGGCATCGGGAGGCCTTTCGAGAGCCGCCGACGAATTCTGGGGGCTGAGGGACTTCTGAGCGACAAAATCTGCGGCGTTGTTGTTGCTGTCCCATCCGTTACCATGACTGACGTCGATCCCCCCCGGCGCCATATCTGCGGCCGTGGATTGCGGCGATGCCTTGCGCTCTATGGAAGTCGTCGTCCCGGGGGCCGGGGCAGGTCCCCCGCCTTCGTACAAGTCAGCAGTGCCGTAACCGACCATGTCGACAAGTGCCGTATCCACGGGGTTCGCACCGGAGAGTAGTGCCGTGTTTCTGACAAGCGCGATTTTCCCTGCGGTGGCTGAGATGTTCATGCTCCCCGTCGTATCCGGCTGCGGGAGCGCGATTCCGTTTGTGCCTCCGGCAAGCTGCACGAGGTAGTATCCGAACGAAGGGATGCGCCCGCCGAGCGGGGCCGCGTGCCAGGCGGTTCCCGTTGCGCTCGCATACTGCACGGACCAGCCCGCGAGCGTGACCGCGGAATACGTGGGATTGTAAAGCTCGACATAGTCGTTCTGATAGACGGCGCCGGCGTTCCCCCCGCTTCCGTACACCTCACTGATGACGACATGCCCTGCAATCTGGGCCGTCAGAGGCGACGCTGCCGTCATGAGAATTACAAGCGCTGCAACATGCTCTCTGTTCATCCCCACCTCCGTATGTGAGCATTTCATTTCTCTTCATACATTCCGCACGGAGGATTTCCGGGGAGGCCGGTCATTTTTTTCGGCGCCGCGAAATCAATACCCGGAGACCGGCGTGTTGAGAAGGGGGAACGAGGGGGCCGTGGAGGCCCTGAAAATGCTGGAGGATCCTGCAGCGGGTTGAGGAGGGCGTGACGCGAAAACTCCGCGGGGCCGCCTCTTGTTATCGGCGGCCCCGGGAGGGAGATCTATTTCCCTTTACCGATCCCTATGACGCCGCAGGCAACGCGGGGTCCCGCGTTTCCGGTCGGCTGGGTTTTCATGTCGTCCTCCTTTTCATGCACGATCACTGCGTGCCCGACGATCGAGTGCTCCCCCGAGAGCTTCATGACCGCGTCGACGTAGTCGACGTGGGCCTTCCCATCGCTCCCTGCCTCGATATTCCCCATGTCGCCTGCATGACGTTTGTCGCTCGAAGGCATACTGTGGGGCATCCCCTCGGGATTGAAATGCCCCCCCGCAGAGGCACCGTCGTCCGAGCTGCAATCCCCGAATTCGTGGATATGGAACCCGTGCTTCCCCGGCGCGAGCCCGGCAATGTCGGCAACGACGCGGACGCCGTGTTCGACCGCTTCGAACGTCACGACCCCGTGGACGCCGCTCCCTTTGAGGGGGGCAAGGACGGCGACTGCTTTCGTGACGCCCATTCCTCCCATTTCGTGCGCCGGCTGCGTTGCCGCCATCGCTGTCATGAGAAGTGTCAGCGCGGACATGATGCAGGCTCTCTTCATCGTGATTCCTCCGGAATGTGATTGGTGGTGTTTCAGGGTTTTCCCGTCAGGGCGCCGGAAAAGAGCTGGGCGGCGAACCGGTTCCCCTCCGGCGTGAAGTGGACCCGGTCTTCGGTCAGTATCCCCTTCTCCGCGTTGGCGGTGTTCACCGACGCGAGATGCTTCAGGAATTCCCGCCGCAGGTCAACGACGTCGCACTTGTGCGCAGCGGCCAGATCGCGTATAAGCTGCGCGTAATGGTTCAGCTCCCCGTCGAGATCGTTTGTGCAGTCCGTCTTCTCCCCGATGAGTGCGGGCGTGGCGAGTATGACGCGAATCCCCTTGTCCTGCATTTTCGTGACAAGGGCGTCATAAAACCCGACGAATTTGTCCGCGTCTGTCCCCGTTCCCATCGTTCGTTTGTGCCAGACGTCGTTCACGCCGACGAACACGACGACGATGTCCGGGTGGCGGTCAAGGACGTCCCTCTCGAGCCGGAGATAGAGATCGTAGATCTTGTTGCCGCCGACTCCCGCGCCGGTAAGCTCGAACTGCCCCGGAGGGAGCATCCCGCGCAGCAGCGTGATGTACCCTGTCGGGCCCACGCCGAGCTCGGTAATCGAGTCTCCGAAGAAAATGACATGGCGGGGAGGGGGGGACATCATGAGCGAGGTAAGGGCTGTCGCTAAGACGAACGCGCATACAATGAATTGTCGCATCGAAGGTTCCTCTGTTGGTGGGGAGTTCCGTGCCGGGATAATCTAACCCAAAGAGTCCGCATATTCAATTGAATCCCGCAAGGAAATTCAGGGACTGCGTACTTGAATGGAATCTGATCCACAGGAAGGGAGCGTACAGAAGCGTCAGGTCGAACATGCGGTGTTCGGCGGGCCGTGCTCCGGGATGCACTGCGAAGCCCTCGGGATATACCTCTTCGCCGAATGCGCGGGGGGACTAGCCCGAGGCCTCGCGGAGCTCCCGGGGTTCCGCGTCACGGTCGAACCTCTCGCGGCATTCCGGACAGATGCCGTGCGTGAATTTCACCTCCGAATGCTTCGCGATGAACGTCTCGATCTGGTGGTAGTATCCCTGGTCGTCGCGGATCTTCTTGCACCACGCGCAGATGGGAAGAAGCCCGCCGAGAGTTTTCACGTCGGTGAGCGCTTTCTGCAGCTCCTGGATGAGCTCTTCCTTCTCCTTGTCCCCCCGTTTTTTCTGCGTGATATCCCGGTACAGGACGTAAGCCATGTTCGCCCCCCGTCCGTTGTCCACGGGGACGGCGATGATGGAAACGTCGATGTGCTGCCCGTCCTTCCGGACCCTTCCCGCGTCCATGCAGACGCTCTTTCCCTTCATCACCGACTCCAGGGCGGCCCTGGCTTCCTCCCTCCCGTCGTCCGGGACGGTGATCTCAAGGACGTCGCGGCCCGCCATTTCCTCCCGTGAGAATCCGAACATCTGGGCGAATGCGCTGTTGACTTCATGCACCTTTCCCTGTCCGTCCAGCAGAGCGATCCCCTCCGGCGCGCTCGCAAACAGCCGCTCGAAGTGGCTCTTCTGAATCCGCAGTTCCTCCTCGATCTGCAGGAGGTCGGTAATGTCGTGCACAAGAACGAGGCGTCCGGTCCGCCCCTTCCAGTCAATCGCGTGTGACTTGATCCGGACCTGAATAATCGTGCCGTCTTTCTTTTTGTGACGCCACGTTCCAGACCGTTCCTCAGGATCCTCACCCCGGCCGATGAGCTCGAGGAATGCCGGGACGTCCTCGGGGGGCCGTATGTCCTTCACCGTCATCGCCCGGAATTCGGCGGGAGAGAAACCGTAGTGCTGGACTGCCGCGGGGTTCACTTCCAGGAATTCCAGCGTCTCAACGTCGTAGACCATGAGAGGGTTCGGGCTTGCCTGGAAGAGCTGCAGGTACCGTATCCGGGATTCATGAACGAGTTCGTCCGCTTTCCGTGCCTCGGTCACGTCGACGTACGTCGTGAGAAACATCCTGTTCCCGTTCGTCCCCACCATTTGCGAGAAGATGTGGAGCAGACGCTTCTCGCCCCACCGTGTTGTTATCGTCGTCTCGGAGGCGTGTGGGCCGGGCTGTTCGATGACGTCCCGCGTTCCGTCCAGTGCCCTCTGGCGGTCGGCCGCATCGGGGTAAAGGAGGCGCGTGAAATCCCCCGCCTTGTTGGCCTCCTCCATCGTGTATCCGGTGATCTCGACCATCCGTTGATTGAAGACCTCGAATTTCCCCTCGCAGGAGCTGAAGGTGATCCCTTCCTGGACGGAATCGATCACGGTCTGGAGCCTCTGCTCGCTTGATTTCAGAGTTCCTGCGGCGGCTCTTCCGTCGCGGACCTGTTTCTTCATTGCCGAGAACATCCCGATGATAAGGACGAGGTTCAGGGCTGTTCCCGCAAGGAGGAGAACGTTGTTCGGGAGGAGGGTGCTCCCTGTATATGCGGGGGAAGGGCTGATTCCCGGATAGGCGGAGACCGCGATAGCTGCAGAGATCGCCAGTGTCAGGACGAATGCCCCCCTCATGCACCTGTCACCTATGAGCGAAGCGCCTGTCGTCTGTCCCTCCACTGGCTATGCCTGCGCGTAGTACTCTGTCATCAAGAACAAGTCCCCCACGGGGGGTATGATCGTGCGGCGGTGTAAAAGAGCAAATCATATGCCACCTTCATCCACCTGAAAGGTCCCTGTTTTCGGTTGTTCACGATCCGCCTGTGCCGCGATTCTACAAATGTCGCCAATGAAACCAAATCGGCCGCGGGGGCGTTAGGGTTGCATCGGAGGGATAACGCGATGGAGGTCATGGAAAGAGCAACGCTCGGGGCGGGGTGTTTCTGGTGCGTGGAAGCGGTGTTCGAGCGGCTCGAAGGGGTAAAATCAGTCGTTGCGGGCTATGCGGGGGGGAGGACGGACAACCCGACGTATGAAGATGTCTGCTCGGGAAAAACCGGGCATGCCGAGGTGGCGCAAATAACGTTCGATCCCCGGGTCATCACGTTCGGCAAAATCCTCGACGTGTTCTGGACGTCGCACGACCCCACGACGCTCAACCGGCAGGGCGCCGACGTCGGTGATCAGTACAGGTCGGTGATATTTTACAACGACGCGGCACAAAAGGCCGCCGCAGAGGAGTCTCTCGTGAAGGCCGGCAAGGAGTTTTCGTCCCCCATCGTGACGGCGATCGAACCGCTCACAAAGTTCTTCGAGGCCGAGGAGTATCACCAGGATTACTTCAGGAACAATCCCCGCGCTCCGTACTGCTTATTCGTCATAAAACCGAAGCTGGACAAGCTCAGCCACGCCGGGCGCTGACGCCGCCTCTTTGCTTCTCACATCGACGTTGAGTAAATTCTCCCGTCCACGCACATACACACACTCACTCACTCAGGCGGTCACATCATGGCGGATTCCGCATCTCCTCCCCGCCGGAAACACCGGCTCCTGCGCTGGGTCGCGATGATTCTTCTCATCCCCGTGCTTCTCTTTGTGCTCTACACGTGGGCCTCGCTTACATGGACCTATTCGCACGGTGAACGGGCGGGGTACGTCCAGAAATTCTCTCAAAAAGGGTGGGTCTTCAAGACGTGGGAGGGGGAGCTTGCAATGGTGTCCATGCCCGGGACGACGCCGGAGAAATTCTACTTCAGTGTCAGGAACGACTCCGTCGCTTCGCGCATAAATGCGTCGCTCGGCGAGCGGGTGGCCGTGGTGTACGACCAGCACTCCGGCGTTCCGCTCAACTGGTGGGGCGAGACCGAGTACTTCGTGACCGACGTCAGGGTTCTCGCCGCAGCGGCCCGACCCTGAGAAGAACGGCGCCGTGACGCGGTACGGGGAGCGTTATCCCCGCGGGGAACTCCCCCAGGTCCTTCTGCCGCCACAGGTCACGCACGCTCTGCGTCCCCTTCAGTCCAAGATCCGCCCACGAGACGCTGGCGTCTGATTTCCACTTCCCCCTGTTGAAAAGGCCGACGGCCATCGATCCGTCTGCCAACTCCTTCGCCCAGACCTCGATGTCCCCCTCCGCCCTGGTCCGCGACGCCTGTCTGCCTGAGGGGTCCTGGCTCACCTCGAGAACCTCGTCGTTGCAGAGGAGGCTTGCGGTGAAATCGTCGAGCTGCGTCATGTCGCAGCCGATAAGAAGCGGTGCCGACAGGAGACACCAGAGCGTGATGTGCGTGTACTGTTCGTTCGGCGTCAGGCGCGTGGGGTGAAGTTCCGGTCCCCACCCGACTTTCCCGACGACGAGCATGTCGGGATCGTTCCAGTTCCCCGGCTTCGCGTACTTCTCGTGCCCTGCCTGGGCGAAGCCTATCCCCGACATGCTCTCCCATGTGTCTTCGATGTCGCCCGTCGTGCGCCAGGAATTTCCTCCGACCTCGCCTCCCCATTCCCAGACATTTCCCATGCCGTACTGGCAGAGGCTGAACACGATGTCGCGGTGGACCTGGTCGAGCGCGCTTCGCATGACACGGTACGGTTTCTGGAGCCCCCCGGGTGTCCTCCCCTTTTCGATCGACCCGTAGGAGCACCAGTCGTATTTGAGATAGTCGATCCCCCACGCAGCGTACTGCGCCGCATCCTGTCGTTCAAATCCGTAGCTTGCCGTGAAGCCCGCGCAGGTCAGCGGCCCGGGAGAGGAGTAGATCCCGAGCTTCAACCCCCTGCTGTGAACGTAGTCGCCGAGCGATTTCATGTCGGGGAATTTCCTGTTCGTGTTGATCATCCCGCCGGGAGAGCGCGGCACGCCCGCAAGGATCGAATCGGAGGACTCCGGCTTCACCTCCCAGCAGTCATCGATGTTGATGTACGTCCAGCCGTGGTTGATGAGACCGCTGCGGACCATCGCGTCGGCCGCGGCGCGGACCTTCGCGTCGTCGACCGCCGACGCGAAGCAGTTCCAGCTGTTCCATCCCAGCGGCGGTGTAAGGGCGATCTTCTCCCCCGCGACGATTGTGAGGACCCGTTCGGCTGTCCCCACGCCGTTTGACGCCCGGAGCGACACCCTGTGCGTTCCCGGGCCCGCAAGCGTCCCGGTGATCCGGCCCGTGAGGCTGTCGAGAGCAAGTCCGGTGGGAAGGCTCGTCGCGAAAAACCGCATCGGCCGGGTCCCCGTCGCGGCGATCGTGTACAGGAACGGGCTCCCGGGCCGCGCACCGAATACCCGGGCCCCGTTTATCCGCGGGAGAGGAGAAGCCGGCGGTGTGAGGATGACAGGCGTGAGATCCTTGCGGCGGGCGTCGAGATACGCCCCCCGGAGAGAATCCAGCGCCGCACGGGATGCCACCGTGCGTGCCCTGAGAATACCGGCGGCGCGCTCCGCGGGAGTGTCAAATATCGTCGACACCGCATACCGGCGGGCGAGCTCCGCGTAGTCTCCCGGCATCCACCACGGGGACCAGATGCTGTCAGCGGTTTCCCATGCAATCTCCTCCTTCACACTTTCGGAGGGGAAATCGCGTGCTGCGAGCCGCAAGAGTTCCTTCAGGGCGCGGTTCATGACTGCAAAATAGAATCCGAAGTCCCCCTGGCCGTTGTTGATCTTCAGGAGCAGGCGGTGCTCACCGCGGCCGAGCCTGAGCTCGAGCTCTTCCTGATCCGGCTGCACACCCCTGGACACGTCGTGCTGGAGCACGAGCTTCCCGTCGAGCCACACCTTGATCCCGTCATCGCTCCCGAGCGAGAACCCGACCGTGGTATCGACTCCGGCGGAGATGGTCCGCGAAAGGTACATCGCACAAAAGTCCGTCTGATCGAAGAGGATCACCGTCCCGTCGCGCCACTCCGGCCTCGGTTTCCAGCGGAGCGATCCCTCGTAAGCCTTCCCGGGAAGGAATTCCGATTCGGGGGGGAACACCTCGTTGAAAGCGTTCTTCGTTTTTCCGATGAACGGTCCTATCGAGCTCCACTCCCCGTAGACCACCGGAGACGGCGTTCCACCCCCGATCCGCGTGTAGCGCGTTTCAAGCGATGCCTGAAGCGTATGCTGCCAGGTGTCCATCTTCCGGTAGTACGACGGATCCTGGGCGGCGGCGGAGAAGCAGACAACGCATACGAGTGCGGAAACTCTGAGTGTGCGGGTCATCGTGTTTGTCCTGTGTGTGCGGATCTGTCAGTCCGTCTGCGCGTTCCCGGGGAAAGGTTTGTCCATCGAAAATCCCCAGACCTTGGGATCCTCGCAAATGACTGCTGCGGAAAAGATGTAGAAGACGTAATCGTACGTCTGTTTCGGGATCTTGTCCCTGTTCTGCGTCAGAAATCTCCAGAAATTCCTGTCGCGCGGATTGTCGGGCATTTCGCGGATCAGCCCCCGGACGACATTGTGCCCCCAGTTGTATGACGCTATCACGAGGAGCCCCGAGGCCTGCGCTTCCGTGTTATACATGTCGCTGATGTATTTCGCAGCCGCCTCCGTCGCCTTCGTGACGTCCTGCCGCTCATCACGGGGATCGGGTCTGGCAACCGTTATCAGCGGACCCGTTTTCAGCCCGTACTGGAGGGCAGTCGCGGGCATGAACTGCCACATCCCCTTGGCGATGCCGAACCGGGTCTCGGGTCCGACCACGGTGGAATCGAACTCGCTTTCCTGGAGGGCGAGGTAGAAGAACAGGGGGGGGAGGTCCTGCGCGATCATCGCCTGTGCGATCCTGGCGGGGTAGCCGTTCGACTCTGCCCGCGCAATCGCCTGCCTGAGTCTTGGCGACTTTTTCCAGAGATCGATATAGTTTTCCACCTCATCGACAAAGTCCGAGGGCATGCCGATCTCGCACTCACCGAAGACGCGCGCGACATGGTAAATCGATTTCTGCTTCTCGTCCATGTCTTCGGAGTAGATTCCGAGCTCCCCCACGAGCTTCTCGTACGTCGCCATCAGGGCCCGGCGCTTCTCGAGGTATGTGCCTGATGCCGCATGTGCGGCGGTGTCGCCGGTGACGCTCCCGAGCTGTTTCTTGAGCGAAGCATACGCGATGTCAAGCGCTTTCATCTGGTAAAACGCCTCCTGCGCAAGGGCTTCCTGTTTCTGCGCCTGCACGTGTTTGTAGACGGCATAGGCGCTGGCGATGAGGGCAAGGGCCGCCAGACCGATGATGACGCGGATGTATTTCCGCGAGGTGGTTTTTTCCCGGACGAAGACCTTCAGCCTGATGAGCCGTGTCCGTTCCCCTGCATCATCCTTCGCGTTCGGGTCCTTCAGATACTTGTCGACGAACGCGGTAGGGGAGAAGAGGGATTTCAGCACGGTCCTGTCTCCGTCGCCCGACGCCCCTTCCACCTCGAATGTCAGGAGCGGTCCGGTCCGGCCGAGGATCAGTTTCGTCCTGGAGCCGAGCTGCAATTTGGAGATCTTCTTCCCGCCGCGGAACGTGCCGTTGGTGCTGTTGAGATCTCTCGCCCACCACCGGTCCTTCTCGTAGTACACTTCCAGGTGGGTCTTGCTCACGGCGACGTCCGTCAGACGGACCTGGCATTCGGGATCACGCCCTATCCTGAAGCTCTTCGTGAACTCGAACTTCAGGGGTTCACTGGAACCTTCGGCGGCGGTGAGTGTAATTTTGGGTACTGTGCCGGGCTCGGCGATGGGTGTTGTGTTTGCGTCCATAGAAGAGGAGGTGGGCTCGTGTCGATATTATAGGAGTTTCAGGCCAACAATGCAAAGAGGAAAATGTTTCCCCCCCGGGGGGGTAATATGTTCTCCACGAGGTCATGATTTTGGCGTATACCCCGCCTAAATATGCGATTCTCGCTCCGGTCGAAAGTGGCTCAATTCTTGCTCCACATCCCGGTGATCACTGAAATGCTGTACGTGGTATCATTCCGGGGGGGAATGAATGTCGGAAACGCTCATTGCACTTCGCTCGCTGGCGCCTGTGATATATGGCTCTACGGCGCTCGTGGTCCTGGTCCTCATTTTTCAGTCTTTCGGGATCGATATCGTAAAGCACGTCAGCGCATTAGCTCTTAAGCTGACATACCGGAGCAAGATCAGCCGTACTGGTGCCTGAACCGCACTTGTAGAAGGGGATCCACCGATGAATACGCCACCACTGCAGGCCCCCTCTGGCCTGCTGCAATCAGTAAAACGTTATCCGGGCGTTGAACTCCTGTACCACGTCGCGTACTATCATGCCGCCCGCGTGGGGTACCAGGACATCGTTTCCCGATCCCTTCACGATTTCAAGGATGGTTGCGAACCGCAGGCGGCACGGTGGATCTCGCTGGCGGCCCCGAGAGTATGCGGAAACCTGAGGTTTGACGTTGTCGTTCGCTCACTGGGGGCGGGAGAAGTAAAGGCGTCGCCGGGGACTCCGCTCGACCGGCTTTGCGAAGCGATCGCAGGGGGGAGCGGCGCGGTATACGAACCCGCGAGGCTCGAAAAGGAGAAACTGGTCCGGGCGATGACCTCTCTGGGGGGAAGGGCGTTGCGCCAGAAAGAGCTGGACGGAGTCTATAAGTTTGACGGCTCCGGTCTCGCCGGAGACGCACGGATTCTGGTCGTTGACGATATCGCCACCACCGGCGCCACTCTGGAAGCGGTGAGCCGGGCAATAACAAAGACGGTCCCGGACGCTGCCGTCACCTGCTTCGTCCTGGCCCGTGTTGAAGCCCAGCTTCAGAACAAGCATCTCGACCCGAACTACTTCCTCAAGGGTTTCCAGGCGGACCAGGCCCGGATCTCGGCACGCATGTCTCCCGCCGCTCTTGCGGAACCGTCTGAACGTCTCAAGAAGACGTCACGAATGCCCGCACCGGGCGCGGTCCAGGCGACGGGACCAGACACACAGAAACTCCGAAGGGCCTCGGGCTCCTTCCAGTACACAGTGGTGCCGGCAAAAGTGGTCTTTTCGGAGGGAACGGGGAAGGTCAGGAAGGGGCTGCATACGAGATTCTACGTGATCGGCCTTCTCATGTCGCTCCTCCTTCTTGGAGCTACCGTTCTCATTCCGGTGAAGAAGGAGCCGCCGCCCCCCACGTCGCAATTTGTCCAGCTTGTGAACCAGAATGAAATTAAATCGCCTGAGCCGATCCCCGAGCGGAGGCCTGTTCAGCCCGCGGCCCAGACGGACGGGAAACCCGCGATTGTCACGGTCCCCAGCACGGGGCTTCGCACGAGCCATTCCATGGAATCGCGGATAATTCCCAAGACCACAGTGCATCAAAAGGAACGGGTCGAAATAATTCGCAGGTTCTCTTCGCAGACAGGTCCGGACTGGATACTGGTCAGGACCAAAACCGGAACGCTCGGGTGGGTTGTTGCGTCGGTCGTTAAAGAGTTGCATGGGTAGCCGGCTGCGGTTGGGGGACTGCTTCCGGCCCGGAGGGGCGCCATGTTGTTCGGCGCCCCTTCTTTTTTCTTAGTCCCGCTCTCTTCTGGCGGGACTTTTTTTTGCACCCTGTGCGTATTTGCGATTTGCGGGGAAAAACGTACATTGTCCCGGATCATTTGTTCTCCCTGCTCCGCGCCGGCGGATCAGCCCCGCTGAACCTCAATTTCCGGTGACCGTATGAACCGACTCGCTCTTCTTCCGATTCTCCTCCTTGTTCCCATCATGACCCGGTCGCAGGAGACCGTACAGGAGCCTTCAACGGGGAAGAATTTTCCCGCCGTTGTAAATTATACGAAGGACGGGGTCGATTACCCGATGTCGCTCACGGGCGTTGCCGTCAGAAAGAAGTTCGTGTTCAAAGTGTACGGGATGGCGCACTACGCGCAGGATCCCGTGAAGGGACCGAGGGACGCCGCGCTGAAGGCGATGCTCGTTGACGGGAAAGCCCGGCAGATCACGATGGAGTTCGCCAGGGATGTGGATGCGGGGAAAATCCGGGATGCCTACATGGACGGGTTCAAGGATAATGCCACTGCCGACGAGTTCACGTCGATACGCCCGCTCGTGGATCAGTTCGTCGCGTTTTTCTCCACCGACGTCAGGGAGAACCAGCAGTTCATCCTCCGCTGGCTCCCCGGAGGCGTCGTGATCGCAACGGTTGCCGGGGAGGAGAAGCCTCCCGTCGTCTCGCCCGTATTCGCCCGTGTGCTCTGGTCGATATGGCTTGGCAACGACTCCATTGTCGACAGGGACGATCTGGTTTCAAGAATATCGCAGGAATAAGCCGGGCGCCTGTTCTCCTACCGGGTTTCGATCCCGGGTGCAATCGAGATACGGAGTTTCTGAACCTCCTTTTTCTTTCCGTACGTGAGCGTCGCAGTGTATTCCCCCGCCTGCACGAATTTTCGTCCCTCCCCGCCGTAGGCATTGAGGAGATCCGACGTGGGACGCAGGTCCCACACCACCCTGTTGAACCCGGGCGTTCCCGGACCGCTCAGGTTCGCCACGGGGCGGCCTGCGGCGGTCGTGATCGCGATCTTCACCCCGTCTCCGGTAAATTCCTTTATGGAATAGTTCAGTATCGCTCCCTCCGGCGGGTTCGCCCCCCTGAATACCGCCGACCCTGCGCTCTCCTCCCAGCCCCCCGCAAGGAAGTACCCTTCGGCGGGTCGCGGGGGGAAGAGCCGCACCGCGGAATCCTCTCCCGCGCGGGTGAATTCGAGGAGCGGACTTATGTCGTCGATGACGTATATGCTCCGGCCGTGTGTCGCGACCACGAGGTCTTTATCGCGCGGATGTATCCGTATGTCGTCCACGGCGACAGTCGGCATCTCCCCGAATTTTGACCAGTGTTCGCCGCCGTCGAAGCTCACAAAGAGGGAGAACTCTGTGCCGGCGAAGAGGAGCCCGGGCGTCGCCTCCCTGACCACGTTGACCGTTCCCCCCGCGGGGAGATCCCCCGCGATGCTCTTCCACGATTTTCCCCTGTCCGATGTTCTGAAGAGAAGAGGCGCGTAATTTCCCGTCCTGTAGGCGGCGACGGCGAGGTACGCCACGTCGGCGTCGAACTGTCCCGCCTCGATCATCCCCAGCCATTGTCCTTCGAGGACCCGGGGGAGTCTGGAGGTCAGGTCCGTCCAGTGTTCCCCGTCGTCCGACGTCATCCAGAACTTTCCGTCGTCGGTCCCCGCCCAGAGCAAACCGCGCACGAGGGGGGACTCGGCAAAGGCGTAGACGACGCCGTAATTCTCCGCCCCGCTCCCGGAGGTAAGTATCCGGTGCGGATCGAGCGTGGAGAGATCCGGACTGATTGTCTTCCAGTGCTCGCCGTGATCCGTCAGCTTGAACACCCTGTTCCCCGCAAGATAGAGGGCCCCCGTGTCATGCAGGCTCGCAACGAGGGGCGAGTTCCAGTGGAAACGAAACGGCGGCTGTCCCTCGGGGGGCTCCGGTTTCAGGCGCTTGATCTCCCCGTTGCGCAGGTTTGTCCTGTGCACCTCCCCCTCCTGCGACTCCGCGTAGATGATGTCCGGGTCGCGCGGATCGAACGCACAGTAGAATCCGTCGCCGCCTCCGAGGGGGAGCCAGTCGGTGTTGCGGATCCCTTCTTTTGACCGGGTCATGACGGGGCCGACCCAGTTTTCATTGTCCTGAAGCCCTCCCGCGATCCTGAACGGGGTGCTCCTGTCGAGCGTGATCCTGTAAAACTCTCCGGCCGCCATTTTGTCGAGGAACACCCAGGATTTGCCTTTCTCGAAGCTCTGGTAGATTCCTCCGTCGGTCCCCAGAAGGACCCGGGCCGGATTTCCCGGATCGATGACAAGATCGTGGCAGTCTGAATGGACATTTTTGAAGCAATCCTCCTGCCATGTCTTTCCCGAATCATCCGAGACATGCAGCATGAAGCCGAGGACGTAGACGCGCTTGTCGTCGCGGGGATCCACGCGGATCTGGCTGAAATAGAACGGGCGCGGGTCGAGCGGACTCATCCGCCGCCAGGTTTCCCCCCTGTCGTCGGAGCGAAAGACCCCTCCCGCCTTGCTGTGGACGTCGTCGATAGAGCTGGCCCCTCCCGCGTCGCTCTGGACGACGGCGTAGACGATTCGGGAGTCCTTCCGGCACACGTCGATGCCGATGCGCCCCGTCATCCCGGGGAGGCCGTTCTGCAGTTTCTTCCACGATTCACCCCCGTCCGTGCTTTTGAATATCCCTCCCGCGTCGTTCCCCTCCGTGCACGCGGGCCCGGTGTCGAATGACCAGGGAGTCCTCCGTCGCGCGTACAGGGCGGCATACATCGTATCCGGGCCCGATGGGTCGACTATCACGTCGCAGCACCCGATCCTGTCGGCGTACCCGCCCGGACCCGCGAGTATACGTTTCCATGAGCTTCCCCCGTCGGTCGTCCGGTAGAGCCCCCGCCCGGACCCGTAGGTCCAGAGGTCCCCCATTGCCGCCGCGTACACCCTGTTCGAATCCTTCGGGCTGACGGCGATTCTCGCAATCGTCCTGCTCTCGCCGAGCCCCGCGTTATGCCACGACCCCCCCGCGTCGGTGGACCGGTAGACGCCGTCCCCCCAGCTTGAGCTGTTCCGGTCGTTCGCCTCTCCGGTTCCCGCCCAGACATTTCGGGAATTGCCGGGTGCGACGGCGACGGCGCCGATCGAACCAACGGGCTCCTTTTCGAAGACGGGATCGAACGTGGCGCCGTCGTTTGACGACTTCATGATGCCGCCCGTGCCGAGCCCGACATAGAACGTATAATTGTCCGAGGGGTCGAGTGCGATCGACGACACGCGCCCACCCATTGTCGCGGGTCCTATGCTCCGCGCCTTGAATGACTTCAGCGATGCGGGGGGAAACGTCAATCCGTGGAGCGGTTCGCCTTTCTGCGCGAACGCGACGGGGGCCATCGCGGCGATACACAACATCCGGAGTACTCGGTTCATGGCGCTTTCCTGTTGTGAGAAAATGTGCGGCGGGATCAGCGGATCTTATTGATGTGCATGAGCGCGAGGGCGACGTTCGCACTCCAGGCGAGAACCCTGAATTCACCCGAGAGGAGGGCGCCTTCGATCTCGGTTCTGCGCAGGTGCAGGATTTCCTGCTCTTCCAGGTCGTCGCTCAGGGGCGTCCCGGTCTTCCGTGCCCTGCGCGCAAGGAAGAGATGAGCCGTGCCGCCGCCGCGGTTGCCGTCGGCGACGAACGAGCCGAGCGTGATCCACTCGGCGGACTCATACCCGGTCTCCTCGAGCAGCTCGCGTCTGGCCGCGGCGCCGGGAGATTCTCCCGGCTCGACGTATCCCCCGGCCGGTGCAAGGGAGGTCCCCTCGCCGATGGCGTACTTCGTCTGCCTGAAGCAGAGATAGGTACCTTCTTCGGTCTCCGCGATGATGTTGACGTAATCGGGCATCGCGAGCCATGGCCACCCCGCGATGACCCGGCCGTCGGGGAGTTCCACCTCGTGGTCTTCGAGCGTGAGGAATTTCCCCCGCCGGAGCACGGGTGTGCGGGAGAGGGTTTTCCATGATCTCATGGCGTCGGACGACGGACTTGAAGGACGGCGAATGAGTTGAGTATACGCGATGGCGCCGTGAATTTCAAGAACGTTCCTTCCCGTTGATTCTCTCACAGATTCTTCCCATTTTAACAGACTGAAATCAACTACGCTGATGAACAATCCTGTCCCCTTCAACCGGATTTCGGTGGTGGGGAACGAAATGCACTATGTCGCGGAAGCGCTCAGGGAATCCCGCATTGCGGGGGACGGGGCGTTCACCCGCAAATGCAGCGCGCTCCTCGAGGAATCGCTCGGCGTGCCGAAGGTGCTCCTCACGACGTCCTGCACGCACGCCCTTGAAATGAGCGCGCTCCTGCTGGAGATACAGCCCGGCGACGAGGTGATCATCCCCGCGTTCACGTTTGTCAGCACCGTGAATGCCTTCGTCCTGCGCGGCGCGCACCCGGTATTCATCGACGTGCATCCCGCAACGCTCAACCTCGACGAGTCGCTCCTGGAATCTCTGATCACGGCGAGGACGAAGGCGGTCGTCCCGGTGCATTATGCCGGCGTCGCATGCGCGATGGAGAAGATCTCGGCGATCGCGGCCCGTCACGGGATCCCGGTCGTCGAAGACAACGCCCACGGCTTGTTCGGGAAGTATCACGGGAAATACCTCGGCACGTTCGGCGCGCTCGCGACGCAGAGCTTCCACGAAACGAAGAATTTTGTCTGCGGGGAGGGAGGAGCGCTGCTCATCAACGACCCGTCGTACGTCGAACGCGCCGAGATCATCCGTGAGAAGGGGACCGACAGGAGCAGGTTTTTCAGGGGCCAGGTCGACAAGTACACGTGGGTCGACCTCGGGTCGAGTTATCTCCCGTCCGACATGCTTGCCGCCTTCCTGTTCGGCCAGATCGAGGCGCGGGATCGCGTCCAGGCGGACAGGAAGAGTACCTGGGAACGGTATCAATCCGGGATCGCCGGCTGGGCGGCGGAAGCGGGGATCGGCCTTCCGTGCATCCCTTCGGGATGCGAGCACCCGTATCACATGTACTACATCCTGGCCCCTTCGCTGGAGCGTCGGCAGGCGCTCATCGCGCACCTGAAAGGGCGTGGGATTTCGGCGGTCTTTCATTACCTGCCGCTCCATCTCTCGGCAATGGGTCGGCGGTTCGGGGGGAAACAGGGAGACTGTCCGGTGACGGAGGATGTCAGCGAGAGGCTGCTCCGGCTTCCGTTCTACTATGGTTTGAAAGAGGAGGACCAGGATTCCGTGATACGTGCGCTCCGGGAGTTCTTCCTGTGAGGCAACTTCCCGCTCTTTACAACGTTTACAGAAGAGGATTGGTGACGTTCCGGGAGCACCCATGAGCATTTTTGACAGATACCCGATCATCGTGCGGCCCCTCTTCGGCCTCCTCACTGCGGTCCTCGCGGCGGCCGCGTGCGTGACAATCGTGAATTACGCCGCCTCGCCGACCGACGAAAACCTCTTCGCGGACATGCCGCGGCCCATGTCGCTGTATGTCATGAAGACGCTCCCGTGCGCCTCCGGGGGGGTGACGTCGCCTGCGGTGCCGGGAGATTCGATCCATGTCGGGGACCTGATCGAGAGTATCAACGGGACGCCGGTCAAGGATTCGGCGGATCTCGCCCTCGCCCTCCGGTCGGTGCCGGAGGAGTCCCTTCTGCGGCTCAGGGTCTATCGTCCTTCCACTCTCGCCTACGGGGACCGCACGGTCCGCAGGGCGGACCTTGCGGGGATGCCTCCGCTCTTTCTCCATGATTTCATCGCCGTCATCGACGTGACCCCGGGGGGCGCGTCGGACCGGGCGGGACTCAAAGTCGGAGACCTGCTCCTGAAGATCAACGGCGGCGGGTTCAGGACCGCCCTGGAGGCCGATCAGCAGCTCAGGCTGGGACAGACGGGGAAGACCATCGTTTACGAGGCGTACCGGAACGGTGAGATTCTCAGGCTCAACGTCACGCTTGCGCGTTTCGGGATGCCCCTCACGCTGCTGATCTTCAGCCTCTCGGGGATGTTCATGATGGGGGTGGGAGGGTTCATCGCGCTGAAACGTCCGGGGATCCGCGCTGCCCGTATCGTGGGGCTCGCGCTTCTTCTCCCCGGGTTTTTCTTTGCCGCGGTGGCGATACGGCGGGAGACCGGCGTCGACCTCTTCGTGCGGGTCCGCGATTTCCTCGCAGGGATGTCCATTATCTTTGGCACCGTGATCGCCCTGCGCTCCATGGCGTTCTTTCCGAAAGAACGTCCGGATCTGCTCTCGAAGCGCTGGACCATCTGGGTCGACGCCGTCTTCACGGTCGCGTTGCTCGTCTTCACTTTCCTTAAACTGGGGATGGCCATCAACGTGGCGATCGTCCTCCTGGTCGTGTACCACGTCGTGCTCTCTATCGTGTACAGGAAGGGGGGTTCGCGGGAGCACCGGAAGATGGCGGCCCCGGTCTTCTGGGCCTGGACGATCCTGGGGACATACCTTGTCGGGCTGAATGTGTTTCAGGCGGTAGCGTCAACGAGCGACACCACGCATCTCTCCGTGATGTTCCTGGGGATCATCATTTTCGCGGTCACCCTCTCCTACCTGTACGTGATAGGGAGGTACAGGCTCCTCGACCTCAATCTCCGGATCAGGCGGAACATCCAGTACTCGTTCGTGTCCGTCGCATGGGGAATCCTCATGGCGGCGGTTCTCGTGAACGTTTTTTTTACGCTTTCGTCCGTCGATCTTCACCTCCCCGCGATCCTGATCCACGGGTCGACGATCGAGGCGGTGGATGAGCCTGCGGCCGGAGGGGTGAAGGAGTGGACAAACCGGCTCGCGCTCATTTCCATCGGGACGGCGGCATGGTACGTCCTCTGGCGCATCAGGAAACTGGGGCAGGACTGGCTGGACCGAAAGTATTACAGGGCGCAGTACGACTACAGGCATGCCGTGAGCGAACTCACCGAGGTGCTCGCGACGAAACTGAGCATGGCCGACATCGGCGCGGCGCTCGCGGAACGGATCGCCGATCTTGTCCGCGTGAAGCGGGCCGGCGTCTTCTTCTTCCGCGGCGATGAGGTCTCCGCCTGCCGCATCGGCCACGGGCTCGACATCGCGGACTGGGAACAGTTCTGCACGCTCGTGGAGAAGGACCTTTCGAAAGTCCTGGGCGGAACCGGGGAGCATATCCACGTCGACTACCTCCCCCCGGCGTTGAAGGAGGCGTTCCGCGCGTACGCATTGTACCTCATCGTCCCCGTCCGTTCCCGGGAACGCCTGCTCGGCGCCATCGTTCTCGGGGAGAAGCTCTCGGAAGCGACGTACCGGAGGGAGGATTATGAATTCCTGGCCGCCGCCGCCGTGCAGGCGGCGATGGCGATGGAGAATGCGTTCCTCTACGAGGAGCTGGCCGAAAAAGAGAGAATGAAACACGAGCTTGCGATCGCGCGCCGTATCCAGCTCGCTTCTCTCCCCCAGAAGACGCCGGTCATCAGGGGGCTCGATATCGCCGGCGTCTCCCTCCCGGCCCTGGAGGTCGGCGGGGACTTCTTCGATTATCTGAACGGGAGCAAGGACCGGCTCACAATTGTGGTAGGGGACGTGAGCGGGAAGGGGACGTCGGCGGCGCTGTACATGTCGAAAGTCCAGGGGATTCTCCGCTCCCTGCACGGGTTCGACCTCTCTCCCGCCGATCTTTTCATCCGGGCGAACCGGCTCCTCTGCGGCGATATGGAGAAGAGCTCGTTTGTGACGGCGGTCGGGGCCTCGTTCGATCCGCAGGAGCATTCGTTCCTCCTCGCCCGGGCCGGCCACCTCCCGCTCTATCATTACCGCGCTGCGGAGCGGCTTGTCGTGGCGATCACTCCGCGGGGACTGGGACTGGGACTCAACAATGCGGGGGTCTTTTCATCGGAGATCGAGGAGAAAGTGGTCAGGTACGGACCGGGCGACGTCCTCCTGTTTGTGACGGACGGGCTGACCGAAGCGCACAACAGGGCGGGGGATCTTTTCGGTGAGGAGCGGCTGATGAGTTTCCTCCCGGGAAATGCGGGGGGAGACGCGGCCTCGATACGCGATGCCCTGATCGGCGAGGTCGGCGCATTCTCCGAGGGAACCGTGCAGCACGACGACGAAACGATCGTCGTCATCAAGGGATTGTGACATTGCCTGAAGGAAGAGGTGCATCATGATCATCGTTATGAACGCCCGGGCGACGCCTGCAGACGTGACCCACGTGGTGAACCGGGTGAAGGAGCTCGGGCTGAAGGCGCACCTTTCTCAGGGAGTGGAGCGGACGATCATCGGCGTGATCGGCGACGAGCGGCTTCTGAAGAAGGAGCAGTTTTCGCTTCTGCCCTTCGTGGAAGACGTCATACCGATACTTAAACCGTACAAGCTGGCGAGCAGGGAGTTCAGGCGTGAGAACACCGTCGTCGATGTCGGGGGGGTGAAATTCGGGGACGGACATCTGGCCGTGATCGCGGGCCCATGCTCCGTCGAAAGCGAGGAACAGCTCCTGACGACGGCGCGCGCGGTGAAGAAAGCCGGCGCCGGGCTTCTCCGGGGCGGGGCCTACAAGCCGCGGACGAGCCCGTACGCGTTTCAGGGTCTCGGCGAAGAAGGGCTGAAACTGCTTGCCCTGGCGCGAGAGGAGACCGGGTTGGGGATCGTTACCGAGGTCATGGAGTCGGCGGAAGTGGACCTTGTCGCCCGGTATGCGGATCTCCTCCAGGTGGGAGCGCGGAACATGCACAACACGAAGCTCCTGCGGGCCCTCTCCGGCGTCGGCAAGCCGGTCCTGCTCAAGAGGAACTTCTCCGCGACGCTCAACGAGTTCCTGATGAGCGCCGAGTACCTTCTTTCCGGAGGGAACGCGGACGTCATACTGTGCGAGAGGGGGATCCGGACGTTCGTGGAGTACACGAGGAACACGCTCGATCTGAACGTCGTCCCCGCCGTCAAGCAGCTCTCCCACCTGCCGATCATCGTCGACCCGAGCCACGGGACGGGCCGCCACGACTTCGTCCTCCCGATGAGCCTCGCGGCGGTCGCGGCGGGGGCGGACGGGCTCATGATCGAAGTCCATCCCCATCCCGCGGACGCGTTTTCCGACGGCGAACAGTCCCTGACGCCGGACGTGTTCGCGGCGCTGATGCGCGAGGTCCGGAACGTCGAGCGGGCGCTTCATGTGACCGCGGGTGCCTGACCGACACTATGAAAGCAAGAACCTTGATTGTGTTCCTCGGCGTCTTCTTCACCCTGTACGGTCTCATCAACTACTACATTTTCATCCACGGATGGGAGGCGATCGCGGCGGATTCCCCGTTCCGCGTTCCGTATGCCGCGGCGTTCCTCTTCCTCTCCCTTTCGTTCATCGCCGGGCGGTTCATGGAACGGGTCTGGATTTCCCCGGTCTCGTCGGTGCTGATCTGGGCCGGCTCGTTCTGGCTCGCCGTGATGCTCTACGCGCTGCTGGGGATCCTCCTCCTCGATCTCCTGCGGCTCGCGAACTCGTTCGTCCCGTTCTTTCCCGCCTTCGTGCGTGATCATTACGCCGGAGCGAAGTCCGTGACGGGGTGTGCGCTGGCCGGGATTATCCTTGTCGTCGTCGCCGCGGGACATTACAACGCGCTGCACCCGCGTATCCGCGAAATCGACCTGACGCTTCGGAAAAAAACAACGGGGACGGACACGCTCCGCATCGTGGCGGCATCCGACATCCACCTGGGGACGATCATCGGCCGGAAACGCCTTCAGTCGATCGTCGACCGGATCAACAGCCTCCGTCCGGACGTCGTGCTCCTCCCCGGGGACATCGTCGACGAGGACCTCGGGCCGGTCATCCGGGAAAACCTCGGAGAAACGCTCAGGAAGATCAGCGCGCCGCGGGGGGTGTTTGCCGTCACCGGGAATCATGAGTATATCGGAGGGGCGGAGCGGGCCTGTGCGTACCTGGCGGAGCACGGCATCACGATGCTGCGTGACAGCGTGGCGCGGCTTGACGGGGGGATGTTCATCGTCGGCCGGGATGACAGGAGCAGCGCCGGGTTCGGCCTCAGGAGGAGGAAGCCTCTCGACGAGCTGATGGCGGACGTGGACGTCGCCTACCCGGTGGTGCTGATGGACCACCAGCCGTTCGGCCTCGGCGAGGCGGCGGGGAAAGGAATTGACATACAGCTCTCCGGGCACACGCACCACGGGCAGCTCTGGCCGCTGAACCTGATCACCAGGCGCGTGTATGAGATAAGCTGGGGAGAAGGGGTGAAAGGAGATACGCATTACTACGTTTCAAGCGGCGTCGGGACATGGGGGCCTCCCGTCCGGACGGGAAATCACCCGGAAATCCTCCTCATCCGGCTCCGCCTGACCGGCGCCTGAGGATTTCAGTTTGCTGCCGCCCGCAGGACAAACCGGGGTATCGTAACGGAGAACTGGTCCCCTCCCGGTCGCTCCATGAGGTACGTCCCCTCCATGGAGCCCTCGAACGTCTCGAGAATTGAAAAGCTGCTGTACTCATGCGCCCCGCCCGGGGGTATCACGGGCTGCTGACCGATGACCCCTTCCCCTTCCACCTCCTGGACGTTGCCGACCCCGTTTGTAATGAACCAGTGCCGCCGGAGGAGTTGAATCCGCTCGATCCCCTGGTTCTCGATCCTCACGAAATAGGCGAAGACGAACTTCCGTTCGATGGAATTGGATTGCCCGTCAAGGTACACCGGGCGCACGCTGACCGTAATATTTTCTGTCGTCGCGGCATAGGTCTGCATACTGATGAGAACACGCGCGCGCCCGGACCGGTTCCCCCCGTCACGGGGGAAACCTCTCCGGAAATCACGCATTGCTACTTCCTGAAGAGCCACGCCCTGTCCGTCGTCTCGCCGTTGTCGTCGTACCCGCCGAGTATGAGGACCGATCCTGTGAACAGCGCCGTCGCGGTGGAATAAAAATACGTCTTGTCGAGAACCGCGGCGACGGAGGGTTCGGCCTCTCCCCCTGCGGAGTTCAAGACCTCGATCGCCTGGTCTCCCCCCGCGACGACGAGGCTCCCGTCCGCAAGCGGTGCGACCGCCATGGCGAACCTGGCCCGGGGACGCTTCATGTCCGGGATTCGGACGAACGTTCCCCCCGCGATGTCGAACCGCTCAATGAGGGCGAGGTCCCCCCTCCACGTCGTCTCGTCCGTCCCCCCCAGTATCAGGATCTCTCCTCTGGCGAGCCCGACGGCCGCCTGCTTGCAGCGGGGCGCAGCCATGTCGCCGGCCGGCGTGAACGTCCCGGTGTCAGGATCGTAGAGTTCGGAGGAGGAGAGGACGACGTCGCGCCGTGTCATCCCACCGGTAATGAGCACCTTTCCGCCGGGGATGAGTATCGCTGAGTGGGAATACCGGGGGACGGTCATCGTCCCGGTTGCCGTGAACGATTTCCTCGCGGGGTCGAATACCTCCGCGCTCGCCGTGACGTCGCGTCCGGTCCCGCCGCATATGAGGACGCGTCCGTCGTTCAGGAGTGTCGCCGTGCAGCCTCCTCTGCGCGTCGTCATGCTCCCTATCGTCGTGAACTTTTCGCTCGCGGGATCGTACAGCTCCGCGCTCGAGATGACCCCCATCAGGTTCCACCCGCCGGCGATCAGCACGAGCCCCGCCCCCTTGAGGAGGGTCGCGGTGTGCCCCCCCCGGGCGTAGGCCATTTCCCCGGTGGTGCCGAACTTCTTCGCACGGGGATCGAAAAGCTCGGCGCTCGAGCTGTAGATCTCGTCATCCCGTCCGGGTGTTTTCCGGAACCCTCCCGCGATCAGCACGCGTCCGTCCGGGAGGAGGGTGGCCGTGTGGGACGCCCGTTCCTCCGTCATCGCGCCGAATGGCTTGAGGAGGGGGGCCGGGGGCGTCCCCTTCCCCCCCGCGCCGGGAGGGGAGGCAATGAGCGCGAACAGGATCGAAAGGAGGAGGTGTGGGCTCATGTGTGTCCCGTCGGGAATTCCGCGTCAGAATCTCAGGTGTTTGACGGTCAGGCCGTTGTTGATAAGCTCTGCAAGCGAATCGATGCCGATCTTCAGGTGGATGTCCCCGAACTCACGCGTCACCCGGCGGTCGCTCTCTGCGGTTTTCACCCCCTCCGGGATCATCGGCTGGTCGGAGACGAGGAGGAGCGCTCCCGTCGGAATCTTGTTGTGAAACCCGGTGACGAATATCGTCGCGGTTTCCATGTCGATCGCCATCACGCGGATACGGCGGAGGTACTGTTTAAAGAGCTCGTCGTGTTCCCATACGCGCCGGTTCGTCGTGTACACCGTCCCGGTCCAGTAATCTCTCGCGTGATTCCGGATCGTCGTCGAGATCGCTTTCTGCAGATTGAACGACGGGAGCGCGGGGACCTCGGCCGGAAAATAGTCGATGGACGTCCCCTCCCCCCGGATGGCGGCGATGGGAAGGATCAGGTCCCCCAGCGTGTTCTTCTTCTTGAGCCCGCCGCATTTTCCGAGGAACAGGCAGGCTTTCGGCCTGATGCTCGCAAGGAGATCCATCATCGTCGCCGCGTTGGCGCTCCCCATGCCGAAATTGATTATCGTGATCCCGTTCGCGGTGGCGTTGGGCATCGGCCGGTCCTTCCCGCGCACGGGGACATTGTGCCACGCGGCGAACTGGTCGACGTACGAATTGAAGTTCACAAGGAGGATGTGTTTCGCGAACGCGTCGAGCGGTGTCCCGGTATACCGGGGAAGCCAGTTTGCGACAATCTGTTCCTTTGTTCTCATTGGCTGCTCAGCGCCTGGTTCCTCAGCATTTTCACCATGTCGTACGGGGCGGGATCACCGCCCAGGTACCTGTGGAACCAGTCGAGGTGCGCGTTATAGTAGAACGGCATCGACTTCACCCCGCTCGGCCAGTGCCCGTCGTTCGTGAAGACGATGAGCCGCGAAGGGACGTGCATCTCCTGGAGGTCGGTGTAGAATTCGAGGCTCTGCGTGTACGGCACCCTGTAGTCCCGCTCCCCGGTGAGCACGAGGCAGGGGGTCCGGAACTTCCTGACGGACATGTTCGGCGAGAGCTGATCGTACAGGCGCGACGTCCACGGCATCCCGCCGAGCTCGTATTCGGGAAACCAGAGTTCCTCCGTCGCCCCGTGCATCGCCGTCAGATCGTACACTCCCATCATGCTGACGATCGCCTTGAATCGCGTCGTATGCCCTTCGAGCCACATCATCATCGTCCCACCGTACGACCATCCCATGGCGCCCATCCTGTCCTTGTCGACGTACGGGAGTTTCGCGAGCGCGTCGGTCACCGCCATGATGTCCCGGAACACCTTCCCGCCCCAGTCTTTCGAAATCCCCTCCGTGAACTTCTGCCCGTATCCCGTCGATCCCGTCGGGTTTGGGAACGCGACGATGTACCCGGACCCCGGGTACACCTGCCAGTCGCCCCTGAACGCGTCGGCCCACTGCATCTGCGGTCCTCCGTGGACGTTGATGATCACCGGATATTTTTTCTTCGGGTCGAATCCGTGCGGTGTGACGATGAACGTGTGGATCCTCTGCCCGCTGGGGGAGGGGACCCACATTTCCTGCGCGGGGCGGATGTCGACGGCGTCGGCGAGATCCCTGTTGAAGAACGTCAGCCGCGCGGCGCTCCCCGTCGACGTCGAAACGCTCCAGAGTTCCCGGGGTTCACCGACCGTCCGCCGGACGAACACCGCCGAACCGCCGTCCGGCGCGATGACGAACGCGTCGATCATTCCGGACCCGTACAGCTTTGTGATTTCGCCGGACGTGATGTCGATCCTGAAGAGGGGTACCCGGCCCTCCACGTCCGCCGTGAAATAGATGCTCTTCGAATCCGGACTCCAGGCAATATCGTCGACCCAGTTGTCCAACTTTTCGGTGAGTATCCTGCTCTTTCCCGTGGTCCTGTCGTAGAGCGCGAGGAGGAACCTGTCCGACTCGTAGCCGGGCACTCTCTGCGTCCGGTACGCGATGTACCTTCCGTCCGGGGAATAGGCCGGGTCCCCGTCGTACGCTCTGTTTGCCTCCGTCAGATTCGAGGCGCTCCCTCCGCCGGTCCGCACCGTGAGTACGTCCTTGTTCGTCGACGTGGCGTCCTTGCCGTCCCGCTGCGAGACGAAACAGACCTCGTTCCCGTCGGGCGAGAGGTCAAACCCCACGCCGCCGAGCGAGAAGGGGGGAGAGTCGAACTCCCCCGGGGTCAGGTCGGTGTATGTCCCCCCGGGGATCGCGAACCTGATGATGTGCGTCCGTTTTCCGTCCCGCCATTCCGTCCAGTGCCGGTAGAGAAGCCCGTCGGCCATGTGCGCCGCCAGCGGGCCGCCGCTCCACGACTTTTCGATGCGGCCGTTGCAGGTGTTGTCCGCCCCGCATTCGGGATAGACGTCGGACGAGAAAATGATTCCCGCGCCGTCCTTCGTCCATTCGGGGGCGGAGACACCGGCGGAAAAATCGGTCAGCTGTTTCGATTCTCCCCCCCCGAGGGAGAGCACGCACGCCTGGGCTCCGCGTGCGGTTGTCGAGAGGAAGAGAAGCGACGATCCGTCCGGCGACCAGCGGGGATGCGTATCGTTCCCCTTTTCCGGTGTCAGGCGTCTTTCGTTCCCGCCGTCGCGGTCCATCACGTAGAGCGCGGCGTACGATTTCCCGGCGGCCAGGTCGTCCTCCCTCAGGACAAACGCCACCCTTCTCCCGTCGGGGGAGAATTGGGGATCTTCGACATTTCGAATCGCGTACAAATCGGCGATCGTAAAGGCACGTTTCTGCGCCTCGGCATGGAAAAGGCAGAAGGCGGCGCTGAGCGTGAAAAGGAGGAGTTTCATCGGCTGAGTCCGGATAGGAGAATTCATGGTTTGAGAACGGGGGCTGCCGCACGGCTGCGGGCGGAACGCCCGGAAATTACCAAACGCGTGGAGCAAAATCAATCGTTTGCAAATCACTCGCTCACTTTCGATATTCGTGCAACCCGTCGGCGATAGACCAACTTGTTCCTCCACGCACGATGATATCCGCCCCTTCGACGCGCGCGCTCATACGCCTTGAGGCATTCCGCCACAACATTGGTTGTGTCCGCTCCTACTGCCGGAAGGGGACGAAGGTCATGGCGGTCGTGAAGGCGAACGCGTACGGGCACGGGATCACGGAGCTCTCCGGCGAAGCGGTCCGTATGGGGGTCGACGTTCTGGCTGTCGCCCGGGTGTCGGAAGCCCTTGAATTGCGGAAGAGCGGTATCTCCGCTCCGATACTCGTCTTTGAGATCCCACCGGAGTCGCTCATCGACAGTGCGCTCGCGGAAGGGATCACGCTCTCGGTGAGCAGCGCCGGGGGAGGGGCGGCCGTAAGCGGTGTGGCGTCCCGAAGAGGGGGGAGCGCTCCGGTGCATGTGAAGATTGATACGGGCATGGGGCGGCTGGGCTTCCCGGATGCCTCGGCGCCGGAAGAGATCGCCGCCCTCCTGCGGCTCCCCCGGCTCGAGATTGCGGGGGTGTACAGCCATTTTGCGACATCGGATGAGCCGGATGCAGCGTACGCGGTCTCCCAGGTTGCCCGGTTCAACGAAGTCCTTGAAAAGCTCCGGCGCGCGGGGATAGAAGTGCCGGTGAGGCACATGGCAAACAGCGGGGCGGTCATCTCCTTGCCGGAGGCCCACTATGATATGGTCAGGCCCGGAATCATGCTGTACGGATATCCTCCTTCGGTCCCCATGACGCAGCGGTTTCCCGTCAGGCCGGTGATGTCCCTCGTGTCGAATATCAGCCTGCTCCGGCGCGTGGGGAAAGGGACGAGCATTTCCTACGGCCGCCGGTACATCACGCCCGCGGCCACCACGATTGCGACTGTGCCCGTCGGGTACGGTGACGGGTATTCACGGCTTCTCTCGAACCGCGCCTCCGCTCTTATCGGGGGGAATGCATACCCCGTCGTCGGAACGATCTGCATGGACCACTGCATGATTGACGTCGGTCCCGATTCCCTGTGCCGCGCCGGAGACGAAGTGACGTTGATAGGGACCGATGGAAACCGGTCCATATCGGCGTGGGATATCGCCGGCACGATCGGGACCATTCCGTACGAAGTCACATGTCTCATCTCCGCCCGGGTCCCAAGAATTTTTCTCGGGTGAATTTGTGCGCGTGTTGAAGTGTGGATGATTGCATATTTCACATTTCTGTTGTATTCTTTCCCATTATACTGTTTTGTTGGTCCATGTGACGGCACGCAACGCCTTTTCATGATTTGTGTGATGTTATGCACACAGACTGTGGCACGAAGGGGTCATTGAAATGACAATACTTGTCGTGGATGACGAGCCGGAATACCGGCTGATCATGCGAAGCGTCCTGATGTCGGAGGGATGGGACGTTCTCCTTGCCGAAAACGGGGAAGAGGGGCTGACCAAGATGAAGGAATCGAAGGTGGACATGGTCATCTCCGACATCTACATGCCGATCATGGACGGCATCAAGTTTCACCGCGAAGTGCGGGGGACGCCGGAATTCGAGAAGACCCCTTTCCTGTTCGTCTCCGCGTACGACGATCAGCACACGCTCGACGCCGTGAAGGATCCGCGCTACGAGGGTTTCCTCCGGAAAGCGCGTCCGGTCGAAGAGATGATCGAATGGATCAACTATCTGACGACCCCCGAAGACAAGCGCCCCAAACTCCCCCCCGGCGGTACGCGGATCAAGGGGCAGACGCAGACGCGCTTTGGACCACGCGGAGGGGGCGGCACGCCGATACTCTAGTCCCGTTCCCGGGCTCTCCCGCCCGGGGGCTCCCGTACGGTAGTGAGGTGTCGGGCGCCGCGCACCGTCAGCCTGCTCTTTCCTGTATCTCCCTCTCATTTTCCTCCCTGACATCACACACAGACCATGACGGATCCTATCAGAAAACCCGCGACCCTTATCACGGGCGCCAACGGCGAGATGGGGCACGGACTCATCCATGCCCTCGCATCCTCCGGGTCGGGCAATATCATCGCCATCGATGTGCGGCCCGTCGATGAATCGCTCAGAGCGAAGTGCGCGGAAACGATCACCGGGGATATCCTCGAACAGCGCCTGATGGAGCGGCTCCAGAGCGAGTACGAGATTCAGACGATTTTTCACCTCGCCGCCCTTCTTTCGACGCGCGCCGAGTTCACGCCTGAATCCGCGCACAAGGTCAACGTCGAAGGGACGATGTACCTCCTCAAGCTTGCCGTCGAGCAGTCGAGGTGGCACGGCGCGCCGGTCAAATTCCTCTTCCCCAGTTCCATCGCGGTCTACGGCCTCCCGTCCGTCGCCGTCAAGAAGAGCGCGGGGAAGGTCGCGGAAAAAGAGTGGACGATGCCGATCACGATGTACGGCTGCAACAAGCTCTACTGCGAACATCTCGGGCGCTACTACGCGCACCATTACCGCCAGCTTGCGGCGGACTCGGAGACACGGGGGGGGATCGACTTCCGTTGCATCAGGTTTCCCGGACTCATCAGCGCCGTCACGGAGCCCAGCGGCGGGACAAGCGACTACGCTCCCGAGATGCTGCACGCGGCCGCCCGGAAAAAACACTATGATTGTTTCGTCCGCGAGGACGCCCGGATCCCCTTTATGGCGATGCCCGACGCCATCGACGCGCTCCTGAAGCTTGAGGGCGCGCCGGCATCCCGGCTTTCGCAGTCGGTGTATAACATTACGAGCTTCAGTCCCTCGGCGGGGGAGATCCGCGCGATTGCGCTCAGGGCGTTCGACGGGGCGGACATAACGTTCAGACCCGACGACAAGCGTCAGGCGATCGTGGATTCGTGGCCGGAAGATGTCGACGACAGCGCCGCGCGGAGGGACTGGGGTTTCGCCCCGGCATTCGACCAGCACCGGGCGTTCGACACGTATCTGGTCCCGGGCATTCTGGAGAGGTACGCACAATGAGACTCCGCTTCGTCCTTCTGCTTCTTACCGCCCCGTGCCTCACTGCCGCCGCGCAAGGGACGGATTCATCGCTCGTGTACGGCCCCATCGCCGGCAGGCTCCTGCGGACCGGGCTCGTCAGGCTCGGCGCGTTCCGGATGCTTGAGCAGCTGACCGCCCGGGCCGGGCACCGGCTCAGCGGGTCGGCGGGAGCCGATACCGCGGTCGGGATCGCGAAAGCGTGGCTGGAGGAGCGGGGATTCAGTAACGTCCGCCTCGAACATATCATGGTTCCCCGGTGGGAGCGCGGGAAGACGGAGATGGCACGTCTTGAGATTCCGGGGAAGAGACCCGTTCCGCTCCGCGTGTGCGCGCTCGGGGGGAGCATTGCGACCCCGGCCGGCGGCCTCACCGCCCGCGTCATCGAGGTGAAATCGTTCGGAGAGCTGGAGGGCCTGGGAAGTGCCGCTGCCGGAAAGATCATTTTTTTCAACCGCCCCATGGACCCGGCCCTTCTGAATACCTTTGAAGCGTACTCGGGGGCCGTCGACCAGCGGTCGCGGGGCGCGATTCAGGGGGCAAAGGCCGGCGCCGTGGCGGTGCTCGTCCGGTCGATGACGCTCGCGATGGATTCGGTCCCGCATACGGGGTCGATGGCGTATCAGGACAGCGTGAAGAAGATCCCCGCCGCTGCGCTCAGTACGCGCGATGCGGAGATGCTGAGCGCGCTCCTGCAGAGGGGTGTCCCGCTCCGGGTCAGGCTCACCCTCTCGTGCAGGACGCTCCCCGACGTCCCCTCGGCGAACGTGATGGGGGAGATCACCGGCTCGCAGAACCCCGGAGAGGTGATCGTCGTCGGTGGACATCTCGACGCCTGGGACAAGGGGGCGGGAGCGCACGATGACGGGGCAGGATGCGTGGAGGCGGTCGAAGCTCTCGATCTCATCCGGACGCTCGGGCTGAAGCCCGCACGGACCATCCGGGCGGTGATGTTCATGAACGAAGAGAACGGCCTTCGGGGCGGGAAGGGATACGTTGCGGATCCGCTCCGGCAGGGTGAGAAACATACGGCGATGATCGAATCGGATGCGGGAGGGTTCGCGCCGCGGGGCTTCACCGTGGACGCCGGCACGGCGGTCCGCGCGGCCGTCGAGAAGTGGAAGTCCCCCCTCGAATCGGTGAATGCCGGGCGTCTGCTTGCCGGCGGAAGCGGGGCGGACATCTCCCCCATGGTTGCGACGGGGGTCCCCGGGTTCGGGCTTGCCCCCGAGAACCACCGCTATTTTGATTATCATCATTCCGACAACGACAGGATCGACAAGGTGAACCCCCGGGAACTGGAGATGGGAGCCGTTGCCGAGGCGCTGCTTGCCTACATGATCGCACAGGAGGGGCTCCCCGCCGGGACGGCTCCCCCCTCCCGCTGAGATCTCCCCCGCGGACGATGCGCGGTCGGAAAATGAACCTCCGCCCTGTATACACTATGGGAATCCATTCAGGGTTCTCATATGTCGACACAGCAGACGGAGGAGGTTATCATGGGCGATGCCGCGGCCGCAACGATGTATTCGACGATGGTACGGGCCGGAAAGACGACGTACTACGTTGACGTGAAGGAGGCGAAAAACGGGAGGAAGTTCATCGCGATTTCGGAGAACAGGCTCGACGACGGGGAGAAGAAACAGCGTTCGACAGTCCGCGTCTTCGGCGATTCCATAGAACAATTCCGGCAGGCCATAAACGAAGCCGCCGCCTCCGTGGTCCGGTAAACCCCCCGCTTCCCGGGTGCGCTCCGTGGCGGTCCCCTGACCCTTTGCGGCGTTCCCCGCATCTCATGGAGAAAGAAACCACACTCAAGGGAGAGGGTTCATGGAGCATCTTACGAAGCAGACATTCCAGGAAAAGGTGTTTGATTTCGAGAAGAACAAGGAATGGTCGTTTGCAGGCGAACTCCCCTGCATAGTCGATTTCTACGCGGACTGGTGCGGACCGTGCAAGATGGTTGCACCTGTCCTGGAGGATCTCTCGAAGGAGTTTGCGGGGAAGATCAACATATACAAAGTTGACACGGACAAAGAACAGGAACTTGCCTCCGTGTTCGGCATACGGAGCATCCCCTCGATACTTTTTGTTCCCAAAGAAGGGAAGCCGCAGATGGCGACGGGGGCGATGCCGAAGGAGTCATTCGTCCAGGCGATAACGGAGGTCCTCCAGGTCGCCGCCTGAGGCGGTCCCTTCCCGGTTCGCGCGTTGCTGTGTCGGATGATCCGGTGGATGTCCGTCGTGTCTGGACATTGAGTCTCCGCTGGCATATATTGAAGAAGCCGGAGGGGGGGTGATCCCTCTCCGGCATTCTTTCCACGATGCCAGAGATGCCCCGCCAATGCAGGAAACCTTCCTCCTGGGCGCGCTTGCGCTCCTCATTGCCGCAATCGTCATGCTTGTGGTCATCCTCCGCCGCCCATCGGGCGGGGCGGGGAGCGACCTCCTCGTCAGGTTTGAATCCCTGAAGTCGGCACTCGAGTCCATCGACCGGGTTTTGCGGGACGAGTCCGCCCGTTCCAGGGAGGCCTCCGCGCGTTCCGCGGCGCAGGACAGGGAGGAGCTCCAGAGGGCTCTGCGTGAGAGCGCCGATTCCCTCCAGGCCCGTCTCGCCGAGATCGCCGCGCTTGAAAGGGGCCAGCTCGATTCGTTCGCCGCCCAGCTCGGCGCGGTCCAGCAGACGACAGGGGAAAAGCTCGACAGGGTGCGCGACAGCGTGGAGGGAAAACTCGCTTCCATCCAGGCGGACAACAGCGCTCAGCTCGAAAAGATGCGCGAGACCGTCGACGAAAAGCTCAAGAACACGCTCGAGCAGCGTCTCGGCGAGTCGTTCCGGCACGTCAGCGAGCGCCTGGAGCAGGTCCAGCTCGGACTCGGGGAGATGCGGGCGCTCGCGACCGGCGTGGGGGATCTCAAGAAGGTCCTCACCAACGTCAGGACGCGCGGGACGTGGGGGGAGATTCAGCTCGGGGCGCTTCTGGAACAGATCCTGACGCGCGAGCAGTATGAGAAGAACGTGGCGACGAAGGCCGGGAGCAACGATCGGGTGGAATTCGCCGTCAGGTTCCCCGGGCACGACAACGGGGGCCCGCTGTGGCTCCCTATTGACGCCAAATTCCCTCAGGAGGATTATCAGCGCATCCTCGACGCATCGGAACAGGCGAACCCCGTCCTCCTGGAGGAGTCCTCCAGGCAACTTGAGAACCGGATCCGCCTGGAGGCGAAGACGATTTGCGAGAAGTACATCGATCCCCCCCACACAACGGATTTTGCGATCATGTTTCTCCCGACGGAAGGGCTCTATGCCGAGGTGATCCGCCGGCCCGGACTCACGGAGGAGCTCCAGCGAAGTTTCCGGATCATCGTCACGGGCCCGACGACGCTTGCCGCGCTCCTCAACAGTCTCCAGATGGGATTCCGGACGCTGGCGATCGAGAAGCGCTCGGGCGAGGTCTGGTCGCTTCTCGGGGCGGTGAAATCGGAGTTCGGAAAATTCGGCGACATACTCGACAGAACCCGGAAGAAGCTGCAGGAAGCGAGCAACACGATCGAAAGCGCCGCGACGCGGACCCGCCAGATCGAGAGGAAACTGCGCGACGTGCAGGCGCTCCCCTCCGGCGATGCCGTGAAACTTCTCGGCGACGATCCGGGCGCACAGGATGAGGAGACCGCATGAACAGCACTGCCCCGCTGGATGAAATGTACCGGGTGATTTTCAACGATCACCACGACCCGTTCGCGGTGCTGGGACCGCATCTCCTCGACGGCGGACGCCTCGCGATTCGCGCGTTTCTCCCCGGCGCCATGGCGGTCTCGGTTGTCGGCGCCCCCGGGGGCGGAGGGGACATCCCGATGGCGATGGTCCATGATCTCGGCTTCTTCGAGGTGGTAATTCCGGAGTGCCCCGAGGTCTTTCCGTACACCCTTCGAAAGACGATTGCCGGCGGCCGGGTTGAGGAGTTCCATGATTCGTATTCGTTCATGCCCACGCTGACCGATTTCGACATCTATCTCTTCAACGCGGGGGACCACCACAGGATCTATGAGAAGCTTGGCGCGCACTATGCCGACGTCAACGGCGTGGGAGGGGTGCAGTTCGCCGTCTGGGCTCCATCCGCCCGGAGTGTCAGCGTAATCGGGAACTTCAACGGATGGGACAGGCGGTGCCACGCCATGCGCGTCCTGGGATCATCGGGAATCTGGGAAATATTCATCCCGGGGCTCGCCGAGGGGGAGCTCTACAAGTTTCAGGTAAAGACGCAGAACGGGTTCGTCATGGACAAGACTGATCCGTACGCCTCCGAGATGGAGATCCGTCCCCGCACCGCGTCGAGGGTCAACTTTCTGCGCAGCTATGCCTGGGGTGATGCGGCGTGGATGGAAAAGCGTTCCCGGGGGGGCCAGATGGAGGGGCCGGTGGCGATGTACGAGGTGCACATCGGGTCGTGGCAGAGGGGGGAGGGGAACCGCTGGCTCACCTACCGCGAGATGGCGGACAGGATCGTCGGATATCTCCTGCAGGAGGGGTTCACGCACGTCGAGCTTATGCCCGTGATGGAGCATCCCCTTGACGGATCGTGGGGCTACCAGGTCACCGGGTATTTCGCGCCGACGAGCAGGTTCGGATCGCCGTCCGATTTCAAGTATTTCGTGGACCTGTGCCACAGAAACGGGATCGGCGTCGTTCTCGACTGGGTCCCCGCGCATTTTCCGAAGGACATGCACGCGCTCGCGCAGTTCGACGGAACCCACCTGTACGAGCACGCCGATCCGCGCAAGGGGGAGCACCAGGACTGGGGGACGTTCATCTTCAACTTCGGCAGGAACGAGGTAAAGAACTTTCTCATCAGCAACGCCCTCTTCTGGCTCGAGGAGTATCACATCGATGGGCTCAGGATCGACGCTGTCGCCTCGATGCTCTATCTGGATTATTCACGCAAACAGGGTGAATGGATTCCGAACAGATACGGGGGAAGGGAAAACCTCGAAGCCGTCGAATTCATCCGCTACCTGAACGGCGTCGTCCACCGTTACCACCCCGGCGTCCTCACGATCGCGGAGGAATCGACCTCGTGGCCCGGCGTGACGAATACCGTGGAGAACGGGGGACTGGGGTTCGACCTGAAGTGGAACATGGGGTGGATGCACGACATCCTCGAATACTTCTCGATGGATCCGGTCTACAGGACGTTTCATCACAGGAACCTGACGTTCGTTCTCCTGTACGCGTTCACCGAGCGGTTCCTTCTTCCCCTGTCGCATGACGAGGTCGTGCACGGGAAGGGTTCCCTCCTGGGAAAGATGCCGGGTGACCTCTGGCAGAAATTCGCAAACCTGCGGCTCCTTCTCTCTCTCATGTACGCGTTCCCCGGAAAGAAACTTCTCTTCATGGGAGGAGAGATCGGACAGTGGGATGAGTGGAATCATGACAAGAGCGTTGACTGGCATCTCCTTTCGTACGAAACGCACAGGGGTGTTCAGGACATGGTGAAGGACCTGGGGGCGATCTACCGGCGGGAAAGGCCTATGCACGAAGTAGATTTCGAGTACACCGGTTTCGAATGGGTGGATTTTCACGATTCGGCCTCAAGCGTGATTGCGTTTGACAGGAAATCCGCCGACGGCAAGGAAACGATAACCGCGGTATTCAACTTCACTCCCGTTCCCCGCACAGGGTACAGAATCGGTGTGTGGCAGCCGGGGACATACCGGGAGATATTCAACAGCGATGCCGCCGGCTACGGCGGATCCAACCTGGGCAACTACGGCGAAGTAACCGCCGACGCCGTCCCCGTCCATGGAAGGGAATACTCGCTGAACCTCGCACTTCCACCACTTGCGGCGCTCTATTTCAAGAGGAAATAAGCGGCGTTCCCTTAAAAATCTGTCAATTCGCTTGACTTTCTGGGTCGTTAATCGGTACATTGAAACGAACAAAACGACCATATCGGCCTTAACTGATGACAAGTTCGATACAGAAGACTATTCTTTCCACGGCGGATGTAGCGCGGCTCTTCAATGTCACAGAAACATCCGTGAAAAGGTGGGCCGACGAAGGGACGCTGAAATGCCACAAGACCCCGGGGGGGCACCGGAAATTCGAGATCAGGAACGTGGTGGATTTCGCGGAAGCAAACCACTTCGAGCCGGCGGGGGCACTGGAGATTTCAGGGAGCGACGGTCTCGACTCAAAAATTCAGGTCGCTGTCCTGGCGAGGGACTTCCCGCTGCTTGTGGAGTCGTACGTCCGAAGGGCGCTGACGCCCGACGGGAACGGTCTGTTTCCTTTCCTCTCCTACCTGTATCAGCATTGCATGCAGATCTGGGAGCTGCACGACCGGGTGATCCACCCGGCGATGGAGGAGATCGGGGAACGCTGGTCCCGCGGTGAGATAGGAATCTGTCACGAGCACAGGGCCTCGTACGAGACGCTCGAAGCCCTGGCGAAACTCCAGCTCCAGATGCGCATAAAGCCTCCTTCGGGACGTTCGGTCGTCTGCGCGACGATTGGCGATGAGCTCCACGAGATCGGACTCCGGTGCGCGGCGTACCTCTTTGAATCTGAAGGTTGGGAAACACACTATCTCGGTTCACGCATACCTGCCCGCGCCGTCTGCACCGCCATCGATCAGTGGCGGCCCGATCTCGTCTGCCTCTCCACGACAGTCTCCCCCGGCGCGGATCACCCGGGTGATCTCGAAGAGGTCGCCGGGGCGGCGAAGAAGGTCGGCGCGGTCCTTCTGGCAGGGGGGAGGCTCGCCGGGTCGCTCGCGCGGAACAGCGGCATCGTGGACGCTTCGCGCAACTCCTCGCAGGATCTTCTCTGCTTCATTCAGGGGTTCGGCCGGACCGGTGCCCCGTGCGGCGGCGGGGATCGCACCGACGCAGCACTGTCCTGATTTTTCCCCGTTCCTGAATCTCCACCGAAAATTCGGACGCAAGGTTCTCCGGCTGGGGCGTGCGTCCGGTGTCCGGGGGGTGCGATCCGCTGCGGCGCCCCTCCGGGACTCCCCGCACCGTGGATTGATCCCGCCGCACTCGACGTGTCCTGCGTGAAAACGAATGTGCAAACCGTACCGGGAAGGCGCGAACGCTCATGAACATCGTCGTTGCTGGCGGAAGCGGATTCATCGGGTCTTCGGTCGTCCCCCGGCTCCGCCGTGAGGGGCATGACGTCGTCGTGCTGACGCGTGCTCCGTCGGGGAACGCGCTCACCGGCGATGCGGCGTTGGTCTCCTGGGACGGCGTGTCGCAGGGGGAATGGTCCCTTCGTGTCCGTCGTGCGGATGCCGTCATCAATCTTGCCGGAGAGTCCATCGGCGACGGCCGGTGGACCGCATCCCGGAAAAGACGGATCGTCGAGAGCCGCATCAACGCCACGCGCGCACTTCTCGGGGCGATGAGCGCCGGAGAGGGGAAACCCCGGGTCTTCATCAACTCCTCGGCGGTGGGGTATTACGGTCCCGTCGAATCGGGAGAAGTGACGGAGGACCATCTCCCGGGAACCGGGTTTCTGGCGGACCTCTGCGTCCGCTGGGAGCAGGAAGCGTTTGCCGCCGCGGAGCTTGGATGCAGGGTTGTGGTTCTTCGCACAGGGGTCGTCCTCGGGGAAAAGGGGGGTGCGCTTCAACGAATGCTCCTCCCGTTCCGATTGTACGCCGGGGGGCCCGTCGGCTCCGGGAAGCAGTGGTTTCCATGGGTGCACAGGGACGACGTCGCGGGGGGAATCCTTTTCGCGCTCGGCAATGCGGCGGTGTCGGGTCCGGTGAATGTTGTCGCCCCCGGGTGCGTGACGATGAAAGATTTTTGCGCCGCGCTGGGAGCCGCACTCTCCAGGCCGTCCTGGCTCCCGGTCCCCTCGTTTCCCCTCCGTGCCGCGCTCGGCGAAATGGCCGGCATGATACTCACCGGTCAACGGGCCGTTCCCTCGCAGCTGCTCCGGCTGGGGTATCACTTCAGCTATCCCGCAATCGCCCCCGCGCTGGCATCGGTGGTCTGATTTCACTTCATTCCGCTTTTTCGTACATTTCATACTGCAGTGTTCCACGTTCTGACCGCTCTTCTCTCTTACCCAGGAAAAGGACTCTCCCGTGTCAACAACAAATAAGCATGTGGATTTCTTCAGAAGGAAAGACCATCTCGTGAACGGGGGCGCAAACAGGGCCTCCGAGAAACAGATGGCGCTCGGAAAGCTCACCGCCCGCGACCGCATCACCGCCCTTCTCGACGTCGACTCGTTTTACGAGTTCGATCTTTTCGTCGAGCACCGCTGCCGCGATTTCGACATGGACAAGAAAGTCCTCCCCGGCGACGGCGTGATTACGGGGACCGGCTCGATCATGGGCTACCCGGTATGCATCTACGCGCAGGACTTCACCGTTGCGGGGGGCTCGCTCGGGCTGATGCACGCGCGGAAGATCACGAAGATTATGGACCACGCGATCAAAATGGGGATGCCCATCATCGGGATCAACGATTCCGGTGGAGCGCGGATCCAGGAAGGGGTCGATTCCCTGGCGGGCTACGGGGAGATATTCTACAGGAATACGCTCGCCTCCGGCATCGTGCCGCAGATCTCCGTGATACTGGGTCCCTGTGCGGGGGGGGCGGTGTATTCCCCCGCGCTGACGGACTTCGTCTTCGTCGTCGACAACATCTCGAAGATGTTCATCACCGGGCCCGAGGTCATAAAGACGGTCCTGGGCGAGGAGATCTCCATGGAGGATCTCGGCGGGGCCAGGGTCCACAGCGAGATCTCCGGGAACGCCCACTTCTACGCACGGAACGAGCTCGAGTGCTTCCACAAAATCAAGCAGCTCTTCACGTTCATCCCCTGGAACAACAGGAAGAAGGCCGGGCGGTACCCGGTGAAACCGCCGAAGGCGAAGTTCGACATCGAGCGGATCGTGCCGATGGATTCCCGGAAGCCGTACGACGTGCGGCATGTGATCTGCGCCCTCTGCGATAACTCCGAGTTCCTCGACGTTCATGCCGGCTGGGCGGCGAATATCGTCGTCGGGTTCGCGCGGATCGACGGGGAAACCGTGGGGATCGTCGCCAACCAGCCCATGGTTCTCGCCGGCGTGCTCGACGTCGATTCCTCCGACAAAGCGGCCCGGTTCATCCGTTTCTGCGACGCGTTCGGCATTCCGCTCATTACGTTTGTCGACCTTCCGGGGTATCTCCCGGGCGTCGACCAGGAACACGCCGGCGTCATCCGGCACGGGGCGAAGCTCCTCTATGCCTTCAGCGAGGCCACCGTCCCGAAGATCACCGTCATCCTCCGGAAGGCGTACGGAGGGGGGTATATTGCCATGTGCTCCCGTCACCTGGGGGCGGACTTTGTTGTCGCGTGGCCGACGGCGGAGATTGCGGTCATGGGGCCCGAGGGTGCGGCGAACATCATCTTCCGCAATGAGATCGCCTCGGCCGCCGATCCGGCGGAGATGCGCCGCCTGAAGGTTGCGGAGTACACGGAAAAATTCGCCAACCCGTACGTGGCCGCGGCCTCCGGACATATCGACGCGGTGATAAGTCCCGCGGCCACGAGGGACTTTCTGATCCACGCGATCCAGGTCTCGGCGAACAAGAGCGAATCCCGTCCGTACAAAAAACACGGGATACCCCCCGCATGAGCGCCGTGCCTCTCCCCGAATCGCTGCGGGAGCTCGTGATAGGAGAGGTCCCCTACGAGACCCGGTACACGAAGAAATTCGAAATGCGCACGCCGTACGTCCCCCCCGACCCGCGCCACGTGCGTTGCGTCATCCCGGGCATCGTGCTGACGGTTGCCGTGCGCAAGGGAATGCGCGTGAGTGGCGGGGATCCTCTCCTGGTGCTCGAAGCCATGAAGATGCAGAACCAGGTTGTCTCGCCTCATGAGGGGATAATCCGTGCGATCTGTGTCTCCGCCGGCGACGCGGTGACAAAGGGACAGGTGCTTCTCGAATTCGAATGAGCCCGGCCCGCAGGCCGGAGAGTATTTCCCCGCTGAGGAAGGAGAGTCATGGATCACCCCCCCCATGCGTTGCGCATCGAGCACGTCGGGATCGCCGTCCGGGATCTTGACGCCGCAATAGGCATTTACGAGAAACTCCTCGGCGTCCCCTGCTACGCGGTGGAGGAGGTCGCGGATCAGTCGGTGAAAACCGCGTTCTTCCAACTGGGGGAATCGAAGGTGGAGCTCCTGCAGAGCACGAGTCCCGACGGACCGGTGGCGAAGTTTATCGAGAAACGGGGTGAAGGGATCCATCACATCGCCTACGCGGCCGTCGACCTCCGCGCCGCGCTCCGCGATCTCGCCTCCGGCGGTGCGCGGCTCATCGACGGCAGCCCGAGAAAGGGGGCGGAGGGACTCTCGATTGCGTTCGTCCACCCCGGCTCTGCCTGCGGGGTGCTCACAGAGTTCACGGAATCTCCCCACGGGCATCCATGATCGATTACCTCGCATCGTCCCCGCTCCTCCTTCTCTTCGCGGTGATCGGCCTGGGCTGGCTGGTTGGGAGCGTTCGCGTCTTCGGCTTTGCTCTCGGGCCGGCCGCGGTGCTGTTCGTGGGGATACTCTTCGGCTCGCTCGACTCCCGTCTCAGGATCCCCGAGCTCCTGTATGTCCTCGGCCTCGTCCTGTTCGTCTATACAATCGGTCTCCAGTCCGGCCCGTCGTTTTTTTCCTCGTTCGGGAAACGTGCGCTCCGGGCGAATCTCTTTGCGTTCGCCTCCGTCCTTCTCGCGGCCGGTTGTACCGTCGCGGGGGTCCGGGTGCTGGGGCTCGACGGTTTATCGATGGTGGGAGTTTTTTGCGGGGCGCTGACGAACACGCCGGCGCTCGCCGCCAGCGTTGAGGCGATCCGCGGCGCACCCGCCGGGGCTGCGATGACGGCGCTCGAGATGCAGGCCAGGACGAATGCCCCGGTGGTGGGCTACAGCGTTGCGTACCCCTTTGGCGTCATCGGCGTGCTTATCGCCTTTCACATCGCCGGGAAATTTCGCTTTGGCGCGGCGGCGAAGGAGCCGGAAGGGGGGTCCGCCGCGGGAGAGGCGCCCGGACCGCTGTACGGAAAGACGTACCGTGTCGTGAACCCGGGGGTCTTCGGCAAAACCGTGGCCTCGCTTCTCGGCGACGGTTCGCACCACGGGTTCGTCCTCAGCCGTCTCCGCCGGGGAGAAGAGACGTCCCTGGTGTACGCCGAGACGACGCTGGGGAAGGACGACCTCGTTGTCGCGGTGGGTGACACCACCGCGCACGAGCGGGCCCGGATACTCTTCGGAGAAGAATCGGGCCTGGAGATACAGACGGAAAACAAGGAATTCGACTTCCGCAGGATCGACGTCTCCGAGAAGCGGGTGATCGGCAGGACGATTCGGGAGCTGAACATCCAGCGCCTCCTCGATGCGACGATCACGCGGGTCCGGCGGGGGGACGTGGATTTCATCCCGACGGGTGAGACGGTTCTCGAGAGGGGAGACCGGGTCCGGGTTCTGACCTGGGCGGGAAATCTGGACCGCGTTGCGCGCTTCCTCGGCGATTCGGTCCGTTCCGGGTCGGAGGCCGACTTCCTTTCCCTTTCCGTGGGACTTGTCGCCGGCATCCTCCTCGGGATCGCCACGTTCCCCCTTCCGGGCGGCGGGAGATTTTCGCTCGGCTTTGCGGGGGGGCCGCTTATCGCCGGTCTTCTCCTCGGGCGCCTGCAGCGGACCGGTCCGATCTCGTGGGGGATGCCCTTCAGCGTGAACCTGACGCTGCGGCAGGTTGGACTCGTCCTGTTCCTCGCGGGGATAGGGACGAAGGCGGGTGACGGGTTTGTGGGGACGTTTGAACGGGGGGGCTGGGCACTCATGGCGATGGGTGCCGGGATAACCCTCGTGACGACGGTTCTCGTCCTTGCCGCCGGGAGCCGGCTTCTCCGACTTTCATATCCCTCCGTCATGGGGCTCGTGTCCGGAATACAGACGCAGCCTGCATGCCTGGCCTACGCCAACGAACACGGCGCGTCCGATGCCGCGAACGTCTGGTACGCGTCCGTGTACCCGGTCTCGATGATTGCGAAGATCATCATTGCGCAGCTCCTTGTTTCCCGGCTGATGTGAACGCCGTTGAATCTGTCCCCCGGGCGTCGTAGATTGACGTCGGTCTTTCACTCCCAACACACAGGATCCCTTCTTGAACCCTCTCATCGCATTCGTCCTCGGCGTGGTCCAGGGGCTGACCGAGTTTCTCCCGGTGAGCAGCACGGCCCACCTCACGCTTGCCGGAAAACTGTTTAACGTTATCGACCCGAATCACCCCGAGGCGTGGACGGAGTTCATCGCCGTGATGCAGCTCGGGACCGTGACGGCGGTGATACTCTATTTCCGGAAGGATCTGTGGGAGATGGTCCGGGCGGTCATTCATGATCTACGGGCCAGGCGCGGCACCCCCGGGGGGGGATTCACCGAGCCTTCACGGATGGCCCTGTATATCGTGATCGGCACCCTCCCTGTCGCTCTTGTAGGGCTCTCGCTGAAGAAGATCATCGAGGGATCGCTGACGAAGAGCACGCTCGTCATCGCGATAAGCATGATCGCGCTCGCCCTGCTTCTCTGGATTGCGGAAAAAGTCGCGCGCCACGTCCGCGGAATTTCGCAGGTCACGTGGGTGGATGCGCTCGTGATCGGATTTGCGCAGGTCTGTGCGCTCATCCCCGGCTCGTCACGGTCGGGGACGACGATCACCGCCGGCCTCTTCCTTGGCCTCACCCGCGAGTCCGCCGCACGGTTTTCGTTTCTTCTGAGCATTCCCGCCGTCGTCGCCAGCGGTCTGTATGAACTCTCGAAGATACACGGGGCATTCGAACTCGGATTCGGTAATCTTCTGATTTCGACCGTCGTCTCGGGCTTCGTCGGGTACGCTGCGATTGCCTGGCTCCTCAGGTTCCTCATGCGGAACACGGCGATGTCATTTGTCTGGTACCGTCTTGTCCTGGGCCTCCTCCTGTTTACACTCCTCGCGAACGGGCTCATGCAGCCCTAACCCCGTTTTCTGCCGAATTTCGGCCTTTTCCTCCCCCCCGGGTTTTCTTGGCATCACGCACAGGCCTTTCCGGGTCGAGGTGATTTGACTCACAGTGGAATCACGCCGGATTTATTACAATACCTCGTGTGGTGCGGGTGGATGCAGTGCAGCGTACATCTGGAGATTCATTGTGAACACCGAAGAAGATGACTTCGAGGGGCTTACCCCTGCCGAGTCATTCCGACGTGCAAAAGTCGATCATTTCCTTCAGCATGTGCGCGACTACGTCGAAATGGGCCGGTACCTGGCCGGACTCAAGACGCTTGACACCGTCTTCGGGCTTGACTCTTCGAATGAGGAGGGGAAGGTTCTCAAGGGGACCATCGACGAACTCGTTGCGCACCTGCTCAGGCGGGCATCGAACGGCAGAAGCGAGAACGCCGCTGAAGGGCATCCCCGCCCGCGCAGGTCGGATCTCGTGATGATCGTCGACCAGGATGAACGCCTCCTCACGTCGCTCACGGGGACGCTCCGCCGGTACGGTTTCATGGCAATCGGGGCTTCGAGTTATGAGGAGGCCCTTGAAACGTATTCGACATTCAGGCCCGAGGTCGTGATATCCGAAGTGAATTTTGAGACCGGGCCGAAAGGGTTCGATCTTTATCTCTGGCTGAAGACAAACGCCGGGAATCAGGACGTCCCGTTCCTCTTTCTCGCGACGCGCATCGACCGTGAGACACTTATCGCGGGGAAACGCTTCGGTGTCGACGACCTGATCATGAAACCTGTCGACGACGACGTCGTGATCGCCTCTGTTATCAACTGCATATCGCGCAGAAAAACAGCCCAATTGAGGACCTGAACCGCACGTCCTGGGCCGCACATCCGCCGCATTTCCTCGTTGCCTCAGGTAAGCTTCTGCTCCAAATCGATCTCGTTGCCTCAAGTAAGCTTCTACTCCAAATCGGTTTCTTGATTTTCCCTCCCCTTCTCCGTACATTTTACAGCACAGTCAGGTCCGGCTTCAACCAATGACAGAGCTCGTCGTCAACGAGATATTCCACAGCATTCAGGGGGAGTCCAGCCACACCGGGAGACCCTGTGTGTTTGTCCGTCTGACCTACTGTAACCTCCGCTGCACATGGTGCGACACGGCGTACGCGTTTGAAGAGGGGACCCCCATGTCCCTGGACGCGATCCTCTCCCGGGTTGCGTCGTTTCGCTGCCCTCTCGTGGAAATCACCGGAGGCGAACCGCTTTTCCAGGAAGGTGTCCACCCCCTGCTCCGTTCCCTCTGCGACGCGGGATATGAGGTCCTCGTCGAGACCTCGGGGAGCATCGATATCGCGCCGGTCGACCGGAGGGTGAAACGGATCGTCGATTTCAAGTGTCCCGGAAGCGGGATGATGAAGAAGAACCTCTGGGCGAACGTCGGCGCTCTCACCCCGCGCGATGAAGTGAAATTCGTCGTGCGCGACAGGGGGGATTTCGACTGGGCGGTCGCGAAGATCCGGGAACACGGGATCGACGCGAAATGCACTGTCCTCATGTCCGTCGTCTACGGCGAGCTCGAGCCGGCCGACCTTGCCCGCTGGATTCTCGATGAGGGGCTCAACGCGCGATTTCAGCTCCAGGCCCACAAATACATCTGGGAACCGACTGCCAGGGGGGTCTGATGCGGGGAACCCGGGCGGTCGTGCTGGCGAGCGGAGGGATGGACAGTTGCGTTACGGTGGCGATCGCCCGCCAGACACACGATCCGGCGCTGCTCCACTGCTCCTATGGGCAGCGGACCGCTTCCCGCGAACTCCGTTCATTCCACTCCATCGCCGACCACTACGGCATCCGGAGCCGCCTCGTCGTCTCCATGGAGCATCTCGGGAGGATCGGCGGCTCCAGCCTCACCGACCCATCCATGCCGGTGCGCGAGGCGGACCTCGGCGCGAAAGGAATCCCCACTTCCTACGTCCCCTTTCGTAACGCCAACATGCTTGCGGCCGCGGTGAGCTGGGCGGAAGTCCTTGGTGCCCGCGCAGTCTTCGTGGGCGCGGTCGAGGAAGATTCCTCGGGATACCCTGACTGCAGAAGAGAGTTCTATGACGCGTTCGAATCGGCAGTCCGGTCCGGCACAAAACCCGGATCGGACATTGCGATCGTCACCCCGGTCATCCGCATGAAAAAGAGCGACATCGTCCGCGCCGGAATCGACCTGGGTGCGCCGCTGCACCTTACCTGGTCCTGTTATCAGCGTGAAGACGTCGCCTGCGGCGTCTGCGACAGCTGCGCCCTCCGCCTGCGGGGATTCCGCAACGCCGGTGCCGATGATCCGATACCATACGCGGTCCGGCCCGACTACGCCTGAAGGGACGCGGCGCATTCCCGGTTAATTCCATAAGGGAGAACCCCATGGAGCACCTCAAAGAAAGTCTCGCAAAGCTCGTCCTGGAAACCTCCACGAACCTTCCCCCCGATGTCAGGCGGGCCCTGAGCGCCGCGATGAAGACGGAGACGCCCGCGACACAATCCGCCCTTGCGCTCGACACGATTGCCATCAACGTCGATATGGCCTGCGACGGGGCGGCCCCTATCTGCCAGGATACCGGGATGCCGACGTTTGAAATCAGGACGCCCGTCGGGACGAACCAAATCCGGATTGCCGGCATGATACGTGAAGTGATCGTCGAGGCGACAAAAGCGGGGATCCTTCGCCCGAACCAGGTGGATTCGCTCACGGGGAAAAACAGCGGGAACAACCTCGGCGAGGGGACCCCGGTCATCCACTTCGAGCAGTGGGAGAACGACGAGATCGAAGTGCGTCTCATCCTCAAGGGAGGCGGGTGCGAGAACAAGAACATTCAGTACTCCGTCCCCTGCGAGCTGCCGGAGCTCGGCAGGGCCGACAGGAACATCGACGGCGTGCGGAAGTGCATCATGCACGCGGTGCACCAGGCGCAGGGGCACGGTTGCAGCGTGGGGGCGATCGGCGTGGCGATCGGCGGCGACCGGGCCTCGGGGTACCACTACGCGAAGCAGCAGCTCTTCCGCACGCTCGACGACATCAACCCGGACCCCGGGCTCGCAAAGCTTGAAGCATACGTGATGGAGAATGCGAACACGCTCGGCATCGGCACGATGGGATTCGGCGGAGCGGTCACGCTCATCGGCTGCAAGATCGGTGCGTATCACCGCCTCCCGGCCAGTTTTTTCGTCTCGGTAGCGTACGATTGCTGGGCGTTCCGGCGGCTCGGCGTGATACTCGATCCGCACACGGGCGCGATCCGCAGGTGGCTCTACAGGGATGATACCCCCGCGGTGCACATGGCGCGTTCGGTGGGCCTCCCTCTCACAGGACGCGAGGTCCGGCTGACCGCGCCCCTCTCCGAAGAGCAGGTCCGTGCGCTGAACGTGGGGGACGTCGTTCTCCTGAACGGACCCATGCATACCGGCCGCGACATGATACATCATCACCTCATGACGCACGAGTCTCCGGTTGACCTGAAGGGGGCGCTCCTGTATCACTGCGGCCCGGTCGCGCTCCGGAGGGGGGAGGGCTGGTTCATGAACGCCGCCGGTCCGACGACGAGCAGCCGTGAGGAACCGTACCAGGCGGAGGTGATACGGAAATGCGGGATCCGGGCCGTGATCGGGAAGGGGGGGATGGGACCGGAGACACTCGCCGCGCTGAAGGAATTTGGAGCGGTCTACCTCAATGCCATCGGCGGCGCCGCGCAGTACTACGCGAAATGCATCACGCAGGTCGAGGGGGTCGACTTCCTCGAATTCGGCATCCCGGAGGCAATGTGGCATCTCCGCGTGAAGGATTTTCCCGCCATCGTGACGATGGACGCGAAGGGGAACAGCCTCCATGCGGACGTGGAAAAGGCATCGGCGAAGGAGCTTGCCAGATTTGCAGCCCCGGCTTCTCTCTGAACTCCAACCACCCGGAGGCTCCTCATGGCACTTCAGGTTCCCATGAACGTCGTTCCTGCGATCGCGTCGGTGCAGGATATGATCCTGCGCTCGGCGAGAGTCTACGGGGAGAAGATCGCCCTGGAAGACCTGAAGGACTACCCGATCCCTCGGCTCACGTACGCCGCCCTCCTCAGGAACATTCTCAAGTTCGGCGTCGCCCTCCGCGCCATGGGGATCAAGGAGCGGAGCCACGTCGCGGTGATCGGGGAGAACCGGGTGCAGTGGTCGCTTGCCTATCTGACCTCGATGTGCTTCAACTACGTCGTCGTCCCCGTCGACAGGGCCCTGATGTCGAATGAGATCCTCAACATCCTGCACGAATCGGACGCCTCGGCCGTGATCTATTCGGACGCATACGAGCCCCTGCTCAGGGAAAGCCGGGGGTCGATGAAGAATCTGAAGTTCTACGTCAACATGGACATCCCTGCGAGGCGGGAGAAGACGTTCTCGATGGTGGAGCTCGTGGAGCGGAGTCCGGGCTGTTCGCCGGAGCAGCTCCCGAGGATCAACCCGGAAGAGCTCGCGGAGATCATATTCACCTCGGGGTCCCTCGGGCGCGCGAAAGGGGTCATGCTGAGCCAGCTGAATCTCGCGGAGAACCTGATGGCGATGACGAGGCTGGTACGGATAACGTCCGAAGACCGGTTCCTCGGCGTGCTGCCGATCCACCACACGTACGCCTGCACGTGCGGCTTCCTCTGCCCCATGTATATGGGTTCCTCCGTCCATTTCGCGCAGTCGCTCAAGACGATTGTCGACGACCTGCAGAAGGTCCACGCGACGATTCTCCTGTCCGTGCCCCTTATGTACGACAAGATGTTCAAGACGGTGTACAAGACCATCCAGCAGAAGAAGCTCACGGCCATGATCGTCGGACCGCTCATCAGGGCCGGGGCCGTGGCGGAAAGGTTCGGCTGGAAGAGCTTCCGGCGGACGGTCTTCAACGAGATTCACGCGAAGTTCGGCGGGTCGATACGGCTTTTCATCGCCGGGGGGGCCGCCCAGGATCCCCTTGTCGCGAAGGGGCTGCGCGAATTCGGGTTCTCATTTATCCAGGGGTACGGTCTGACGGAAACCGCCCCTATCCTGACGCTGAACCGGGTCGAGGACTTCAAAGACGATTCCGCCGGCATCCCTCTTCCCGGCGTGACGCTGCGGATCGCGGAGCCGGACCATTTTGGCATCGGCGAAATCTGGGCCCGGGGGAAGAACGTGATGCTCGGATACTACAGGAACGAGGAGGCCACCAGGGGGGTGTTCGAGGACGGCTGGTTCAGGACGGGCGACCTCGGGAGGATGGACGATGACGGGTTCCTGCACATCATGGGGCGGATGAAGAACGTGATCATCTCCAAGAGCGGCGAGAACGTCTACCCCGAAGAGCTCGAGGATCTGCTTAACCGCAGCCCCTTTGTCATGGAGTCGCTCGTCTACGGCGAGGAGGACCCGAAACAGGGGGAGATCATCGCCGCACAGGTTGTCGTCGACGCGGGCGCGTTTATCGAGCTTGCGGAAACCCGGGGGAAGGAGATCACGCCGGATCTCATGACGTCCGTGATCGGGGAGGAGATCGCCGTCGTGAACAGGGAGGTCCCCCCGTTCAAGCAGATCCGGAAATTCTACATCCGGGACCGGGAATTTGAGAAGACGACGACCCAGAAAGTGAAACGGTTCCTCGCGCAGAAGAAGAACTGACGGGGCGCGCCGGCGCGCGCGCCCGGGAAGGAGCGGACGGTGGATCTCGTTCTTGTGAAGAATTTTCCGGACCGGATGTATGCGGAGAGGGCCCGGCAGACCCTCGACGCCGAAGGGATTCCTTCGATGATCCAGTCCATCGATGCCGGGTTCCTCGGTGCCGGGGGCGCGATCGCGCTCCCGCAGGGGGCGGACCTGTACGTCGCGCGCGAGCATTCCGACAGGGCACGCGACCTTCTCAACGATGTCTTCGACGGCATCTGAAATTCGCGTTGCTTCTCTGCGCCCCTGTCCGTACATTGAAAGATTCCACATCCCCACACGAAAGGACCCGATATGCATCGTTTCTGGATAGCCGCCGTCGCGATGGCCCTCCTTGGATGTCAGACGACCGGTGACAAGAAAGTGAAGCTCGAGACGCAGAAAGACAAACTCAGCTACAGCATCGGCCTGAACGTCGGGCACAATCTCGGCCGTGATTCCATCGCCATCAATCCGGACGCATTCCTGCGCGGGCTCCTCGATGCGGGTCTCGACAGTGCGCAACACCTGATGTCCGACGTAGAGTGCCAGGCGGCGATTATGCAGTATCAGACCGAACAGAGGGGAAAACTTGAGGAGAGTGCAAAGGTGGCGGGAGAGAAGAATAAGAAAGAGGGAGAAGCGTTTCTCGAGATGAACAGGAAACAGCCCGGGGTAGTGACGCTCCCGAGCGGACTGCAGTACAAAGTCCTTGTCGAGGGGAAGGGAAAAACTCCGAAACTCAGCTCGACGGTCACCACCCAGTACAGCGGGAAGCTCCTCGACGGAACGGAATTTGACAGCTCGTACAAGAGGGGAGAGGCTGCATCGTTCCCGCTGTCGAACGTGATCAAAGGTTGGACCGAAGCGCTCCAGCTCATGAAGGAAGGCTCGAAGTGGGAACTGTACGTTCCTTCGGACCTCGCCTACGGGCCCGCGGGGATGGGCGGGGGAACGATACCGCCGAATGCCACGCTCATATTCCAGGTCGAGCTGATCTCAGTGAAGTAAGGGGGACGTTCCGCCGAGGTGACGCGCTCCGGTGCCGGATCCCGGACAACTTCCGTATCTACTGCGGCTTCCCGACGACGACTCCATGGCCATGTTCTCGCGCTGGCCGCCCGGGGCGGGCGCAAATTCGTCGTCGACTGTTTCAACAGGGGGCTTGTCCTCCTGGATACGGATCTGGCGCGTCTCAGTTCGGCCGCGCCCGTGAGGACCGCCGACCTGGCGGCGCTCGAATGTGACGCCGGAGCCATACCGGGACGCGTGCTCCGGAATCTCGGCAGGTCATTGCGCCGGCTGGAGGACGCCCGGGCCGCGGAGGACGCGGCGCTCCTCGAACGGCTCGCCGCAGCCGGCGTGTCATGACCGCTCGCCGCATGCTCCCCGAAAAATAAGGAAGGAACGACTCCCATGCTCAGCAAACAGATGCAGGACGCCTTGAACGAACAGATCAGACACGAGATCAACTCCGCGTACCTCTACCTTGCGATGTCCATGCACACCTCTTCGGCGGGTCTGCAGGGATTCGCCGTCTGGCTGCGCGTCCAGTGGCAGGAAGAGCTCGGCCATGCGATGAAGCTCGCGGAGATCGTCCACGACAGGGGAGGGCGGGTCACCCTCCAGGCTGTGGACAAGCCTCCCGCCGAGTTCAAGTCGCCCGTGGAAATTTTCCAGCAGGTCCTCGCACACGAGCAGAAGGTGACCGCCCTCATCAACAGGCTCTACGAGGCCGCCCTCCGGGAGAACGACTACGCGACGCAGGTCGAGGTTCAGTGGTTCATCAGGGAGCAGATCGAGGAGGAAAAGAACGCCGCGACGATCCTCGAGCAGCTCAGGATGGCGGGCGACAGCGGCGCGTCGCTCATGATGATCGACCGCGCGCTGGCCGCCAGGGCGGCGAAATAAATTCCGCCCGTTCCGGAGGAATTCGGGGGTCGCTCACCGCATAAGAATCATCGCGCGCGTTTCGGCGTATCCGCCTGCGGTAAAACGGCAGAAATACGTCCCGGACGCGACGGGTCTTCCCCCGGTGTCGGTTCCCTCCCAGCGGATAGAATGCGTTCCCGCCTCCCACTGTCCCCGGGCGAGAAGTGCGATTGCACGGCCGAGAGGGTCGTAGACCGTAACGGTGACGACTGACCTGTGGGGAAGCGAGAATGTGATCCATGTCCCCGGGTTGAAGGGGTTCGGGTAGTTCGGCGCGAGCACGTATGCGTCCGGAAGTATCGATTCGGGTGGGACGACATCCCTGAGGATCCACATATCGGGATCGATCTGCAGTGCGGCGGGGGAAAAGGGGAGTGAGAACAGGAATGTCTCCCCCGGCGCGAGGGGAGTAATCCGGATCGTGGTGTCGCGCGATCCCGCGGTGAGCCTGACGTCGACGGGCATCAGGAAGAACGGCGTCGCCGGCGTGCTTCCCGTTTGTGAAAGGACGAGCGAAACGTTGAATGACCCTCCGGAGGACGTGGCCGTCCACCGGTAGCTGTACCGCGGATACCCCTCCCCGTAGATCCACTCATCGAAGAAGTATCCGAGGTCCTTCCCCGACACCGCTTCGCACACGCTCCTGAATCCTTCCGTTGTGGCGCTCCTGAACCTGAAACGCGGATCGGCGACGTAGGCGCGCAGCGAGCGGAAGAACGCTGAATCGCCGAGCACGTGTCGGAGCATGTGGAGAGTCCAGGCGCCCTTGTCGTACACCCTGTTGACGTCGAAAAGATTTGTGACATTTGACGTATCCTGGACGTACAGCGTCCCCTGTGCGTTCAGCGCATTGTTCATGACCCCCCGGATGTGCGCCGTGTACGCGTCGGGACCGTAATACCGTTCGAGAAAGACGGATTCGCTGTACACCGCGAAGCCTTCGTTGAGCCAGAGATTCGGCCAGTTCGCCGGTGAAATCAGGTCTCCGAACCACTGATGCGCGAGCTCGTGCGAGATCGTGCTCTCATAGTAGTTGGACGTGGACGTCATCGTCTGGTGCTCCATCGCTCCGCCCCATCCGAACCTCGCGTGCCCGTATTTCTCCCTGATGAACGGATAGAGGCCGTAAGTGTCGGAAAAGATGCGGAGCATGCTGCTGGTCTCGCCGAGGGCGCGCAGACTGTCTCCGGCTGAGGCGGGGAGAACGTAGTTGATGATCGGCATGGAATCCGCAGGGCTGTAGCGGAACCAGTCGTCGATTTCCACGTAGTCTGCGACGGCCAGGGACACAAGGTAGGCGGCGATCGGGTAGCGCTCCGACCAGTGGAACGTGGTCGTCCCGTCGCCGTTTGCCAGCGTGGCCACGAGCGTGCCGTTCGATCCCGCCTTCAGACCAGAAGGGACGGTCACGAGCATGTCGACGGAGTCCGCTTTGTCGGCGTTATCGTCCTTGCAGGGCCACCAGTCCCGCGCCCCGTACGGTTCGCTCAGCGTCCATATCCAGGGAGCGCCGTTCGACGAGGCGAACTCGAAGCTTCCGAACCCCGTGGGAACGGGGACACCCTCGTAAAACGTGTCGACGGTCAGCGTATCCCCTTTCCGGTATGTCCTGTCAAGCTGCGTCTGAAACCCCTGGAGAAACTGTGTGTACCTGAGTACGCCCCCCGGGCCCAGAACGGAATCGACGGTCATCGCGCCGGCAAGGTCGAACGTGAGTGCGGAGACGCTGTCGGCGAGACAGACAACACGGGCCAGGACGTCCCCGGAGAGGTACGAGGCGGAGAGCTTCAGGTTGAGCCTGTAATACGTGACGTGCACGCCGGGGTCGGCGAAATCCCCCCGCTGGAGGACGCCCCGGATC
>Ga0209698_10000124_pt1 | contig 75551 bp, 62 predicted proteins | sample LitLauG_LLR_2012_FD_187203 | JGI IMG/M metagenome (GOLD analysis project Ga0209698, IMG submission 187203) | Freshwater sediment microbial communities from Pennsylvania, USA - Little Laurel Run_MetaG_LLR_2012 (SPAdes) (version 2) | ecosystem: Environmental > Aquatic > Freshwater > Creek >... | reverse complement strand
GGAGAGTTCAGTTCCACCGTACATGCAACGCTTCCTGGCCAGGAAGAAATACTGTTGGGAGCAACGCGGTGGGCGTCCCTCCTAATTCGAAAGTAACATGCACTGTCAAGGGGTTTCGGGGCTGAATATCTGTAACCGATTGATTCTGAGGCGACGAAATATTTTATTTCCGTGAACGCCCTTCTGGGCTGCGGAGGGCGTCCGGCGGCGGGCCAAGGGCGAATTGTCGAAGCCGTTGATTCTAAACTAAATGGGGTTTGTGGCGGCTTTTTTCGAAGGTACGCCTTCGGGCTGCTGGGGCCGGCGGCTACTGGCAGAAATATGAGAGAAAAGCATCCAGTCTGACTCTATAAAGTTCTGGTGATCCGAGCGTGGCTGGCACTGGCGGTCCTGCTGAGCGGGACAGCCAGGGGAGCAGGGCCGACTTACTCCGCCGCCGGCATCGTCAATACGCCGAACTACACCCTGGGTCCATTTGCACCCAACGCCGTCGTGACCATCTTCGGTTCGGGGCTGGCGCGGTCGGCGCAAGGAGTGGACCTGGCGCCGGGCGCTCCGCAACTCCCCACCGAGATCAACTTTGTGCGGGTTTACGTATCGGACCAGCCCGCAGCCCTCTTCTACGTATCCGGCAGCCAGATCAACTTCCTGATGCCGTCGACCGGGAAACCGGGGAACGTGACCATTCGGGTGGTAACCGAGGGGGTTTCAGGACCGTACGTCACGGCAACGCTGGTGGACGCGGTGCCGGCCCTGTTTCCGATGGCGGGCGGTTATGCCATCGCCACCCACGCGGACAACACTTTGCTCACGGCGGATTCGCCGGCGCTTGCCGGGGATATCGTGGTCATCTACCTGACCGGGTTGGGATGGACCTCGCCTAACCCGGCGCCGGGCCAAATCCTGCCCGGCGCCGCGCAGATGGTGAGCCTGAGTGATCTGAAAGTGTCGCTGGGAGGCACCGCGGTCGACCCGATCCTGATCAAATACGCGGGTTCGACGCCGGGATCGGCCGGACTATATCAGATCAACCTGATGCTGCCGGCCAACGTGGGGACGGACCCGGAGGTCCGAGTGGCCGTGGCCGGCCAGTCCAGCCCGGCCGGGCTCAAACTGGCCGTGCGTTAAAGGCGGCGGCAACTTTCCGCCCCGATGGCACGTTTAACCATATAGGCTACAATCGGTTAAGGAGCTCCAGATGAGTGCACGGCCTTGGATTACAATCGGTTTGGTGGCGGCAGGCCTGTGGGCTCAGGCTCCGCAGGACCGGCCCGAGGCCGATCCGCCGGCGGCCGGCGAGGCGAAGACCGGGTATACGTTGGCCGAAGGCACAAAGGTGCCGCTCAGCCTGATTAACAGCGTGAGCACCAGGCATTCGGCGGAAGGCGACCGCGTATATCTGGAAACCGTTTTTCCGGTCTTAGTCAATGGGCGGATTGTGGTGCCTGTGGGCAGTTACGTGGCCGGCACCGTGACGCAAGTCAAGCGGCCGGGGCGCGTGAAGGGGCGCGGCGAACTGTACGTGCGCTTTGATTCCCTGACGCTGCCGAACGGGGTGACCCGAGATTTCCACGGGCGCGTGGGCCAGACGGATGGAAGCGCACGAAACGAACTGGACCGGAGTGAAGGAAAGGTGCGCAGCGAAGGCAACAAGGCCGGCGACGCGCGCACGGTGGGCGAGGCATCGGCGGCGGGAGCGTCGGTCGGGGTGATCGCCGGCAACGCGGCGGGGCACGTGGGGATGGGCGCCGGTATCGGCGCTGCCGCGGGCGCGGCGGCCGGAATGATCGGAGTGCTGGCTTCGCGCGGACCGGACGCGGTGCTGGCCCGCGGCAGCACACTGGAGATGGTGCTGGATCATGCCGTGACCTTCGACGAAAGCGAGCTCAACTTCGCCGGGTACCAGGCCCCACGGCGAGCCGGCGTAAGCGCGGCTCCGGGAAGTGAAGAAAAGAACGGGTCGGTGACGGCGCCGGGCAGAAGGTGGCCGTACTAGATCTCGCGCCGGCAGCCAAGCTCATGCTGAGTTAGAAGCACGTGCAGACGGGGCGCGCCGAGCGGCTGCGGGACTGTGTATTTGCGCTGCCTCGTCCTCCTCATTGGCGGCCATAGCGTAGAATGTCAGCCGGGGGGACCATGCTTTTCCGGAAGCTCACGACTCTGCTGTTTGTGCCGGCTGTCTTTTCCCTGATAGGCCAGGAACCCACGTTTGGAGGCGCGGCGCGCGGCGGCGTCAATGCGGCGGCCAACGCCACGGCAGCGGCCCTTGCCGGTTCGAAAGAGGACCCGGCCGCCGTGGAACGGGGGTCCAAACTCTATGCCTCGAACTGTGCCGGGTGCCACGGTGTCACCGGCCGGGGCGGAGCGGGCGCGCCCGATCTGGTTCGATCAGTGCTCGTGCTGGACGACGAGAAGGGCATCCTGATCGCTCCCGTCCTGCGGAACGGCCGGCCCGACCAAGGCATGCCCAAGCCCCAACTTTCCGAGGCGCAGATCGCCGATATCGTGGCATGGATGCACGTGCAGACCTACGCGGCGGGACATCGCGGCACTTACGCCTTTCTGGACGTGGTCACGGGCGACCCCAAAAAGGGCGAAACCTACTTCAATGCCACGTGCCAGTCTTGCCACTCGGAAGCCGGGGACCTGAAGGGTATCGCTTCCCGCTACGAGCCCTTCGCCTTGCAGTCGCGCTGGCTGCAACCGCGCGGCGGCCGCGGCGGCGGCCGAGGAGGACGCGGCGGCCCCGCCTCTCCGCGAAGTGTGGTGACGGTGACCGTGACGCTGCGGTCGGGCGAATCGTTTTCCGGCCCGCTGGAGCGCATCGACGACTTTGGCGTGTCCCTGCGCGATTCCTCCGGCGAGTATCATTCCTTCTTCCGCGAGGGCGCCACGCCCAAGGTCGAAGTCCACGACCCGTTGAAGGCGCATCTCGACCTGCTCGGGAAGTACACCGATGCCGACATCCACAACGTGACAGCCTACCTGGTGACACTGAAATGAAGACCCCCCGATTCCTGCTGCTGGCCGCTTTCGCCACTGCGCCCATGCTCTTGGGACAAGCCCTCAAACCCTCCGATCTGCTCAAGCTGCCGACCGATTCCTGGCCCACTTACAACGGCGATTACTCCGGCCGGCGCTTCAGTCCGCTGACGCAGATCAATTCCTCCAACGTCCACACGCTATCGCTGGCGTGGGCGACGCGCTTTGCGCCAGGCGGCGGCGGAAGGGGCGGAGTGCAAATCAAGTCGACGCCCCTGATGGTCAACGGCATCCTCTACTTTACGTCGCCCAACCATGTGTGGGCCGCCGACGCACGCACCGGCCGCGAGTTGTGGCACTATCAATACCCGCCCAATACCGGCAGCACGATCGGCAACCGCGGCGTCGGGATGTACGGAAACTGGCTCTACTTCGAATCGCCCGACAGCCACCTCATTTCCCTCGACGCGCGCACCGGCAACCCACGCTGGAAGGTGGAGATTGCCGACCCCAAGCTCGACTACACCTCCACGGTGGCGCCCGTGGTGGTTGGCAACCACATCATTGCGGGCATAGGAGGCGACCATCTGGACAATCCCGGCTTCCTGCAGTCCCGCGACCCCGAGACCGGCGCGCTGCAATGGAAGTGGTGGACGACGCCGCGAAAGGGCGAGCCCGGAATCGAAACCTGGCCCGATGAATACTCGGCGGCGCACGGCACGGGCCAGGCCTGGATTCCCGGCACCTACGATCCCGAGCTGAACCTGTACATCGTGGGCACGGGCAACCCGAATCCGGTGATGGCCGAGAAAAGCCGCAAGGGCGACAACCTCTACACCTGCTCGATTGTCGCCATCAATCCGGACACCGGCAAGATGGTCTGGTATTTCCAGCCGTCGCCGCACGACACCCACGATTGGGATGCGGTGGAGACGCCGGTGCTGATCGATGGGGTAATCGACGGCCAGCCGCGGAAGCTGGTGGCGCAGGCCAGCCGCAACGGGTATTACTTCCTGTTGGACCGCGCCACCGGCAGGCGCATCGTGTCCACGCCCTACATCGAGACCGTGAACTGGGCCAAGGGGTTCGATGCCAAGGGCCAGCCGATACCGGATCCGGCCAAGTTTCCCGCCGTCGACGGCGTGCTGGTTTCGCCGTCGTCCAACGGCGCCACCAACTGGCAGGCGCCGAGCTTCGATCCGGATACCGGCCTGCTCTACGTGGGCACCAGCCGTTCTTACAGCATGTACTATCTCACCGACACCGACGACCGTCCCGAAGGATGGGGTGGCCTGGACCAAGGCGTGGGCGACGGCGGCAACGCGCTGCTGGCCATCGACTACCGGACGGGGAAAACCGTCTGGCGGCACGATTGGCCGAGCGGCAGCGGCGTCACCCACATGCTCACCACCGCCGGCAAGCTGCTGTTCACCGGCAACGGCCAGAACCTGATCGCCTTTGACCCGGCGAACGGAAAGATTCTCTGGCATGCAGGTCTGATGGCCGCCCCCAGCGCGGGCGCCATCACTTACCTGCTGGACGGCAAGCAATACCTGCTGGTGGCCGCCGCCGACGGCCTGTACGCATTCACGGTGAATCAGGCACGGTAAGGGGATTTCAAGAGGCAGGTCGAGCAGCAACACCGGCAGGAATGCAGTGCCACGCAAAAGGAGCTATACTCCTTTTGGATGTCTACAAGAGAGCTCAGGGAGCCCAAACCCGACATACTCCAGGGTACGCTCGACCTGATGGTGCTGCGCACGCTAGAAACCATGGGGCCGCAGCACGGCTTCGGGCTTGCCAAACGAATCCAGCAGATTTCGGGCGGGGCGCTCGACCTGAACCAGGGCACCCTTTACCCGGCGCTAATGCGGCTGGAACAGCGGGCGTGGATCCAGTCACGCTGGGGCACGTCGGACAGCAATCGGCGCGCGAAGTTCTACGAACTGACACGCAGGGGGCGGAAACAGGTGGCGCACGAATCGGCGGACTGGGCGCGCACGGTCGCGCTCATGGACCGATTCCTGCGCCCGGCAGAAGGAGCCAAATAGGATCGCGATGCGTACTCTGTGGCGGCGTTTCGCGGCGTTGTTCCGCGCGAGCCGGTTGGATCGTGAACTGAACGAGGAACTGGAAATCCATCTCGCCATGCAGGCGGAAGAATTCGCGAGGCAAGGCATGGACCCGGCGGCCGCCAGAGCAGCCGCGCTGCGCGAATTCGGCGGCGTGGCCCAGACCCAGGAGGCCTGCCGCGAACGGCGCGGCCTGTCGTGGCTCGATTCCGCCTCCAAAGACGTCCGGTACGCGCTGCGCGGGTTGCGCCGCAATCCAGGCTTCACGGTCGCGGCGGTGCTTTCGCTCGCGCTCGGTATCGGCGCGAATACCGCCACCTTTTCCCTGTTCCACACCCTGATGCTGCGCATGCTGCCGGTGGTGCGGCCCGAGGAACTGATCACCCTGTACCGCACCGGAGGCTGGGGCAAAGGCTATGGATCTTACCCCCTTTATCTGGAACTCGCCAAACGCAGCGATCTCTTCCAAGGAGTGGTGGCACGCAGCAGCGTGCAGAAAGTGCGGTTCACACCGCCCGGCGGACGCGCCCAATTCGTCCAGCGGGAGTTCGTATCCGGCAATTACTTCAGCGTGCTGGGAGTGGCGCCGGCGGTCGGCAGGTTGTTCACCGAAGACGACAATCGCGTCCCCGGCCGTGATCCTCTGGCGGTGCTCAGTTACGACTTTTGGCGTAACCGTTTTGGATCCGATCCCGGCGTGATCGGCCGCACCCTGTTGGTGGATGAGCAGCCCCTGACGGTGATTGGCGTGGGCGCGCGCGGCTTCCGTGGCGTGGACGTGGAGCATCACCCCGAAGTGTGGGTGCCCGCCATGATGAACCGCTACGACGTTATGAACGTGGGCATGCATTGGGTCTGGATGATGGCCCGGCGCCGTTCGGAAGCTACGCGGCCGCAAGTGCAGGCCGCAGTCGACGCCCTGCTCCGGCACTACCTGGAAGCCCGCTACGGAACCAACCCCAACGCGGCCTGGAGGAGGATCGCGCTCAACCAGCATATTGAGGTGCGCGAAGGCGGCATCGGCATCTCTCTGATCCGCGAAGAGTTCGGCAAGCCACTGGCCTTGTTGATGGGCGCCGTGGGCCTGGTGCTGTTGGCCGCCTGCGCCAACGTCGCCAACCTGCTGCTGGCGCGCGGCGCCGCACGGCAACGCGAGATCTCCCTCCGCTTCTCACTCGGCGCTACGCGGGCACGGCTGGTCCGCCAGGCACTGACGGAGAGTCTGCTGCTGACCGCAGCCGGCTGCGCACTGGGAATTCTTGTCGCGTTTTGGGGCCAGCAGGCCATCCTGCGATTCCTGCCGGCCGATTCGGGCGATCCATTTGACGCCGTGCCGAACGCGGCCGTGCTCGCCTTCACGCTCGCGATATCGGCGCTGTCGGCGCTTCTGTTCGGGCTGGCTCCGGCTTTGCGATCTACCGCCATCAATCCGGCCTCCGGCTTCAATGCCGGCACCGGCCGCGCCGCCGGTGGACCCGGCTTGCGCAAAGTTCTCGTGGTGGCGCAAGTCGCCTTCTCGGTGGTTCTGGCGGCGCTGGCGGCCCTGTTCGGGCACAGCCTGTTCGCCCTGCGCTCCGTCGACTTGGGCTTTCGCAACGAGAATGTCTTCTCCTTCAGCTTCGACTTCCCGCGCACCTGGAAGGGGGAGATGCGGGCCGTCCGCGATCAACTGGTGGGCCGCCTGGAAGCCATGCCCGGCGTGACCTCCGTGAGTTACGGCTTTCCAGGCCCGTTTCGCGGGGGAAGCGCCGACCACACCATCCGCGTGCCCGGCTCCGAGCGCACTGCCGGCGAGCCCGCCGACGTCGCCATGCAGTATCTGGGGCCCCGCTACTTCGAAACCATCGGCAGCCCGGTCCTGAGGGGCCGTGAATTCGACCGCAACGATACCGCCGCCTCGCGCCATGTGGCCGTGGTCAACGAAGCCTTCGTAGGCTCCTTCCTGGATGGCGATCCACATCCGCTAGGACGCGTCCTGAGCTTCGACGACAGCAAACCGGAAGGCGGCGCGCCGACTTACATCGTCGGGGTGGCCGGCAATATACTGCACCGGGGCTTCCGCGAAAAAATCGAGCCCACCGTTTACGTGCCATTGGCGCAGATGCAGAGTCAATTCCCGCCCGCGATTCTGCTGCGTACGCAACTGCCGCAATCGGCGCTGCTGAGTTCGATCTACCGGGAACTGCACGCGCTCGGTCCCGCCGCCGCCATCTGGGAGCCGCAGACCCTGCGCCAGCATATCGACGATTCCATTTTTCGCGAGCGCCTGCTGGCCACGCTGGGTGGATTCTTCGGCGGCCTCGCGCTGCTGCTGGCCGCCATTGGCTTGTACGGAGTTGTGGCGTACGGCACGGCACGGCGCGCGGGCGAGATTGGCGTTCGCATCGCCCTGGGCGCGCAACGCGGCCAGGTCTTGTGGATGGTGCTGCGGGGTGCCCTTGGGCTGGTGTCGCTCGGCCTGGCGGGCGGCTTGCCGGCGGCGCTTTTGGCGGCGCGCATGGCCGGTTCGCTGCTGTTCGATGTGAGGCCGGAGGACCCGCTGACCTTCGCGACCACCGCCGCGGCGCTGGCGGCAATCGGCCTAGCCGCGGCTTGGCTCCCGGCCCACCGCGCGGCGGGGATGGATCCGATGAGCGCGCTCAGGAACGAGTGAGGGCGGGCCGGCGAAGACGGCGTGATCGACGGCCGGCCGCAGAAGCCGGTAGCGGCTCAGAGTCTGGTCTCGGCGAATCATCTCGAAGTTGAGAGGTGGAATCGTTTACCGCAACCTCGCTGACGTTCGGATTACATTACCCGTTGCCCTGATACATCACGTGTATATACGTGCCCAGCCGTACGTTGTACGCGAGATACCAGCCGATATGATCGGGATCATCGTAGATGACGATCTGGTCGGAATCCCAAAGCCAACCGTCACAATAGCCGATCTCCGCGGGGAAGACGCTGAAGTAGAAACCACCAAACCAGAACCGCGACGGGCCGCCGCCGGCCAGGCGCCACACGTGTTTGGGCCCGAATCCGGCCGTGAAGCGACCATGTTCCCACGGGTGCTCGAGGCGGAAGCGTGCGTCCTCACGGCCCGTAGTGTGGCCGATCCAGGACTTTCCCCCGTCGACGTGCGGGGCGTCAGGATGTCCGGCACCATGATCGAAATGCTGCGGCGCGGGTTGATTCTGAGGCGGGTTTCGGACCGGCTGGGGTCCTCGGGACGGAGGCCGGCCCGGACTGTAAGAGCGACGTTCCGGAGCACGCCTTTCCGATTCGCGCCTTTCCTGGGCTGGCGATCGAGTGCAGAAAGTGAGCGCAAGGAAGGCAATCGCGAGAAGAGCAACAATGTTTCTCATAGCTATGATTCTAGCGCTGCCAATTCCCTGCGCCCGGACCGTTCGCGGCGCGCGTACGCGCCGGCCAAAAGTTTGCCGTCCCTACTGCGGTTTCATGTCAACAACGGCACCTGGCCACACCTGGCCGCGGAAGGCACGCATCACTCATGCGTGCCCATGGCTCTACAATCTGCTCTGTACGAGTCGGGGGTTAGACGTCACTTGACGTGAGCGCGACTTCACGGAGTGATATGAATGAGTACCAGAATTGACGCAGTTCCCGAATCGGCGACTGATCGACGCGGGAATTGGTGACGTGGCATATTCATCGCTCCACGCCAGAGTTAGAGGCCGAGTGGATTCCGTGCAAGTTGCAGCGCGTTACTACTGCAGAGTCAGATACGCGCTCGCCTGCGTGGAGACGCCGCCGACCGAGAGCACCACCAGTTTGTCGCCCGGGGGTAGCCCCGAGGGCACCACGACGTTGAACTGATATTCGCCTGGCGCAACCAGCCCGGCGAACAGGACGGGGGCGGGAACGCCGCCGATGGTGGCGGTAACAGTGTTGGCGGTGGGCGGGGCGCCATCGACCGTCTGGCCGATGGTGGCGGCCGGGTTGGTGGGGCCGAAGCCGGTGCCGAACAGCAGAACCGTATCGCCGCCCTTGGCCGGCACCGTCAGGCCGGAGTAAAGGTTAGGCGGCCCGAGGAACTGCCCGTCGGAGCGCACGGCCGCCACGTACTTGCCTCCCAGGGGGTCGAACATGAACAGGGCCGGCGAGAAGGCCGACTCGTTCGCGGTCACGGCGCTGCTGGCCTGTCCTCCGTAGGAGGCCTGCACCTGCACTGGCCCAAGGGCGGCATCCGCCGGCGTGAGCACGTTGATCTGAGTCGGGCTGATGTAATACACGTAGGCGGGTTTGCCGTTTATGGTGACGCTCACGCCGTCAAGCTGCGTGGGAAGCGTGTTGCCGTTGAAATCGGCGGACGTCCAGATGCGGGTGGTCCCAGAGAGGCCTGAGCCCTTGATGGTGATCCAGGAGCCCTGGGAGAAGCCGGGCAGGAAGCTGGCGCCGTTCTGGACGCCGTTGGCGGAAATCGCGGGCCCTCCAGTGCCCGCGGCGGCGGGCGGGGGTACGAGGACGACATCGACAAAGCGTGAGGTCCCGGCGTTAGTACACTTCGGGTTCGATACCGGGCAGAGGCGCGGTAAAGGCACGCTGGTCCAGGTGGCGCCGGCATCCGCCGAGCGGTAATACGGGGTATCGTTGTTCTGCGCGAACGCATAAACGGTCGACGGATTGTTGGGGTCCACCCGGACTAAGGGGCCTAAGGGGTAGCTGCTGACGCCGCTCTTCAGCGGGGTGAAAATCGTGCCGCCGTCGGTGCTCTTAAAGACGGCGCCCGAGGTATTGAGCATAGCCCCGGCGTAGATGGCGCCGGAGACCGGGTCGATCGAGACGCTGTCGGCGCGGTAAGACTGGAGCCCCATCTGGACCCAGGTCGCCCCGTTGTCGATGCTGCGATATAACCCGCACAACCCCCCGGCGGGCGTCCCTTTGCAGTTCAGGTTCTTAATCTCGGCGCTCGCCGAGGCAAAGAGCGTGGTACTGACGCTGGGATCGACATCCACCCGGTTGAGCCCCGGGAAAGCCGCCTGCCCCGCGCTCGCTTCGGGAGTGTCGACGCCAGTGGAGAGCACTGTCCAGGTGGCCCCGAAGTCGGTGCTCTTGAAGATATACTTGCTGCCCACCGCATAAACCAGGCCGGTGACTTTTGGATCCGTCGTGACACTGAAGGCCACCGAGCCATCCGGAGCATTCCCCACGGGATAGCCCAGAGTGTTGGGCAGCTTCAGCTTGGTCCAGGTAACCCCGTAATCGACGCTCCGGATGATGAAGGTCTGACTGCCGACGCTACTCGCGATCATGTACATCGTGCTCGAGGTGACGGCATCGATCACGAGGGACGCAACCGGTGTGATGCCCACGAACGCCGTTCCCGTCCAGGTCTGTCCGGAGTCGGCGGACCGGTAGAAACCGAAGACGCCGCCGGCCGCCGCTCCGGTGAAGTACCAGTTGGTTGGAGTCTTCGCGTCGACGGCCACGATGTCGGCCGTGGGCTGGCCGGACAGCAGTCCACCGGAATAGTTGACCGGGATCACGGACCAGGTGACGCCGCCGTCGATGCTTTTGACAGGGCCGATTGGAGTTGCCGCCAGGATGGTGGTGGCCGCAGGCAGATTCGAAGTCAGGGCCAGGAGCAGACAGGCAGACACCAAGCCGCGGTATTTTGGGGTTGTCGACACGTTCCCTCCAAGACCTGGATAGTGTACATCAGCTCAGGGCGGTGTCGTTTGCGATTTGTCAACCAATTCGTAAAGATACCCCGACGCGAGGTGACGGTTGTACACAGATGGCGCGGGCTACGCGGGCGCGATGCGGAACGGAATCCCCGCGCCGGGCGCCAGCCAATCCATCTCGCGCCCGAAGGGCTGCTCCTCCCCGAGTACGGCGATAGGTACATGACCACCTCCGTCATGAACTCGAAGTTATAAGGACCGAGGGCGCAGGTGACCTAAAGCTCCGGCATGGCCCAATGGCGGCGCGGCTTGCCGTCGGCTTCGACGGCAATCCTATCGGGGTGCTGATTGCCGTACAGATTGGGGGGCTTCTGTGACCACTAACATTCGCGGAAGGTACGCATCACTCATGCGTGCCCATGGCTCTACAATCTGCTCTGTACGAGTCGGGGGTTACGCGTCAAGTTGGCAGCAGCTCGGCTCATTTTCCGGTCGGTCGGGTCATCGGTAAGGAGGTTCGGTGGATGGGTGCAGTGACTCAGGTCGACCATACCGGGCTCAGTATTTCAGGCTTGATCCCTTCTGCAAATTATGAATGCGACAGAGGATCTGAATATTCTCCGCGAGCACACTATCCCCGCCCCGAGCATAAGGGAGCAAGTGATCGAAATGCAGGTTAGTGGTAGCTTTACAGCGCTGACCGCGGATTACTGCCCTGCAACGCCCTTCGTCTCTCTCCAACACGAACTCCCTAACTTCCTGAGGAATATAGCGGGTATCGTGATCGATTCCCAGAGCGGGCGCAGATACAGGCAATCCGCGGACGATTTTCACGAATTTACGGAGTTCTTCTTGCTTCTCACATCGCCACATCAAGGGCCACGAGCCGTCGTGCGGCTCCGAGAAGGGCCGGTTCTTCCTTGACCAGAGGAGAAAGCCGCGCGCCGCATGCACCAGAATGTGACGTTGGCGGAAGTGAAAATACGCCACGGGCGCCGCCTCGTGGTACACAATAATGCCATCGTCCTTGTGAACAACGATCGAGATGGCCGGGTTTTGATCGCGGACCTCATAAAGAGACCACAGGAATTCAATCGTTGTATCGCGCCAATCGGGAAACTTGGGGGAAGTTCGCTTAACGAGGTAGAACAGGATTCTGTGAGCAGTCTCGCGCCGCTTGCCCGGCTCTTTCCTATAAACCTGCATACCGAGACTCTCGCATTCTCGTCGTCAGGAAGTCAAGATGCACGGGCACGCTGGACCTCTACTGGCTCCAGCGCGATCCGAATCACCTGCCCGCGGTCAGGCCCATAGTACGGGTGGTGCAAACAGGTTCGTGACACTCGGCCACTCGGAACGAATCCACCGAGTGAGAAGTCCTCGACAAGTCCCTGTGTTCGAGGTCCTGAAGAGACGGGGCTGGAACGATTCTTCTTGGCATAGCGGCGACTATCGAAGCCTGCGAAATTCATCCAGAGTGATTCCCATCTGCGAGAGGATCTTGTAGAAAAGAGGCGGCCCGATCTCGCTTCCGCCGTGAAATGGGATCGTTACGGCGCGCCCATCCGGATGAAGCCAGCGCTCATGACTCCCGGTTTGGCGGCTCCGTTCGAAACCAAGCCGCAAGGCGGCGCGACGGAATTCCTCGGCGCGGGCGCTAGGCATTCACGACGGCGGTGGTGTCTGCCGGGGGCAGTAAACCCCTCTCAGCGTATTCCGCGGCTATCATCGCAAAGACGCCTCCTAGTTCGGCCAGCGCTTGCTCCCGGGTAGGCATGAGTGCGTAACACCCCGGTATGGCGGGAACTTCGGCCACCCAGCCATCCGGCTGGTTCCGATACAAGACCACCTTGTAGTCGTCGAGATTCATCCCACAACCATTCTACGCCGCTCTTGAGTTTTGTGGTAATCGCTTCGCACGTGACATTTCATCTGGCTGGATAGTCGCTGTTGCTGATCTTGAGGGCTGGAGACTGTCTAAGTGTCGACGCCGGCATCGCGCGCGATTCGAAGCGCAAGCCCTGGCTTCAGATTCTTGCTTCCGTGTACGTGAACCGAGATGACCCTTCGGTCCGGGTTTGGAGCAGATATGGTGACTTCCATTGATGCGCCTGAGCGACCAGCCATTCGCCTCAATGAGCCGGCACATTTCCGGCCCGCTAACCGATTTCAAACCGCCACTTCCCGGATCTGAATGTTCGAGCCCGGCTCCCGTCCCTGTTCCCTCAGAACCTCCAATACCCCAGCGATGGCCTCGCGGATGTTGTGCTCGAGTTCATCCACGGTATCGCCCTGAGAATAGCAGCCAGGGAGGGCCGGAACCTCTGCCCAAAATCCGCCTTCCGGGTCTTCGTGGATGACAACAGCGTAATTCTGCACGCCTTGATTTTCTCACACTGGCCAACCGACGTCGCGCTTCCGCGGCTCCGGGGAACCATGTTGCCGAGTTGTCGCCAAGCCGTGGAAGTGGGCGGGCTGAATCGTCGCGTTGCGGGTCGTCTCAGCGACACCGGGTATCTAACGCCCAGCTGAGAGCTGATGACCGCCTGTGACGCTACTGCCCCCTCCGGCCGCCGCGCTGTTCCTGTTGGGTCTGAGTGACCGTGCCGCGCGCGCCCGTCCCGCCCGCCGGCGCTTTGTCGGCTTGCGGCTTTTCGCGGTTGAGCTCCCACATGTCCACGCTCTGGTCGAAATCGCCGAGCAGGTATTTGGCGAAGTAGTCGGCGCGCAGCCAGGCCACATAATCGCCGTCGGTGGTGTAAGCGTGACGCTGGCCGGGCAGCACCACCATGTCGAAACGCTTGTTGGCTTTAATCAGGGCGTCGGCCAGCCGGTAGGTGTTGCTGGGGTGGACGTTGTTGTCGATATCGCCGGTGATCAGCGCCAAGTGGCCCTTCAGGTTTTTCGCGATCTCCGAGTTTTTGTCGATGGAATATTCGAACGTGACCTTGCCGTCCTTGCCGGTGACTTCCTTCACGCCGTGGTGTTTCTCGCTCCAGGTGTTGTTGTAGATGTTGTTCTCGTGGTTGCCCGATTCCGACCAGCCTACCTTGAAGAAGTCGGGATAGATCAGCATCGCCGCGGCGGTCATGAATCCGCCGCCGGAGTGGCCCCAGATGCCCACGCGCTCGATATCGATGAAGGGAAAGCGCTCGGCCAGTTGTTCGATGGCGGCCTTCTTATCGGCCAGGCCGTAATCGCGGAGGTTGCCGTAGCCGAAGGTGTGATACCACTTCGAGCGGTGGGGGTTGCCGCCGCGGTTGCCGATTTCGACCATGATGAAGCCCATGTTGGCCATCAACACCTGGTTGCTGCGCGGCGTGAAAGTTTTGGTGACGCTTTCGGTCTGCGGGCCGGGGTACACGAATTCGATGATGGGGTATTTCCTGTTCGGGTCGAAGTCGAAGGGCTTGTACATCACGCCGTAGAGGTCGGTGATGCCGTCGTCCGCCTTCACCTTGAAGGGCTCGGGGAACTTGTAGCCGGCTTGCATCAGGGGACCGAGGTCGACGCTTTCGAGCGGCATCACGGGCGCGCCCGCGGCATCGAACAGTGCCGACGCCGGCGCGCTGTTCACGCGGGAATAGGTGTCAATGAAGAAACGGCCCGAATCAGCCCCACTGACGGTGTGCGAGGCGTCGCCGGGATCCAGCAGTTTCATGCCGCCGCCATCGAGTTTGACGGAATAGAAGTGGGTGAAATAGGGGTCCTCGCCGGTCTCGCGGCCGGAGGCAGTGAGATACAACAGGCGGCTCTTTTCGTCGACGTACGAGATGTCTTCGGCCACGAACTCGCCGTGGGTAATCGGATTCTTCAGGGTGCCATCGGCGCCATAAAGGTAGTAGTGGCCCCAGCCGTCGCGCTCCGACCAGAAGATCAGCTCCGCTCCGTTGTTGATCACCTTGAGCGGTTTGGACTCGAGGTAGACGTTCATGCGCTCCTGGATCACCGGCTTCACCGCGCCCGACGCAGCGTCGGCAACGCAGGTGTCCAGGCGATGCATGTCCCGGCTGAGGCGCGTGAAGTAGACCTGGTCCGAGCCGGGAGCCGCCCACAGGGACTCGGTCTTCTCGTGTTCGCGGGCGCGCGCCGAGGGGCGTTCGACCTCGATCTGGAGGGTCTGGTCCTGGAAGGCTTCGGCCTTGGCGATCACGCGGCTCCTGGAAGCGACGTCGAAGATCTCAAGCTGCGCCTGGGGTGCGTTGGGTTCGCCCGGCATTGCGTAGGGATAGGTCTCGAGGGTGGGGCGTGGGTTGGCAAGCGCATGGATCACCCAGAGATTGGGGATCTTGCGCTGATCGCGGCGCACCAGCGCGAACCTTTTCGAATCGCGAGACCAGGCGAGGTTGCCGACGGCCACGCGGGCGTTCTTGTTGTCCTGCCCCTGGCCCTCCTGGCCTTCGACGTTCTGCTCCTGCTGTTGTTGCTGCTGATCCTGGCCGCCCATGCCGCGGCCGCCGTAAGCGAAATCCTCCACGCCATCGGTGGTGAGTTGGGTTTCCACGATGCTGGTGTCGTCGAACTTCTTGAGCGCCTTGGCGTAGTTGGCGGCGTCCATCATATACAAGTTGTGATTGCGGGCGAAGACGATGGTCCTGTCGTCGGGGGAAATACTGGCCCAGGCGGCCTTGCGCGGCGGGCGCTCGTCGAGCAGGTGGAGCTTCGCGGCGGCCAACTCGAATTCGAAAGTGAGCTGCTTCTGGTCGCGATTCGGTGGCGGGCCGAACAACGAGGCGCCCCGGCCGCCCTGCTGTTGGGGCACGCCGGAATCGGCATCGGCGTCGTCCTGCTGGTCACGCAGTTGCGCGGCGTCGGTCTGTGCGGCGGCGGCGGGCGGCTTCTTTTCGCCTGGGATCGCGGCGTCTTTGGGGACGTTCACTTCAAACTGGATGGAGCTCTCGTTGTTCACAAAGCGGATCACGGTGATGGGAAGGTGCTGGCCGTCGTAGGGGAGCCCAGTGGCCGTGGTCAAGGCCGAGGCTAACCTGGTGGGGTCGAAGACCGGCGATTTGGTTTTCCTGGCGGGATCGACCAGGTAAAACTTGCGGCCGCTGTTATTCTCGAAGGTGTACCAGAAGCGGTCGCCCGAGTCCAGCCAGTGGGGCGTTACGGCCATGTCGAAGACGAGCTTGCCGGCCTTCGCCTGGGTCCATCGGGAGGCCAGTTCGTAATTGGCGCGGACCGGTTTGGCCGGCGCGGTAGTGGCATCGGCGCCGATACCGGGAATGGAGACGGCGAGCAGGGCCAGCAGCCCGCCAGAGACAGCGGCATAACGTACCCAACGTGGCATGATCGACATCCTTTCTACGAGACCAGGCAAACAGCACTCATCGTTGCGACCAATATAATGCATGGCGCGGGGAAGAAGACAGCCAGGAATGGCCGTGGCACTTGTGATACAAGTGTCCGGTAAGGAGAACCCGTTGAAACCTCTTGCATTCCTGGTGCTCGCCGGCGCGGCTGCGGCGCAACCGGCGGTCTCCACCGTCCCCAAGGTCCAGTTCAGCGACACCAGGCTCGACAACGGCTTGCGCGTAATCATTTCCGAAGATCACTATGCCCCGATCTACGCGATCTGTGTGGCGTACAAAGTCGGCTCGAAGGATGAACGAAAGGGACGCACGGGCTTCGCTCACCTCTTCGAACACATGATGTTCAAGGGCTCGGAGAACGTGGGCGCCGGCGAACTGGACTTCCTGATCTTCACCAACGGCGGCAACTCGAACGGCACCACCAATACCGACCGCACGTCGTACTACGAGGTGCTGCCGAAGAATCAGTTGGACCTGGGCCTCTTTCTGGAGGCTGACCGCATGCACGGGCTGGTGATCACGGCCGACAACCTGGAAAACCAACGTCAGGCGGTGAAGGAAGAGCGCCGGCTGGGCGTGGACAACCAGGCGTACGGCCTGACCTCCGAGAAACTCGAGGAACTGGTCTACGACAACTTCGCGTACCATCACCCCGTGGTCGGCTCGATGGCTGATCTGGATGCCGCGTCGGTGGACGACGTGAAGCAGTTTTTCAAGACGTACTACGCCCCCAACAATGCCATATTGGCGCTGGTGGGCGACCTGGACACCAAGGAAACGCTGGCGAAGGTGAAGAGGTATTTCGGCGGCATCCCGCGCCAGGATCCGCCGAAGCCGGCGGATCTCACCGAGACCCCGAAGACGGCGGAGCGCCGCGGCAGGCTCGACGACCCGCTGGCGAGGCTGACGCGGCTGGATATCGCCTACCGGGTGCCGGCCGCCGGCCAACCCGATGCGCGGGCGCTTTCCATCGCCGCTTCCATTTTGGGCGGCGGTGGCGGCGGCTTCGGGGGACGCGGCGGCGGCGCCGGCAACAACTCGCGGCTGTATCAGAAGCTGGTGCAGGAGAAGGAAGTGGCGGTCAATGTCTCGTGCTCCACCGACCGCCGGGCGGGTCCCGGAATCTTCCACCTATCTGCCACGCTGCGGCCCGGCAAAACGCCCGAGGAGGTGGAAGGGCTGATTTCCGAAGAGATCGCCAGGCTGCATGCCGAGCCGGTGACGGGCAAGGAGCTACAGCGCGTGCGCCTCACCCTGCGGCGCAATGCCGAATCGCGCATCACCGTGCTGAGCCGCGCGCAGGCGCTGGCCGACGACGCGGCAGTATTTGACGACCCCGGCCGCATCAACACCGATCTGGACGCGCAACTCGCCATCAACGCAGCCGATATTCAGCGGGCCGCGAAGGCCAACCTGGTGCTGGCCAACCGCGTGGTGGTGGTGACGCAACCCGCCGGTGGAGGCCGTGGCCAGGGTCGCGGCCGCGGCGGACAGGAGTAAGGAGCCGGCCCATGAGAAAAGCGCTGAAACCAATCGCACTCTGCACACTCCTGACGGCGGCGGGCGTCGCGCAGGACACCGGGGGCGCCGGCTTCCGCGGGATGGTCCGGCTGAATCGTGCGCCGGTCTCGAACGAAGTGCTGAAGGTCAAGCTGCCGCGGCCGGTGGAACGGCAGCTCTCGAACGGTCTGCGGCTGGTGATTCTGGAGAGCCACCGCGCGCCCACGATCTCGCTGACGATCTCGATTCCTTCGTCCCACCTGCGCGATCCGCAGGGCCTGCCCGGCGTAGCCGAAGCCACGGCCGCGTTGATGATGCTGGGCACCACCACCCGGTCGGCCCGGCAGATCGCCGAAGACCTGGCCGATATCGGCGCGACCCTGACCATCAGCGCGGGCGCCGGTGGCGGAGGGGGACGCGGCGGCGGCGCGCCTCCCGCCGGCGGGACGGCCACCATCACGCTGAGCTCGCTCACGGAGTATTTCGAGGCGGCGCTGGCCATTCTCGGCGACGTGCTGCTGCACCCCGCCTTTCGGGCGGACGAATTCGAAAAGTGGCGGACCCGCCAGCGGGGCGCCATCGAGCAGGCCGCGACGCAGCCCAACACGCTATCCAACGAGATGCTGATGAAGGTGCTGTATCCTACCGACGCGCGCCAGTTCACGCGGCTAACGGCGGAATCGCTGGACAAGCTCACGCGCGAAACCCTGAAGGAGCACTACCAGAAATACTATATGCCTTCGGGCGAACTGGCGGGGATCTCCGGCGATATCGCGGCAAACGACGCGGTGGCCAAGCTCGAGAAGGCGCTCGCCGGGTGGAAGGGCGGGCCAGTGGAGGCGATTACGCTGCCGATCCAACCGCCCATCGCCCAAAAGAAGGTGTACCTGGCTTCGCGGCCGGGGTCGGTGCAGACCGGGCTGACCCTGGCCAACCGCGCGATCGAGCGCACCAACCCCGACTACATTGCCTGCATGGTGATGAACCAGGTGTTGGGCTCAGGACCGGCGGCGCGGCTGTTCCGCATCATCCGTGAGGAGAAGGGCTACACCTACGGCGTCAGCTCCAGTTTTTCGGCCACGCGCTATACCCAGCACTTCAGTTCCTCGATGTCGGTACGGACCGAAGTGACCGAGGCTGCCCTGGCCGACCTGCTCAAGGAGTTCAAGGAAATCCGCGACGTAACCGTGCCAAAAGAGGAATTGGAAGGCGCCAAGCGCACCCTGGTGGCCAGTTTTGTGCTGGGGCTGGAGAATCCCGCGCAGGTGCTCGCGCGCTGGCTGCAGCAGCGCGAGTACGGCCTGCCGGAAGACTACTGGGACACGTACGCGGACCGGATCATGGCCGTCACCGCTGGCGATGTGCAGCGCGTGGCGAAGAGGTACGTGCCGTATGACAATGTCCAGATCGTTGCCGTGGGCGATGGGGCTAAGATCCGCGACGTACTGAAGAAGTTCGGCCCGGTGGAATAAAGAAACAACTATATAGACGTCCTTTTATTACGGTTCGTGGCCGAACCCGAGCGCCCGGGAACGCGCCCCCTCCAACTCCAGCAAGCGCTTCTTCAGCGGCAATCCGCCGCCGTACCCGACCAGCTTTCCACTGGCGCCGATCACCCGGTGGCACGGCACAATGATCGGCACCGGGTTGGCGCCGTTGGCCGCCCCGACCGCCCGTACCGCTTGCGCCGACCCGATCGCTCTCGCGATTTGCAGGTAGCTGCGGGTTTCCCCGTAGGGGATAGTCTCCAATTGCCGCCATACGCGCAATTGAAAATCCGTGCCCTGCATGTCGAGCGGGATTTGAAATTCGCGCAAATCGCCGGCGAAATAGGCCCGCAATTGCTCGCAAGCCGCGGCGATCAGGCTGTTTTCGTCGTTGCGGACGCCTTCCACCCGGCGCGCCGGGTGGAATTGGATCGACCGAATTCCCGAAACGCTTGCAACCAAACGGAGTTTCAATCCATCTACCAGTTGAAGATCCGACCATTCCAGCATGCCAACAGTGTGCCATACCGGATCCAGATCGTTCAGCCCAAAGGCGTGCCCTTCCCTGTTTTCAAAGAGCCAAACCGGTTACGGTACTGTTATAATCAATCCTATTCGCCTATATGCCGCTTAAGCCTTTCGCACCCAACAACGGCGCGGAAAAAAAGATTTTTCTGCTCAAGCCAAGAGGCTTCTGCGCCGGAGTCGTCAGGGCCATCGATGTCGTCAAGATCGCGTTGGACCTGTACGGGCCGCCGGTCTATGTCCGCAAGGAAATCGTGCATAACAAGCACGTAGTGGACGAATTGCGCGACGCGGGCGCGATCTTCGTCGAGGAACTGAGCGAGGTGCCCGGGGGAGCTCGCGCGATCTTCAGCGCGCATGGCGTAGCCCCGTCGGTGCGCAAGGAGGCGGTCGAGCGCAAGCTGGACATTATCGACGCCACCTGCCCGCTGGTCACCAAGGTCCATCTGGAGGCGGTTCGGTTTGCGCGCGACGGCTACAGCATCGTGCTCATCGGCCATAAGGACCACGACGAGGTGATCGGCACGCTGGGAGAAGTACCCGATCGCAGCTACCTGGTGGAGACAGTCGAGGATGTGGACCGGCTGGAATTGCCCGATCCGACCCGCGTGCGCTATCTTACACAGACCACGCTCAGCCTGGACGAAACCCGCGACATCGTGATACGGCTGAAGGAGCGGTTCCCGCTGATCCAGGGTCCGCAAACCCAGGATATCTGTTACGCCACTGAAAACCGGCAGATGGCGGTGAAAGCGGTGTCCGAGTGTCTGGACCTGCTGCTGGTGGTGGGCTCACAGAACAGTTCGAACTCGAAACGGCTGGTCGAGGTGGGCGATAATTTCGGTGTGCGGTCGTACCTGGTGAATGACCGCAGCGACGTCGATGCCCGGTGGCTCGGCGGCGTGAAGAACGTTGGCGTGACCGCGGGGGCTTCGGCGCCGGAGCACCTGGTCCAGGAACTGATCGAATACCTGGACGAGCACGACTTTAAGCAGTTGGAAGAAATTGAACTGGTGGATGAAGACGTCAGATTTTCACTGCCTGCGGAGTTGACCGTGTCCATCCGATGAGTGCGCCGGTCCAAGTCGGGAGCACGCTGGAGTCCGCGGCCGGTCAGGCCGTGCGGAAGGCAGCGGCATATCTCGGCGGGTTGCAGGCGCGCGACGGGCACTGGTGCGCGGAACTTGCCGCGGCAGACACCAGGCTGGAATCCAGCTACATCCTGTTTCAACTCTGGCTGTATCCGCCGGTGGACGGCAGGTGGACGCCGGAAACGCGGCCACTCATCGACAAGGCGGTGGGCTCGATTCTGGACGGTGAGCCGTCTCAAGGCATCGACGCCAGCGTTCTGGCTTATTGTGCCCTCAAGCTGGCGGGTGTGCCTGCCGACGACGCGCGTATGGCTCTGCTGCGGCAGCGCATCCTGGATCTGGGCGGCCTGCAGGCTGCCGGCAGCCAGGTCAAGATCCACCTGAGCCTCTTCGATTTGTACCCCGCGCAGGAGTGTCCGAGCGTCCCTGCCGAACTGATCCTACTGCCCTTCGATTTTCCATACCAGATGGCCGCATGGGAACGCACAAGGTTGGTGCCGCTTTCGATTGTGCAGTCCGCCCATACGCGCCGTCCGGTTCCCGCCGGCTTCCACGTGGACGAACTCAACCGGGCCGCGACCGTCAGGGAGCGGCCGTCACGCGTTCATCGCATTTTCAAATGGTGGGACCGGCGCGGCTCCACTGCCCTCCGCCGGCAGGCCGTCGACCGCGCCAAGGACTGGATGATCGAGCGCCTGCAACACTCCGATGGGCTTGGCGCCAGTTATCAGGCAACGATGTACTCGGTGATGGCGCTCGATGCGTTGGGCTACCCCGGGGACGACCCGCTGCGTGTGGCCGCGCTCCGGCAGTTCAACAGCCTGATGGTGGATGATGGTGAGCGCTTCTTCCTCAGGCCGCGCTTTTCACCGGTATGGGATACAGCCCTGGGCCTCTACACTTTGCTCCAGGGCGCGATGGGCCGGCCCGATCCAGCCGAACCGTCGCTCCGCCGGGCAGCCGACTGGCTCCTGGCCAGGGAAGTGCGGCGCAAGGGCGACTGGTCGTGGAAGCGGCCGAATACGGAGCCTTCCGGTTGGGCCGTTGAGTACAGCAACGAGTTCTATCCCAGTGTGGATGCGACGGCAATGGCGCTGCTGGCGTTAGGCGAAGCGCAGGCGTCGGATCTGGGGGCGCAGGCGGCTTGCGAAAAGCGCGGGCTGGCATGGCTGCTGGCTATGCAATCGGCTGATGGCGGCTGGGCCGCCTTCGATGCCGGCCATGATTGGACCTTTCTGAACCAGTTGCCTTTCGCCGGCCCCAACGGCATGTTGGACACCACCTGTGCCGATATCACTGGCCGCGTGCTGGAAGCCCTCGCGGCGCAAGGCGTGAGCCATAGCCACGCGGCGGTGCGGCGCGGAGTCAAATGGCTGGTGGATCGCCAGGAGGCCGATGGAAGCTGGCAGGGCCGGTGGGGCGTGGAGCACATCTATGGCACCTGTTTCGCGCTAAGGGGACTGGCGGCGGCGGGCGAAAGCGACCGCGAGCCGCACGTTTTGCGCGCGGGCGAGTGGCTGCGGTCGATCCAGAACGCCGATGGTGGCTGGGGCGAAAACAGCTCAGACAACGGCCTGGGCGTTTTTGCCGCCGCTCCGAGCACACCATCGCAAACAGCTTGGGCGATCCTGGGCCTCATCGCCGGAGGCGATGCCAACAGCCTGAGCGTGCAGCATGGCATTGAGCACCTGCTCGAGATCCAGCAGGAAGAGGGGGGCTGGGGCCAAGAACCGGCCACGGGGACCGGCTTCCCGCGAGAGCTATATCTGCACGACAACCTGTACAAAGACTACTTTCCGCTGATGGCCCTGTCTTCCTTCGTGAAGGCGCGGGCCAATTCGAATGGATAAACAATGAAATTTCCTATCTCGATGACCGCCAACCTGGCCGGATACATTTTCCGGAACAAAATGCGGCCCCGTCCCGAATGGCAAAAGACCGCGGTGGCTGGGGGCCCTCTGGGCACGGACGCTTCCAACCCGTTCCGCATTCTACCCACCAGGACCGCGGAGAAGCGCCAGCCGCACCCCATGATCCACAAGCGCTTCCCGATCGTGCTGATGCTGGAGCCGCTGCACGCCTGCAACCTGACCTGCACCGGGTGCGGGCGCATCCGCGAATACGAGAACACCATCACCGAGCGCGTCCCTCTGGAGGAGTGCCTGGCGGCCGTGGACGAGTGCGGCGCCCCCATCGTTTCCATTTGCGGCGGCGAGCCGATGATGTACCCGCAGATTGGCGAACTGGTGGCCGGCATCCTGGAGCGCGACCGGCATATCTATCTCTGCACCAACGGCATGTTCATCAAGAAGCGGCTGCACGAGTTCAAGGCGGACAAGCGCCTGTTCTTCAACGTCCACCTGGACGGCATGGAAAAGAACCACGACATTGCCGTCGAGCGCGAAGGGGTCTTTCGCGAAGCGATCGAAGGAATCAAGGCAGCCAAGGCGGCGGGCTACCAGGTCTGCACCAATACCACGGTCTACAAAGAGACCGACATGCGGGAGATCGAAGAACTCTTCGACTACCTCAAGCAGTTCAACGTGGATGGCCACCAGATTGCGCCTGCCTACGGCTATAGCGCGGTGGATGACCGCGAGATCTTCATGACCAGGGATGACATCCACGAGAAGTTCAAGGATTTCGACCGGATCGCCAACAAGTATGCCGTGCGCCAGACGCCGATCTACATGGAGTTTCTCAAGGGCGAACGTGAACTGCCGTGTACCGCGTGGGGCAACCCGACTTACAACGTGAAGGGCTGGAAGGGTCCGTGCTACCTGATCACCGACGGCCACTACAAGACGTTCGAAGGGCTGATGACGCAGACTCCCTGGGAGAGCTACGGGCCGGGCAACGATCCGCGTTGCGAGCACTGCATGATGCACTGCGGGTTCGAACCCTCGGCGGCCTATGGAATCAACGTCAAGCTGAGCGACAATTTCAAGCTGTTGACGTGGATGCTTCGCTAGATTCAAGGGCGCGAGCCAGCGCAGACCAGGAGGCCTGCGCCACCTGGCCATGAAGCCAACTCTCGTTACCGGAGCCTCCGGATTCCTCGGATGGCATGTGGCGCGTGTGTTGCTGGAGCGCGGCTACGGGGTGCGTGCCCTGGTTCGCCAGGGCAGCCGCATCGAAGGTCTGGATGTCGAGCGCGTCACGGGCGACCTGCGCGACCCAGCTTCGCTCGCCCGCGCGGTAACAGGCTGCGGCCTGCTGTTTCACGTGGCCGCCGACTACCGGTTGTGGGCCAAAGATCCCAGCGAATTATACCGCTCCAACGTCGATGGCACGCGCAACCTCCTCGAAGCCGCCAGGCAGGCCGGAGTGGAGCGGGTGGTCTACACCAGCACCGTCGGCTGCATCGGCATTCCCCACGGCGGCATTGGCGATGAATCGGCGCCGGTTTCGCTCGCGGACATGGCGGGCCACTACAAGCGCTCGAAGTTCCTGGCCGAGCAGGTTGCCTTGGAATACGCGCGCGATGGGTTTGCAGTGGTGATCGTAAACCCGACCGCGCCCATCGGCGATCACGACGTGAAGCCGACCCCCACCGGCAAGATCGTCGTCGATTTTCTGAACGGCGACATGCCGGCTTTCATCGATACCGGCCTGAACGTGGTGGACGTGCGCGATACCGCGGAAGGCCATGTCCTCGCCTGCGAGCGCGGGCGCAGCGGGGAGCGCTATATTCTCGGATCGGAGAACCTGACGCTGGCGCAAATTCTCCAAAAGCTGGCCGCCATCACCGGCCGCAAAGCGCCCACCATGCAACTGCCGTATGCGGTGGCCTGGTGCGCCGGCGTGTGCAGCACGGCGTGGGCCGGCGTCACGGGCAGGCCGCCGCGGGTGCCGCTCGAGGCCGTACGTATGGCGCGGAAGAAGATGTGGGTGACGCACGAGAAGGCGCAACGCCACCTGGGCTTCCATCCCGGGCCCGCCGAGCAGGCGCTGGCTCGCGCGGTGGAATGGTTTTCGCGGGCGGCCTGATGCGGCTCCTCTTCATAGCGTCCGACCCCATGGAATTCCCAGGCATCCTGTCCCGCGCGACCGGTCCGCAGCCGGCCAAGGTGGCGGTGGACTGGGCGCGGTCGGCGCGAATCGGCGATGAGGTCCTGCTGGTCGCCAACGGCGCCGGGCCGTCGCGGGCCGCAGCCGCCCTGGATGCCTCGGTCGCGGTTTTCCGGCCGGAGGCCGTGGTCAGCACCGGGTTCTGCGGAGCGCTGGACGGCGAGTTGGGCGTGGCCGACGTAGTGGTGGGGATATCGGTTGACGATGGCGTTTGCCGGTACCCTTTGCGGCCGGTGATCAGCAAAGCGGCATATCGCTGCGGAGTGATCCGCTCGATCAGCCATGTGGCCCAGACGGCGGCGGAAAAGGCTCGACTACACGCCTCGGGCGCCGCCGTGGTGGAAATGGAAGCCGCCGGCGTGGCCCTGCGAGCGCAAGCTCTGGGGTTGCCGATGTACTGCATTCGCGCCGTGACCGACCTCGCGGGCGAAGACATGGCGAATAACTTCAACTCGGCTCTGCGCCCGGACGGACACTTCGATACAATGACTATATTAAGAAATGCAGTGCGCCGCCCGTTTGTGCGGGTGCCGGAGCTGATGCGGTTACGTCAGCGATGCGCTCGTGCTGCGTATGTGCTGGGAGATTTTGTTGCCGACTGCCGATTCTGACTTGCGCGACATACCTGACACCATGCACGCAGCGGTTTACCGCGGGCGCAGCGTGGTCAGTGTCGAAGAGATTCCCACTCCGGCCATCCAGCCGGGCGAGATTCTGATCCGCGTGGAAGCCTGCGGCATCTGCCACACCGACCTGAAGAAGATCGAGTACAACTTGCTCGAACCACCGCGCGTGTACGGCCACGAAACGGCCGGCGTGGTCGCTGCCGTGGGCGCGGGCGTAACCAAATTCCAGCCCGGCGACCGGGTAGTCGCATTCCACCATATTCCCTGCCGCAACTGCTTCTATTGCCGGCGTAAGATATACGCGCAATGTCCGGTATACAAGAAAGTCGGGATCACGGCGGGTTTCGAGCCGGCGGGTGGCGGTTTTGCGCAGTATGTGCGGGTCATGGACTGGATCGTCGATCAGGGGGTCGAGAAGATTCCCGACGGGGTTTCGTTCGATCGCGCCACCCTGGTGGAGCCGCTCAATACCTGTCTGAAGGCCGTGACCCAGTGCGATCCCCAACCCGGGGATGTAGTGCTGATCCTGGGGCAGGGACCGATCGGCCTGATGTTCACCATGCTGGTGAATCGCACCGGAGCCAAGGTGGTGGCGACGGACACGATCGCCGAGCGGCGCGAGCTGGCTGCCCGCTGCGGCGCCGGCTTCGCCTGGGATCCAGGCGCCATGGACGTGGCCGCTGAGATCAAGCGTCTGACCGGCGGAAGAGGCGCCGATCTGGTGATCGTGGCAGCTTCTGTTCCCGGGATCGTGGATCAGGCGATCACCTGTTCCCGCCCGGGTTCCCGGATTCTGCTTTTTGCGCAGACCTCGGCCACGGAGCGGATCGAAACTTCGGGTGCCGATATTTGCGTCGGCGAAAGAACCCTGTTTGGGTGCTATAGTGCTTCAATAGACCTGCAAAAAGAGTCCGCAAATCTGGTGTTCGGAGGCCGCTTGCCGGTGGAAGAACTGATTTCGCACCGTTTGCCTTTGGTTAAAATCTGTTCAGGATTCGATTTGGCATTGCATCCGGGCCCCAATTCTTTGAAAATAATCGTTCAGCCACAGAGGTGGTCATAGTGAACAGCCACATGATGGCTGCCGTGCTCTACGGCAAGGAACACTTGCAGGTGGAGCCGGTGGCCGTTCCGACAATAGATCGCGGAGACATTTTGGTTCGGGTTAAAGTGGCGCTGACCTGCGGCACGGATGTGAAAGTATTCCGGCGTGGATATCATGCCCGGATGATCGTGCCACCCGCCGTATTTGGACACGAGTTGGCCGGCGACGTCGTTGCCGTGGGCGAGGGCGTGAACAGGTTCGCGGTCGGGCAGCGGGTGGTGGCGGCCAATTCGGCGCCCTGCGATACCTGCTATTTCTGCCGCCGCGGTTTGGAAAACCTCTGCGAAGACCTGCTCTTCAACAACGGCGCTTACGCCGAATACATCCGAATTCCCGCCCGCATCGTGCAAAGCAATACTTATGAAATCCCGGCATCGGTGGCGTATTCGGATGCGGCGCTGGTGGAACCGCTGGCCTGCGTGGTGCGCGGGTTCGAAGAGACCAGGCCGCGCGAGGGCGATACCCTGGCGATCATCGGGCTGGGCCCCATTGGCCTGATGTTCGTCAAACTGGCGAAACTGCGCGGCTGCCGCGTGATCGCGGTGGGCCGCCGGCGGACGCAACTGGACCGGGCGGCATCGCTGGGTGCCGACGAATTGATTATCGGCAGTGAGGGTTCCGACCCCGTGAAGCAGATCCGCAGCCTGACGCACGGCCGCGGCGTGGATGTGGCGATCGAGGCCGTAGGCAAGCCCTCGACTTGGCATTGGGCGGTGAACTCGCTGCGCCGCGGCGGCACGGTCAACTTCTTCGGCGGCTGCCCGAACGACAGCCAGGTGAGCCTGGACACGTCGCTGCTGCACTATTCCGAAATCACTTGCAAGGCCAGCTTCCACCACACTCCGACCTACGTCCGGAAAGCTATGGATCTGGTTTGCGATGGCCACATCACGGCTTCGGTTTTCGTCAATCGCGAAGAGCCGTTGACCAATCTGCTGGAAGTGATGCGCCACCTGATGAGCCACAACGGCCACTTGAAGACGGCGATCCTGCCGTAGTGGGGTAGGCCTCCGGCCTGCCCGGTGATATGTATTTAACTCCGGCAGAATTTGTCCGTTCCCCCGAAGCCCTACGCAGAGTCTATTCCCCCGAGGAGGCCCGTGCCTACACCCGCTGGCTGGCAACGCATCACTACGAGAACTTCCACGTAGTGAGTTTCCTGCTTCCCAAACGGCTGCACCAGGATTTTTACAACGTCTACTCGTATTGCCGCTGGGCGGACGATCTGGGCGACGAGATCGGCGACCGGGACGAAAGCCTCCGCCTGCTGGAATGGTGGCGCGGCGAACTGGACGCGATGTACGCGGGCCGGGCGGCGCATCCGGTTTTCGCCGCGTTGCTTCCCACGATGGAGAAGTACGCCATTCCGCGCCAGCCGTTTTCGGACCTGGTGGATGCCTTTGTGCAGGACCAGACCGTGACCCGCTATGCCGATTGGGACGCCGTGTTCGGCTATTGCCGCAATTCCGCCAATCCGGTAGGCAGGTTGGTGCTTTACCTGTGCGGATATTCGGACGAGCCCCGGCAGAAACTCTCGGATGCCACCTGCACCGCTCTGCAGCTTGCCAACTTCTGGCAGGACGTCACCGTGGACCTGCTCAAGGACCGCGTCTACATTCCGCTCGACGTGATGGCGCGCCACGACTATACGGTGGAGGATCTCTTCGCGCGCCGCGTCACGCCCGGCTTCCGCGAGGTGATGCGCGAGATCGTGGGCAAAGCGCGGGAGCTTTTCGCGGTGGGCCTGCCGCTTCCGGGCATGGTGGACCGGCGCCTGGCGATCGACCTCGACCTGTTCAGCCGCGGCGGCATGCGGGTGCTGGACAAGATCGAACAGCAGGGCTACGACGTGCTGACGTCAAGGCCGGCGATTTCGAAGACGGAACGCGTGGGGCTGCTGCTCGGCTCACTGGCGCGGATGGCCTTTCGGACGCAGGCGGCGTGATGAACGAGGTGGAACAGTCTTATGACTATTGCCGCCGCGTGGCGCGCACCCGCGCCAAGAATTTCTACTACTCGTTCCTGCTGCTCTCGCGGCAGCAGCGCAAGGCCATGTGTGCCATCTACGCCTTCATGCGCTACTGCGACGACCTGAGCGACGAACCGGGCGCCACGCGGGCGGGCATCGAAAGATGGCGCTCCGAACTGGCCGGCGCGCTAGAGGGCAAATTCAGCGGCCATCCGGTATGGCCGGCCTTCCACCACACGGTGCGCCGGTTCGGGATCCCTCACCAGTATTTCCGCGAAATGATCGACGGGGTCTCATCGGACATGGAGCCGCGCAGCTTCGAGACCTTCCAACAGCTTTACGAGTATTGTTACCAGGTCGCCTCGGTGGTGGGGTTGACCATCATCCACATCTTCGGCTTCGATACGCGCAGCGCGCTCCCGCTGGCGGAAAAATGCGGGGTGGCGTTTCAGTTGACCAACATCCTGCGCGACATCCGCGAAGACGCCGGACTGGGGCGCATCTACCTGCCGGCGGAAGACCTGCGGCGCTTCGGGGTGACCGAAGAGGACCTGCGCACCGGCCACCGCAGCGAGGCGTTTCTGGAATTGATGCGCTACGAGGCAGGCCGCGCGCGCGAATACTACCATCAATCGCGGCCGCTGCTCGATCTGGTTCACCCGCGCAGCCGGCCATCGTTGTGGGCGCTGATCGCGATTTATTCGCGCCTGCTGGATCGCATCGAAGCCAGCGACTACGACGTCTTCACGCGGCGGGTTCGGCTCTCGCTGTTCGAGAAATCGTGGATCGTGTTGCGGGCGCTGGTTTCGTAAGGAAAGCGATTGCGGATAATAAGCAGAGCATCCGGGCGGAAAAGGAGATCGTCGCGGACGAATTGAGATCCGCCCCATAAATATGGCCGCCACTCTGCAACCCAAGACCGCCACACCTGCCGCCGGCGGCGCTGCCTGGTGGCGCTGGGCCGTGGTCCTGGTACCGGGCCTGCTGCTGTTTTTCTTCCGGCTGCCCGGGCTGAATCAGCAACAGAGCCGGCTTCTCGCCTTCTTCCTGGCCACCATCATTGCGCTGGTAGCGCAACCGCTTCGCATGGGCGCCAGCGTGTTGCTGGCCATGACCCTGCTGGCGCTGACCCAGACTCTCACGCCGGCCAAGGTCCTGTCGGGCTTTGGCAACGTCACCATCTGGCTGATCTTCACGGCCTTCCTGTTCTCGCGCGCGGTCACGGCCACCGGTTTCGGCACGCGGGTGGGATACTTGTTCATCCGCCGATTCGCCACCACGCCGCTGAGTCTCAGCTATTCGCTGGCGGGGGCCGACCTGGTGCTGGCGCCGTTCATCCCATCGGACACGGCGCGGGGCGGCGGCGTGGTTTTCCCGGTGACGCGCAGCGTGGCTGCGGCACTCGGCTCCGAGCCCGGTCCCACCTCGCGCCGGATCGGTTCCTTCCTGGTGCTGGTCTCCTTCCACACTACCTATACCGCTTCGGCCATGTTTCTTACCGGCATGGCGGCTAATCCGCTAATCGCCGATTTCGCCCGGCAGATCGGCCACGTCGAACTGACCTGGATGCGCTGGCTCACCGGATCGTGCCTGCCCGGCTTTCTCACCCTCGCCTTCGTGCCCTGGCTGCTCCTCCGGCTGGTCAAGCCCGAAATCACCGACACCCACACCGCCCGCGAACTTGCCGGGGGCGAACTGCACCGCATGGGTCCGTTGAGCCGCGAGGAGAAATGGCTGATGGCGATCATGTTCGGTGTGATGGCCGGCTGGGTCACCTCGCCCTGGAGCGGTGTCAACAACACCATCGTCGCGCTCACGGGCTTGGGGGCGCTGCTGGTAGTCCGAGTCATCTCCTGGGACGATCTGCTGGCCGAGCAGCGCGCCTGGGACGCTCTGATTTGGTTCGCGCCGCTGATAATGATGTCGGACCAGATGAACGAGATCGGCGTTATCAAGATTCTCTCCGCAAAGCTGTTCAGCCTGATGGCCGGCTGGTCGTGGCCGCTGGTCTTGTTCGCCGTGGCGGCCAGCTATTGCTACATCCACTACAGTTTCGCCAGTATGACCGCGCACGTAACCGCGCTCTACCCCGGCTTCCTGGCTGCGGCCCTGGCGGGCGGCGTGCCGCCCATGCTGGCGGCGCTCACGCTGGCGTATTTTTCCAACATGAACGCGGCCATGACCCACTACGGAACGGGCTCGGCGCCAGTGTTCTTCAACGCCGGATATGTCAGCCAGTCCGAATGGTGGCGGCTGGGGTTCCTGATTTCCCTCATCAATCTGATTATCTGGATGGGGATCGGCCCGCTCTGGTGGAAGGTGGTGGGTATCTGGTAATGGCGGGGCCTGGCCACTGATTGATCGCGCACCAGGCAGGCCAGCGAAGACCTCGCTGGCAATCCAGGCGGCCCGCAACCTTCGAACCCGCGGCGCCTCAACTGCCGATCTCGGACAATGGTTTACAGTAGTTTGAGAGGGAGGGCAGGCCCGAGGCCTACTTGAGGTGCTGTCGTGAAATTCCTGCTCATTTCGCTACTCTGCTTCACGGCCCAGGCCGCCAGCCTGCGCTATTGGGTGCAGCCCTGCACCGATTCCGGCAGCCAATGCCATGCGGGCGACCCGGAGCTGGCGCGGTGGGCACTGGAAGCCTGGCAATCGGCCTCGGAGGGGAAGCTCACGCTCGCCAGAACCGAGGAACGCGAGGAAGCTCATATCCGCATCTTTTGGGCCTCGGCCAATCTGGGACTATACGGAGAGGCGCGGCCGATTCTGGTCAGGGGTGTGCGCGGGGCCGAAGTTTTCGTGCTGCCCGGGATCGTCCCGGCGGGTGAGAGCGATGCCCTGCTGCGCGACGCCATTGTCTACCTGACCTGCCTGCATGAGACCGGCCACGCACTGGGGCTGCCGCATACGGCTAAGTTTGCGGATATTATGTACAGTTTTCAGTACGGCGGGGATATTTCCGAATATTTTAACCGGTACCGGCGTTTGCTGGCCTCACGCGGCGACATGCGAAAACACTCGGGCATGTCGCCGGATGATCGTAAGCGGTTGGGTGAGGTGCTGGCAGAACGGGAAAAACCGTGAGGAAACACAGGCCTGGAGGCCTGTGTCGCGGGATGCGGAGGCTGCCGGACTATAAGCCGGTTCCTGTACCCTTGCGGGCGGCAGTCATTCATCTTGACCGGACATTACTGCCCGGCTCTAGCGACCTACCCGGGAGTCCAGCGGGACGGGCCGCCCCTCCTCCCCTATTTGGTCTTGCTCCGCGTGGGGTTTTCCCTGCCGGCGAAATCACTCCCGCCGCGGTGCGCTCTTACCGCACCATTTCACCCTTACCCCTTTTCAGAGGCGGTATATTTTCTGTGGCACTTTCCGTCGAACCTTGCGGTCCTCCCGGCCGTTAGCCGGCACGCTGCCCTGAGGAGACCGGACTTTCCTCTCCTGTGTCAGGAGCGACTGCCCATCCGGCAGCTTCCACTTTCCATTTTCGCACCTTCCAGAAGATGTAATGTATAACTCGTCACGGCGCGCTCGAATGGATAGTCCACATTTGGGGGTAGATATCGGAAATCCGGGTGTATTCTGGTATCAGTTGCGCTTTTGGGCCGATAGTGTGAGCCCCGCGCCGGGAAATCGAATTCCCCCGGCACGTTGTTGAAACACTGGTGCGCGCGACGGAACACGTTGCGCCTACACGTCTCGAATCGAGTTTCAGTTTCAGGTACACGCCGATCCAGTTGAGGAGACAGAAAAGATCATGAAGAAGCTAGCAACAATTGGCGCTCTCGGGTTGATGACATCCGCCATATTCGCGCAGGGGTTGAACACCGGAGGCCAAGCCAAGGACGATTGGGAGGAAATAAACTTCGAATTCAACTCCTCCATTCTCTCGGACGGCTATCCAAGCCTTCTGCGCCTGGCAGACTTGCTGAACCGCCACAAAGATTATCGCGTGAAAGTGACGGGCCACACGGACTTTGTCGGTTCGGCCGCTTACAACGACAAATTGGCGTTGGCCCGTTCCAGCGCGGTAAAAGCATTCCTGGTGAAATACGGTGTCGGCGACAGCCAGATCTCGGTAGCCGGCGACGGCAAACGGAACCCCGAGGTCGATAACCGGACCAAGGAAGGCCGGTTCATGAACCGCCGCGTGATCCTGACCGTGACCGACGGCAACGGCAAGCTCATCAAAGAGGGCACCATCGGTGAAGTCCTTCCGGCCATGGCCGGCGCCGACGACCAGCTCAAGAGACAGTTGCCATGCTGCGACGAGATCTTGCGGAGGCTCGACAAATTGGACGACATTCTGGCCGGCCTGAAGAACATGCAGGGCGAGAACGACAAGCTTCGCGCCGAGCTCGACAATCTGCGCAACCAGCAGAACACTCTTCGCGACCAGCTCAACGGTATGACGAAACCACTGACGGCTTCACAGACTCAGGAAATCGCGCATACCGAAGCCATGGGCGCAGTGGACGAGGCGCAGAAACGCAACAAGAAGTTCTCGCTGGTGGGCCTCAACGTCGGACCGACGTTTGGCGGCGGACGCACGGGCTCCTTCAACTTCAGCGGCCGTGGCCAGTTCTTCTCGCCGTTTGGGGGCGATGGAAGCCACGCCGTGCAGGCGCAGGCCGAATACATGTATTACTCGGGACGTCAGGAAGGCCAGTTCGATATCGGTCTCGTGAACCGGTGGGGCAACTGGCAGGCCGGCGCGTTCGGCAGTTTCAAATACCTCAATTTCAAAGATATGCAACAGGGCGGCGCCCTTGGCCAGGCGGCGTTCCTGGTGGATTGGATCTTCAACCGTGGGCGCGTTGGCCTGTTTGGAACCAAGGGCTTCAAGAATTTCGCCGTGTTGGACAACGTAACCCTGGCACCGGGCGTCGTCATGCAAACCTACGCGCGACTGGTGGATCAGTATGGCGTCGATGCGCTGGTGGGCGTGTGGGGTAATGCGACGCTGCAGGGCAACCTCGGCTATCTCCGCCGCTACCAGGAAGGCAAACGCTCCACGCCGGGCGCCACCATTAAGCTGACTCAGCCGTTGAACGAACACTTCGCGCTCACCGCCGAAATCAGCGACAACGAGACCCTGGTCAATACCGCGAGCAGCGGCCGGCTGGTTTTCGGCTTTGAGTTGGGGAGTTATATCCACGCCAAGGACTACACCAAGATCAAGAGTCCCGTTCCAATGGATGTTCCCCGCGTCCGTTACAACCTCCTGACGCGGCGTGTTGGCAAGGCCCCACCGGTCGCCAATGCCGGACCCAACCAGATTGGCGTAGCGCCCGGGACGGTAACGCTGGACGGCTCGGCATCCTACGATCCGCTGGGCGAGACGCTCACCTATCAGTGGGCTCAGATCGGCGGAGCCCCGGTGACGCTCTCCAGCCCCTCGGCCGTGAAGACGACCTTCACTGCCGCTGCTGGCCAGACCTACAACTTCAAGCTGACCGTGACCAATACGGACGGCTTGTCGAATACGGCTACGACCTCCGTGACCGTTGGCACCGCGACGGGCGCAACCATTGTTCGCTTCGACGCCACGCCGAGTGCGATCCCGGCCGGCGGGTCTTCGCAGTTGACCTGGTTGGTGCAGGGCGCGACCTCGGTCTCAATTCAGCCCGGTGTCGGCAGCAGCTTAGCCTTGACCGGCTCGACCAGCGTGTCGCCCGCGACTACCACGACCTACACGCTGACCGCAGTCGGACCTTCCGGAACGGTGACCGCCACGACCACTGTAACGGTCGGCGGGGCGACTACGGGCACTCCGCAGATTATCCGGTATGAGGCCAGCCCGCTCAGTATCCAGCCGGGTCAGCAGTCCACCCTGAGTTGGACCACCCAAGGCGCCTCTACCGTTTCCATCAGCGGGGTCGGCGCGGTAACTCTGAACGGCAGCACCACGGTGTCGCCGACGCAGACAACTACCTACACTTTGACGGCATCGAGCGCCGACGGCATGTCGGTGACGGCGCCCGTCACGGTTACGGTCTCCACGGGCACGGTCCCGCAGATCGTGGTCTTCGTGGCCACCCCGCAGAATATCGACCCTGGCAGTTCCACCAAGCTGTGCTGGCAGGTCAATAACGCCACGTCGATCTCGATCCAGCCGGGCGTCGGCAGCAATCTGAACGCCAACGATTGCGCCACCGTCACCCCGACCGCTACTACCACCTACACGCTCACCGCCACCAACGCGACTGGCCAGATCCAAGCCAACGCGACCGTGAACGTGGGCACGGTGAAGATCCTTTCGTTCACGGCAACTCCGGCGTTTATTGCGTCGCGCGGCGACCCCACTACACTTGCCTGGACGACGCAGAACGCCACGTCGATCGTATTGATCAGCAGCGAACTCGGACCGCAGACCCTGCCGGTAAATGGCAGCCTTGTGGTGCGTCCGACCACCGACACGACGTACACCCTGACTGCTTACGGACCTGGAGGCCAGACCGTAAGCGTCTCGATATCGGTGTTGATCCGGTAAGCCTGACCCGGTAGCAGCAAACAAACCGGGCGGCCTGCGTGAGGCGCAGGCCGCCCGGCCCTTTGCCAGCGGCGTTTACTGCGACGCTGCCCCAATCAGAATCAGCCCGAGAGTGTAGCCTCCCAGCATCAGGCCCAGATATTTGTTGGTGCCTTGGGGCGCCGCACGGAATTCGCGCCAGATCAGGAGACCCCAGAGGGCCGCCACGAGGGTCGCGCCCTGGCCCAGAGCGTAGGATATTGCGGGGCCGGCGACGCTGGAGGCGATCACGTTGAAACTCAGCGCCACCATCCAGATGGCGCCACCCAGGATGCCGATCCCGTGCAGCTTGGCGCTGCCACGGAAATAATCGCCGTAAGTCAGGTGGCCCGCCCGCATGAACACCGTGTTCCAGACGAGGTTGCTCACCAGCACTCCAGCCCCGAAGCAGACGAGCGCGACGTATGGCGTCAGCATACCCGGCACGATCGGAGCCGAATTGAAATTCGGGGAGATGGCGCGCATTAACTGCGGGTAGAAGAGCCCCATGATGCAGCCGGCGATCGCCGAGAAGATCAGGCCGCGCAGCGGGCTCCTGGCGCCAGGGTGCGGCAGCCTGCGGTGCGCCGCCCCCGACATCACCATGGCGAACACGATCAGCGCGACCCCGGTGAAAAGCAGCGCCGGGTTACCTTTCGGCGCTTCGAGGAAGCTCTCCACCGTGCCGATCACCAGGGCCAGCCCGACACCCACCGGGAACGCCACGGCCATCCCGGCTGCGTCGATTCCCACCACCAGCAACAGGTTCGAGAGGTTAAAGATCGCGCCGCTGATCAGCGCCGGGAGCACGAAGCCGAAGTTGGCGCTGTGCAGGTTTTCGACCGCGCCCGGGCCCGAGGCGCCGAACGATCCCAGGGTGTGCGCGAACACCAGGCCGCACAGAAACACCCCGATGGCGTAGTCCCAGTAGAACAGTTCAAACGGCCACTTCTCCTGTCCCGCCAGTTTCTGCGTGTTGGCCCAGGAGCCCCACCCGAGCATGGTAACGACGCAGAAGATAATGGCAACCGGCAAGCTGTTCACGGTGAACATCAGTCAGACTCCTGGGCGGAAAGCCAGTGTAACTGATTTTCCCGCGATGCGAGAAGAAACACAGGCAGGAATGCCTCTACTACTCTAGCAGCCGTGATGGGCGAAGTGCCGCAAAACCTCGGCGCGCAGTTGCTCGCTCTGCCCGGCGGCCGCGCGGATGCTCCTCATCAGACGGCGCCGCTCCGCCTCGTCCCCGGCCGTTTCCAGATCCGCGGACGCGATGTTGCGCTCGTTTACCGCCAGCGCGAAGGCGAGGATCATTCGGTCGATTTCCTGGCAAGCCATGTGTGCCCAATCCTTTCGGCTCCAAGAATAGGTCGAAAGGTCATGTTATCCAATAGACAATTTGGATAGGGGAGACGAGGCTACTTCCGATAAGGGTGGACGTGCGACGAGCCGTCCTACTCACCCGTATACGTGATCCACAACGGAGACACCCAGACAATCTCCCCGTTGTCCTGTTCACCGCGGACGTAGTAGTAGCTGGTCTTTCCGGCCACCGGCGCGTTGTCGCGCCACGAGAACTCCACTGTGACGGAGTTGGGTTCGCTGGAATACACGTACCGGTTATCTTTCACAACGACGACCTTCGAGAATTTCGAGGTGCCCGTCAGCTTCACTCGAAGACCCGGCATTTCCGGCGTCGAAAAGGCATCGCCCATCATATAAGAGCCGCTCCGCACGTCGGCCAGAATGTTGTCCGTTGCGGCGTATACGTGCCGCTGCGCGAGCCCTTCGAGAACCGCCTCGCGGGTGTAATCCTTCACATAAACATTGCTATAGCTGATGTGGGTGGATATGTGGTCGGAACTGGCCTCGAAGCCCAGCTTGTAGCCTTTTTCGAGCGCCACATTGACGAAGCCCTTCGGCCGCCAGTTTCCGATAGAATCCTTCTCGGAATTGGATCGGGGCGCATCCGGCATTTCGTAGTTCTGCCGGTCGCCCTGATAGATTTCGACGACAGGCTCGGTCAGCGGGTCGTTGTCGCGCCAGTCGGTTCCCATGGCGGTGGCGCTGGTGTGGGACGCGGAAACTCCGTGGAAGTACTTGAGATAGGCGTACAGCATTTGGGTATCGGGAGCACGGCCGGGCTGGGCCTCCCTGGTCACCGGTAATCGAGGCAGCGTGCGCACGCCGCGCTGGGCGAACAGAACATTGCGATGCCCCTCCGGATAGACAACGCTGCGTTCATAGTTGAACATCGGGACAAACTTCCCCGGGGAGTAGAAGATGTCGGTCAGCTTCTGGCTGAGCCACCAGGTATACTCCCTGCCGGCGCCATTATCGTGGTCGCAGCAGCCTACCCAGTCGAGCGCGGCGGCATCGAGAATGTAGCGGTATTGATCGAGAATGGAGCCGTCGTTGCCGCCGTCCATGGAGATGTCACTGTGCCGGTGGAACTCGCCGCGGACGATTTTCAGGTCCGCGCCGCCACCCGGGCGATAGTCCCGGATGTTCTTGATGGCGGCGGTCTCGGCCTGATCGCCAGGGTCCGGTTCGGCGCCCGGCAGCGGGCGCGCGGAGGCCACCTGCGGCTCCCGCGATGCCGGCCCGAGATCGATCTCGTTCGCAAAAAGATCGTTGTTGTACGGATCGGCCTTCCTGAGGGGCATCAGCCCTGCAGGAGAATTCAGGTCCTCGGCGATGTGGAAGTGGTGGCGGTAATCGGAGGAGCCGACAATCAGCAGGTGTCCAGGCCGCGTGGAGACCAAAGCCGGCCGGTTGTCGAGCAGGTTATCGCTATGGTTGAGGTAAATCGGGCTCGTCCATTTCCGGCCGTCAAACGAAACTACATACTCAGCCCAGACGGTTCCGATCGCGGCCCACCAGATGGGATGGGCGCTGCGGAAGGCCAGCCAGATGCGGCCCGAGCGGTCCACCGTCAAGCGTGGGAGCGTATTCCTGGCTTCCGGCATGTTTCGCGCCGGCCGGTCCCGCGGCCGGGTGCGCGCGTTGGCCGGGTCCGGATCGAAGGACTGCGCATCCTTCTGAAGCCGGGCCGATTCGATATGCAGGTTCGGCATGCCTGGAAGAACCGAGTCCAGATCGCCGCTTGGCTCCACCGCGCCCCCGTTGGGTTCGAAGCCTCGAAGCCGAATCGCGCGGCCTTGATATACGGCGACGCCGGCCGTGCCGTAGGCGCCAAAGTCCTTGCCCCACCCTTTACCGCCTTCTTCATAGGCCATCCACAGGCGACCCGTGTCGTCGTAGGCGATAGACGGGTACGCTTCATACCGCGCACTTACCGCCAGTGGGGTTTCCGCTCCCCACGTTCCTGCCGAAGCGGTTCTGGCATAGATATCGTAATTGCCGTTACGGTACGAATCCCACGCCACGGTTACACGCCCCCGGATGTCGGCGGCGATCGCCGGATTCCACTCGTTGGCGGACGATTGCGAGACCAGGGTTGGAGCGCTAAACTTGTCGCCGTTCTGCCCGGCGGCAAAAATGGCGGCGCGGCCGTTGCGCCAGCCTTGCCAGGCTACCCAGACCTTCCCACCAGAGTCGGTCACGGCGACGGGATCGATGTCCGAACCGGGATCATTCGAGAGCCGAAGGTTCGCTCCAACCTTGCCATTCTCGATCGCGCCCGCAAAGATTTCGAAGTTAGCCCGCCCGTTCGGCCATCCGATGTTCTGCGCCCAGAAGACCCATGGACGGCCAAGGCCATCGACCGCGATCGCGGGGCGGTACAGGTCGGCTCCGGCTTCCGTAACCGGCACGGCTGGTCCCCAGGTCCCGCCCGAAAGCTTGCGCGCAAAGATCTGATCGCCGCCAACGGGCGCTTTCAGTTTGGAGAAATCTCTGATCGCCGTCAGCGGCGCGGCGCGAAGTTGGTTGTGTTCCGGGTTGTGGCGGAACTGAACGTAGGCGATCCACACATCGCCGTTCGAGGCTGCCGCCGCTGCCGGATAATCCTCTTCCTCCGTTGTCTTGGTGATCTGCGTGCTCGGCGGAATACGGTCGATCGAGACCCGGCCCGTCAATCGGAAGATCGGCTGGCCATAGGCCAGTTCGTCGACCCGGAACGCAAAGTCACCCTGCGCGGTGGTCACTTTGAGTTCCGGTTGGTCGTCGGGCGCGGAGAGATTCACGATCAGCCCGTTGGGCACGAAGGGATTGGTTCCGCGCGCCGAGACCGGCGTGGTTCCGGAGAACAAACGCGCAACATGGGTCGTCATGTGCCAGGTATTGCCAACAATGCCGTCGGCGCCCTCAAAGCGCCAGGGATCGAGCGAGGTGATTTGCCCGCCTTGCGCCTGGATCGTGCCGTCCCAGCGGATCGCCTCCTCATCCGTGACTCCGAACAAAATGCGAATGGCGATGGGCCGCTGAGCCAGTGCGGTGAGAGCGGTCAATAAGAGCAGTCCCGTGAGACGGCGGAGTGAGCTGCAAACCAGGATATCCATGTTGGTTTCCTCGGCACGGTTGAGTATACACCCGGCCGTCATTCTCGGCGACGGTGAGGCGGCGCGGCTAAGGTGAATACCCCAGGGCGTCTCCCCACCGTAAAATCCCACTCTCCGAGGAAATCCAACCCGCTGAAAACATGGGGCTTTTGGCGCTGATTGCGCCAAATCTCGCGTTGCGCCGCCTGCCGGTTGCCTGCAAGTTGTTCACATTTCAGACACGCGTATCTGGAGATGGAAATGCACCCCTGGTGTCTCTATGCAGACGTATCTGGGACCGCCCCAACTGCCGTCGGACGATAAGCGGTGGAAGATCGTCGAGGCGACGGCGCGACGGCACGGGCGCGAACCGCACGCGCTCATCGAGACTCTGCACACCGTGCAGGAGACCTTCGGATATCTGGATGAGGCCGCGCTGCGCTTTGTCGCCGCCACGCTGCGTACTCCGCTGAGCCGGGTTTACGGCGCGGCCACCTTCTACCACTTCTTCACGCTCAAACCGAAAGGCAAACACACCTGCGTGGTATGCACGGGAACGGCCTGCTACATCAAGGGCGCTCCGGCGCTGCTGGCAGCCCTCGAAAAGCGGCACGGCGTCAAACCGGGCGAAACCACGCCCGATGGCGAGCTTTCCGTGCTGACGGCGCGCTGCCTGGGGTCGTGCGGCCTGGCCCCGGCGGTCGTCATGGACAGCGCCGTGATGGGCAAGATCGGGCCGGAGGAAATGCTGGCGCGCCTCGAGAAAGGAATCCGCCTATGACCATCGAGGAGTTGGACAAAATTGCGGAGACGGAGCGCACGGCGCAGAGCAAATATCAGCATCACGTCTGCGTCTGCATCGCAGCCGGGTGTCTTTCTTCGGGCGCGGACCATGTGCGCGACGCGCTGAAGCGCGAAGTGGCCGAATCGGGCATGCAGAATGAGGTGCTGGTCAAAGGCGTGGGCTGTATGGGGCTGTGCAGCGCCGGGCCTCTGGTATCGATGGAGACCGACGCCGCCGGTTCGACGTTGTTCGCCAACGTGACGCCGGAAGACGCACCGGAGGTGATCCGCGGCCTCGATACCGGCAGCCACGGGTTGAAGCACTGCCCCACCGATGTGCCGTTCTTCGAGCGCCAGAAAAAGATCGTGCTGGAGAATTCGGGCAGGATCGATCCGGAACGCATCGAGGACTACATCGCCGCGGATGGCTACCGGGCGCTGGTGACGGCCATCACCGAGATGACGCCGCAGGACGTGATCGACCAGCTTCTGCGCAGCGGTCTGCGCGGGCGCGGCGGCGCGGGCTACCCCACTGGGTTGAAGTGGAGCACCGTCGCCAAGACGGGCGAGCAGGAAAAGTACGTCATCTGCAACGCCGACGAAGGCGACCCCGGCGCTTTCATGGACCGCGCCGTGCTGGAAAGCGACCCGCACCGCGTCCTCGAGGGTATGGCCATCGCGGCGTACGCCGTGGGCGCGCAGAAGGGCTTCATTTACGTGCGCGCCGAATACCCGCTGGCGGTGAAGCATCTCAAGACCGCCATTAAGCAGGCCGAGCGGCTGGGCCTGTTGGGCAACAACATTTCGGGAACGCGCTTCAGTTTCCACGCCGATATCCGGCTGGGCGCGGGGGCGTTCGTTTGCGGCGAGGAGACCGCATTGATCGCTTCCATCGAAGGCAAACGCGGCACGCCGCGCCCGCGCCCGCCCTATCCGGCCGAGGAAGGGCTGTGGGGCTGCCCCACGCTGATCAACAACGTGGAGACCTTCGCCAATGTGGCGCCCATCATCCGCAATGGCGCCGGCTGGTTCGCCGCCATCGGCACGGAGAAGAGCAAGGGCACCAAGGTCTTTGCGCTGGCGGGCCGGGTGGAGAACACCGGGCTGATCGAGGTGCCGATGGGGATCACGCTGCGCGACATCATTTACGATATCGGCGGCGGCATCCCCGAGGGCAAGCAATACAAGGCCGTGCAGACGGGCGGCCCCTCGGGCGGCTGCATTCCGGCCCCGCACCTGGATTCGCCGGTGGATTACGAATCGTTGGCGCGCATCGGCTCCATCATGGGCTCGGGCGGCATGATCGTGATGGACGAGACGTCCTGCATGGTGGACGTGGCCAAGTATTTCATGGAATTCTGCATGAGCGAATCGTGCGGCAAGTGCGTGCCCTGCCGCGCCGGCACCCAGCAGATGCATGCGCTGCTGGAGAAGATCGCCGCGGGCCAGGCCAACGCGTCCGACCTGGCGCTGTTGGAGGAGTTGTGCGAACTGGTGAAGAGCACCAGCCTCTGCGGCCTGGGGCAGAGCGCGCCCAACCCCATCGTGACCACGCTGAAGTACTTCCGCAAGGAGTACGAGGACCACATCGCCGGCGCGGACTGCCCGACCTGCCACACGGCAGCGCGTGAGGAGGCCACCCGATGACGAAATCGCCGGTCCGCGTCAAAACCCTGACTATCGACGGCCGCGAGGTGGGCGCGCGCGAAGACCAGACGGTCCTCGAAGTGGCCCGCGAGAACAATATTTTCATCCCTACGCTTTGCGCCTTGCCGGGACTCTCTATGGTGGGCGCCTGCCGCCTCTGCCTGGTGGAGGTCAAAGGCGTTCCGCGGCTGTTGCCGGCCTGCGTGACGCGCGTGGCCGAAGGCATGGAAGTCACGGTCAATTCGGAGCGCCTCGCGCGGCTGCGCCGCGGCATTCTGGAGTTGCTCTTCGCCGAGCGCAACCACGTCTGTTCGGTCTGCGTGGCCAACGGCCACTGCGACCTGCAGTCGCTGGCCCTCCAACTGGGGATGACGCACGTCCACTTCCCTTACCAGTATCCGCGGTTGCCCGTGGACGCCTCGCACGAGCGCTTCGTAGTGGACCACAATCGGTGCATCCTGTGCACGCGCTGCGTGCGGGTGTGCGGCGAAATCGAGGGCGCACATACCTGGGGCGTGATGGCGCGCGGCGTGGAATGCCGCGTGATCACGGACCTGGCCCAGCCGTGGGCCAATTCGGAAAGCTGCACCGGCTGCGGCAAGTGTGTGCAGGTATGCCCCACGGGGGCGCTCTCGGAGAAGGGAAAGTCCGTGTCCGAGATGTCCAAACGCAGGCAGTTTCTACCCTATCTGACCCTCATGCGCGAGGGACTGCGATGAGTAAGATTCGGTTGGCCACGGTCTGGCTGGATGGCTGCTCCGGCTGCCACATGTCGCTGCTCGATACCGACGAGCGGCTCATCACTCTCGCCCAGCTTGTGAGCGTGGTGTGGGGCCCGCTGGTGGACGCCAAGGAGTTCCCCGCCGAGGTGGATGTGACGCTGGTGGAGGGCGCGATTTCGAGCGAAGAAGACCTGCACCGCATCCAGCAGGTGCGCGCCCGCACCAGGGTGCTGGTGTCGCTGGGCGATTGCGCGGTAACCGGCAACGTCTCCGCCCTGCGCAACAAGTTCGGCGCCAACGCCGTGCTCAAGCGCGCCTACCTGGAGAATGGCACGCTGGATGCGCAGATTCCGCGCTCGGTCATTCCCGCGCTGCTGCCGCAGAGCCGGCCGGTGCACGAGGCGGTGCCGGTGGATGTATTCGTCCCCGGCTGCCCGCCTTCGGCCGACCTGATCTTCTCGGCGCTGAGCGAGTTGCTGGAAGGCCGCATCCCCAGCCCGGCGGCGAAATTCGGATAACCTATGCCACGGCAAACCATCGTTATCGACCCGGTGACCCGCATCGAGGGCCACTCCAAGATCTCCATCCACCTGGACGAGGAGGGCCACGTGGAAGAGGCCTACTTCCACGTCACCCAGTTCCGCGGCTTCGAAAAGTTCTGCGAAGGGCGGCCGTTCTACGAGATGCCGTCGCTGATGGCGCGCATCTGCGGCATTTGCCCGGTGAGCCATCTGATCGCCTCGGCCAAGGCCTGCGACGCCATTCTGGCGGTGCGGATTCCGGAGAACGCCGCGCGCCTGCGCCGAATCCTCAACCTGGCCCAGATCGTGCAATCGCACGCCCTGAGCTTTTTCTACCTCTCGTCGCCGGACCTGCTGCTTGGCATGGATGGCGACCCGGCCCAGCGCAACATCTTCGGGGTAATGGAAAGCCACCCGGCCATTGCCAGGGACGGTGTCCGGCTGCGGCAGTTCGGGCAGCAGATCATCGAATGGCTGGCCGGCAAGCGAATTCATCCGGCCTGGGTGGTGCCCGGCGGTGTGGCGAGCCCGCTCGCCGCCGAATCCCGCGACCGGATTCTGGCGGCCATCCCGGAGGCGCTCGCCATCGCGACCCGCACGCTGGATTGGTTCAAGAGCGAAATGGAGCGCTTCCGGGAGGAGATCCGCAGCTTCGCCAATTTCCCGACCCTGTTCATGGGACTGGTGGGCGCCGATGGCGGCCTGGAACACTACGACGGCAAGCTGCGTTTCCTGGACGCTGGCGGGCATATTGTGGCCGACGGCATTGAGGGCGACGGCTATGCCGACCATATCGCCGAGATCGCGCATCCCTGGACTTACCTCAAGACCAGCTTCTACAAGCCGATGGGCTATCCCGATGGCGTCTACCGCGTGGGTCCGTTGGCGCGCCTCAACATTGTGGACGGCTGCGGCACGCCGCGCGCCGGCCAGGAGTGGGCCGAGTTCCGCGAACTGGATCGCGGCGCGGTCCTCAGCTCGTTCTATTACCACTACGCGCGCCTGATCGAGATCCTCTTCGCGCTGGAGAAGATGGAGCAGTTGTTAAACGCTCCCAGCGTCCTGGATACGAATGTCCGCGCCCATGCGCGCGCCAATAACTCCGAAGGCATTGGCGTGGCCGAGGCGCCGCGCGGCACCCTGATGCATCACTACAAGGTGGACCGCGACGGCCTGATTACCTGGGCCAACCTGATCATCGCCACGGGGCACAACAACGCCGCCATGAACCGCGGCGTGCTGCAAGTGGCCCGTCACTTCGTGCACGGCAATAAGCTCTCCGAAGGCATGTTGAACCGGGTGGAGGCGGTCATCCGCACGTTCGATCCCTGTCTGAGTTGCTCCACGCACGCTGACGGACGGTTGATGCTGGAGGTGGAGTTGAGAGACTCCACGGGAGCCTTGGTCGACTCCATCTGCCGCTAGCATGCCCCGCACGCTCATCATCGGTTATGGCAATCCGCTCCGCGGAGACGACGCGGTAGGCTACCTGGCAGCGGAGCGCCTTCTTCAACGAATCCACGATCCTGATATCGAAGTACTGGCTGTCCAGCAGCTAACTCCCGAGTTGATGGAGCCAGTCAGTCAAGCTGACCGGGTGATCTTTATCGATGCATCGGCCGAGGGCGAGCCAGGCACGATCTTAGCGACCCCGGTCGAAAGCGATCCTGCCCCCGGGCCGGCCCTGACCCATTTTGCCACTCCGGGAGCCTTGCTGGCCGGCGTTCAAGCGCTCTACGAAAAAGCCCCCGCGGCGATGCTGATCTGCATTGCAGGGCGTGATTTCGCGATCGGGGACAGGCTTTCGGAACCGGTACAACTGGCTCTGGAAGACCTCCTCCAATCGCAAATGTCCGGGATTGTCGCGAAATGGTCACCGCCTCCTGCATTGTGCTTGTGAGACAGGCGAGCCTAGCCCTGAGTTAGGCCGCAAAATCCGGATGTCATAAGTGTTACATCGCAACAAAATGAACTAGTACTGCTCCGGTTGGATAGATCTCTGGATCGGTGGAGCCGCGGCGAACGGAACTGATATTCTTGGAAAGGTTTGTTCCAAAAAAAAAATAACTAACGGAGGGAGGGCATCGGATCATGCCCAAAGTTCTTTTTGCCTGGATCACTTTGCTGGGGGCCATTCCGGCGACAGTTCTCGCCCAGCCAACCATATTGGGCCGCAACCTGATTGCCAACGGTGACGCCGAAAGCGGGCCATCCACGTCGTCCTTGAAGAACGTGGTAGCCAGCATCCCGAATTGGACCAGTTCCGGAGGCATTACGGTGCTCCAATACGATGCGACCGGATATGTGCTTCTGAGTTACCCGGCCCCGCCCAACCATGGATTTCAATATTTCGCCGGCGCCTCGTACCCTAGCCCGGCGACCCTTACCCAGGACATTGATGTCTCATCGGGCGCTGCCGTCATCGCCGGCGGCAACGTCAAGTTTACGGCATCGGGTTATCTCGGGGGTGGTGGGCAAGCCTCGGCCCCAAAGATGGAAGTGGCCTTCAAGAATGCCGCTGGGCAAACGTTCAGCAGCATTACGCTCGGCCCCGTTGCCTTTGGCGTCGGTATGTACCTGCAAGAGCAGATCGGTCTGGTCCCGCCGGGAACGACGAAAATCACCGTAACGCTGAGCGCCCTTGGAGTCAACGCAGGCTGGTCGGCGTTTGACAATTTGTCGCTGGTGCTCGATACGCTGGCAACCTCGCCCGATTCCGTGCTCGGCAGCAATCTCATCGCGAACCCTGGGGCGGAGGCCGGGGTGGCGGCGAAGACCAATGCAACGGCGCTCAACATTCCTGGTTGGTCTACCACGGGCGGCGCCTCCGTGGCCGCCTACGGGGGCGCCGGTTGGATTCAGGCCTCCGATCCCGGTCCCGCGGATCGGGGGGTAAACGTCTTCAAGGGCGGCCCATCCGAGGCGACCATCTATCAGGACCTCGACGTATCCGGGGCCGGCAGTATGATCGATGCCAGTAAAGTGTCATACCAGGTCTCGGCATGGCTCGGCGGGTACGGGGGCGCTCAAAGCCCGACGCTGACTTACCAATTCTTCGACTGGTCCGGCAAACAGTTGGCCGCCACCGCGCTGTTGGGTCCCGCGGCTCACGCTTTCAGCGCTCTAGTCCCGGTCGCTCACTCCGATACTCTACCCGTGGGGACGCGGCACGTCCACCTCGAGATCAAGTTTCCGGTTTCAACCAGCCTCGCCGACAACATCTCATTCCAGCTTGGAGCGGCGGGCGCGCCTACGATTGCGCCGGGCGGCGTAGTACCCATTGACAGTCCGGTAAACACCGTGATGCCAGGGTCGTGGATCTCGATTTATGGAACCAACCTCGCCAACGCCACCGCCTCCTGGAATGGCGACTTCCCGATCTCTCTGGGAGGCGTCAGCGTGACGATCGACTCGAAGCCGGCCTATCTCTGGTTCGTCAGCCCCACCCAAATCAATCTACAGGTTCCCGACGATAGCGCGACTGGGCCCGTCAGCGTGGTGGTCCAAACGCCGGCCGGAACCGCGACCTCGACTGTGACGCTGGCCCCGGTCGCGCCGGCCTTTCTCCTCTTCAACGCCAAGTATCCCGCGGCGATTGTGCCGACTTCGGGCGCCGGCAACAGCGGATCCGGGTACGACTACATCGGGCCGGCGGGCGGGCTGCCGTTCCCCTCGCGGCCCGTGAAGGCGGGCGAGATCCTGCTTCTGTTCGGCGTGGGTTTCGGGCCGACGACCCCCGCCGTGCCTGCCGGTCAACTTTTCTCCGGAGCCGCGTCCTGCGTGACGCTGCCCACGGTGACCATCGGCGGCGTGCAGGCGATAGTCAGTTTCGCCGGACTCGTCGGGGCCGGGCTGTACCAGTTTGATGTAGTGGTTCCGAATGCCGGCGGCGGCGACAAGCCTCTGCTGGCTTCGGCCGGCGGCGTGAGCACGCCCACCGGGGTGTCGATCACACTGCAGTAGCAGCGCTCTTCCGGGGGCAAACCACCCAGAACGCCCAGGACGATCAGGACGGGCGGACCTATTGCACCTCAACCCGGAACAAGTGTAGACTTCCCTACGGGCAGGTTCCGATTCATTTTCCGAAACACCACGGGACCTGGGCCTGAATCGAATCGGTGAGGAGTTTTCATGCGAATCAAACTGTGTTCCTGGTTTCTGGCGATTTTCACCGTTGTGATCGCGATGGCCCAAACCGCGCTCACGAACGACACAATTCTCAAGATGGCAAAGGCCGGTTTGGGTGAGGAAGTTCTCCTCAGTACCATCAATGCCCAGCCCGGAAAATATACCACCACCACCGACGACCTGATCGCGCTGAAGGGCGCGGGCGTCAGCGACAAAGTGATTGCCGCTATGGTGTCGAAAATGGCCGGCGGAGGCCCCGCCCCATCTCCTTCGGCGCCGCCGGCTAACGCTAACGCTCCTGGACCGGTCAACGAAGTCGGGGTTTACTACAAGAAGGCGGACAGTTGGGTCGATTTGCCGCCGGAAGTGGTGAATTTCAAAACCGGCGGGGTGCTGAAATCCATTGGCACCGCGGGAATCGTGAAGGGAGATGTGAATGGTCACGTCAACGGCCCACACAGCCAGACTGCGGTCAAGTCGCCGGTTGGCCTCCTCGTCTACACGCAGGAGGGGGTTGCCATTACCGAATACCAGCTTTTGCGCCTGCGCGACAACAAGGATTCGCGCGAATTCCGGACGGTCACCGGCGGTGTGATGCACGTTTCGGGCGGCGCCACGCGCGATCTGGTGCCTTTCGAAAACAAGAAGATTGCCCCCCGAACCTATGAGATCGTGTTGCCGAATCTGGGCATCGGCGAGTATGGGCTGTTGCCGCCGGCTGGCGGGGATTCAACGTCAAGCTCCGGACGCATTGGCAAGATCTATTCGTTCCGTCTTCTGGAGTAGCTGAGCGGCGCTAGGCCCACCGTCCCGCCAGCGCCGCCACGGGGTCGGCGATCGATTGAAACCGCAGCACCAGAACGGAATCCCGGCTCTTTATGGATGCTACCGGCATCAGGCCGTTGTCCAGAAGGAATTCCGCGTCGTGCTCGGTGAGCAGCACCTCGGCGCAAGGCTTGGCGACCGCTTCCCCGTCCTCCATGTAAACGTGCAGCGGCAGGCCATCGATTTGCCCGCACCCGGGCCGCAGGTTCCAGCCGCCGTTGCGGAAAGCTTCGCCCACGATGGACGCGCAGGCAAAAGCCGGGTTCCCCCACAGGTAGTGGGCGTGGATGCTCTGCGGCATCTCCTCGAACGCAAACGAATCCAGGGGTGAGGTGTCCTTGCCGTACGGCAGGCGCAAGATGATCCTGGGTAAGGCCAGACCAATCCAGCGGGCCTCCGCGGACTTGCGCAGCGCGATCCAGTCGGGCGAAAGTTCGGCCTCCGACGGAGGCTGGCCCTCCGCCAGGAATGGCGCGCCCAAATGGGCCGCGATGCGCCCCAGCTTGCGAAGGTCCGCGACCTCTTGCGGGCTCTGTCCGAAAGCAAAGTTACCCGCGATCAGCGCCCAGGGGTCGGGCCGCGCGGACAGGCATTCCACAAATGCCTGGGGATCGCCCAGCACTTCCGCCAGCGTGGTGTCGAGCAGGTAGATTCGCAGCTCTTGGTCCGGGTCGAGCCGCCGCACCAGCAACTGGACCCCGCGCCAGGCGGCTTCGACCGCCTGAAACTCCGGGTGGTGGAGAACCGCCCGCATCTTTTCGGTGGCCATCGCATCCACCTGCGTCGACCATTGCTCCTTACGCGGATCCGACTTGACCAGGTGCGGTGCCACCGCCTGTTCGATGAATGCCGAGAGCGTGCCGCTGGCACGAACGGGAGGCGGCGCCGGAGCGGCCTCCGCTTCGTCCTCCATCATCTGGTCCAGCAGGCTCATCCCCGGCTTCGGTTCAGCCCGCCTGACGGGCGGAGTGGCAGGTTTCGACTCCGGAGGCGCCTCCCTGGGTGGCCGGTCGCGCGAGTCCTCGAGCTGTCGGAAGGCCTCGGCCTTCTGGTAAATCCGGTCTGGGTGAAAATCCTCGAGTTCGTGGAAGCGGAGCGTCCCCTCGGGAAGGTTCAGGGCGACGCCCATCGCCGACATGACATCGTCGAGGTTGTCGCAGTCCACTCGCACCGGGCGGCGGCCGGCGAGGGGCGCGTGGAGGCCCCGGTTGACGCGGCCGCTGAAATCGGCGGCCACCAGCAGTTGGAACGGCGTATCGGGTTCGGGCACCTCGCGGGAAGGACTCTCCCCGGGCGCTACGTCGAGTTGTACGGAACTTCTGGAGAAACGCTCAGGCATTCGGATGCACCGCCACTACCGATCTTAGTCGTTTTCACGCCGGAAAGAGGTGGGTCTTATGGCCGGAGCGCCAGAGTGGCTTTTCCTTCCGGACCGTTGTATATCAGCTCGAGTGAATGGATGCCCTGGGTCTTGCCCCGGTAGGGGAAGAAAATCAGTCCCGCTTGAGGAAGCCCGCGGTCTCCTTCCGGCAGCGAGGCCTTTTGAACGCGCTGCGCCATCGCGCGCTGTACCTCGATGGGGATTTTGACCGGCGCGGGCGGAGCGTTGGGATCGCTCGGATCGCCGCCTCCCCCGCCGCCGCCAATGCTGGTTTTCGACTTCGACGGCGCGGCCGGTGGCTCCCATTCGGGATCTTTGAGGGATCCGACCACCAGCCCGTACGGCTGGGTGGGCACGGGCGTCTTCTTCCCGTTGACGCGGAGCGAGAAGTCGCTGGCCGATAGCTTGAGCCGCGCCTCCGGCGCGCCGAACAAACCCACTTCGACCACCACGTAGTCTTCCGTCGAGAGCGGAGTCCCTTGCCCCGTCGAAACGGAATGTCCCGTAAACTCGGCTGCCACCGTCACCGTGCCTGCTTGAGCCTGGGCCTGATACTCGGCCGGAGCCGCTCTGGGCGGCATGCCCTGAGCTTGCTTGATCGGTGCATCCTTGCCCGGTGCGTTTTGTCCTTGTGCGCACAGGCAAAGAGGGACGATCGAAAGAACGAATTTCAGACCGGTGGAGATTCGCATTCCTCCTCACACGTTAACACAGAGGCTGGCCCTGGGCTGCCCTCCAGCCTGGGTTGGTTCCCGGCTCGCTGGATTCAGTCTTCGATCCCCAATTCCGGCCGCAGGTTCTTATGCGCCAGGAAGCCCGCCCCAACGATCGCCAGGACGCCGAGCAGCAACAACAAAGGCCCCGGTTTCTCTCCCAACCCTCCCACGATCAGCAGCACGAAACCCGCCGCCGCGCAAATCACGCCCGGCGTGAAAAAGCAGAACCAGGTCCGCATCATGTACGGGTACAAGCGGCCGTTGAGCCGGCGATAGTGCTCGAAGGTCTTGTCGGATTGGTTCTCCTTGGCGTGTTGCTTGTTAGGCCCCCAGAACTCCTTGGGCATGAGCATTTCGTCGTACATGTAAACCGCAATCACGAAGAGGCAGAACGCGGCGGTAAAAAACAACGTCGACAGGACTCGCCACCAAGCAGTGTTCTTTTCGGGCTCTTTGACCAGTTCCACCAGAACGGGGATGGTGAAGCCGGCCAGAAAAGTAGATACCGTCATCTTGAGTTCGATCTTCTTCTGCAAACGCTCTACCGAGTAAGTAGAGCCGAACGTCCGCTGAACGATTCCCTGGTCATGCGATAAGTTGACCCACACCGCTTCGCCGCGTTCGATGGTCCGGCATGGCTTGCCGGTTATCTCGTGCAACAGGTTGGTAATCCACGGATGATGGCCCACGATGGCGACAGCGCCGTGCGAACCCGCCGTCAGTCTCCTGATCTCGGCGTGCAGGGCGGGCCAATCGTTACAGTCGGGCCGTAACTGGATTGGGGACGGGATCCGCCCCACAAGGAGTGCTTGGGCAGTCTCCCTCGCCGGCCCGGAATCGGCGTGGAGCACGAGACCAAGTTCGCCCACGCCGTCAGGTTCGTGAGACATGGCGATGGCCGTGTTCTTCACCTCCTCCAGAGCCTTGGGAGTCAGCGATGCCCGGTATTCCGCCGAGTCCTTCCGTCGTTCTCCATGGCGCATGAGAACCAGTCTCATTGCTTTCGCCCTCCTGCTTCAGGGAGTATAAACCACCTGTCCCGCATATTTGAAGACTCCTGGCCGCAAAGCGCCGATGGACTTTCGCAGCCCGGCTGGCCACCGGCAGAAAGGATTTTTCCTTCGCTCTCCTCGAAGACGGGATCGCGGTCCGCGGCGCCACGGTAGACTCGCGCCCCCAATCAGATGCTCAGGCGTCGCAATGGACACGATGACATGATCGCTGACGTTACGGTTCACCGATCAAATGCAGGATCACGCTTCGGCGGTGCGGAACGGCGCGGTGTTCGAAAAGGTAGACCCCCTGCCACGTGGCCAGCGTCAGCCGGCCGTCCTGCACTGGAATGGAGAGCTGCGTCAGGGTGAGCGCGGCGCGTATGTGCGCGGGCATATCGTCCGGCCCTTCCGAGTTGTGGCGATAGAGCCGGGTGTCTTCCGCTACCAGGCGGTTGAAGAACGCGTTCAGGTCGTGGACCACGTCGGGATCGGCGTTCTCTTGGATCGTAAGCGAAGCCGAAGTATGCTGCACGAAGACTGTCAGCAACCCGGTGCGAACGGCCGATTCCCGCAGCCATCCGGCGATCTGGCCGGTGATCTCGTACAGGCCTTTGCCCCGCGTCGAAATCTGGAGCCGGTGCGAGGATTGCTGCAAATCCTCGCTACTCCACCGTCACGCTTTTGGCAAGATTGCGCGGCTGGTCCACGTCGCAACCGCGTCGCACGGCGATATGGTAGGCCAGCAACTGCAGCGGCACGATCTCCAGAATCGGGCTCAACAGCTCCGACGAGGGCGGAATTTCGATTACGTAGTCGGCCGTCGCGCGAACCTTGTCGTCGCCCTGGGTGGCCACCGCCAGCACGATGCCGTCGCGCGCCTTCACTTCCTGGATGTTGGAGAGCGTCTTGTCATACAGCAGCCTGCTCTCTGGCCTCTCGGGATCGTGCGTGGCCAGCACCACCACCGGTAGTTTTTCGTCGATGAGCGCATTGGGCCCGTGCTTCATCTCGCCCGCGGGGTAGCCCTCGGCGTGGATGTAGGAGATCTCCTTGAGCTTGAGCGCACCCTCCAGCGCGATGGGAAAATGGATGCCGCGGCCAAGGAACAGGAAGTCTGTGGACCGATGCAGTTCGCGCCCCAGTGCTTCGTAGTGTGGATCGTGCGAAAGCACCGTTTCCAGTTTGCCCGGCAAGTGTACCAGCTCCTGCACCAGGCATCGTGACGACTCCAGGCCCAGCCTCTCATTGGCTTGGCCTAGGTACATGGCCAGAATAAACAGCGCTGTCAACTGGCAGGTGAAGGCCTTGGTGGATGCCACGCCGATCTCGGGCCCGGCATGAGTGTAGATCGTACCCGCCGCCTCGCGCGTGATCATGGAGCCCACCACGTTGCAGATGGCCAGCGTGCGCGACCCTTTCTGCTTGGCTTCGCGCTGCGCCGCCAGGGTATCGGCGGTCTCGCCCGACTGCGAAATCACCACCGTCAGCGTGTCCTCGCTCAGGATCGGGTCCCGATAACGGAACTCGCTGCCGTAGTCCACCTCCACCGGAATCCGCGCCAGTTTTTCGATCATGAACTTGCCGGCCAGCGCCGCGTGCCAACTGGTGCCGCAGGCGATGATCCTCACCTGGCGGAAGCGCGCGAATTCGGCGGGCGCGATGTCCATCTCGTCCAGGAAAATGCGGCCGGTCTCCTGCCCGACGCGCCCCAGTGTGGTATCGCGGACGGCGCGCGGCTGTTCGTAAATCTCTTTCAGCATGAAATGCTGATAGCCGCCCTTTTCCGCTTCGATGGGGTTCCAGAGAATACGCTGCACCTGGCGGTTAACCGACCGGCCGTCGAAATCGGTGATCCGCACGCCGTCCGGCGTCAGGATGGCCATATCGCCGTCCGCCAGGAAAAACATATCCTGGGTGTGGCTGAGGATGGCCGGCACGTCGGATGCGATGAAGTATTCGTTGTCGCCGATGCCCACCACGACCGGCGGGCCGAACCGCGCCGCCACGATTTTGTTCGGGTCGGACCGCGAGATCACGGCCAGCGCGAAGACGCCCGCGAGCTCTTTCACGGCCGCGCGGACGGCATCCTCCAGATTGCCCGTGAAGTACTTCTCCACCAGGTGGGCAATGATTTCGGTATCGGTCTCGGTCTTGAAGGTATGGCCTTCGGAATGGAGCAGGGCCTTGAGCGACAGATAGTTCTCGACGATGCCGTTGTGCACCACCACCACATCGCCATGGCAGTCGCGATGCGGGTGGGCGTTCTCTTCCGTGGGACGCCCGTGCGTGGCCCAACGCGTGTGGCCAATACCGAACGAACCATCCGCGGGGTTCATGCGGATGGCTTCTTCCAGGTTGCGGAGTTTGCCTTGCGCGCGCCGGACCTCGAGTTGGTCGCCGCAGCAGACGGCCAGACCGGCCGAATCGTATCCCCGGTACTCCAGCCGTCTCAGACCTTCCAGGATGATCGGTACGGCCTTATGGGTTCCAATGTAGCCGACGATTCCACACATTCACCCATTATATCGGCAGTCGCGGAACGGTACTGTATGGCAGCGGGCTTGTGTGGACGACATCGACGTCCTGGGTGGAGCGCGGCGAGCTGTGCGCCGCTGCCGCCCGCGCCGCCGGCCACGACGAAACTCCACGCCGGCGGCCGCCAATGTGCGCAGCAACTCACCGTAGCGCCCCCCTGGAACCGCCGGCGCGGTAAACATAATTATCGGTACGTTTTGTCGTCCAATTTGGCAAGGTCCAGGGCGTCCGGCAGCACCCCCACCGTTACGATGGCGAAGGTGAAGACCTCGGTCCCGGGCTCCAGGTGGCCGCCAAAGGCTTTGTCGGGACTCGCCAGCGTGATGTGGGGGTGTAGCTTCCCGCCCATGATGAAACCGTTCATGCCGGCGATATCGGCCGGCGCCGAGGCGTCCTTAACGAACGTGTTCTTCGACGGAAAGCTGCGGTTGCTCACCTGGTGGACCTGGTAGTTCCGCACTGAGCCGATCGCGGACAGGATCACGCCGTTGCGGATATGGTTTTCCTTGACCATCTTTTCCAACCCGGCCAGCAGGTCGGTCTGGTATTTGAAGCGCAGCATCACGACGCGCTCGAACTGGCTGCTCACGGCGTAGACATCGGGCACGTCGCTGCCGTTCGGCTTGGCGTCCAGGGCCGGGGTGGGCGCGGAGTTGACGATCTCCCGGCGCGTCTCCTGGGCCAAAACCAGTGACGACAGGGCGAGAATGGGAATCAGCATTCGCATGAGGCCAGTGTGACACACCTGTGGCACACTGCCGATGGAGCGAGCCGCCTTACTTTTCCGCGGGGACTTTGAACTCTACGCCAAACTCCTTGTTCAAGCGCACGGTAAGCGCGCGGTCGAGCAAGGAAAGCGAAGCCTGATTGTGGGTGTTGCCCGATGTGAAATAGTGCAGCGTGTCGCCATCCACCCAATACGCTGAGGCCGAATAAATCGTGTGGTCCTTGAAAGCAATCAGGTAGCGCTCCTGCTGATCGGGGATTGCAGGTGGTTCTTCGACGGCGGGGAGCGGCTCTTGCTGGGGCACGTACACGCCGCCTTGCGGACCGCCGGTGGTGTATTGGCCGCCGCCCGGTCCGACGTTGATGATGACTGGCGTGGCCGGCTGAGCCGGAGGCATGATCACCGTGATGTTGGGTTGTTGCTGTTGCTGCGGAGCGCCCTGCTCAGATGCGTTTGGATCAAAATATCCACCGTATCCGCCGTAACCGCCAAACACATAGACCGGATAGGCATAGACGGCGCCGGAGCCTGTATTGTGATGCCCGTTGCCGGATGGCCGGCTGAACCAGGGTTGGACGCCGCCCGGGACAGTCAGGTGCGGCCCACCGCCGCCCGGATTCAGCACACTGCCGAAGGAGCGAGTGACGTTAGGCGACGTCGCTGGAGTGCCACCAGGAAAGACGACGCTGCCGAAGCTGCCAGTCGTGGTTGGGGCGCCACCGCGGGACTGTGCGGAAACTCCAGTGGCCAGAACCAGCGTCAACGCGAGCCCGCCGAGAGTTCTCATGCCTGAATTGTACCCCAAGAACGGATGCTCCGGGCGGTCTTCTTTGCGATTACTTCTTGGTGGCCGGCGGGGGCGGTGTCTTGGTCGCCGGAACAATCGGTCTCGCCGGCGCGGGAGCAGGGGGCTTGGCGGCCCCAGCGGGGCCGGCGGCAACCGGGTAGGCGGCGTCGTAGAGCTTCACGATGTCGTTGGTGATATCCACCGCCGAGGCGGCCCAGAGAACCGGCGTCTGCGGATTGCTGACGTCCAGAACCAGCGCGAAACCGTTCTGCGTGGCATACTTTTCCACTACCGCCATCATCTTGTTGCCGAGTTCCTGCATGAGCTTGCCCTGCGCTTCATCCAAGTCGGCCTGCGCATCCTGTGTCTCACGATTCAGCCGGGTGGTGCCGGAGTCGATGTCGCGCATAATCTTGGTCTTGACATCATCGCTCATGGTGGCGCTGGCCTTTTTCAACTGGTCCTGGAGCGCGGCGATGTCCTGCTGTTTCTTGTCGAGTTCCGCCTTCTTGGGAGCGAAGGTCCCCTGCAGGTCTTGGGCAGCCTTCTGCCCATCCTTGGTGCTCAGAATCGCGTTCTGTACATGAATGATCGCAACCTTGGTGGGTACGGCAGCGGTGGGCGCGGCGGTCTGGGCCTGCGTCAGCGCGGCGAATCCCAGAACCAGTGGGGAGAAAACAACGAAATTAGTCTTCAAAGCTCGAAACTCCTAAGTGTGAAAATACTACCATACTGCGGGGCCGCCGCTCAAAACGTCCTGCCGATGGTAAACCGGAACATCGTCCGCTTCTCATAGTACGGGTACGCCTGACCGAACGTGGTGACCGCGTTGGCGAAGGTGTTGTTGTTCGGGAAGAACGAGCGGTCGGCCACGATGGGCGGCTGCAGGTATTCCCGCACCACCGAGGGATTGTAGGCAAAGTACAATCGGAAGGGCGCGTTCACCACGGGCAGCATCACCTGAAGCTCCAGTCCGGTGGACGCCCGAAACTTCTGGGTGCCCGGGGCGATGACTACCCGGCCGTCGAAGCCGGCCTGAGGAAACTGGTCGTTCAAGGTCTGCACGCGGCTGGGGTCCATGGTGAGCTGTTGCGAGCGCAGGATCTTGTTGACGCCGGCGTCGCCGAAGATAGCCAGCGTGACCGGCCCCACGATCGGAATCCGGTATTCGAAGTTGGTCACTTCCTGCGCGTCGCCGCCCGGCGTGATGAGCTGATAGATGGGAACCGTCATGGTCACGTTCTGCGACGAAATCACGCCGTTCGACACCACCTTCTGCGTTCGCGCCGATCCGTCGTCGTTCAACACGTTCACGTTGGTGGACGACGCCACGAAGGCGAGAGGCGTGATGCCCCAAATCTCGAACCCGCGGATATCCTGTTCGCCGCCGATATAGGTGCGGGAGAACGGCGGAATGAACTTCCCGCCATACCCGGTGACCATCTGGGCCAGTGTGTGGAAGGCCAGGATGTGGCTCCGGTGCCAGGGCGCCGGATGGAAATACTTGATGTCTATGGCCGGCCGGATCGTGTTCACGTTGCCGCCCAGAACGCTGCCGGCAAAATCCACCGAAACGAACACGCTGCGGCCGCCGGTGGGCGAGATCGGGTGGTTCACCGTGTTGTACGTATACGACGGCACGATGTGGCTGGTCTTGATGCCATTCAACGAATTGGGCCCCGAAACGCCGCTGAAATTGATGTACTGGAAGTAGGCCTGCGCCGCCGTCGTCTGGGTCACCACGTTAGAGATGTCGTAGCCGTACGTGATGCCCAGTCTGGCGAAGGCGCGGCGCAGTGGATAGCTGGCCGAAACCGATGCGCCCTTGCTGTTCTGCGTGTAATTCAGCAGGTTTTGCGAGCCGAGCTGATTGTAAAGCGGGATGAGATTGGTGCCGGACAGGATCGATGCCTCGCGGCCCTGGTCGAAGTTGAAGCGCCGCAGGTAAACCACGAAGCCCAGTTGCAGCGGCCGGTCCAGGAAGTACGGTTCGGTGAATCCGAGGCTGACATCGCGCATGCGCGTGCCCAACTGCGATTGCAGCGATAGCGTCTCGCCTAACCCCAGGAAGTTGTTGGTGGAGTAGTTGAACCCCACGAAGCTGCCGGCGATCCCCGAGACGCCGCCGTTCAAACCCACCGAGTTCTTGCCGCGCTCCTTCACCTTTAACGTGATGTCCACCGTGTTGGATTGCGGATTGCGGCGGATATCAGCGGCGTCTTCTTTCTTCAACATTTCGAAATAGCCGAGCTGGTTCAGCCGCAGGATGCTCAGATCCCACAGTTCGGTGTTGAACATGTCGCCTTCGTCCAGCATGACTTCGCGGCGGATCACCTTGTCGCGCGTGGTGGTATTGCCGGAGAAGTCGATACGCCGGATGAAGAACTGCTTGCCTTCGTCCGCAGTCAGGGTGAGATCGATCTGGTCGGTGTTGGGGACGATATCGAAATTGGGTTCGGGCACGAAATCGATGTAGCCGAACTTGCCGTACAACTTGCGCATGTTTTCGATGCCCTTGCGCAGCTTGTCGGTAGAGAAGACGTCGTTGAGGCCCATGCCGAACAGGGGCCGCATCAGCACTTCGGGCGTGCGGAACAACTTCACGCCCACGAAGTTCATGGCGTGCAGGTGGTATAAACGGCCCTCTTCCACGGGAAGCGTGATATCGGCCTCGATGCCCGGGTTGTTCGGCTTGATCAAGGGGAGCCGCCAGCCGTGGCCGCCCCGGTGCTGAATGTCGACCGCTTCCTCCAGGGTCTTCGCCTGAAAATAGCCTTTGTCCTGGTAGGCCTGCCGCACCCGCTCCTTGTCTTCTTCGAGCTTGGCGCTGTCATAGGTTTTGGCGAACAGGTTTTCGAACACGATCGAATACGGAATGCCGATGGGCTTGGTATTCTTCATCGCCCGGATTACCCAGGCGCGCTTGAAAGCATGATTGCCTTGAATATCGATGTTGCCGACCTTGACCTTCGGCCCTTCATTCACCACGAAGGAAACCTTGAGGGAGGACGGAGGGATCTGTTCGATCTGGGGATCGACCGTGGCGTACTGGCGGCCGCGCTCCGAGAGGAACTCCTTGAGCACCACGGCAGCCCGCTGAACCTTGTTCGGGTCGTACTGCGATTCCACCGACAGGCCGACTTTGCGCTCCTTGAAGCGGTCCAGAATTTCCGACACCGTGACCGATTTCGCTCCCGGATATTCGATGGACCGGATCACCCGCCGCTCCACCACCACAAAACGCACGATCAGCCCGGTGCGGCCGGGCTCCGTTTCGAGAGTGATATCGTCGAAGCGGCCGGTATTCCAGAGGATCATGTAGTCGCGGCGCAGCGTTTCCAGGTTATAGATGTCGCCGGGCTTGGAAATGATCATGGCCTTCAGGGTGTCCTGCGGCACCCGCTTGGCGCCCCGGAATTCGAAGCCTTCAATGGTCTCGCCGCTGGGAGCCGGTGCGGCTTCCACAGGCTTGGGAGCGGTGATCTGCGGGCGCGGTCCCGGCGGCGTAGGCGCGGGTGGCGGGGGCTGCGCCGCAGGCTTTTGTTCCTCTGGGATGGCCTCAAAGGGATTTTTCTTCTGCGGCGGCGGCGGAGGTGGCTGTTGCGCTGGCGGCTTGGCTTGGGCCGGCGCCGGTCCCGCCGGTGGAGCTCCGGCGGGTGGCGGTTGTTGTTGTTGAGGAGCCGGCTGAGGAGACTGCGCCGCAAGCGTAGGAACCCAGGAAGCGCAGAGACATGCCGAGGCTATGACCAGGCATTGACGCCTGACGAACTTCATGCAAACATACCTTTCCACTCTGCGCGCTTACGAAGACGTTGAATCACGGGAAACAGTTTCACTACGGTACAGCCGATTCCAGAAGATGGTAAGCCATTATTTTAGCGGATCTTCGGGGCAGGCAACAACGAGTGTAGCAGGCCACAGGTGTGAAGCGCTGGCACAGCCGCAACTCCGCGGTCGAGAAATCCGTTTCCAGCCACGCCGCCATCCCGACAACGTTTACGTACCCCCCGTCCCCCCCGCGCGCCACAGCGCTTGAAGCAAGCCAATCGCATTGTTATACTTCCTTTCAGTTCCCCGGGAGGATCTTGATCGGCGCAAATTCGAAACGACTGCTTGCCGAAGAGCGCAGAAGGAAAATACTGGATCTTCTGGAGAAAGAAGGCCGAGTAACCGTCAGCAACCTCGTGGAGCTGTTTGCCACCTCCTCTGTCACCGTGCGCGGTGATCTGGATCTGCTGGCCAGGAACGGGGCACTGGTCCGGTCGCACGGCGGCGCGGTTCGAAGCTTGGACCCGGTCCGCGATTACCCCGTCAGCTTCAAGGAAACAATCCACCATCCCGAGAAGGTCCGGATCGGCCAGGCGGCGGCAAAACTCCTGAAGCCCAACCAGACCACCATCATCGATTCCGGAACCACTACGCTCGAAGTCGCCCGCCATATCAAGCTGCTCAAGCTCAAAAACCTCCGCGTCGTGACCCACGCCCTGAATATCGCCAGCGAGCTGGCCGACTCCACCAGCTTGTCGTTGATCATGATCGGCGGCATTCTACGCCATTTGTCCAATTCTTTTGTCGGACCGCAGGCCGAACGGATGATCATGGAATTGCACGCGGACCACTGCTTTCTGGGAGTCGATGGGCTCGATCCCGAGACCGGCGCGACCACGCCCGACATCCTCGAGGCACAGTTGAACAATCTCATGATCAAGGTTTCGAGCCAGGTTACGGTGGTGGCGGACGCCAGCAAAATAGGCCGGCGCAGTCTCTCGGCAATCGGCAACATTTCCTCCCTGCACCGGCTCATCACCGATAACCGGATTGCGCCGGAAACGGTCCGGGCCTTCGAAAACAAGGGAATCGAGGTAATCGTCGTCTGAAGCGAAGGCGAATTGTGATGAAATGATCAGGGCCGCCGGCGCGAAAACTCGGACGCCAACTCCCAACCGATTCGATTGCCTGGTCGCGGGCGATGCCAACGCAGACGTGCTGATGGAGGGAGAGACGGCTCTGCGGGAGGGAAGAGAAATCCTGGCCCGGCGCATGAACCTGGTTCTGGGCGGGTCGAGCGCGATCACCGCCTTCAATCTCTCGCGGATGGGGGCCAAAGTGGCGTTTGCAGGCATCCTCGGCGGCGATTGGCTGGGTCAATTCGTTGTCGAGCGGCTGCGCGCGGCGCGCGTGGACGTATCCGCTCTTCGCTTCTTTAAGAGCCGCCAGACCGGACTCACTGTCTGGTTGACCAAGGCCGGCGCCCGGGCCGGGGTCACCTACGCCGGAACGGTCGCCAGCCTTCGCGCGGCCCACTTGAACGATGGGTTGTTGCGGCAGGCGCGCCACCTGCATGTGGGCGCTTATTTCCTGCAGACGGGCCTCCATGCGGGAGCGGCCCGCCTGTTTCGGCGCGCCAGGTTGTTGGGCCTGACCACCTCTCTGGACTGCAACGACGACCCCACACAACATTGGGATTCCGGCATTTTCGACGTTCTGCGGCATACCGACTGCTTCTTCCCGAATGAAGACGAAGCACTGCGCCTCGCCAACTGCGCGAGCTTGGAGCAAGCCGCCAGGGAACTGGCAGCGCTGGCGCGGATTGTGGTCGTGAAACAGGGCGCCCGCGGCGTGCTGGTGAGAGATTCCAGCGCCTGTTTTCGTGTTCCGGCCCTCAAAGTGCGGGTGGTGGACACCACGGGCGCCGGCGACAGCTTCAATGCCGGCTTCCTTTCGCGTTTCCTGCGCGGCGCTCGTTTGCGCGAGTGTGCGCGCGCGGGCGTGGCCGCCGGCTCGCGCTGCGTTTCTTCGGCCGGCGGCACCGGCGCATTCGAGGGCGGACTCTGATGCCGGGCGCTGGCCGCGCGCTATTGGCTCATAGCGGCGGCCCCACCGCCGTGATCAATGCCAGCCTGCTGGGCGTGGTGGAGGAGGCGCGGCAACAGCCGGACTTCCGCGCCGTCTACGGCGCGCGCTTCGGAATCGACGGCATCCTCAACGGAGATTTCGTCGACCTCTTGGCGCAAAGTGAAGCCACCCTGCTGGGCGTGGCCAACTCTCCTTCCTCGGCGCTCGGATCTTCACGCCGCGAGGTCACCGAAGCCGACCTGGCGCGCGTGCTCGAGGTCCTGCGCGCGCACGACGTCCGGTACTTCTTCTACAATGGCGGCAACGGCTCGATGGGCACCGCTCTCCACATCGCGGAGATGGCCCGCCATTCCGGCTATGAGTTGCATGTGGTCGGCATCCCGAAGACCATCGATAACGATGTGATGGAGACCGACCATACGCCCGGCTATGCATCCACGGCGCGGTTTTTCGCTTCGGCGGTTCGCGAAATCGGCGCCGACAACCGCTCCCTTCCCGGCCAGGTGGAGATCGTCGAGGTATTGGGCCGCAACGCGGGGTGGATTGTCGCCGCCACCATGCTGGCTCGGGCCGAACCCGATGACGCCCCGCACCTGATCTACCTCCCTGAGCAGCCGCTCCCCCTGGCCAGGCTTCTGGCCGACGTGGAGCGGGTGTTCCGCCGCCTGTCGCGCTGCGTGGTGGTGGTGTGCGAAGGCCAATTGGACGAGCGCGGCGAGCCCTTCGGCGCCGACGTGCGCGCAGGTTCCCGCGGAACCCTGGCCATGAATCTCGGGCACCGGTTGGCCCTGCTGGTGACCCAGCATCTGGGCACTAAGGCGCGCAGTGAGAAACCCGGACTGCTGGGACGCGCCAGCCAGGCGATGCGCTCGCAGGTGGATTGGGACGAAGCCCGGCTGTGCGGACAGGCCGCCGTTCGCGCCGCGGCCCGAGGCCTATCGGGGACGATGGTGACCCTCGTCCGCCAACCAGGGCCTGCCTACTCGGCTGGTACGGATCTGTGTCCACTGGAGCGGGTCGCCTTCATCGAACGGTTGTTCCCCGCCGAATGGCGAACCGCCGAGGGCAACGATGTGTCACCCGCTTTTCGAGAGTACATCATGCCGCTGGTGATACCGCTGGCGGCGCATCGCAGCCTCGATCCCGCAATTCCGTAAGGCGATGGGCGAAACGGAGCTCGCCTAAACGACGCTCCAGAACCGTCTGGCGGGTTACTTCGACTCGCCGGCCGGGGCCAGGCGATCCAACCAAAACTGTTTTTCTTTCTCGAACGCTTTCCTGTTTTCGGCGGTTATCCGGAGAACCCCGCCCGTGCCCCCCTTGACCGAAACCACTTTCCGCAGCGCGCCTTCTCTCGAAGTTAAATAGAGCATTTGGTCGTTTGTAGTCTGGTTCACAACAAAAAGAACTACGTCATTGTTGTTCGCCATCGAGACGTCAAATCCCTGCACCAGCTTCTCAGTCCGCACCACACCTTGCATGACGGGACACTCTTTTTCCTGGGATAAGCCCAGCAGAGTGGAAAGATGAGGCGGTAGCTGCGCATGCAGGCCTTCTCGCAAGGTTCTATCCACAGCCCGAACCATCCTCGGTTGAGCCTCCGGACCAGGCAAAGGACGTGCCCGTGCGGCCGATACAAGGATCGCCACCGGCAAAACCAGGATCACACCCACCGCACGTCGGCTCCAACGATCTCTACCGAATTTTGACACTCACTCCCCCAATCCAATCGACCCGAAGACCATCTCCTCCACTTGAGTATAAAGCAGGCTGCCCCTACCGGAACGAGAACGTGAAGTCCGGCCCGACCGTGAATATCCGCCCCGTCTGGTACGGTCCCACCGCGATATAGTAATAGCGCGCGGTGGCGCCCAGGCGAAGACGGCCTGCGCGAGTCAGGCCGTAATTGCCTGCCGCCACGAACTGCCCACCCCACCCCGACGCGCCTGCGAGGCCGCCCGTGGGGGATTCATTGCCGACGGTGTGGGTCATGTGTGCGCCGCCTCCGCCCACGGACAGGCGAACTCGCCGCGCTTCCGGCTCCCACACGTATCGAGCGCCGAAAACCACCAGGAAGAGCTCATCGTTCGCGTTGGTCAGGTATTCACAACACACGCTGGCTCCGATGGGCCGGGGAATCTGCTCCAGGCCGGCCTCCAGCGCCAGCCAGCGCCATGGGCGATACGAATATCTCACTCCGTACCCGGAAGCATTCCCTAAATTGTAGGAGTTCTGGCCTAGCTTTACCTCGTATCGAAAACCCGCACTCAGGTCGTGCGGCAAGTAACTATCAGGGGCAGTTTGAGCGAAACAGGCCGGCAAACACAATAGCACAATGGCGTACCGCATCTACTTACAAAGAGTCACGCGGGGGGATCTTCAACTACAGTTAGCCGGCGCCTTCACAAGCACCGTTCGTATGGTTGCGACCGGCGGTGTGAAGAGCGACATTTGGCCGGGATCGGCAAACACGGCTTCATAGCCGTCGGCAGTGAACGCGCGTGCGAGCCGCGCCGCGAATGTCTGGCGCAGCACGCGCGCATAGTGATCGACGTCATAGTCCCTCCGATCTGCGTTCTCGATCGCGGCTGCCTGCTCTTCGAACTCCTCGATCACACCACCGGGGCCGGACTTGGTGCGATAGACCCGGATGCGGTCGCCAACACTCCACGACGTGCGGCCGCTGGCCAGCATCGCCTCGTACGGCAGCTCCCGCCGATGGTCGCGCGTCTCCAGGTACTCCGCCGGCGTCTTGGTCAGCCGCACGCTGGACGACACAGCGTGTGTGGGCAATTCGCGGCGGCGGAGCGCCTCCAGAGTGGCGAGGTAGACGTCGCGCACACCGCCCACATCACCCGCGAGCAACCGGCCGATCGAGCGCCGCAGGAATGTCTCACCGAACGGCTCCGCACGGCTCGACCGGAACGCGACACCACGAAGAACGAGCGCCCCGCCGTACCCGAGGAGGGCGTAATTCTTCGGCTCGTGCGACAGCATGGCCGCATAGCGGCCTTCGAACTCGAGCTGCACCAGGGGAGGAAGGAGCGCGGCGACTTCTGCTACCACGCGCCGCTCGTCCGCCTCGACCCAGCCTTCGGGCGCCGCGAAATAGACGCCGTCGGTGTCAGCCTCCAGCAGCGTCACGCCGCGAGCGGCCAGTTCCCTGCACATGAGCTCGAGCGTTTCGCGGCCTCGCCGGGTGACTTCGTTCGCCGCGTGCACGTCCGCGAACCGCGTCAGGTCGCCGCCCGCGGCAAGGTATCCATATGCAGAGTTGACCACCAGCTTCATGGCCGCCGACATGGCCTCGTGGGCGTAACGCTCCGCCGATCCTGGCGGCGCCGCGCGGGCGCTCGCTTTGGCCGCGAGCCTCCGCTCCACCAGCCGGTCTACCAAGGCGAGCATCGCGCCCAAATGGTCCCGCGCCGGCCCGATCCGGTATGCGCGCATCAACGATGGATACAGGCTGGCGACGTCGGCCTTCACGACTCGCGGCGCCACGCCGGTCGCGAAGAGGTGGAGGGCCGCGCCACTGTGGGGCGTGCCGTCGCCGGGCCGGTGCGCGGGCAGCGCCATGCCGGCGCGCAGGTATGCCCGTACCAGCAAGGGATCGATCACTCCTGTCGCCGCCCCCGCGTCCGCCAGCCGCTCGTACCGGCGCGGCGTCATTTGCGCCAGCGCGAACGCCGCGCCGCCGAGCATCCGCGCGAGTTGAGCCGCCTCCTCAACGTCTGCCGTCGCGTAGCGCCGCACGCGCTCCGGGTCGCGGCGGTACACCGCGTAGATCTGGTCGCCCCGGATGTGCTCGCGATCGGGACCGGCGATTCCAAGGTGCCGCGCTACCGCTTTGAGGCCATGATTCGGCAGTTCGCGAGTCGCGAAGTCGTAGCGCAGAACCGCATCGAGCGTGTCGATCAACTCGCGCCCCGGTGCGACGAGGCGCACCCGCCGGTTGGCGTCGTTCTCGCTCACAATCCCGCGCCGGGCGCCGCGCTGCCGCAATCCCGGCGGCCCGATCCGCCCCAGCGCAAGAGGAACTCCCAGAATGCGCGCGCGGCGATCCAGAAACGGTAGGTCGAACCCGTGCAGATTATGGTTCTCGATGACGTCCGGATCAGCCGCCTGCACCTTGGCGACAAGCCGGCGGATCAATTCTGTCTCGGCGGCATCCGTGTCACCGCGCGCTTCCAGCATCTCCGTTGCACCCGAGGGATAGCGCACTGCTACCAGGAAGATCCGATGGCGCTCCGGGTCGAGCCCTGTCGTCTCCAGATCGAACTGCATCCGGTGGAGTTGGTCAAACGAGAGGTCGCGGAAATAGGTTCGCCCTGTCGCTACCAGGTATTGCTCGTCCGGCGGCAGCGCCAGTACGGTTTCCTTTCCCAACGCTCGCAAGTGGCCGATGCGCCGTCCGAGCCGCCGCGCGGCTCCCTCCAACACGGCCGCTGTCAGCGTTCTTCCATCGCCGGCAGAAACCAGATATCGCAGCGAACCCGTTCCTTCGAGCTCGCGATAGCATACCGGCGCGCCGGCGGTCCCTTCGAGGCCAAGCTGCGCACCCAGGTGGCGCAAATCGTCGAGCCGATCCAGCAGGAGCCACGGCCGGAACCGCTCCTCCTCACGCACCAGCTCACCCGTCTCCACGAGCCGGCGCCACACGAAGGCGCGTCCATCGCTCTCCGCCCAGACCGATACGATTCCCTGCGCCCGATCCCAACCCCACAGCCATTCGTCCCCGGCGGGGCGCAGCGGGCGTGGTGGATTCGATGTCGCCATCCGGCCCCATTCTACTCATTTCGGAATCCGCAGCATCCGGTCTCGGAACGGCCGCTCGCCCCCGGAACGGCATGCGGCTAACTAATCTTTGATAGTCGGCGGCCTCGTGGCGAAGTAGGCCAGTTTGTTGAGCGCGTCAATGTACGCGCGGGCGCTGGCTTCGATCACGTCCGTCGACGCGCTCCGTCCCAGTACCCTCCGGCCTTCGTGCTCCAACTGCATCGTGACCTCGCCCATGGCCTCCGTACCGCTGGTCACGGCGCGGATCTCGTACTTGCCGAGTTTAGCCGACGTCTTGGTCACCGAGGAAATAGCGCGGCAGGCGGCATCCACAGGTCCGTCTCCAATGGCTGCCCCTTCGCGCGTTCCATCCGCAACGCGCAGCCGGACCGTGGCCGTCGGGATGGCCGATGTGCCGCTGTTGATGTGCAGATACTCGAGCCGGTAAGTCTCCGGCAACGCATGGATCTCGTCGTGCAGGATCGCGATCAGGTCCTCATCGAATACTTCCTGCTTGCGATCCGCCACCACCAGGAACTTCTCGTAGGCCTGGTTCAGTTCCTCTTGGGGCAGCGTGTAGCCGAGCTTCTTGAGGCGGTCGCTCAGCCCGTGACGGCCCGTGCGCGCCGTCAGCACCACGCGGCTTTCGGTAATCCCCACGTCCTCCGGCCGCATGATCTCGTAGGTCTCCCGCTCTTTGAGGAACCCGTCCACGTGAATTCCCGAACTGTGAGAAAATGCGTTGGCCCCGATCACGGCCTTGTTGGGAGGCACCTTGATGCCGAGCAGGTCCGAAACCAGCCGGCTGGTGCGGTGCAGTTCTCTGGCATCCACGTCGGTGTGCACCTGGAAATAATCGCGGCGCGTGCGCAGCGCCATCACAATCTCCTCCAGCGCCGCGTTGCCGGCCCGTTCGCCGATTCCGTTGATCGTGCCCTCCACCTGGCGGGCGCCGCTGAGCACGCCGTACAGCGTATTGGCCACCGCCATCCCCAGGTCGTCATGGCAATGGACGCTGATGGTGGCCCGCGCGATATTCGGCACCTTGTCCCTCAGCATGCGGATTAGGGCGCCGTACTGCTCCGGCACGGTGTAGCCCGTGGTGTCGGGAATATTGACCACCGTGGCCCCGGCATCGATCGCGGCCTCGATCATTTCCAGCAGGTAGGCGGCGTCGGCGCGGCCGGAGTCTTCGGCATAGAACTCCACGTCGTCGGCATACTGCCGTGCCATTTTGACGGCGTCGATGGCCATCTGCAGGATCTTGACCTTCTTCTCGCCGAGGCTCTTGCCGTAACGCTCGTCGCGAAACTTCCCCATGATGTGAATGTCCGAAGCGCCAATCCCGGTGTGGATGCGCGGCCGCCCGGCTTTCGCCAGCGCTCTGCCGCAGGCTTCGATGTCGATGGGCACGGCGCGCGACAGGGCGCAGATGGCGGGGCCTTGAATCTCGCTGCAGATGAGCTGAACCGCCTCCGCGTCCTCCGGCGAGGACGCGGGGTAGCCCGCCTCGATCACATCGACCTTCAACTGCGCGAGTTGCCTGGCGATGATGAGCTTTTCGCGGCTGCCCAGACGGGTACCCGCCGCCTGCTCGCCATCCCGCAGGGTGGTATCGAATACGGCTACTTTCTGTGACATCGTTAACCTAACTTTACCAGGGTTATCAGGTGGGTCCGCGCCGCGTGGGTGGTGTCCTCCGCGTCCTCCGCGGCTCTGCGCGGCTCCGCCTCAAGCACGCCCTTTCAACCCACGCTGCCATCCCGGCCGCGTTTACGCACCCCGCACCCCGCGCGCGATTGAGCTGATGTCGTCGAGCCGCGTTAACATATAGACATAAATAATGAGGCTTCTGGTCGCCGTGCTGACCCTGACTGCGCCCCTGTTCGGGCAGTCCCTTTGCAGCTACACCGTCTCGCCAACGACTTTCAACATCGATAATCAGAGCTTCACCGGAAGCATCTCGGTCACTCCGTCGGCCAGCAGTTTCTGCTCCGGCTGGTCGGCTTCGGTCGATCCAGGCGTGAGCTGGCTGCATATCACTTCCGGCTCCTCGGGCAATGGTCCGGGGACGGTGAATTTCACGGCGGACGCGAACCCGGCGGGCACCGACCGCAAGGCCACCATGACGGTCGCGGGCTCTTCGATCCTGGTGTCGCAAACGGCGAACCTGTGCGCCTTTTCCGTCTCCACCCCGAGCCAGAGTTTTCCGGTGGCTGGGGCCAACGGCTCTTTCCAGGTGACCGCGAATTGCTCCTGGCAGCCTGCCTCCAGCGATAGCACCTGGATCGTCCTTCCCAAGGACACTGCGCCCAGCAGCACCAATGGAACCGTGACGTTCACTGTCGGCGCGAATTCGTGCGTGGCCGGGAGAAGCGGGTCGATCACCATCCAGACGGGACTTGCCAATCCCCCTGTGGTCAAGATTCAACAGGATGGCTCGCCGGCGAACCTGACGCTCTCGGCGTACAACGCCACGGTGGATTCCGCTGCCAGCGACGGACGAATCCTGGTGAACACCGGCACGGATTGTTCGTGGAGTGCCGCCAGCGACGTGAGCTGGGTCCAGATCACGGCCGGGAGTACCGGCAGCGGCAACAGTGGCGTGTCCTACCACGTGCTGGCCAACAGCGTAGCCAAGCGCACCGGCAATATCAAGGTGACTCCGTCCGGAGTGGTCGCCGGACAGTACTACGCCATTACGCAGCCGGCATCGGGACCTCCGCCCCCGGTGGTGAACTCCGTGGAGAACGCCGCCAGCTATGCGGGCGGCGGAGTTTCCCCAGGGGAGATCGTCACCATATTCGGTGCCAACATGGGTCCGCCGGGCCTGGTGCTGTATCAGCTCGTGGGCGGCGCCTTTCCGACGAATATCGCGGGTACGCAGGTGCTGTTTGACGGCGCGCCGGCGCCGCTGATCTATACCAAGGCCGGCCAGGTAAGCGCCGTGGCGCCCTACGGCCTGGCGGGCAAGACCTCGACCAACGTCCAGGTGCAATACAACAGTGCCACGTCGAGCGTGGTGGCGGTGCCGGTGCAGGCCACGGCGCCGGGCATCTTTTCACTGGACTCATCCGGCCAGGGACCGGGCGCGATTCTCAATCAGGATTTCTCCATCAACTCGGGTCCCAATCCGGCGCCCAGGGGCTCGGTGGTCGCGATCTATTGCACCGGTGGCGGCGCTACCGATCCAGTTTCGGTAGATGGGTCCGTCACCACCATGCCGCTGCCAATGCTGAAGCAGAACGTCCGTGTGACCATCGGTGGCATCCCGGCCCCCGTTTCGTACAGCGGCGCGGCGCCGCAGGCGGTCGCGGGGTTGACCCAGATCAACGTTCAAGTGCCCGCCGCGGCGCCGAGTGGGCCGTCCGTTCCCGTGGTGGTGCAGGTAGGGACGGTGCAGAGCCAGCCCGGCCTGACGATGGCGGTGCAGTAACCAAAAGCCACCCGGGCCCGGAGGCCCCTGTTACCTTTTGCTCTCCACAATTCCCAGGTCGGTCAAGACTTTGGGATTAGCCTCTTCCATCGCCAGCAGATTGTGGCAGGCATTGCAGTCCTGCGAGATCGATCTCCCGTCTTTGGCCGCATGCGAGCCGTCGTGGCAGCGGAAGCAGCCCGGGAAATCGGTGTGACCGATGTTGACCGGGTAGGCGCCCCAGCCCACCTTCATCTCGGGGAAGATGTTCCGGTCCCAGATGGCCGCCAGTTCCTTGGCCGATGCCGTGACTTCCGTCTGGCGTTGGGCCCAAATGGCCGGATAGGTGTCCTGGTAGTATTTGGCGAATGCCGCCGGGATCTTTTGGTCGGCCTCCTCCCGCGTGGCGTAGGCGGCCTTCAGAATCTCCACGGACTTCTTCTTGGCAAACGGCAGCGCCGGCGACATCCGGCTGGCGGCCATGGCCTTATCCACCGCGCGGTCCGGCAGATCGTAACTGTGCGACGGGCGATTGTGGCAATCCATGCAGTCCATCAGGCGGATGGGCGCGCCGCCGCCATCCGGCTTGGCGTCGGCGAGGGCGTACACCGTCTTCCGCCCGGGGCCGTTGTATTCCACCCACGGGATATTTTGCCGCTGCTCATCGGCCGCGGCGTAGCGGATGGTCACGCCCGGCCCTAAATGCGTGCCGTGAATTCCGATGCCGCCGTTTCCGCCGCCGATCTTCATCAGCAGCACGGTCTTGGTCGCGGCGTTCGCCTCGTCGTCGCCGAACTTGGTAACGATCTTGATGCGGTCCTCGCCGTATTTCTGCGGCCAGTGGCATTGCTCGCAGGTCTCGCGTGCCGGACGCAGGTTGTGAACGGGGGTTGGGATGGGTCTCGGGTAAGTGTTCAAGGTCACCGCTGCCACCTGGCCCATGCCGGAAAGTTTGCTCCTGACGAACCAGCCCGCGCCCGGACCGATGTGGCACTTTACGCATTCCACGTTGGAGTGCGGTGAGTTCTGATAGGCCGTGAATTCCGGCTGCATCACCGTATGGCAGGTCTGGCCGCAGAACGTCACCGAGTCCATGTAGTTGACCGCTGCGTAGCCAATTTGGCTGGCGACCGCAATGTTGATGACGGTAGTAATTCCCAGGAAATACAAAAGGCGCCGCATGTCCGAATTGGCCCACGTGAGCGGCGGAAACTCGGGCGGATAGATGCCCGTGCGGCCTTCGCGTTTGCGCTTGATCCACATCCCCAGCGGGATCAGGATCAGGCCGCCGAAAAAAGGACCCGGCAGCGTCAGGAAGGCCAGTATGCCGATATACGGGTTATGGGTCTCGCCGCCCATGGTGATCGGCAGCAGGAAGATCCAAAATACTGTGGAGGTGGTGACCAGCACCACGCCGGCCAGGCTGATCCAGTTGTTGGAAAGATGAATGAGGGGCGCTAACCAACCGCGCCCCGGTCGTACGCCAGTGTATGGTGTCATGCTTGGTTGTCAGTCGCCTGCGACCTTCGCGGGCGAGATATGCTCCCTCGTCGAGTGCTCTTCCTTTTTAACACTACTCCCAGTCAGGAAAGCCGTGTTCAAGGGATATACGTCGGGATCGAAAATGATGGAGTATAAGTGCCAGACCACAATCGCCAGCGTCGCCAGCACAGCTTCGTAGAAGTGGACCGATGTGGCCACATCCAGCCAGACCTTGGGCAGCAATTTCATGGCGAGGTTATTGGCCCATAGCAGGATGCCTGAGGCGGCCATCACCATCGCGCCCCAAACCACCGCCCAGTATTCCGCCTTTTCGATATAGCTGTGCGCCGAGCGTGCCGGTTGCTGGTCGCCCAGCCCTAGGTTGTAGGCAAAATTGGCAAGCATTTCCCGCGGATCGTTGCGATTGGGCAGCATCTCCAGCCAGTGGGTGCGCAACCTGCGGCTGACCATCAGGGAGATCACGTGCGTGAGCGAGACCGCGATAAAAATCGCGGCGGCCACCCGGTGGATCAGGCTGCGCATCGAGTGCGCGCCTTCCATCACCAGCAGTGGACGCGCCCACGCCTGATCCGCGTACTTGAGTGCAAAGCCCGTCCAGACCAGGGTGATGAAGGAAATCACCAGCACCGCATGCTGGATGCGCTCGAACCCCAGCATGCGGATGTCGCTGTGGCCGTCGGCGGCTGCCGCCCCGCGCCGCGCCATGCGGGTCCGGAATCGCAGCCGGATGAGTTTGCGGAGCCAATCGCCGCCGTTGTGCAGCAGCATGAGCCCGATGGTCACCGGGATCACGAAGAGGTAGAACTGCCGCACCCAGCGGATCGCGGCCGGCTCGGCTTGGCCTTCGGCCACGTGGACCTGGCTGATGGCGAAACGCGTGCCCGCGCCGGCATGGCACTGCCCACAGGTCTTAGGCAGGTTTTTGGGGTAGACCGTGGATTTCGGGTCGGAGGACGGTAAAATGTTGTGGACGCCGTGGCAACTGGCGCAATTGGCCACGGTTTGCGAACCCGACTTCGCGGCCAGGCCGTGGAAAGAGGAATCGAAGCTCACCAGGCGGTCCGTGGGCAGGCCGAACTTCCGCGTCAGCCGCACGTCGCCGTGGCAGCTTCCGCAGGTGTCCCGAATGTGCGCCGGGTTCACCGGCGAAGCTTCGCTGGTGTGTTTGATGATGTTGTGTTCCCCGTGGCAATCGGTGCACAGCGGCGTCTGCGTGACGCCCCGTGCCAGAGCCTGGCCATGCACGCTGGCGCGGAACTGCTCCACCACTTCGCTGTGGCACATGCCGCAGGTATCGGGAACCGCGGTCCGGAAAGCCTGCGACTTGGGCGCCAGCAACTCATGCGCGCTGCCGTGGCAGAGTCCGCAATCGGGAGTCCCTTCATTGCCGGCTTTCCGCGCCAGGCCATGGACGCTCTTGGCGTAGTCCCCGGCCTGATCGCCGTGACACGTGGTGCAGGATGGCTTGGCGATGCCGGCCGGGTGCGGATATTTTTCGTGAGATTCGTGGCAGGTCTCGCAAGGCAGCCCCGTGTGCGCACTCTTCTCCAGCTTCTGCCCTTGGTCGTGGCAGGTGGTGCACTCCACGGTCTTCGCCTTGTCTGCTGCCTGCAGACTGGCGGTGGCTGCCCAGACGAGCGCGCCCATGAAGGCAGAACCGAGCCTTAGACCAATTAAGGTGCGGTTCGTCATATGGCTAGAGTCCGGATCCGCTTACGAACGCGTCGTAAACGTATGCCGCCCCTACCAGCAGGCCGAACACGACGGTAACCACCGTCAGAATTTTGCCCCACTTGTCGATGACATCGAGTTTGTGGGCGACGGCCTCCTGTTGAGGGAGCACGGCGTCTCCGTGCAAGACATGGATGTTGTCGTCTTCCTTGCTGGCAACCATCTTGCGCCAGATGAGCAGCGCGAGAACGCCTGCGAGCAGGAACGTCTCCAAAACGATAAATGGTCCGAAACTGAGATGCATGGCCTAACCTCCTGGTCAACGGGTTCACAATTGAATTTGAGGGCCCAGCTGGGTTACCCCACCTGCGCCCATGGGGAATACCTTCTTTCTGTCAAAGGTCTTGTTGGTCGCTTCTTCGATGGCTTCGACCACCGGCAGCAGATAGGCGTCGAGTGCGCACTGTACCTGCTGCCGGGTTTCGCAGGAACCATCGGCGGCACGCTCGGTGCAAATGGAACAGACATTGTTGCGAATCGCCTCGATGTACTGCCGGATATCGTCGCTTTTCACCGACTGGATGGCCGCGGCCACTTGTGGAAACAGTCGGAACAAAGCACAACTCGAGGGTTCTTCCAGGCCGCATTGGCCCTCCGCAGTCCTTTCGGTGCAAACCCCACAGATCCGGTTTCGGACTATCGTCTCCAGTTCCGCTAAAGAACGTTCCATGTTGACTTCCTCCTTCGTTCCGGATTAATACCCAATGCACGCGGAAGACCACGCCAGCGCTGGTCAAAGTTAATGGATTTTGCAGTGTTTATGCGAAGAGTGCCGGGAAGGTGGGGCTATTGACGCACAGCTCGAATCGGTGCTGGGGGAAATACCACTCGACGCGTGCACCATGTGGGATTGTGCCACACGAAGTGCGGCTGCCATGATGGCAAGTAGGACAGTGCTGATGGAGTCGTCGTAAGAAACCACGGAAACGATCCCCGCCTCCCACGCTTCGGCCAGTAGTTCCGGGGCGTGGCGTGTAATGAGAACGATCCGTTCCGGATTGGACAGGGGGAGGGGCAACCGTTGGAAACCGGCTTCGTCGAGGACCACTACTCCTTGGAAGGAAAGATCCGGACGCTCAACCAGTTCAACACGCCATGCGCAACTGCGGGCCGCCGCTTCCCGGACAGCCGCGGCGTACTTGCCATCGGCGATTGCAAGCTGAACCGTCTGCAACATGGACCGCTCCGCACCCCTGGCCACAATCCAGCTACTTCTTATCCTGGTAGCCGTCCAGGTTCTTGTGCTCGGCGTAAAACTTGCCGGCATCGGTCAACTCTTTGGGTTTGGCCTTGGAATCGACGTGGCAATAGGCGCAGGCTTTTTTGGTGCTCTTGACGTATTCCGGCTTGCCGTACGAGGCCGTGGAGCAAACCAGGAATCCTCCCAGCAAAATGACGGCTGGTAGAGTAATTTTTAAGTGGGACATGATGCCTCCGCCCGGAATGATTGCAATTGCAGAGCCATCTTGTTAATCCTTTGCGTTGACGTTGATTTGTCGCAATTCTCGGCGCTCGTTGTGGGGGTAAACCGCCCGCAAATCACCGCACACTGAGCCAATTGCCCCAAGAGCGGCTTGCTATAATCGCCTTAAGCGGTCCTAAATGTCTAAGCTCACCCCAGGTTGGCAGAGGTCCAGCGTCTTGGAATCGGTGTTCGACCAGCTTTCCGACGCTCTGGTGCTCTACGATCCCGAATTCCGCATCACCGGAGTCAACCGGGCCGCGGAAAAGCTTTTCGGTCTGACATCCGATGAGATGCTGGGCCGCCACTGTCAGGATATCTTCAACTGCTCTGTCTGCGAGCCGAACTGCGGGGTGCTGGTGGGGCTGAACCAGGCGCCGGGTTCGCCCAACACCACCGTTCGGCTCCATACCACCAACGGTCTGGAACGGCTGGTGGTGATGCGGACCAACCAGATGTTCGACGACGCCGGACATCTTACCGGCGTCGTGGCCACCATCAAGGACGTCACCGAAGCGGCCGCGCCGCAGAAGCGCGAGGTGATGGCCGAATCCCCGTCGATGCGGGAAGTGCTCAACTTCGTGCGGCGCGTCTCTGTCAGCGAAGCCACCACGATTCTGCTCGAGGGCGAGAGCGGAACCGGCAAAGATCTGGTGGCCAAGACCCTGCACTACCAGAGCACCCGGCAGGCGGAACCGTTCATTGCCATCAACTGCGCCGCCATTCCCGATTCCCTGCTGGAAAGCGAATTGTTCGGCTACGAAAAGGGCGCCTTCACCGACGCCCGCTCGCAGAAGCGCGGCATCTTCGAGCTGGCCGACCGGGGCACGCTGTTTCTGGACGAAATCGGCGAGATTCCGATGATGCTGCAAGCCAAACTGCTGCGCGTGTTGGAAGAGCAGACGTTCCGCCGGTTGGGCGGCTTGAAAGATATTAAGCTGGATCTGCGCGTGATCGCGGCCACCAACAAAAACCTGCGCGAAGCCGTGAAGGAGGGCGCCTTCCGGCAGGATCTGTACTTCCGGCTCAACGTGATCCAGATCCTGATTCCGCCGCTGCGCGACCGGGTGGAAGATATCGTTCCGCTCACCAGGTTCTTCATCGAGCACTATAACCGCAAGTTCAAGCGCAACATCGAGGGATTAACCGACGCCACTGTCAAGCTGCTGACCTCTCACGACTGGCCCGGCAACGTGCGCGAGTTGCGCAATGCCATCGAGCGCGCCATGATCCTGGAAGAATCCTCCCTGATCACGCCGCCCAGTTTGCCCATCGCCATCGCCCGCCCCGACCCCGCCTCGGTCCTGGCGATTGCTTTGCCCGCGGAAATTCCCAGCGACGGCCTGTCGCTCGAAGACAATGAGAAAAATCTCTTGGCCAAGGCATTGGACAAGACCAACGGCAACCAAACCCAGGCCGCGCGCCTGTTGCGCATCACCCGCGACACCCTGCGCTACAAGATGAAAAAGTTCAACCTGCGCTAGCTCCGCGCTAGCTCAGCTCCTCACCCGAGCTTAGGCGGCAAGTCTTTCATCTCGCCCATCCACTCCAGCTCCCGCTCGATATCCTGATGCATCCGGTACTTCTTCTGGACGGCCGTGATGGTCTCGCCAACACCCGCCTTCAGCCCCTCACCCGAGCTTGGGCGGCAAGTCTTTCATCTCGCCCATCCACTCCAGCTCCCGCTCGATATCCTGATGCATCCGGTACTTCTTCTGGAC
>Ga0209698_10000123_pt1 | contig 76348 bp, 66 predicted proteins | sample LitLauG_LLR_2012_FD_187203 | JGI IMG/M metagenome (GOLD analysis project Ga0209698, IMG submission 187203) | Freshwater sediment microbial communities from Pennsylvania, USA - Little Laurel Run_MetaG_LLR_2012 (SPAdes) (version 2) | ecosystem: Environmental > Aquatic > Freshwater > Creek >... | reverse complement strand
AGCGAAATTCCTTGTCGGGTAAGTTCCGACCTGCACGAATGGTGTAACGACTTGACTGCTGTCTCCTGCAAGAGCTCGGCGAAACTGTAGCAGCGGTGAAGATGCCGCTTACCCGCGACTGGACAGAAAGACCCCGTGCACCTTTACTATAACCTGATATTGGGTCCTGAATTTTCATGTGTAGGATAGGTGGGAGGCTTTGAAGCGGGAGCGCTAGCTCTCGTGGAGCCAACCTTGAAATACCACCCTTGGGACTTTGGGATTCTAACCATGAGCCGTTATCCGGCCATGGAACAGTGTCAGGCGGGTAGTTTAACTGGGGCGGTTGCCTCCTAAAGAGTAACGGAGGCGCCCAAAGGTTCCCTCAGCGCGGTTGGTAATCGCGCGTGGAGTGCAATGGCACAAGGGAGCTTAACTGCGAGACGGACAGGTCGAGCAGATGCGAAAGCAGGGCATAGTGATCCGGTGGTTCTGCATGGAAAGGCCATCGCTTAACGGATAAAAGGTACGCCGGGGATAACAGGCTGATCCTTCCCGAGAGTTCACATCGACGGAGGGGTTTGGCACCTCGATGTCGGCTCATCGCATCCTGGGGCTGGAGAAGGTCCCAAGGGTTGGGCTGTTCGCCCATTAAAGCGGTACGTGAGCTGGGTTCAGAACGTCGTGAGACAGTTCGGTCCCTATCCATCGTGGGCGGAGGATCCTTGCGGGGAGTTGCTCCTAGTACGAGAGGACCGGAGCGAACGAACCTCTAGTGTACCGGTTGTCCTGCCAAGGGCACTGCCGGGTAGCTATGTTCGGACGTGATAAGCGCTGAAAGCCTCTAAGCGCGAAACACACCCCAAGATTAGGGATCCCGTGGCTTAGCCACCTAAAGGCTCGTCGGAGACTACGACGTCGATAGGCGGGAGGTGGAAGGTCCGTGAGGACTTGAGCCGACCCGTACTAATCAGCCGTGAGGCTTGATCGGTTTATTGTCTTCTAATGTGCTTCCTGGGCCCCAGCGTCTCAACTTTCGGTTGTCGAGAATTCGGCGGCAGCACAATCGCCGCGAACGCAGTGGGGTGGCAACGGCGGAGGGGAAACACCTCTTCCCATTCCGAACAGAGAAGTTAAGCCCTCCAGCGCCGATGGTACTGCCCGGGAGACCGGGTGGGAGAGTAGGTCGCCGCCCCTTAATCTCGAACGGCCCCGGCTTCCGCCGGGGCCGTTTCTTTTTTCGCAGGGCTTCGTAACGGCATTCGCGCCCGCCGATTCCGTGACGCTCTCCCCGCCACGGATTTTGCCCCGCCGCCGGACATGCGCCGGCCTGCCCTGGCCGGGGCAGAGCGCCCGGGCCACGGCGTACCGATCCGTCCAGGCCCGCCGTGGGATTCCTCTGGCCGCTCGGGCCCGCAGGTGCTAAGTCTTTGCGCCGTCACATGATTCCGGGCCTTCGAGTCGGGGTCCGCCGCTGGGCCGCGCGGCACGGGCTCTGCATGCCTAAGGAAGTGACATTTGCGTCGAGCGGGCGACCCAGGATCGCCAGCTCCAGCACGACCGGGAGCCTCGCCGCTTCGAAAATCGTGACCAAGAACCGACGGAATTCGCCCTCTCTCGCCGGCCTCCTTGCCGGCCTGATCGCGCTTGCGCTCGCGTGCGCGCCGCCCGCGCGCGCTCAGGCGCCGACTCCGCTGACCGAGGGCGTTCCCATCCAGCGCGCGCTCGATCGCGTCGCATTCGCGCTCGATCAGACGGATCGCCGCATCGAGCAGGAGGACCGTGTGCTCGGCGCCTCGGCGGATCCGCAGTCGCTCGCGCAGCTGACCACCGCGCGTGAGATCCAGGAGCGCGCGCGCGATGCCTTCGGGCAGGGACAGCCGCGCCTCGCGATGCGCCTCACACTCGAGGCCCGCGAGCACGTCCAGCAGGCCGGCGCGGTTTCGCGCGGCCTTCCCGATTCGGAGCGCGTCAGCGTCCAGCTCGAGCGCACGCGCGACCTGCTCGGCCGCACGCGCGAGCGCCTGGCCGCGTGCGATCACGCCGACGTGCGCGATGCCATGGGCGCGGCCGAGATGATGGAGGCGCGCGCCGATTCCGCCCTGCTGGAGGGCCGCTCGCTGGCGGCGCTCGAGCTGAGCATGGACGCGCGCGCTCGAGCGTTTCGCGCGCTTCAGAGCTGCAATCTGTCCGAGGATTTGCCGGGCACCGTGAACTTCGCGCTGCGTCGCACCGACCAGGTCCTGGCGCACGCGCGCGACAACGCTCCCAGCAATCCGGCCGCGCAGCAATCGCTGAACGAGGCCGCGCGTCTCCAGGCGCAGGCGCAACAGGAATTCCGTCAGCAGCACGTGGACGAGAGCCTCAAGCTCACGCACTCGGCGCGCGCCGCGGCACGCCGGGCCACTGGCCAGCCAGCGCGGCCGCACCCGCACTGATTCCGCGGAACGCCCCCATGTGAGCGCTTTACTTCTCGCGGCGCTGCAATAAACTCGCCGTCGCGAGTTCGGACACGCCCCCCAGGGAGGGATTCAATGGCCTCGCGCAAGGTCGTTGTCGCGGTCACCGCGGTTCTCGCCACACTGGGCGCGATCATCACCTTGATGCCGCTCGGCTGCTTCCGCTGGCGTGCGCCGTCCACGCAGCCGATGGTGCTGCGGTACGAGGTCCCCGACGATATCGAAGAGGGCACCGCGCCGATTCGCGGTTTCCCCTTTAGCGGGCTGCGAGCCGATCGCCCTACGCTCTACGACGTCGAGCACGCCATTCGCGTGGCTGCCGACGACGATCAGGTGCGCGCTCTGGTCATGCATGTCGAGGGCATCGACTGGGGCTGGGCGAAGATCGCCGAGCTGCGCGATGCGATGCGCGCCTTCCGGCGCGGGGGCAAGCCGCTCTATGTGGTGGTGACGGGCGGCGGCGAGCGCGACTACCTGCTGGCCTCGGCGGCCACTCACATCTACATGCCGCCCTCGGCGCTTCTCGAGCTCGACGGCCTGTCGGCCTCCGCGCTCTTTTACAAGGGCGCGCTCGACAAGCTCGGCATCTCGCCCAACTTCGAACACGTCGGCGCGTACAAGTCGGCGATCGAGACCTACACGCGCACCGACCTGTCGCCGGAGGCGCGCGAGGCGCTCGACGCCATCCTCACCGATGACGAAACCCTGCTCGTCGACACGCTCTCGACGTGCCGCCACATGGCGGCCGATTCGCTGCGCAAGATCATCGACGAGGGTCCGTACACGGCGGTCGAGGCCCGCACGGTGGGGCTCGTGGATTCGCTCATGTACGAGGCTGATGTGGACTCGCTGGCGGCGCGGCGTGGCAGCCACCGTCTCGAATCGCTCTCGCTCAATCGCTACATCGACCGCCTGCCCGAGGGCGGCCTCGGTCCGCACATCGCGCTGGTCGTGGCCTCCGGCGAGATCCTGCCGGGCAAGAGCCACGCGTCGGCGAACGGCAATATGGTGATGGGCTCGGAGAGCGTGATCTCCGATCTGCAGGACGCACGCACCCGCCACTCGATCCGCGCCATCGTCTTCCGTGTGGACAGCCCGGGTGGCTCGGGCCAGGCCTCGGACGACATCTGGCGCGAGGTCGCCCGCTGCCGGCGCGAGAAGCCAGTGGTGGTGAGCATGGGCGATTACGCGGCCTCGGGCGGCTACTACATTTCCGCCGGCGCCACCGACATCGTCGCCCAGCCGGCCACGCTTACCGGATCGATCGGCGTCTTCGCCGGCAAGTTCAACGTGCGCGGCCTGCTGACCAAGCTCGGCCTGAACGTGGAAACCATGGCGCGCGGCAAGCACGCCGAGATGCTGTCTCCGTTCTCGGATTTCAGTGACGATGAGCAGGTGGTGTTTCGCCGTCATCTCGAGGCGTTCTACGACTTGTTCCTGCGGCGCGTCTCGGCCGGGCGACACATGAGCCTCGGGGCAGTGGACTCGGTCGGACAGGGGCGCGTGTGGACCGGGATCGCGGGTCGTGACCGCGGCCTCGTGGATCGGCTGGGTGGAATCGAAGACGCGATCTCGCTCGCGAAGCGCCGCGCGCACATCGCGGCGAGCGAGTCGGTGGTGGTGGACGTGCTGCCGAGGACGCGACGCGATTTCTTCCGCGACGCGCTCGCGGGACTCTGGAATCCCGACGACACCGACGAGTCGCTGATCGAACGCGTGATGTTCTCTCGCCTGCCCGCGGGCGCGCGAACCTGGCTCACGCTCTCCGAGCTGCCGCCGGGCACCGTGCTCGCGATGATGCCGTTCCTGATCGACGTGCGCTGAAGGGGACGCGCGTCCGGCGCGCCCCCTCCGGGCACCTGCTTTCCAACAAGATCGAGGCGGGAGCTTGGAGCCCCCGCCTCGAACGTCTTCGGCGCCTCGCTTGGGCCGCCGCGCGGCCACCGGGCTTCGCCGCCTTACTTCTTCGCCGGCTTGAAGGTGTGGATGTACGCGATGAGGTTCTCGATGTCGGCCGGCTTGACCTGTCCCGACTTGCCCCAGGGGACCATTCCCGAGGGCGCCTTGCCGTTCGTGATGCAGTCGCGGAAGTACCAATCATCCTTCCGCTTCGGATCGGCCCACGTCTTGGGGTCGCGCCAGTTCGGGGTTGGATTGCCGGTCAGCTTCACACCGCCCGAGCCATCGGCCTTGTGGCACGTGGCGCAGGATTTGGCCTTGAACACCGCCTCGCCAGCCTTGGCGTCGCCCTTCGAGGGCCCCTTCGCAACGGTCACGGCACCCGCTGCCGGCGTGGAAGCGGCCGGAGCGGTTCCGGCCGAGAACGCACGAACGGCCGAGAGTGTGGCGAGCAGGGTGCCCGCGATGGCGATGGTTTGCAGGGTGAATCGGCGCTGCATTCTCGACTCCTTTCAAGTGGCGAGAGATACGGCAGGCAAGCGGCGGTCAGGCAGCCGCTTTCGCACACTAACCGTCCCGAGGCGCGGCGGTCAACCGCGGGCAACGTATCGCCGCAATCTTGACCCGCCGAGAAACAACGTGGTAGATTTCGTCGCCACAGTCATTTACGGGCGTCGCCCGGCTCGCTCGAGCCTCCGAACGTTCCCCGAAGAATTTCCAACCTCATCCGGACGGGGAGGTGTCGCTTGAAGGATTTCTCCACCGGTCAGATCCGCAACGTCGCGCTCGTCTCGCACCACGGCGTCGGCAAGACTTCGCTGGCCGAGGCGATGCTGTTCCTCGCGAAGGCCACGACGCGCCTCGGCCGAATCGCGGATGGGAGCACGCTGCTCGACCACGCGCCGGACGAGATCCAGCGCCAGATCACGATCAGCCTGGGGCTCGCGCAGTTCGAGTGGGCCGGCCACCAGGTCAACCTGCTCGACACGCCTGGCTACCCGGACTTCGTCGGCGACGTCTACAGCGCGCTGCGCGTGGCGGACGCCGCCATCCTGATGCTGCGCGCCAACGCCGGCGTCGAGGTTGGCACCGAGGTCGTGTGGGAGGTCCTGAAGCAGGAGAAGACCCCGGTGCTGGTGGTGGTCAACATGATGGACAAGGAGCACGCCAACTTCGCCTCCGCGGTGCGCTCGCTCCACGACAAGCTCGGCTTGAACGCGGTGCCGGCGCAGCTGCCGATTGGCGAGGCCGAAAGCTTCCACGGCATCGTGGATCTGATCGAGAACCACGCGTTCACGTTCACCGGCAAGGGCCAGGAGGAAAAGAGCGCCGAGGTGCCGGTTCCCGACGACATGAAGTCGGCGGTGGCCGCGGCGCGGGCGCTGCTCATGGAGGAGGCCGCGACCGGCGACGAGGAGCTGATGGAGAAGTTCCTCACGAGCGGCGAGCTCTCGGTCGAGGAGATCCGCAAGGGGCTGTGCGAGCGCGTGGTGCTCGGCGATCTGATGCCGGTGTTCCTGTGTTCCGCGTATCACAACATGGGCGTCAAGGAAGTGCTCGACGAGGTCGTGGACGTGCTGCCCTCGCCGCTCGTGGTGCGTCCGCAGACCAGCATGCCGCAGAACGGCGAGACTGAGTCCCGGATCGCGCCCGATCCCGCCGCGGCGACCGCGGCGGTCGTGTTCAAGACGCTCTCCGAGCTGCACCTCGGCGATTTGTCGCTGATCCGCATTTACTCCGGGCATCTCGAGCCCGGCAAAGAGCTGCTCAACACCTCGCGCGGCCGCACCGAGAAGATCGGCGGGCTGTATCACCTCGTCGGCAAGGAGCGCCAGGAGTGCAAGAGCGCGAAGGCGGGCGACATCGTGGCCGCGGTCAAGCTGCGCGAGACGCACACCGGCGATACGCTGGCCGAGAAGGCGCGCCCGGTGCGGCTCGCCGCGCCGGATTTCCCGGGCCCCGTCACCGCCGAGTGCATCCGCGCCAAGAACAAGGGCGACGAAGAAAAGATGGCGCAGGGCCTGAACCGGCTGCACGAGGAGGACCCCACGTTCAGCCGCAATTTTGAGACCAGCACCAAGGAGACGCTCGCCTACGGCATGGGCGATCTCCAGCTCGAGATCATGGTCGAGCGCCTGAAGAAGCGCTTCGGCGTCGAGGTCGTGCTCTCGCGCCCGCACGTGCCGTACCGCGAGACCATTCGCGCGAAGGCCCAGGACGAATACCGCCACAAGAAGCAGACCGGCGGCCGCGGCCAGTTCGGCGAGGTGCACCTGAAGCTCGAGCCCTTGAGGCGCGGCGAGGGCTTCAAGTTCCTCGACGAGGTGAAGGGCGGCGTGGTGCCGAATCAGTACATCCCGGCGGTCGAGAAGGGCGTGGTCGCGGGCATGGAGAAGGGACCGCTCGCCGGATACCCGGTGGTGGATGTCCAGGTGGCGCTGTTCTTCGGCAAGCACCACGACGTGGACTCCTCGGAAATGGCGTTCAAGATCGCCGCGGAGACCTGCTTCCATTCGGGCATGCTCAAGGCCTCGCCCGTGCTGCTCGAGCCGATCGACGAGGTCGTGGTGCGCGTCCCCGAGGAGTACCTGGGCGACGTGATGGGCGATCTCTCCTCGCGGCGGGGCAAGATCCTCGGCACCGAGACCGAGGGCCGTCACCAGGTCATCAAGGCGACGGTCCCGATGGCGGAGATGTACAAGTACGCCTCGCATCTGAGATCGATCACGCAGGGACGCGGGATGCATCGCTCGCGCTTCATGCACTACGAAGAGGTGCCGCGCGAGCTGGCCGAGCGCGTGGTGGCTGCCGCGAAGGCCGAGAAGGAGGCCGGGGCGCACGCCTAGCGTTCGCCCCGCTTCATCATGTCGGGCCATTCCAAATGGGCCACCATCAAGCGCAAGAAGGGCGCGACCGACGCGGCCCGCGGCAAGGCGTTTTCCAAGCTGGTCAAGGAAATCACCATCGCCGCGCGCCACGGCGGCGGTGAGTTGGATTCGAATCCGCGCCTGCGCACTGCCGTGAACGCCGCGAAGGCGGTCAACATGCCCGCCAGCAACATCGAGCGCGCGATCAAGCGCGGCAGCGGCGAGATCGAGGGCGCGACGTACGAGGAAGCCCATTACGAGGGCTACGCGCCCGGCGGCGTCGCATTGCTCGTCGAGGTCGCGACCGACAACAAGAATCGCACCGCCGGCGACATCCGCCACATCCTCACCAAGTTCGGCGGCAACATGGGTGAGGCCGGCAGCGTCTCCTACCTGTTCAAGCCGCGTGGCGTGATCCTGATCGAGAAGGGCGCGATCGCCGAGGACGCGCTGATCGAGCTGGCGCTCGAGGCCGGCGCCGACGACGTGAGCGCCGAGGGCGAGAGCTTCGAGGTCCTGACGCCTCCCGGGGCACTCGAGGCCGTGAAGGACGTGCTGGCGAAGCAGAACATTCCGGTCACGAGCGCCGAGCAGACGAAGCTCGCGACGCTGCAGGTGCCGGTGACCGGAAAGGAAGCCGAGGCGGTGCTGCGCCTGATGGACGCGCTCGAGGATCACGACGACGTGCAGAAGGTCTACGCGAATTTCAGCGTCCCCGACGAGGTCATGGCGAAGCTCGTGCGCTGAGGCGCGCGAATCGCGCCGACTCCGGGCGCGATCAGGGAGGAGCGATGCGCGTCCTGGGACTGGACCCCGGCAGCCGGCGGACCGGCTTCGGCGTGGTGGAAGCCCGCGGCAACTCGTATCGCTCGCTCGCACACGGGCCGATCGTGCCGGGCTCGCGGCTCGACATGCCGCGGCGCCTCGCGGCGATCGCCGCCCGCGTCGACGAGATCATCACGCTCCACGAGCCCGATTGCGTGTGCATCGAGGAGGCGTTCTATCACGAGAGCGTGCGCTCGACCCTGGTGCTGGGCCACGTGCGAGGCGCGCTGATGCTGGCGGCCGTCCGCCGCGGAGTCGAGATCGCGGAATACAGCCCGCGCGAGATCAAGATGAGCGTGGCGGGCAACGGGGGCGCGAGCAAGGAGCAGGTGCAGTTCATGGTGAGGCGCCTGCTCGCGCTCGGCGCGAACCCGCAGGCCGACGCCGCGGATGCGCTCGCGGCGGCGCTCTGCCATCTGCACCGCTCGCGGCGCGCGGCCCCCGCGCGTGCCACCACGTCGGCGGCGAATCAGCTCGCCGCGCTCCTGGCGCGGGCGAGGACGCGATGATCGCCTCGCTGCGCGGAACCCTGCTCGAGCGCGGCGCCGGCGCCGTCGTGATCGAGGCCGCCGGCGTCGGCTACGCGGTGAGCGTCTCGACGCACACGCTTTCGCAGCTGCCGCCCCAGGGAAGCGAGGTATTCCTGCGCACCCGGCAGGTGGTGCGCGAGGATGCGCTGCTGCTCTTCGGCTTCTTCGAGGAGGACGAGCAGAAACTCTTCGATCTGCTGATCTCGGTGAGCGGTGTCGGGCCGAAGGTGGCGATGGCGGTGCTCTCGGGGCTCTCGTCACGCGCCCTGGTGCGAGCGATCCGCGAGGAGAGCGTGGCGGCGCTGGTGGCGGTGCCCGGAATCGGCAGGAAGACCGCGGAGCGACTGGTGGTCGAGCTGCGCGACAAGCTCGAGTCGTTCGCGCCGAGCGGCCCCGCCGCTCCGGCCGGGACGGGCGCCGGCGCGCGCGCGACCGCGGTGTTGCCGCGCAACGAGAAGTTCGAGGACGCCGTCGCGGCGCTCACGCGACTCGGCTACACTGCGGCGCAAGCGCAGGATGTGCTCCGCCGCGTGAGCGAGGGGCACGAGGATCTCGCGCTCGAGGCGCTGGTCAAGCGTGCGCTCGCGCTGCTCGCGCGGCCACAGGCGCCAGTGAGGTAGGAGGGAACGTGAGCGAGGAAAAGCGTCGCGGTATTCCTCACCGCAGCGAGCGGCCCGAGCCGTCGCGGCCAGGGCATCCGGCGCGCGTGGGCGATCCCGAGCCGTTCGCCGAGGACCTCAAAGAGGAGTCGCGCCTTCGGCCGCTCGAGCTCAGGGAATTCGTGGGCCAGCCGGCCTTGAGGGAGCAGCTCGCGATCTTTCTCGCCGCGGCACGCCAGCGCGGCGAGGCGATGGACCACGTGCTGTTCCATGGTCCTCCGGGGCTCGGCAAGACCACGCTGGCCGCGATCCTCGCGCACGAGCTGGGCGTCGAGATCACGCATACGTCCGGCCCGGTGATCGAACGCCCCGGTGATCTCGCCGGCCTGCTCACCAATCTCGGCCCGCGCGGCATTCTGTTCATCGACGAAATCCATCGCCTGAGCCCGGTGGTGGAGGAGTATCTCTATCCGGCGCTCGAAGATTTCACGCTCGACATCCTGCTCGATCGCGGCCCGAGCGCCCGCTCGCTCAAGATCAACCTCGAGCGCTTCACGCTGATTGGCGCGACGACGCGCTCGGGGCTGCTCTCGGCGCCGCTGCGGGCGCGCTTCGGCGTCACCATGCGTCTCGATTACTACGGCGCCGAGGACCTCGCGCGCATCGTCGAGCGCTCGGCCCGCATCCTCAAGGTCGCGATCGATGTGCCGGCCGCCGCCGAGATCGCGCGGCGCTCGCGCGGAACGCCGCGCATCGCGAATCGCCTGCTGCGGCGCGTGCGCGACTTCGCGCTGATCAAGGCCGATGGCGCGATCTCGCTGACGGTGACACGCGAAGCGCTGCGGCTGCTCGAGGTGGACGAGCGCGGGCTCGACGAAATGGACCGTCGGCTGCTGGATGCGCTGATCCGCAAGTATCAGGGCGGGCCCGTTGGCCTCGGCACGCTGGCCGTGGTGGTGGGCGAGGAGGCCGGCACGCTGGAAGACGTCTACGAGCCATTCCTGATCCAGGAAGGATTCCTCAAGCGCACCACGCGCGGTCGCGAAGCCACCCCGCTCGCGTACGAGCACCTGGGACTCGCGGTGCCGGCGGGCGCCGCGCCCGCGGGCCGCCTCGGGCAGCCCGAGTTGCCACTCTCCTGATCGCGCCGCGCGATCTCGTGGCCTCGTCCGCGCCGGCGATCCCTGCCCCTTCCCCCATGCGCCTCGAAGATCTCGACTATGAGCTGCCGCCCGAGCTGATCGCGCAGCATCCGGCCGAGCGACGCGACGCGTCCCGGCTGATGGTGATCGAGCGCGCGAGCGGCGCGATCCGCGACCAGAGCTTCGGGGATTTGCGGGCGTGGGTGAAGGCTGGCGATGCGCTCGTCCTCAACGAGACCCGCGTGCGGCCGGCGCGGCTGCGCGTGAAGCGCGCGAGCGGCGGCGCAGTCGAGCTGCTGTTCGTGCGGCCGGATTCCTCCGGAGACTGGACCGTGCTCGCGAAGCCGGCGAAGCGGGCCCGCGTGGGCGAGCGGCTCGAGGCGCCCGACGGATCGCTTCAGCTCGAAGTGATCGAGGAGCGCGCGATGGGCGAGCGGCGGATGCGGATCGTCGCGGGTGATGTGGCGGCGGTGCTCGCGTCGCGCGGCGAGATTCCCCTGCCGCCCTACATTCATCGCGCGCCCGATGCGCGGGACACGGAGCGCTATCAGACCGTCTATGCGCGCGCCGACGGCGCGGTGGCGTCCCCCACCGCCGGACTTCACTTCACGCCCGGGATGCTCGCGGCGCTCGAGCGGGACGGAACCTCGGTGACGCGGCTCGTGCTTCACGTCGGGCCGGGGACGTTTCGCCCCGTCACGGAGAGCGATCCCGCGCGCCACGTGATGGACGAGGAGTGGTTCGACGTCCCGGCCGTCGCCGCGGACCGATTGCGCGCGGCGCGTGAGCGCGGCGGCAGGATCATCGCGGTCGGCACCACCAGCGTGCGCGCGCTCGAGTCGGCGTGCGATGCGAACGAAGGCGCGCTGCGGGCGGCGAGTGGCTGGACGCGCAAGTACATCGTCCCGCCCTACCGCTTCCGCGCCGTGGACGCGCTGCTCACGAACTTCCACCTGCCGCGCACCACGCTGCTGCTGCTGGTCGCCGCGTTCGCGGGCGAGGCGCTGCTGCGGAGCGCCTATGCGCACGCGGTCGAGTCGCGCTATCGTTTCTATTCCTACGGCGACGCGATGCTGGTGGTGTAGGGCGCGCGGGAGAGACGCGCTCCCCGAGGCGGAGGGACCGTGACCGGCTGGCTCAAACGCATGGGGCAGTGGCTGGCGCCGCGACTGGATCAGCTCGCCTATTACTTCGCGTTTTTCGGCTGGAAGAAACTGGACCAGAGCTTCGCGATCTCGAAGCAGAACCAGATCCTGCTCGCGCTGCGGTATCAGGAGCTCGCTCGCGCCGGCGTCGCGCTGCCCGAGCTGCGCGATGTCGAGTTTCGCGCCTTCTCGCAGCACGGCGAGGACGGGATCCTGCTTTACCTGTTTGCGCTGGTTGGCGCGACCGATCGCCGCGTGGTCGAGATCTGCTGCGGCGATGGGGTGGAGTGCAACGCCGCGAACCTCGTGATCCATCACGACTGGCGTGGCCTGCTGGTGGACGGCAGCGCCGCCAAGATCGCGTTCGGGCGATCGTTCTATTCGCGGCTCCTCAACACGCTTCAGCATCCGCCCGCGCTGGTCGACGCGTGGGTGGACGCCGAGGGCGTGAACGATCTCGTGCGCGGCCATGGCGTGGAGGGCGAGATCGATCTGCTCTCGCTCGACATGGACGGTGTGGACTACTGGGTGTGCCGCGCGCTCACCGTGGTGCGGCCGCGCGTCATGGTGGTCGAGTTCAACGCCGCGCTTGGGCCCGATCGCTCGCTCACCGTGCCCTATCGCCGCGATTTTCGCGCGCGGGGCGCCCACGGCGGCGCTTCGCTCGCGGCCTGGACGGGGCTGCTGCGCGAGCGGGGCTACCGCCTGATCGGCGCCGAGCACTCGGGCATCAACGCGTTCTTCGTGCGCTCCGAGGCAGCGGGCGCGAGGCTCGCCGAGGTCGGCGCCCGCGAATGCTTCGAGCGCACGCGGGCCGCCGAAATTTTCGCGCGCTCCGGCGAAGCGGCGTCGAAGTACGAGTGGATCGAGGTCTGAGCCCGCCTCACTCGGCGAACAGCGGCGCGTGGCGACAGGGGCACGCGAAGATCGGATTCGGACGGGGGAGGCGAGGCATCATCACGCCTTTCGGCAAGGGGTTACAAGGGTGGGTTGCCGTGCTTCTTGAAGGGCAGGCTCTGCCGCTTGGCCCGCAGCATCTCCAGCGCGGCGATGAGCCGCGGGCGCGTGTCCTCGGGTGCGATCACATCATCCAGATATCCCAGCTCGGCGGCGATCCAGGGCGAAGCGAACTTCTCGTTGTACTCGTCGATCAGCCGCCTGCGGGCGGCCGCGGGATCCTTCGCCTTCGTGATCTCCTCGCGGTAGAGGATGTTCACCGCGCCGTCGGCGCCCATCACCGCCATCTCCGCGCTCGGCCAGGCGACGTTGTAGTCGCCGCGGATGTGCTTGCTCGACATGACGTCGTACGCGCCGCCATACGCTTTGCGCACCACGACCGTGAGCTTCGGCACGGTGGCCTCGCAGTAGGCGTAGAGCAGCTTTGCGCCGTGCCGGATGATCCCTCCCCATTCCTGCCGCGTGCCGGGGAGAAATCCGGGCACGTCCTCGAACGTGACGAGCGGGATGTTGAACGCGTCGCAGAAGCGGATGAAGCGCGCGCCCTTGACCGATGAGTCGATGTCGAGCACCCCGGCCAGCACCCTGGGCTGATTGCCGACCACGCCCACGGTGCGGCCCGCCAGTCGCGCAAAGCCGACGATCAGGTTCTGCGCGAAGTGCTCGTGCACCTCGAAGAACTCGCCGTCATCCACCACGTGGCGCACCAGTTCCTTCATGTCGTACGGCTTGTCGGAGGCGTCCGGGACCAGCGTCGCGAGCGCCGCCTCACGCCGATCGATGGGATCGGAGGCGGTGCGCCGCGGCGGATCCTCGACGTTGTTCGAGGGCAGGAACGACAGCAGCCGGCGCACGTGGCGCAGGCAATCGGCGTCGTCGTGGGCCACGAAGTGCGCGACGCCGCTCTTCGTATTGTGTGTCATGGCGCCGCCCAGGTCCTCGAACGAGACGTCCTCCGCCGTCACGGCCTTGATGACCTCGGGGCCGGTCACGAACATGTGGCTCGTGCCCTCGACCATGAGCGTGAAGTCGGTGATGGCGGGTGAGTACACGGCGCCACCGGCGCACGGCCCCAGGATCGCCGAGATCTGGGGCACCACGCCGGAAGCGAGCGTGTTGCGCAGGAACACGTCGGCGTATCCGCCCAGCGACGCGACGCCTTCCTGAATGCGCGCGCCACCGGAGTCGTTGAGGCCGACGATCGGCGCGCCATTTTCCATCGCGAGGTCCATGATGGCGCAGATCTTACGGGCGTTGGCCTCGCTCATGGTGCCGCCGAACACCGTGAAGTCCTGCGCGAACACGTAGACCACGCGGCCGTCCACCGTTCCCCAGCCCGCGATCACGCCATCGCCGGTGATGCGCCGCGCGCCCATACCGAAGTCGTTCGAGCGATGCGTCACGTAGGCCCCGATCTCGATGAAGGAGCCCGGATCCAGCAGCAGCTCGACGCGCTCGCGGGCCGTCAGGCAGCCCTTGGCGTGCTGCTTCGCCACGCGCTCCGCTCCGCCGCCCGCCAGCGCCTGGGCGCGCCGCCGCTCGAGCTCGGCCAGGCGTTCCGCTCGATTCACAGGACCTCCCCTCGATTCGGTGCACCGCGGCCGGCGAGCGTAGGGATGTGCTCGCGCATGGTCAAGCCACCGGAGCGCGTTCCGCTGGCGTCAAGTCCAGCGGTCGGCATGCCGATAACCCCGTGACCATGTGGACGTTGTGGAAGGGGTGGCTCTTTCCCGCCACCGAGGGCGGCGGGCTCGGTCTGGGCGGATGGTCGCACGACATCGTTTTCGTCGTGCTGTTTTGCGCCCTGGTCGACTTCATCAAGCTCCTGATCGAGCTGATGGGTCGCGACCGGCAGCGAAGCTTTCGCTCCGACCCCGCGCTGGTGAGCGCCATCATCGCCTGCCGCAACGGCGCCGTCGAGCTTCCCGGCACGGTCGAGGAGCTCTCGCGCCAGATTCCGCCCGCGCGGATCCTGGTGGTCGACGACGGCAGCGACGACGAGACGTCGAAGATCGCGCGCGGCATGGGCTGCACGGTCTTCCGCTTCGAGAGCAGCAAGGGCAAGGCCGCCGCCATTCACTTCGCCGTCCATCGTGTGCAGACGCCGCTCACGCTGCTGCTCGACGACGACACACGCCTCGGCGGCGCGCGCCTTCCGACGTCGCTCATCACCGAGAACGGCTACGACGCGGTGGCGTTCTACGTCCTGCCCGACCGCCGCAACCGCGGCGGCGCGCACGGCAACACGTTCATCGGGCACCTGCAGCGCTACGAGTACGCGAAGAGCATGGAAATCGGCAAGCGCTTCCACGACGTCACGCAGTCGGTGAGCTGCGTCTCGGGGGCGGTCGGCCTGTTCCGCACCGAGACCCTGGATCGGTACCACCACCAGCACACCGGCGTGTTTCAGGGCGAGGATCTGCAGCGCACGATCATCCATCTCCTGAACCGGCACCGCATCGTGTTCGCCGACGAGCCGGTGTGGACGGTCGCGCCGTCGCGCTTCGGGCAGTGGCTGCGCCAGCGGCTGACCGGCTGGTATCCCGGCCTCTATCACCAGCTGCCGAACTTCTTCCGCCTGATGGTGAGCCGCAGCGCGCCGTGGCGCCTGCGCTACGAGATGGCCTACGACATCTACACCGTGCTCAGCGACCCGCTCAAGACCTGGTCGATGATCATGCTGCTCATCACGCCCGGCTTGAGGTGGTGGGCGCCGGCGCTCTATCTCACGTACCTGTCGTTCGAGTTCTACCCCTACCTGGTGATTCGCATGCCCGGGGGAAGGCGCCGCGCGCCCGTCCTCGTGCTGCTGCTCTATCCCCTCTACGGCGCCGTCAACACGGTGCTTCGCACGCTCGCGCTTCCGGTGTGGCTGTGGTTCCGCTTCGTCACCGGCAGCATGCGCCCGCGCAAGGGCCCCAAGGATCGCATGCCATGAAATCCCATCGTCTCGGTTCGTGGTTCACGATCGCCGCTCTGGCCGCCGCGCTGGCGGGGCCCGCGCACGCCGATCCCCAGCCGTACGTGGGCGCGCAATTCCGCTACTGGTCGTTCAGCGATCACAACGATCTGCGCGACTACATCGCGTACTGGGTGCCGGGGTTCATGCACGTCGCGCTCGAGTACTGGGACTACAAGAATCCGCAGACCCCCGATCAGTTCCGCCCCGAGGTGGGCATTCACCTGCGCGACTACCGGCGCTCCGTGTACACCGTGCAATGGCGGCACGAACCGGGCGCGAACCGGCTCACGTTCGGCACCGATCAGATCCTGATCAAGCCGTTCGTCGGTCGCTTCGAGGTCAGCCCGATCCTCTACCAGGATTCGACCCTCACCGTGGTCTCGGCCGGCGCCGACTACTATTGGGGCTCCTACAACTTCGCTTCGGCCACGCTCACGCACGATCCGCGCGAGGGCGGCCTGTGGACGGTGCCGATGCGCGTGCGCATCGCCACCGAGTCCAACGACTGGGGCCAGGCCACGCTCGCGCCGGCCTCGAAGGGGACGATCGGCTGGGCGCTCGACGGTCGCTATCGCGGCGTGCGCTTCGGAGTCGAGCGCAACAACCGCTACGACTTCACCACCCTCAACAGCATCGCGTTCACGATCGGCTACGAGATGAACATCCCGCCTCTGCCGTGAGGCGGCGGCCCGTGATAACGTCCCGGGCTCGGGCTCACTCACCGGAGGAACCGTGAACGACGCTTCGATTCTCGATCGCATTCAGACCGACATGGCGGCTGCCATGAAGTCGCGCGACGCCGACACGCTCAGCACGCTCCGCATGCTGAAGGCAGCGCTCATGGAAGCGAAGACCAAGAAACCCAAGGACGAAGTCCTCGGCCGTGACGAGGAGATCGAGGTCCTGCAGCGCTACGCCAAGAAGCGCCGCGAGTCGATCGAGGAGCTGAAGAAGCTCGGCCGCGTGGAGCGCGTGCCGCGCGAGCAGCAGGAGATCGAGGTCACTCAGCGCTACCTGCCCGAGGCGCTCGGCGAGGCCGACCTGCTCGCGCTGGTGCGCGAGGCGGTCGCCGCGACCGGGGCCGCGGGGCCCAAGGACATGGGCAAGGTGATCGGCGCCGTGATGGCGAAGGTCAAGGGCCGCGCCGACGGCAGCATGGTCTCGCAGCTCGTCAAGCAGGCTCTGTCGGGCTAGCTCGCGCCGCGCCCCGCTCGCGCATCTCGAGCGGGGAGTTCGCCAGGGCTCGGCGCGCGGCGTGCGGCCTCCTCAGGGCTCGCCGCCCGGCACGCTGTCCGCTTCCGCGGTGTCGTGCCCGCCCCCTCCGAACAGGCGCTCGAGCCAGCTCGGCTCGCGCGTGGGCTCGGACGCGCGGCCGATCGCGAGCTGGTACTGATCGTCGTCGAGCGCTCCGCGGGCGTGCAGGCGGGAGGCGATGATGCGAACGCGGCGCTCGATCCGGCCGGCGGGCTTGAGCGGCGAGTACCGGCGCGGATTGATGATCACCGCCGCCAGCAGCGCCGCCTGGCGCGCATCGAGATCGGCGGCCGAGATGCCGAAGTAGCGGCGCGCCGCGGCCTGGGCGCCGAAGATGCCGTCGCCCCATTCGATCTCGTTCAGGTAGAGCTCGAAGATGCGGCGCTTGGAGAGCGCCTTCTCGAGCCGGAAGGCGAGCAGCACTTCCTTGAGCTTGCGCTCGAGCGAGCGCTGGCTTCCCAGAAACAGGTTCTTGGCGAGCTGCTGCGTGATCGTGCTCGCGCCGCGCACGGTGCGACCGGCTTCGAGGTTGCGCCGGGCCGCGGCGCGGATCTCGTTCCAGTCGAGGCCGTCGTGGCTGAAGAACGCGTCATCCTCGGCCACCAGCACCGCGCGCCGCAGCAGCGGCGAGATGCTCTCGTACGGCATCCAGCGCTGATCGATCCGATACGCTCTCCCGGCGCGCTCTGCCTCGCGCATGCGCTCCACCATGAGCGCCGTTCGAAGGGGTGCTCGATGCTCGAGGGACGCCACATCCGCGACCGAAACGTCGAGCGCGACCCGCACCAGCACGATCACGAGCCAGGCGCCGAGAACGACGAGCGCGTAAAGGATCAGCCGACGGGGATTCATCCTGGAAATGGCGATGGGCGGGGCGGGCGCGGCGCGCCCGACTCAGCCGGCCGAGCGCGGCCCGAGCACGACGATCGTGATGTCGTCGCTCTGCGGCGCGCCGGCGCGGAATCGCGCCACCTCGGCCTCCAGGCGGCGGATGAATTCCGCCGCCGGCAGCGATGCCCCGCCGCGCCACAGGCTCATCAGGCGCTCGGGGCCGAATTGCGAGCCGCCCGGATCGAATGCCTCCGGGATCCCGTCGCTGTAGAGCAGGAGCGCGTCGCCGGGCGCGAGAGTGGTGCGGCCCTGTTCGAGCGTGGTGCGGCCCTGTTCGAGCGCCGTGTTCTCGAAGATCCCGATCGGCATGCCGCCGATCTCGAGCGCTTCGATCGATCCATCGCGCCGTCTGAGGAGCGGCGGGTTGTGGCCGGCGTTGCAGTAGTCGAGCCGTCCGCTCACCGGATCGAACTCCGCGTAAAACACCGTGATGTACTTGCCGAGCGTGGCATGGCGCGCCACCGACCAGTTCACGCTTCGCAGCGCGTCGTGAATCGGGCGCCTGCCGGTGCAGAACGCGCGCAACGACGTCTGAAACGCGGACATGAGGAGCGCGGCCGGCACGCCCTTGCCCGACACGTCGGCGATCGCGATCGCGACGCGGCCATCATGCTGCTCGAAGTAGTCGAACGCGTCGCCGCCCACCTGCTGCGCCGGCAGCACCGTCCCGCGCACCTCCCACGCGCCGCTCGCCAGCGGCTTGGCGGGCACGAAGTTCATCTGGATTTCACGCGCGGTCTCGAGCTCGCGGATCTGGCGCTCGCGATCCCTCTCGAGCTGCTCCTTCTTCGCCTCCTCGATGCGCAGCCGCGCGCGTTCGATCACCCCGGCCGAGTTGGTGGCCACGATCGTGAGCAGCTGCTCCTCGTGCGGCGCCCACTGGCGGCCGGGCTCGATCGTGGTGACGGCCAGCATGCCCGTCACGCGGCCATCCACGTTGAGCGGCACCGCCAGCACGGAGCGGATGCGCGACTTGAAGCCGTGGATCCCCGGGAAGCGCTCGTCCGCGAGCAGGTCGGGCGTCGCGAGGGCCCCGCCGTGCTGCATGAGGTAGCCCATCACGCTGATCGAGACCGGCGCCGGCCATGAGCCGGATTCCGCGCCGGCCTGCTTGCGGCTCACCAGTGTTCTCGCCATCGGGTTCTCGCCCGAGGAGCCGCCCGCGTCCAGCAGCTTGATCGAGCCCTCGTCGGCGGCGAGCAGCACCGAGGTCTTGTTCACGATCCAGTCGAGGATGGGCTGGAGATCCGATTTCGCCGCGACCACCTGGCACAGTTCCAGCAGGAACTGCATTTCGTCCATCAGGCGTTCGGCGCTGGGCGAACCGGGCGTGGCGCGCGCTTCCGGCATCGGGCCTCCCGATCGGGTCATGGCGGGACTCCCTCATTCTAGGCATGAGCGGGGGAGCGCACAAGATCGCGGTCGCCTTGTGGCGCGCGCGCGGCCTTCCCTATACTGCGCGACCGCGACGGCATCGACGTGGGGCCGTGGAGCGCCGCGGCCCAGTCCCGATCCACGAGGCGAGCCACCCCATGGCCACCACCACGGAAACTTATCGCAACCTGCGCGTCGAATCGCGTGGCGCGGTGACGGTGCTGTTCGTTCACCGTCCGGATGTGCTGAACGCGCTCAACCGCGAGACGCTGGGCGAGATCGATCGGGCCGCGGAGCGCTTCCTCGAGGACCCCTCGCAGGGCGGGCTGATCGTCACCGGCTCCGGCGAGAAGAGCTTCATCTCGGGCGCCGACATCAACGAGCTGGCCGTGCTCGATCCGCGCGGCGCCGAGGACATCTCGCGCTTCGGCCAGCGTGTCGTCGACCGGCTCGAACAGAGCCCCAAGCTCGTGATCGCGGCGATCAACGGCTACGCGTTCGGCGGCGGCTGCGAGTTGGCGCTGGCCTGCCACATGCGCTTCGCCTCCGAGAACGCGGTGATGGGGCTGCCCGAGGTGAGCCTGGGCATCATCCCCGGTTACGGCGGTACGCAGCGGCTCACGCGACTGATCGGACTCGGGCGCGCGCTCGAGCTGATCCTCTCGGGCCGCCGCGTCAAGGCCGACGAGGCGCTCGGGCTCGGCATCGTCAACCGCGTCCTGCCGCGCGAGCAGCTGCTCGATGAGACCGTCAAGTTCGTCGAGACCGTGCTCAAGAACGGCCCGCTCGCCGTCGCGGCCGCGCTCGAGGCGGCGCGGCGCGGTGTCGAGATGCCGCTCGCGGATGGGCTTCGCCTCGAGAGCTCGCTGTTCGGAATCCTCGCCGCGAGCCACGACATGCACGAGGGCCTCAAGGCATTCCTCGAGAAGCGGCCCGCCCGCTTCGAGCGGCGCTGAGTCGAGCGCCTTTAGGCCGGCACGCCCGCCTTCTCCATCGCCTCGATTACGAGATCGCCGATCTGGCTCGTGCTCAAGCCCGAATCGGTGCCGAGCGAGGGCAGGCGCTTCGAGCGCAGCAGTCCGGCGACCGCGTCCTCGATGTGGCGCGCCGCCCGGGTCTCGCTCAGGTACTCGAGCATCATCGCGGTGGCCATGATCGTGGCGATCGGGTTCGCGACGTTCTGATTCGCGTATTTGGGCGCCGAGCCGTGGATGGGCTCGAACAGGCTGACGCGGCCGGGATGGATGTTTCCGCTCGCGGCGATGCCGAGCCCGCCCTGAATCATTGCCGACAGATCGGTGAAGATGTCGCCGAACATGTTGCTCGTGACCACGGTGTCGTACTGGTGCGGATCTCGCACCACGTACATGCACGCGGCATCGATGTACTGGTGGTCCCGCGCGATGTCGGGGTACTCGGCTCCCACCTCCGCGAACGTGCGCGTCCACAGATCCATCGCGCGCACCGCGTTCGCCTTGTCGATCAGCGTCAGCTTCTTGGCGCGGCCGCGCTTGCGCGCCAGCTCGAACGCGTAGCGCACCGCGCGCTCGACCCCCTTGCGGGTGAAGATGATCTCCTGGGTCGCGACCTCGTCGGGCGTGCCGCGCTTGAAGAAGCCGCGCATGCCGGCGTAGGCGTCCTCGGTGTTCTCGCGCACCACCACGAAGTTCACGTCTTCGGGCTTGGTGTCCTTGAGCGGACACAGATGCTCGGCGTAGAGCTTGACGGGCCGCAGGTTCACGTACAGATCGAGCTCGAAGCGCATCTTGGCGATGATGCCGAATTCGAGCAGGCCGACCTCGATGCGCGGATCGCCGATCGCACCGAGCAGGATGGCGTCGTGCGTGCGCACCTCGGTGAACGCGGCATCGGGGAAGACTTCGCGGGTCTTGAGGTAGTGCTCGGCGCCGAACGGATAGCGCGTCGGGCCGACACGGAAGCCGTGCATGGCGGCCGTGTGCTCGAGCACGCGCAAGCCCTCGCGCACCACTTCCGGGCCGATTCCGTCGCCCGCGATCACCGCGATCCGATAGTTCCTCGACATGCTCGCTCCTCTCAGGGCTTCTGCCCGCTCGGCGCCTTACCGCCGGGCGAATACTTGTACGAGAAATCCACCGACGCCCACACCGGGAACGGCAGGCCGTTTTTCATCGCGGGGCGGAAGCGCCAATCCGTGAGACAGCGTACCAGCGCGGCGACCACGCGGGGAGGCACCGCTTCGGGCGGAAACCACGGCAAATCGTTGAGCACCGCGCGCCCGCGCTCGTCCACCAGCACCGGCAGCGCGAGATCGATCGTGCCGAGCGCCGCCATGGTGGACTCGGGCACCTCGGGCTGGCCGCGTGTCTCGACCTCGGCGGTCTCGTCGACCTGAATGTACTCGTCCACCTTGGGGCGCACCGGCGAGGTGAGGAGCGCCGCGGCGCGCTGCCCATAAAGGAAGCGCGTGGGCAGCGAATCGGGCGGCGTGCCGGGCAGCCGCGTGCGCACATAGGCCTCGGCCGGCTTGACCCACGTCGAGTCGAGGAGCGCGGCGGCGCGAAAGCGCCGGCGCGCCGTCTCGCGATCGCCGGCGCGCCAGTCGTAGATGCCGCACAGGTAGAACGCCTCGGGCAGCGTGGGATCGAGCGCCGAGGCCTGCCGCGCGGCCTGCTCGGCCTCTTCGAGGTGGCCGTCCCGTCCCGCGCACACCGCGAGCAACAGCCACTCCTTGCCGGAGAGCGGATGCGCGAGCGCGCCGACTTCCGCCGCGCGGCGTGCGTCGCTCCAGCGTCCGAGCGTCGCCGCGAGCTCGACGCGCACGCGCGCGACGTACCAGTTCCAGCCATCGAATTTGCCGTTGACCCACAGCCCCTCGCGCTCCCACGGATAGGTGTGCCGGCGAATGAGCGACAGCGAATCCGCGAGCGCCGCGTCCATGCGCGGCGTCCACATCAACGCCGCGGCCGAGTCCACCGCCCCGTTGCGCGCGAGGTCCATCGCGAGCGCGAGGTCGAGATCGGCGTCCGGCGCCACGCGCCGGCGCAGCTCGCCGAGCTTGACCGCGGCCGCCCCGTAGGCGCCCAGCTCCTCGAGCTGCCGCGCGGCCTTCGCGAGCTCGAGCGGCGTCTGGCTGGCGGCGGCGGCCGCGTTCGTCGCGGAGCGAGGTTTTGCGCTCGCGTGCGGCGCGGAGGCGGCGAGGATCGGCGCGGCGAGAACGAGCGGCGCGAGGGAGGCGAGCGTGCGCCGCGCGAGGGCGCTCATCCGGGCGTGTCGACCGCTCACGAGACCCGTGTCTCGTCCAGCGCCTCGAGCACGGCGCGAATTTCCCCATCGGTCAGCACGCGATCCACGCTCTTCGCGCGCTGGAACACCGCGCTCACGCGCTGAGCGCTCGGTGCGATGCCGCGGCTCTCGAGCCAGAAGATCACGTTGCTCTCGCCGCTCATCGGTCCGACCTCGATCTCCTGCTTGCGGCCGATCAAAGACGCCGGCACGCCCGAATACACGCGGTCGGCGAGCCAATCCTCGCCCTTCTTGTAGGCCTTGATGACCGCGGCGGCGTGAACGCCGGTGCCGGTGCGGAACGCGTCGCGCCCGACCGCCGGATAGTTGGGCGGAATCGCCACGCCGGTGGCGCGGCTGATCACCTCGCAATATTCGGGCAGCGCCGAGAGATCGTTCTCGATCCAGCCCAGCAGGCGCAGATTGATCAACAGCTGATCCATCGCGGTGTTGCCGACGCGCTCACCGATCGCGATGCCGCAGCCGTGCACGCGTGTGGCGCCGGCACGGATCGCCGCCAGCGAGTTGATGAGCGCGAGGCCGCGGTCGCAGTGGCCGTGCCAATCGAGCTCGACGTCGGCGCCCGATTCGCGCACGACCTCGAGCGCGAAGCGCACCAGGTTCGCGGCGCCGGTCGGCGTCGCGTGGCCAACCGTGTCGCACAGGCACAGGCGCTTCGCGCCGGCGCGAATCGCCGCGAGGAAGAGCCGGCGCAGCTGCGCCGGTTGCGCGCGCACGGTGTCCTCGGTCACGTACATCACCGGCAGGCCGTTCGAGACCGCGTAGGCCACCGCGTCCTCGGTGTGCTTGAGCATCATCTCGAGCGTCCAGTTCTCGGCGAACTGTCGGATCGGCGAGGACCCGATGAACGTGCAGACCTCGATTGCGATCCCCGCCTTCTGCGAGATCTCGATCACCGGCGTGATGTCCTGCTTGAGCGTGCGCGCCGCGCAGTTGGCGCGGATCTTGAGCTTGGAGCGCGCGATCTCTTCCGCGAGGCGCAGCGTGTCGCGCACCACGTGCGGCCCCGCGCCCGGCAGGCCGATGTCGGCGGTGTCGAGCGCCAGGCGCTCCATCAGGTGCAGGATCTCGAGCTTCTGCCCGATCTCGGGGCTCTGCACCGAGGGCGACTGGAGGCCGTCGCGCAGCGTCTCGTCGTCGAGCTGGACGCGGAACGGCGGCTTCTCCCAGCGCTCGCCGGCGTCGTTCCAGTCGTAGATCAACTCGTGCTTGTTCATGGCTCGCCTCGAGAGGGGAGGATCAAGATTACCAAATCCCCGTCGGGGCCCGCCCGCTACACGCGCTCAAGCAGGACGGCCATGCCCTGGCCGCCGCCGATGCACGCGCTCGCGATGCCGAAGCGCTTGCCCCGCTTCGCGAGCTCGATCAGCACCGTGTAGATGAGGCGCGTCCCGGTGGCTCCGAGCGGGTGCCCGAGGCCGATCGCCCCGCCGTTCACGTTGACCTTCTCGCGATCGAGGCCGAGATCCTTCTCGACCGCGAGGTACTGGCCCGCGAACGCCTCGTTGATCTCGAAGAGATCGACCTGATCGAGCTTGAGCCCGGCGCGCGCCAGCGTCTTGCGGATCGCCGGGGCGGGGCCGAAGCCCATGATGGCGGGATCGACGCCGACCGCGGCCCAGGCGCGCACGAGGCCGAGCGGCTTCGCGCCCTGCGCCTTCGCCTCCGCCGCGCTCGTCACCATCACCGCCGCGGCGCCATCCACGACGCCCGAGGCGTTGCCGGCGGTCACGAAGGATTCGGGGCCGAACGCGGCCGGCAATGAAGCGAGCTTCTCGAGCGAGGTGCTGGGAAAGAGGTGATCGTCGAGCTCGACCATCACGGTCTTCTTGCCGCTCTTCACCTCGACCGGAATGCGCTCCTCGGCGAAGCGGCCGTTTGTGTTCGCGGCGTTCGCGCGCTGGTGGGATCTCAATGCGTACTCATCCTGCTGCTCGCGCGTGATGCCGTACTTGCGCGCGAGGTTGTCGGAAGTCTGCGCCATGAAGCAGCCGCAGTAGCTGTCCTTCAACGCGACGAACAGCGAGTCCTCGAGCTGCGGCGTCATGCCGAGCTTGAAGCCGGTGCGCGCGCCGCGCAGCACGTGCGGCGCCTGGCTCATGTTCTCCATGCCGCCCGCGAGCACCCAGCTCGCCTCGCCCAGCTGGATCAACTGCGCCGCGCTCGCGACGCTCTGGAGCCCGGATCCGCACAGCCGGTTCACGGTGAGCGCCGGCGTCTCGATCGGTACGCCCGCCTTGAGCGCCACGTGCCGCGCGCCGTAGATCGCGTCGCCCGAGGTTTGGAGCGCGTTGCCGAACACGACGTGATCGATCCGCGCCGCCGGAACCTTCGCGCGCTCGATCGCCGCCTTGGCCGCCGCCGCGCCCAGATCGATGGCGCTCACGCTCGCGAGCGCGCCGCCCGCGAGGCCATCGCCGCGCTTGCCGCCGATCCATTCCGCCATCGCCGTGCGGGCGCCTGAAACGATCACGATATCGGGGAACGTGTTGCTGGACACGGGATTGCTCCTTGGATTGAAGAAGTCAATCGAAGCTCGGGGGCGGTCGTCGTCGCCGGTGGTGGAACGCGGAAGCTAGCAGGGCCGGGGCGCGCTCACAAGCCGCGCGCCAATGGGGTTCGATAGATCCGGAACGATTCGGATTCGAAAAGCTGCGTGAAATTCGGGCTGGCGAAACGCCCCAGCATCATGCGCATGAGGGGCCGCTCCAGATCGAGCGAGTCGAGCGGCAGCCCGGCCTCGAGCCGCGGAACGAAGGGCTCCGCGGTCACGAACGCGATGCCGTAGAGCTGATCGCCGGGCGGGACGAGCACGTACTGAACCGAGTCGCGGCGGCAGATCTCGATGAGCCCGCGATCGTCGTTCGCGAACCACGCCGAGTAGGTCGCGAGGATGCGGCGCTGGTTCTCGGGACTCTCGAGCAGTCCGTCGGTGAGCGACGCGCAGCCGGCATGCGCCTGAAGATCGTAGCCGTACTCGGCCGGCGCGAACACGATGGCGCCCGCTGTCGCGTGGGATTTGAGCCAGGCGGCGCAGGCGGCGAATCCCGGCGGCAGATGCGACCTGCGCGAGGTGGCGAGCAGGATGCCGCACACGAGCGTGGAGGCGAGACTCAACAGAAAAACCCCGAACACGATCGCGCGGGCGCCGGGTGCGCGGCTCGCGCGCGGACGCCGGGCGTCGCGTGGGCGTCGTTCGCGCGCGGCCGGCGCGGCCTCGGCGTTGCGACGCGGCCGCAGCGCCTCGAACAGGCCGCCCGCGATCACGGCCACCAGCGGCGCGAGCAGCACCTTGTTGCGATTCATGAGGAGCGTGAAGAGCGCCAGCACCACCGACATGAATGCCATGAGCGCGTGCGGGGCCGAAAGCCCGCGGCGCGCGCCCGCGGGGCCGAAGCCGCGAATCACCCACGGCGCGGCGAGGCACCAGGGGCCGAGCAGGAAGAACTGCTGCGGGCCGATCAAGAGCGCGCCCGGGGTCAGGCCGTACAGCTCCTGCACCTCGATCAGCAGCGCCTCGAGCCCGCGCGGTCGCGCCACCGCGCCCAGATGGAGGCGGGCGCGCAGCTTGAACATCAAGAGATCGAGCGCGCCGCTATACGGCGAAGGTGGCGCGAGCGCGTGGCCCACCGCCCAGCCGGCGCCGAGCGCGATCGCGAGCGCCGGCGCGCGAATCGCGGCGCGGCCGCCTTCCGAGAGAGCGGGGAGGAACAGCACGACCGCAACCGCCACGCTCGCGAGCCAGACGGGCGAGAGCAGATAGCTTTGCGCGCGCAGGTACTCGAGCGCCGGAAAGCTGAGCGATCCGATCAGCACGGTGAGAGCGAACCATTCACGCAGCGCCGGGCTCGCGCCACGCGCGATCACCCACGCGACCACGAATACGGTCTCGATCAACGGGATCATGAGCGGCACGCGCCATACCGCGACCGCCGCCGCGAGCGCCAGCGCGGAGCCGAGCGCGGCGAGCCGGCGACGCGAGGCTTGGGGATCGAGCGCCATGAACGCGAGCGCGAGATGCGTCGTGACGAACAGCGTTCCGAGCGCGTCGTAGCGCAGCCAATAGGCCACCGTGCGGTGGATGTGCGCCGGCATCAGCGTGACCGCGATCGCCGCGATCGCCGCCGCGGCGCTGCCGGGATAGAGCGCCCGCGCCGCGAGGTAGGTCGGGAGCGCGACCAGCGCGCCGGCGAGCGCGGTGAACCACATCAGCGCGACGTGAATGCGCGAGGGATCGATCGCCCCCACCGCGCGGCAGAATCCGGCCGCCAGCACGTATAGCCCCTCGGGAAGCAGCGGACCGATGCGGCGCCCGAGCGGCGCCTCGGAGAGCGGATCCGGCGAGGGCAGCCGGCCGTTCTGGATGAGCGCGATCACCAGTCGTTCGTGATAGCTCGCGTCGGAGGCGAGATCGAGGCCCGGATCCTGGAACCACGGCGCCATGCGGACCACGGTGCCGATCAGCACCAGTGCCGCGAGCCATGCGGCCGTCCGCGCGCGCCCCGAGAATCCGCGATTCGTATTCCGATCCACGGCGGTCCCCACACGATGACTTTCGGCCGGGGAACGGCTACGTTCGGCCCGCACGTCGTTCCCGGTCGCGACCAGGAATCAGCCTACATGAGATCACGCACCGAATATCTGACCATGAACGTGCCATCGCGGCGCGGGTTCGTGAACCTGACGCCCGAGGTCGGGCGCGTGGTGCGTGAGAGCGGCGTACGCGAGGGCCTGGTGCTGGTCAACGCCATGCACATCACCGCCAGCGTGTTCATCAACGACGACGAGCATGGCCTCCATCACGACTACGAGGCGTGGCTCGAGCGCCTCGCGCCGCACGATCCGGTGCGCCAGTACCGCCACAACGACACCGGCGAGGACAACGCCGACGCGCACCTGAAGCGGCAGATCATGGGCCGCGAGGTCGTGGTGGCGATCACCGAGGGCAAGCTCGACTTCGGCCCCTGGGAGCAAATCTTCTATGGCGAGTTCGACGGCCAGCGCAAGAAGCGCGTGCTCGTCAAGGTGATCGGCGAATGAGCGGCGCGCCCAACGACGTCCGACCCGCAGCCGCGCGCGTGATGCAGCGCGCCGACCTGCCGCGGGTGTGGGATCTGATCCACGAGCTCGCCAAGTTCGAGAAGATGACGGACCTCTTGACCGGCTCGCTCGAGAAGTTGGAGCGCGCGCTCTTCGATTCGCCGCCTCGGCTCTACGGCCGGGTGGCCGAGTCGAGCGGAGGATCGTGGGCTACGCGCTCTACCACTTCACGTTCTCGTCGTTCCGCACCAATCCGCGCATGTGGCTCGAGGATCTCTACGTCGAGGCGGCGGCGCGGGGCACGGGCGCCGGCCGCGAGCTGATGCGCGCGTTCGTGAGCGATGCGCTCGCGCACGGCTGTCATCGCGTGGACTGGGACGTGCTCGAGTGGAACCCGGCGCGCAAGTTCTATGAATCGCTCGGCGCCAGACCCTCGGAAGTGGACATGATCCAGTACGGGCTCGACGAGGCGGGGATGAGGGCGCTGGCAGGGAAACGCGCGTGAGAGGCACCGGGGTCGAACACCAGGAGGCCCGTTACCGCCGTCAGCAGGCAGGCGCAGGTCGGAGGTTGCAATGGGAAGAATTCGTTGGGGACGGGTGCTCCTCTGCGGACTCGTGGCGGGCCTGGTCTGGACCGTCCTCGGTTCAGTGCTCACCATGTTTGTCGGCCACGATTTCGTGGTCGTGGTGCCCGGGGGCAGGCTGTCTGCACCACCCGTTGGGTTGGTCGCGTTCCTGCTTACTCTGAATCTCGTGATGGGGATATGGGCCATGTGGCTCTATGCGGCCATTCGTCCGCGCTATGGCGCAGGTCCACGGACCGCCGCGGTCGCTGGATTCTCGTGGTGGATCATCAGCAGCCTGGTGGATGCCACCTGGGGATCCTTTGGATTCGTTCCCACGAGGGCACTGCTGGGCCCCATGGCGGTCTCCCTGCCCGCACTCATCGTGGCGGCATTGGCAGGTGCCTGGTCCTACAAGGAATGAAACGGAGTGATTGCGAGCACGGGCCCCTGAATACGGGACCCCGTCTCACCGCCGTCCATCAGCCCTGGGCCCGTCTCACCGCCTCCGCCGCGCCCTCGACCAGCGACTCGTGCAGCTCGCCGATCAGCTCGCCGAATCCGCCCGGCGTCGCTTCCCCCGCGACGTGCCGCGCCGCCGCCGCTCCGAGCCGCGCGCTCACGGTGGCCGCGCCCGAGGCGCCGCCCTCCTGGCCGATCGCGCCGTATTCCGCATAGCGCGCCGCGAGCAGGGCGCCGAGCGCGCCCGGCACCACGCGCTGGGATTCGCCGCCTGCGCCTTCCCACGACGCGAGCACGCGCTCATGCATGGCATCCATCGCCGCCGCGCTCTCGCGATTGAAGCCGCCGGCGGCGATCAGTCCGCGGACGCAGGCGTAGAGCGCGAAGCACGCCCATTCGGCGCGATCGAGGGGGGCGACCGAGCCACGCGTCAGCGCGTCGGATTCCGCGAGATCCGCGAACAACCGCGGCTCGATCTCGAGAAAGAACTCGGCCAGCGCCCTTCCGCGGGCCGCGGGATCGTGAATCACCGCTCAGCTCCTCGCGGCCGGGCCGGATCGCATCACGACGGCGGGTTCGTGCTCCAGTCGTAGAAGCCGCGGCCGGTCTTCCGGCCGTGGCGCCCGGCCAGCACCATGCGACGCAGCAGCGGCGGCGGCGCGAAGCGCGGCTCCTTGAACTCGTCGAACATGATCTCGGCAATGAAGAGCGTGGTGTCGAGCCCGACGAAGTCGCCGAGAAATAGCGGACCCATCGGGTAGCCGCAGCCGAGCTTCATCGCGTTGTCGATGTCGTCGCGGCTCGCGAGGCCCTGCTCGAACACGCGCACCGCGTCCAGCATGTAGGGCACCAGCAGACGATTCACCACGAAGCCGGTCGAATCGCCGCACTGGACCACGGTCTTGCCGATTTTCTCGCACCACTCCCTGACCGCGCTCACCACCTCGGCGCGCGACTGCACGGTGCGCACCACTTCGACCAGCTTCATGAGCGGCACCGGATTGAAGAAGTGGAGCCCGACGAACTGCGCCGGGCGCTTCGTGAAGGTGGCGAGCTCGGTGATCGAGAGGCTCGAGGTGTTGGAGGCGAGGATCGCCGCGGGCTTGCACACGCCCTCGAGCGCGCCAAAGATTTCCTTCTTCAGTTGAACGTTCTCGGTGGCGGCCTCGATCACGAGATCGCAATCGGCGAGATCCTTGATCTCGACCGTGCCCTTCAAGTTCGCGAGCGTCGCGCTCATCGCCTCGGGCGTCAGCTTGCCCTTCTCGACGCCGCCCTTCAGGAACTTCTGGATCGAGCCCATGCCCTTCTCGAGCGCGTTGGGCGATACCTCGCGCACCACGGTCGGGAATCCCGCCTGCGCGCTCACCTGCGCGATGCCGCTGCCCATCAGGCCGCAGCCCACCACGCCCACCTTCTGAATGGCCATCTGCACTCCCTTCCCGAGCGCACCCGCCCGAGACTCGAGGTCTAGTGTGGAATTTCCGGCGCGCGAGGATAAGGGGAGGCTCGGGCGCGTGACAAGCGCGGGGCTCGGCATCGCGCGCGGCGCGGCCCCGGGCGGGTGGGGCCGCCGCGCGCCATGGTGTAGGGTCTTCGCTCCAACGCGGCCCCCCGTGCCGCCGCTCCCGGAGGATCCATGTCGACCGCCGTGCACAAGATCATCGCCATCTCGAAGCCGGTCGAAGGCGAGCACATCGATTACTACTCGAAGTACATCCGCCTCGTTCCGGGCGACGACGCGCGGCCCGCGCTCGCCCGCCACGGTGGCGAAACCCAGCGGCTGCTCGAGCACGTCACCGAGGCGCAGGGCCTCCATCGCTACGACACCGGCAAATGGAGCGTGAAGGAAGTGATCGGGCACATCGCCGATTGCGAGCGCGTGTTTGCGTATCGCGCGCTGAGATTCGGACGCGCCGACTTCACGCCGCTCGCGGGCTTCGACGAGAACCAGTACGTGCCGCAATCGAATGCCGACGTGCGTACGCTGTCTTCGCTGCGCGCCGAGCTCGCGGCGGTGCGCGCCGCCACGCTCGCGCTCGCGGGCTCGTTCGACGAGGCGGCGCTGCTGCGGGCGGGCCCCGCGAACAGCCACCCGGTGAGCGTGCGCGCGCTGTTCTGGATCATCGCCGGCCACGAGCTTCACCACGTCGGACTCCTGCGCGAGCGCTACGGACTCAAGGGCTGAGTCGTGAGCGGATTGATCGAGTCGCTGATCCAGGACGCACCCACCAAGATCGTGCTGCTGGTGCTGGACGGGCTCGGCGATCTGCCGAACGAAGATCACGGCTGGAAGACCCCGCTCGAGGCGGCGCGCACGCCTAGCCTGGACGCGATCGCTCCGGCGGCGGCGATGGGGCGGCTGCTCCCGGTCGCGCCCGGCGTCACCCCGGGCAGCGGCCCCGGGCACCTCGCGCTCTTCGGCTACGACCCGGTCACGACCGCGGTGGGCCGCGGCGTGCTCGAGGCGCTGGGCGCGGGGCTCGAGCTCAAGCCCGGCGACGTCGCGGCGCGCGCGAACTTCTGCACCGTGGATGAGAAAGGGATCGTCACCGACCGGCGCGCCGGCCGCATTCCGACCGAGACCTGCGCGAAGCTGGTCGATCGCCTGCGGCGCGAGATCCCGAGAATCGAGGACGTGGAGTTCGTGCTCGAGCCCGGCAAGGGGCATCGCTTCGTCGTGGTGATGCGCGGACCCGGCCTCGCCGACGGCATGAGCGACGCGGATCCGCATCACGAGGGCGCGCCGATTCCGCACGCGGTGGCGCACGCGCCGGCGGCCGAGAAGTGCGCGCGCATCGTGAACGCGTTCCTCGATCGTGCCCGCCAGGCGCTCGCGAGCGATCATCCCGCGAACGCGATCCTGATGCGCGGCATCTCGGCGCGCCCCTACCTGCCGGGCTACGCCGAGCGCTTTCGCCTCCGCGCGGTCGCGATCGCCGCGTATCCGATGTATCGGGGCGTCGCCCAGCTCGCGGGGATGAGCGTGGTGACGCCGGGGGAGAAGCCAGCCGATTCCTTCGCCGCGGCGCGCGAGCGCTGGGCCGCGCACGACTTCTTCTTCATCCACGCCAAGGCCACCGACATGGCGGGCGAGGATGGCAACTTCGCGGCGAAGGTGGCGGCCATCGAGGCGGTGGATGCCGCATTGCCGGCGCTGCTGGAGCTTCAGCCCGACGTGCTGTGCGTGACCGGAGATCACTCGACGCCGGTGCCCATCAAGGCTCATTCGTGGCATCCCGTCCCGCTGCTCGTGCGGGCGCGCTTCGCGGGCGCCGACCGACTGGCGCGCTTTCACGAGGCCGCCGCGCGCTCGGGCAGCCTCGGCACACTTGCCAGCCGGGACCTGATGGGCGTATTGCTTGCGAACGCCGGGCGTCTCGACAAGTTCGGAGCCTGAACATGAGACGCGCTCTCGCGCCTGCCCTGCTGCTCCTCTCGATCCCGCATCCGGCCGCCGCCCAGGCGCCGATTCCGATCAACCCCATCACCAGCTCGTTCCCGGGCGCCTACACGAGCCCGCCCTCGGCGCTGTCGGCGAGCCTCGCGCTCTCCGACCGCTGGCTCGCGAACGAGCCGTTCGCGAACCCGGCGATCGCGCCCACCACCGCGGTCGCCGCCTCGCCGATGCTCATGCTCCTCAGCCGCCAGGATCTGAGCGCGAACAACCGCGAGTTCTCGGATCAGGGCGTGACCGCGGACTTCGCGGGCGCGTGGGCGGCGCTACCGATTGGTCGAGTGGCCGTCAGCGCCTATTTCTGGCAGCCGGTGTTGCGTTCCGAGAGCAACAGTTATCAGGTCGGCACCGACGTCTCGCTCGGCCCGCCCGCCACGCTCACGAACGACATCACCATGCGCGAATGGATCGCCGGCTTCGGAGCCTCGGTGCCGATCGCGTGCGTGCGCCTGGGCGCCGCGCTCGAGTGGGACGGGCGCGACGATTCCTACTCCCTGCACGAGGAGTCGGGCTCGCCGAGCGCCGGGGACTCGCGCGTGAGCTTCTCGGGCAACGCGGTCGGCGCGCAGTTCGGCGCCCGAGCCGCGCTGGGGAGCGCCGAGCGGCCGATCGAGATCGGCGCGGCGGCGCGCTACCTGCCGAGCCTCGAGCTGACCGGCACGCAGACGCTCAACCAGATCGACACGGTCGGCACGAACCCGGTGACGGTGACGCGCGCCTCCGCCTGGCAGGGCGGCGTCTCCGCGCGCGTGCCGCTCGGCAGCACGTTCAAGCTGGTGATGGCGAGCGGCACCGCGGGCGCGCAGGACTGGACCGGCTTCGGCGTGACGAGCGGGCGGAGCTTCGAGTGGAAGATCGCGGGCGAGTTCCACGATGCGCGCGATCCATGGACGCTGCGCTTTGGCGGCGGCCAGGAGCAGCAAGACGGTGTGCCCGAGCCGCGCGCCGGCGTCTACTCGATCGGCCTGGGCTGGCGCCTCAAGAACACGACGGTGGACGTGGGGCTCCTCCACCGCACGCTCGATCGCCCGGGCGAGCCGACCTCTTACGATGAGCGATTGCTGCTCAGCATCCGCGTGCCCTGAGCCTCGAGCGTCGCCGCGGCGCGCATCGCCCGCCTTCAAGTCGGCGCGACTCGCTATGCTATACTTTGTGCGCGTCCTCGCCACTCACGCAGCAGTCCACCCAGCGAGCGCCGGGATTCGGCGCTCCCGGATTCGCGAGACGGAAGGCGGACGGCCTCCCCGGACGGTGCGAGAGTGGCGGAACTGGCAGACGCGCTGGATTTAGGATCCAGTGGGGAAACTCGTGGGGGTTCAAATCCCCCCTCTCGCACACCACTTCCGCGCTCACCACGCACTCGAGGAACCAGGGAAACACGACCCACGCATGAATCTGGCCACCCGCTCGACCGGCAGCTGGCAGCACACGCTGGACATCAATGTTCCCGTTGACGAGGTCGAGAAGCGGCTCGACGAGGTGGCGCGTCAGATTCAGCAGCGCGCGAGCCTTCCCGGCTTTCGGCGCGGCCGCGTGCCGCTCGACATGGTGCGCGTCCAGTTCGCCGACTCGATCGAGCGCGAATTCCTCGAGAGCTGGCTGCCGCGCCTGACCGGCCAGGCGCTCGATGAGGCGAAGCTCGCGCCGGCGGTGCCGCCGCTGCTCAAGAACGTGCGCTTCGTTCCCGGCCAGCCGCTCCAGTTCGAGGCGGTCGTGGACGTGCGCCCCGAGGTCGAGGCCCGTGATTATCGGGGCCTGCCGCTCGAGCGGCACGAGCACCCGGTCACGGACGAGGCGGTCGAGGGTGTGCTCGCCCAATTGCGCGAGGAGGCCGCCGTGTTCGTGGATCTCGATCGCGCGGCCGTGCGCGGCGACATCGTGTTGCTGGATTCCGCCCGTCTCGATGCCCAGGGCCGCAGGCTCCACGGAACCCGCGCCAAGGGGCGGCGCATCGAACTCGGGTCGCCGGGGGTGCCGCCGGATCTCGAGAACGCGCTCCTCGGCTCCGAAGCGGGCCAGGAGCGAACCGTGCAGATTGCGTATCCGAGCGAGCATCCCGCGCCCGAACTGGCTGGAAAGACGATGCGTTACGTGGTTCAGGTGCGGAAAATCCAGGAAAAGAAGCTGAAGGAACTGGACGATAACTTCGCACGTGAGGTCTTTCAGTTACCCTCTCTCTCGGATCTGAGGAATCGGGTGCGGCAGAATCTGGAGGCGGAGGAGCGCGGCCGAAGGCTCCGCGAAAACGAGGGCGCGATCACCGACGAGCTGTTGCGCCGCAATGCCTTCGATCTGCCGGAGCGCCTGGTCGAGCACACGCTCGAGCGCGTCATTCGCGAGGCCGCCGGCGGCCGGGAGGTGCGCGAGGATCTGCGCGCCGAGCTCGCCGAGCGCTACCGCCCGGGGGTCGAGCGCTCGCTCAGGCGCGAGGTGCTGCTGGACGGGGTGGCGAAGCAGGAGAAGCTGTCGGTGTCGGACGAAGAAGTGGCGGCCGAGATCCAGCGCATGGCGGACGCGGAGCCGCGCCAGGCGGCGCGCCTGCGCGCGCGCTATCAGGCGCCGGAGCGCCGCGAGGCGCTGCGTGAGACACTGGTGGAGCGCAAGGCGCTGAATTGGCTGATCGAGGTCGCGGACGTGAGGGAAGCGGGAGCTGCGAGCCCGTTGATCGTGCCGGCCACGCGCTGAAGCGTGGCTGGAGGAGCTGCACGAACCAAGGAGTGGACATGGGACTGGTTCCCATCGTAGTCGAGCAGACCGGCCGGGGGGAGCGGGCCTACGACATCTATTCCCGCCTGCTCAAGGACCGCATCATCTTCATCGGAACCCCGATCGACGACATGGTCGCGAACCTGGTGATCGCCCAGTTGATCTTCCTCGAGGGCGAAGACCCGGACCGCGACATCAATCTCTACATTCACAGCCCGGGCGGGATGGTCACGGCCGGGCTCGCGATCTACGACACCATGCAATTCGTGAAGCCCGATGTGGCCACCCTGTGCATGGGCCAGGCGGCCAGCATGGCGGCCGTGCTGCTGGCGGCCGGCGCCAAGGGCAAGCGCTCGACGCTGCCGAACTCCCGCATCATGATCCATCAGCCGCTGGGCGGGACGCAGGGCCAGGTGACCGACATCGAGATCTACACCAAGGAAGTCATGAAGATGAAGGATCAGCTGAACACCATCCTGTCCAAGCACACCGGCCGCTCGATGGACCAGATCGAGAAGGACACGGACCGGAATAATTTCATGTCGGCCGAGGACGCAAAGGCGTACGGTCTAGTTGACGAGATCATCGAGAAGCGCCGCTAGGAAATCCCAGGGGCCCACACGAGGATGAAATGAAGAAGCGAATCGCGACGCCGCACCCCATCCGCTGCTCGTTCTGTGGCCGTGGCCAGGACGAGGTCGCGCGGCTGGTGTCGGGGCCGTCGGTTTACATCTGCAGCGAGTGCGTCAAGCTCTGCAACGACATCCTCGAGGGCGAGCTCGAGCGCGAGCAGCCCGCGGTCTCGGGGCAGCTCCCCAAGCCGGCGGAGATCAAGCGCATCCTCGACGACTACGTGGTGGGCCAGGGGCGGGCGAAGAAGACGCTCGCGGTCGCCGTCTACAACCACTACAAGCGGATCTATTCGACGCCGTCGGCGAGCGAGGTCGAGCTCGAGAAGTCGAACATCCTGCTGATCGGACCGACCGGCACCGGCAAGACGCTGCTTGCGCGCACGCTGGCGCGCTTCCTCAAGGTCCCGTTCGCGATCGTGGACGCCACCAGCCTCACCGAGGCGGGTTACGTCGGCGAGGACGTCGAGAACATCCTGGTGCGGCTGCTGCAATCGGCGGACTTCAACCTGGTCAACGCCGAGCACGGCATCGTGTACATCGACGAGATCGACAAGATCTCGCGCAAGAGCGAGAACCCCAGCATCACGCGCGACGTCTCGGGCGAGGGCGTTCAGCAGGCGCTGCTCAAGATCCTCGAGGGCACGGTGGCGAACGTTCCGCCGCAGGGCGGGCGCAAGCATCCGCAGCAGAAGTACATCGAGGTCAACACCAAGGACATTCTCTTCATCTGCGGCGGCGCATTTGAAGGGCTCGAGAAGGTGGTCGAGCGGCGCGTCGGTCAGAAGATGCTGGGCTTCGGCGCCGACATCAGGAGCAAGAAGGAGAAGAACATCGGCGAGCTGATGGCGCTGGTGGAGCCCGAGGATCTGCTGCGCTACGGCCTGATTCCCGAGCTCGTCGGGCGCCTCCCGGTCGTCGGCGTGCTGGATTCGCTGGACGAGGAGTCGCTGGTCAGCATCCTCACCGAGCCGAAGAACGCGATCACGAAGCAGTACCAGAAGTTCTTCGAGATGGAAGGCGTCAAGCTCGACTTCACCGAGGACGCGCTGCGCGCGATCGCCCAGCAGGCCATCAAGCGTGGCACCGGTGCGCGCGGCCTGCGTGCGGTGATCGAGGAGTCCATGCTCGATGTCATGTACGAGATTCCCTCGCGCGCCGACGTCATCGGCTGCACCATCTCCCGCGAGTGCATCATCGGCGGTGCGCCGCCGCTGCTGACGTTCCGCGGCGAGCGCGAGAAGCGGCGCAAGGAAGCCTGAGCCCGGGCTCCGCCGCGGGCGGGGCTGGAGCCGCCGAATCCTTTGGGCGGCACGCCGCATCCCACCGTTACCGCCGTTTCATCCCTCCGGTTTGGGATCTCGCCGGCCGTCCTGGGCGATCCTCCCGGCAATCGTGTAGAGTCCGCTGAATCAGGCCGAAACCTGTGGTAGCACCGGCCGGCGATGGAACGCTGGTACGTGCGCGCGCGGGTGCCATCGAGCACCGCGCCGCCAGGAAGGAGTCCGCGTGGCCCGTCACACCCCGAGCCGCAAGCGCAGCACGCGCCGGCCGAGCGAGAGCGCCGAGAGCGCGCTGCGCGTCCAGACGCTGAAGGTCGCGCGCGGCGACGAGACCTTCGAGTTCCGCGACCGTCTGCCGCTCCTGCCGCTGCGCGACGTCGTGGTCTTCCCCTACATGACGATCCCGCTGCTCGTCGGTCGCGTGCCCTCGATCAACGCGATCGAGAAGGCGGTGGCCGCCGACCGCATGCTGTTCGTCACCGCGCAGCGCCGCAGCGAGGTGGCCGATCCCACCCATCAGGAGCTCTACAAGGTCGGGACCCTGGTGCGTGTGCTGCAGCTCTTCCGGCTTCCGGACGGGACGATGCGCGCCCTGGTCGAAGGATTGAGCCGCTGCCGCGTCGAGCGCTTCGCGTGGTCGAGCGACTACTACACGGTGCGCGTCAGCCCGATCGAGGACGTGCGGACCGGCGGTCCCGAGGTCGAGGCGCTGACGCGCCACGTGCTCACCCAGTTCAACGAGTACGTGCACCTCAATCGCCGCATTCCGGACGAGGTGCTGACCGCCGCGAACAACCTCACGGATCCCGTGACGCTCGCGCACACGGTGAGCGCGCACCTGCTCGTCAAGGTGGCGCAGAAGCAGCGCCTGCTGGAGGTGGACGGCGAGCACGAGCGGCTCAAGATGCTGAGCGAGATCCTGTCGTCCGAGCTCGAGATCGTGAAGCTCGAGCGCAAGATCGAGGGACAGGTGCGCTCGCAGGTGCACAAGAACCAGAAGGAGTTCTACCTCAACGAACAGCTCAAGGCGATCCGCAAGGAACTCGGCCACCAGAACGAATTCGCGAGCGAGATCGACGAGATCGGCGCGGCGATCAAGAAGGCGCGCATGCCGCGCGAGGTGGTGACGAAGGCGATGAAGGAGCTGGATCGCCTCTCGAAGATGAGCTTCATGTCGCCCGAAGCCACCGTGGTGCGCAACTACCTCGACTGGCTGGTGTCGCTGCCCTGGTCGCGCGTGACGCGCGATCACGGCGACCTCGCCAAGGTGCAGGCCGTGCTCGACGAGGACCATTACGGCCTGCGCAAGATCAAGGACCGCATCGTCGAGTACCTCGCGGTGCTCAAGCTCACCGGCAAGAACAAGGGCCCGATCCTGTGCTTCGTTGGACCGCCCGGCGTGGGCAAGACGTCGCTCGGCAAGTCGATCGCGCGCTCGCTCGGCCGCCGCTTCGTGCGCGTGGCCCTCGGCGGCGTGCGCGACGAGGCCGAGATTCGCGGCCACCGCCGCACGTACATCGGCTCGCTGCCGGGCCGCGTGATCCAGAGCCTGCGCCGCGCCGGCAGCCGCAATCCCGTCTTCCTGCTGGATGAGATCGACAAGCTGGGCGCCGACTTCCGTGGCGATCCCGCGGCGGCCCTGCTCGAGGTGCTCGATCCCGAGCAGAACCACACCTTCAACGATCACTACCTCGAGGTGGACTTCGACCTCTCGCAGGTGATGTTCATCTGCACGGCGAACAGCCTGCACGCGATTCCGCCCGCGCTCGAGGACCGCATGGAGATCATCCGCCTGCCGGGCTACCTCGACTCCGAGAAGATCGAGATCGCGCGCCGCTTCCTGGTGCCGAAGCAGATCGCGGCGGCCGGGCTGACGTCGGACGATCTGCATGTGAGCGTCGAGGCGCTGCGGGCGATGATCCATCGCTACACTCGCGAGGCCGGCGTGCGCAGCCTGGAGCGCGAGATCGCGACGCTGTGCCGCAAGGTGGCGCGCCGGAAGGCGAGCGGACGGCTGCGCGGCGCGGTGCGCGTCACCGCGCAGAATCTCCACCGCATGCTCGGACCGCTGCGCTTCCTCGACTCCCAGGTCGAGCGCAAGGCGCGTGTCGGCGTCGCGAACGGCGTGGCGTGGACCGAGACCGGGGGAGATCTCCTGACGATCGAGGTCAGCATCCTGCCCGGCAAGGGCGAAATTCAAATGACCGGCAAGCTCGGCGAGGTGATGCGCGAGAGCGGCCACGCGGCCTTGAGCTACGCGCGCGCGCGCGCCGCGCAGCTCGGGCTCGACAAGTGGTTCTATCGCGACATCGACGTGCACGTGCACGTGCCGGAGGGCGCGATCCCCAAGGACGGGCCATCGGCCGGCATCACGATCGCCACCGCGCTGGTGAGCGCGCTCACCGGCGTGCCCACCAAGCCCGACGTCGCGATGACCGGCGAGATCACGCTGCGCGGCACGGTGCTGCCGATTGGAGGCCTGAACGAAAAGGCGGTCGCCGCCCGTCGCGCCGGCATCCGCACGCTGCTGATTCCGGCCGGCAACGAAAAGGATCTCGTCGAGGTGCCGGAGGACGTCAAGTCGGCGATCGAGTTCGTGCAGGTCGAGGACATGGATCAGGTGCTCGAGCTCGCGCTGGATCGGCCGCGCCCGGAGCCCCCGCGCGCGCCCGGCGACCAGGATCAGCCGGCGCGCTACGCCAACTGAGATCATGGCGGACGCCCGGCCGCACAAGGTCCGCCTCTTCACCCCCGGCCCGGTCGAGATTCCGCCGCGCGTCCTGCGGGCGCTCTCGCAGCCTCCGCCGCATCACCGTACCGAGAATTTTCGCGCCACCCTTGCGCGCGTGACCGAGAAGCTGAAGGCCCTGCACGGCACGGCCGGCGAGGTGTTCATCCTGCCGGCCTCGGGCACCGGCGCGATGGAGGCGGCGGTCGTCAATGTCATGTCGCCGCGGCGGCGCGGCCTCGCGATCGCGGGCGGCAAGTTCGGCGAGCGGTGGGCGTCGCTGCTCAAGACCTACGGTGTTCCGCACACGACGCTCGACATCGAGTGGGGCGCCTCGGTGGAGGTGGCGAAGGTCGAGGAGGCGCTCACGCGGGATCCCTCGATCGACACTGTGTTCGCCACGCACAGCGAGACCTCGACCGGGGCGCTGCACGACGTGCAGGCGCTCGCGCGCATGACGCGCGCGCGCGGCGTGCGACTCGTGGTGGATGCCATCACGAGCCTCGCGGTCCACCCGCTCGCCCAGGACGCGTGGGGCGTCGACGTGATCGTGTGCGGCTCGCAAAAGGGCCTGATGACGCCGCCCGGCGTCGCGACCGTCAGCCTCGCTCCGTGGGCGGCGGCCGCGATCGAGGAAGACGGCCTCCCGCGCTTCTACTTCGATTTGCGAAAGGCGAGAAAGAGCCTGCCGCAGCGAGAGACCGCGTTCACGCCGCCGGTGAGCCTCGTGCTCGCGCTCGAGGAAGCGCTCGACATGCTGGGCGAGGAGGGCCTGGACGCGGTGCACGCGCGCCATGCCGCTCTTTCGCGCGCGCTGCGCGCCGGTGCGCGGGCGCTGGGCTTCACGCCGTTCGCCGCCCACCCCTCGCACGCGGTCACGGCCCTGAAGCCGCCCGCCGGCATCGCGCCCGGCGATGTGGTCAAGCGCCTGCGCGAGACGCACGGCATGGTGGTGGCGGGCGGGCAGGATCGCCTGAAGGACGTCATCCTGCGCGCCGGCCACATGGGCGCCTACGATCTCTCCGACATCCAGATGCTACTCGCGGCGCTCGAGGAGTGCGCGCACGCGCTGGGCGCCCCGGCCGCCTCCGGAAACGCCACGCGACTCGCGCGCGCCGCCTGGGATTCCGCGTGAGGGTGCTCGCGGCCGATGGGTTGGATTCCGCCGCCATCCTCGCGCTGCGCGAAGCCGGACACGAAGTCATCGAGGCGCGGGCGCTTCAGGGCGCGGAGCTGATCCGCGCGCTCGAGGGTTGCCGTGCGTTGATCGTGCGCGGCGCGACCCGCGTCACCGCCGAGGTGCTCGAGCGCACGCCCACGCTCAAGCTCGTCGTGCGCGCCGGCACCGGCCTCGACAACGTGGACCTCGAGGCCGCGAAGCGGCGCGGCGTCCGGGTTTCGAACACGCCGGCTGCGAACGCGGTATCGGTCGCCGAGCTGGTGTTTGGCCTCTTGATCGCGCTCGAGCGCAACATCGCGTCGGCGTCGCAGGCGCTGCGCGAGGGGCGCTGGGAGAAATCCGCCGCGGGCGCCCGGGAGCTCGCGGGGCGCCGGCTGTCGCTGATGGGATTCGGGCGCATCGGCCGCGAGGTCGCGCGCCGCGCGATCGCGTTCGAGATGGAGGTGGCCGCGCACGATCCGCTGCTCGATGCGTGGCCGCCGGGATTCGAGCGGGTTTCCCGCGTGAGCTTCGGGGACGCGCTGCGCCGCGCCGACGTATTGTCGCTACACGTTCCGCTCACTTCCGAGAGCCGCGGCCTGATCGGCGCGGCAGAGCTCGCGATGCTGCCGGAGGGCGCGGTGATCGTGAACGCGGCGCGCGGCGGCCTGGTGGACGAGGTGGCGCTCGAAGCCGCGCTCGCGTCGGGCCGGCTGCGCGGAGCGGCGCTCGACGTGTTCGCGAGCGAGCCGCCGGGGCGCCTCGCGCTCCTCGAGCGGGCGAACGTGATCGCGACGCCCCACCTCGGCGCCTCGACGCTGGAAGCGCAGCGCCGCGCCGGGCTCGAAGCGGCGGCAATCGTGATCGCGGCGCTCCGCGTGCCTCGCGGCTGACGCGCCGCGCCGCCTGCGGCGCGGGTTCCGCACGCCCCCTCGCCGCGCCCCGCGCATCGCCGGCTGCGCGACCCCCGCCGGCGGGATTGCCGCGCGCTGGCAATCGCGGGTCCCCTCTGTTAGCGTGCCGCGCGGTTTTTTTGGGGAGGAGGCTCGATGTCGTGCACGGTCGTGGTGGGCGCCCAGTGGGGCGATGAGGGCAAGGGCAAGATCGTCGATGCGCTGAGCGCCGAGGCCGACATCGTCGCCCGCTATCAGGGCGGCCCGAACGCCGGCCACAGCGTGATCCGCGAGGGCCGAACGATCGTCCTCCACCTCGTGCCCTCGGGAGTGCTCCAGTCCGGCCGCCGCTGCCTGATCGGCAACGGCGTCGTCGTGGATCTTCCCAAGCTGCGCGAGGAGATCGCCGAGCTCGAGGCGTTTGGCGTCGACGTGCGCGGGCGCATCGGGCTCTCGGCCGCGGCGCATCTGATCCTGCCCTATCACCGCGCCGCCGAGGCGGTGTCGGAGAAGGGGCCGGGCGCGATCGGCACCACGGGGCGCGGCATCGGCTTCGCTTATCGCGACAAGGCCGCGCGCACCGGGCTGCGCGTCGCGGACCTCGAAGACGCTTCGCAATTCATCGCGGCCGCGGATCGCAATCTTCGCCGCCTGATGCTCGAGTACCCGGAAGCGGACGCTTTGCGCGGCATGACGGGCGCCGCGCTCTGGGATCAGATGCGCCCGTTCGCCGAGTGGGCGGGCCCGCTCGTCACCGACGTCGGCGCCGAGCTGCATCAGGGCCTCGCGGCGGGCAAGCGCGTGCTGCTCGAGGGCGCGCAGGGCACGCTGCTCGACCTCGATCACGGCACGTACCCTTACGTCACGTCGTCCTCGGCCTCGGCCGCGGGCGCGCCGCTCGGCGTCGGCCTGGGACCACGCGCGGTCGGCCGCGTCGTCGGCGTCACCAAGGCGTACGCGACGCGCGTCGGGAACGGCCCGTTCCCGAGCGAGATGCCGGAGGACGAGGCCGCGAGGCTGCGCGAGGCGGGCGAGGAGTACGGCGCCACCACCGGCCGGCCACGCCGCTGCGGGTGGCTCGATCTGCCCGCGCTGCGCTACGCGGCGCGCATCAACGGGCTCGATGAGCTGGTGGTCACCAAGCTCGACGTGCTGGATGCGTTCGGCGAGATCCGCGTGCTCGAGCGCTACGAGCTGGGCGGCCGGCTCGTGAACGAGCCGCCCGCGCGCGCCGCCGCGCTCGCGAACTGTCAGCCGAAATGGCGCGCGTTCCCGGGATGGAACGAGAGCACGTCGCGCGTTCGCCGCTGGCAGGACCTGCCGGCGAAAGCACGCGACTATCTCGAGTGGGTGGAGCGCGAGTGCGCCGTCCGGATCGGCACCGTCTCGGTCGGGGCCGAGCGCGATGCGGAGATCCGCCGCGGCTGAGAGCCGCCCCCGCCGAGGGGAATCGCCCGATCCGTTACTTAAGCCGAGACGATCCGCCTTGCGCATTCGGCGCCCCGTCGCGGACTCTCTCGGGCGGAAGAGCCGTTAGCGACGGTGACCCGTTAGCTCAGTCGGTAGAGCACCTGCCTTTTAAGCAGGGAGTCGCTGGTTCGATCCCAGCACGGGTCACCACTCTCCTGGACCCCCTCGGGCCGGGGCCCCGGCCGCCTTCCCAGGCGCCAGGCCCCTGGACCGCCCCCAACAATTCCCTTTGATCCGATGTCAAAATTTTGCAAGCCTGTCGGCGTCCTGCCGCATCGGACCCAAAGTCGGCCGCACCAGGATGGTACCGAAGAGTGGCCGCGTGGACACGATCGGGAGCCAGGCTCCCCACCGGGAGAGAGGCAAGGTGGACTGCAACGAGGTCTACGAGAGGCTGAGCGAGTACCTGGACAAGGACGTTCGTGAGGAACTGGCCCGGGCGATCGACGAGCATCGAGGCCACTGTCCCGATTGCAGGGTGCTGATCGACACCACGCGCATGACCGTCGTCCTCTACCAGAGGGACAGCCACATGGCGACGCCGGTCGCGATCTCGCAGCGGCTGAGGATCGCGCTCTCGGCCGCGTATCGCGAGAGCGAGAGCGGCCGCGGCGACGTGTAACGAGCGCGGCGCCCGGCGCCCCGTTGACAGCCTGCGCGCCGCCTCCTAGACTCGCGCGCTCTTTCGTCGTTTGCCGGCCCGCGTTTGCCGCTGCCGGCGATGGTCCCGCGGCTCCCGCGGGGCCCGCCGTTCGCGGCGCCGCGGGGAATGCTTTGCCTCGCGCGAGCCCACCATGAAGCGGATCGGGATTCTCGGCCTTCCCCAGTCGGGCAAGACCACGCTCTTCGAGATTCTCATGCAGGGCGCGGGCACCGGCGGCGGCCGTGAGCAGGTCGGCGTGGTGCGCGTGCCGGATGAGCGCATCGGGCGCCTCTCGGCGCTCTATCAGCCGAAGAAGACCACGCTGGCGCAGGTCCAGTTCGTGGACAGCGCCGCGGCGGGAGGGAGCGCGCGCTCGGCCGCCAAGGGCACCGATCTCTTCGGCTCGGTGCGCGCCTGCGACGCGTTGCTCTTCGTGGTGCGCGACTTCGAGCTGGCCGGCGAGCCGCCCGATCCCGCGCGCGATCGCGCCGCGCTCGATGCCGAGCTGATCCTCAACGACCTCGCGATCGTCGAGAACCGCATCGAGAAGCTCGGCAAGGAGCTGCGCATCGGCAAGAAGCAGAACGAGGCCGAGCACGCGTTGCTCGAGCGCTGCCGGCACGCGCTCGAAGCCGAGAGCCCGCTCAGCGCCGAGCGCTTCAGCCCCGAGGAGCTGCGCATCCTGCGCGGCTTTCAATTGCTTTCGCTCAAGCCCCGCCTCGTGGTGTACAACCGGGACGAGGCCGAGCGTCCCGTGCCCGCGCCGCCCCGGGGGCAGGCGCGGGCGCTCGCGCTGCGCGCGAGCCTCGAGCGTGAGATCGTCGCGTTGCCCTCCGGCGAGCGCGACGCGTTTCGCGGCGAGCTCGGCATTGGCGAGGACGGCCTCACGCTGGTGATCCGCGCCTGCTACGAGCTGCTGGGGCTGATCTCGTTCTTCACCGTCGGCCCCGACGAGGTGCGGGCGTGGGAGATCCGACGCGGCGAGAAGGCGGTGGAGGCGGCAGGCGAGATCCACAGCGATCTCGCGCGCGGCTTCATCCGGGCCGAGGTGATCGAGTGGGACCGGCTGCTCGAGGCGGGCGGCCAGGCGCGCGCCCGCGAGAAGGGCTGGCTGAGGCTCGAAGGACGCGACTACGAGGTGAAGGATGGCGACTGCCTGGAGATTCGCTTCAATGCGTGAGCCGGTTCGCATCGCACTCGCGTGCGCGCTCCTGGCCGCGCTCGCGCCGCAGGCGGCGCGCGCGGAGTGGAAGGGCAACCTCGGGCTCGGCTACTCCAAGCTCTTCATCTCCGACGCTCCGGCCGGCGGCTTCGCGCTGGCCCTCGGCGTCAATCAGGAGGTGACGAAGCGGCTGCGAATCGGTCCCGTCGTCGCGTATCACCTGCTCGGAACCAACGCGGTCAATCGCGGCAGCCAGAACGCGAACGTGGATTACAGCATGCTCGAGATCGAGCTACGGGCCGACTGGCGCATGCAGCACCTGGGTCCGCTGCGCCGCCTCTCGTTCGGTCCCTCGCTGACGCGCTCGCTCGCCGACATCTCATCGTCGTCGGCCGGGCTCATGTTCGAGGATCTCGCGGTCTCGGAGTGGAAGGGCGGGCTCGGCGTGGACATCGCGATGCTGCCCGCGGGAGAACGCACGGTGGCGGTCGGGCTCGAGGCCGGCGTTCACGTGGCGTTCGTCTCGAAGGAGACCTGGACGGTCGGGACCGTGCGCTTCGTCTTCGAGTATTGACGGGCGCGGCGCGCGGGCGCGGGCGCGCGCATCCGTCGCCCGCGGCCCGGGCGCTCTCTGCTGCGGCCCGCCGCCCCCGCCGCACGGGCGCCATTCAACCGCCCGCGCCGCTTTGACTCGCGCTTTCGCGTCTCGGTATGCTGCTCGGTCATTGCTCCTTCGGGGCGGGGTGAGAAGTCCCCACCGGCGGTAAAGCCCGCGAGCGGGGCGCCCGGCGTCCGTGCCATTTCGGCGGATGCGCCATCAACCAGCCGGGCGTCTGCTGCTGATCCGGTGCGATTCCGGGGCCGACCGTGACAGTCGGGATGGAAGAGGGAGGAGACCGGCCATTGCCCGGCGCATCGCCAATGAGCGTGCGTTCCGCCCCGTGCCCCGAACCCGGGGCGATTTTTTTGGGGAGGACGTCATTCGAAACCGAGATCAAGCCGAGCGCTTCATGAAGCGGGCGCTGCGACTGGCCGAGCGCGGCCGCGGACGCACGCGGCCCAATCCGACCGTGGGCGCGGTGATCGTGCGCGCGGGGCGCGTGGTGGGCGAGGGCTGGCATCGCGCCGCGGGCGAGCCGCATGCCGAGGTGATGGCGCTGCGCCGCGCCGGCGCGCGCGCGCGTGGCGCCACGCTCTACGTGACGCTCGAGCCCTGCGCGCACCTGGGGCGCACGCCGCCCTGCGTGGACGCGATCATCGCGGCCGGGATCCGCCGCTGCGTGGTGGCGATGCGCGATCCGCACCGGATCGTGAACGGACGCGGCCTCCGCCGGCTGCGATCCGCCGGCGTCGCCGTCGAGCTCGGCATCGGCGGGACGGAAGCGCGCGCCGCGCTCGCGGGCTACTCGCTGGCGCACCGCGAAGGCCGCCCGCGCGTCACGTGGAAGGTGGCGGCGACGCTCGATGGGCGCGTGGCGGACGCTCGCGGCCGCGCACGGTGGATCACGGGCGCGGCGGCGCGCCGCTGGACGCATGCGCTGCGCGCGCGCTCGGATGCGATCGTGATTGGCGCCGGGACGGCGCGCGCCGATGATCCGCGGCTCACGGTGCGTCTCGGCCGGGGCGCCGCCGTTCCCCAGCCGCTGCGCGTGGTGTGCGACACGCGGCTCGCGCTGCCGCTCGGGCTCAAACTCTATCGCGGCCTCGCGCGTGGAACGGTCGCGGTTTGCGCGCGCGGCGCATCGCCCGCGCGCCGGCGCGCACTCGCGGCCCGCGGCGCCCAAGTCTGGGAGCTGCCGCGCGGTCGCGGCGGCATTGCGGTGCGCGCGCTCGCGCGCCGGCTCGTGCGCGCGGGCTGTCACGACGTGCTGCTCGAGTGCGGCCCCGAGCTGGGCGCGGCGTGGCTGCGCGCGGGGCTGGTGGACGAGATCGCGCTCACGATCGCGCCGCGCCTGCTGGGCGGCCACGCGCGCTCGTGGCCCGCGGAGTTCGGTGTGGCCTCGCTCGCCGCGGCGCGCCGCGGGCGGTTGATCGAGCTCGCGCGTCTCGGTCAAGACGCGCTCATTCGCATGGAGGTGAGACGCTGATGTTCACGGGGATCGTGGCGGCCACCGGCCGCGTGACGGCCATCGAGCCACTGGCCGCGGGCCGCCGCCTGCGCATCGCCTGCGGCGCGCTGCTCGCGGGCGCCAAAATTGGCGCGAGCGTGAGCGTCAACGGCTGCTGCCTGACGGCGACCGAAATCGGCGCATCGGAATTCGGCGCCGAGGCCGTGGCCGAGACGCTCGCCCGCACCACGCTCGGCGCGCTCGCGCCCGCTGATGCGGTCAACCTCGAGCTTCCGCTGCGGCTCGGCGAGTCGCTGGACGGACACCTGGTGCAGGGACACGTCGATGGCGTGGGCGAGGTGCAGGGCATCGAGCACGAGGGCGGGAGCCGCCGCGTGACGATCGCGGTGCCCGAAGCGCTGCGGCGCTTCGTGGCCGAAAAGGGATCGATCGCGGTGGACGGAGTGAGCCTGACCGTGGCGCGCATCGTCCCCGCGGGCTGCGAAATCGCGTACATTCCGCATACCCTGGCGGTCACCGTGGCCGGTGCCTACCGCCCCGGCACGCGGGTCAACCTGGAGGTGGATGTGATCGCAAGATACCTCGCGCGCCTGGCGGAGTTCACGGCCGGGCGGGGAGCGGGCGCATGAGGTGGCGGGCGACGAAACGCTTGCCGCGCTCGCGCCAGGCAACCGGCACGCGCCAGGCGACCGGCACGCGCCAGGCCACCGGCACGCGCCCGCGCTCGCGCCAGGCGATGCTGAGCGTGGAGGAGGCGGTGCGGCGGATCCGCGCGGGGCGAATGATCATCGTGGTGGACGATGCGCACCGCGAGAACGAGGGCGATGTCGTGTTTGCCGCGGAAAAGGCGACGCCCGCGCTCGTCAACTTCGCGGTCAAGTACGGGCGCGGCATCCTGTGCGCGCCGATGACGCCCGAGGAGGCGGATCGCCTCGATCTCAAGCTCATGGTGGCGAACAACACCGCCAAGTTCGGCACGCCGTTCACCGAGTCGGTGGACGCGCTGCACGGCACGAGCACGGGCACGTCGGTGCACGACCGCACGCGCACGCTGCGGGCGCTCGCCTCCGCGCGCTCGCGGGCCGGAGACTTCGTGCGCCCCGGGCACGTCTTCCCGCTGCGCGCGGTGCCGGGTGGGGTGCTGAGGCGTGCCGGGCACAGCGAGGCGGTGCCCGATCTCTGCCGGCTCGCGGGATTGCGGCCGGTCGGGGCGCTGTGCGAGATCCTCTCCGACGACGGCCGCATGATGCGGCTGCCCGAGCTGATGTCGTTCGCGCGCCGTCATCGTCTCGGCATCCTCACGATTCGCGATCTCATCGAGTACCGCCGCCGCCGCGAGCGTCTGGTGGAGCGCGTCGTGACGGTGCCGCTGCCCACCTCGCACGGCACGTTCCAGCTCCACCTCTACGCCAGCACGCTCGAGGGCGATCATCACGTCGCGCTCGTCAAGGGCGACGTGCGGCGGGGGGGAGCGGTGCTGGTGCGCGTCCACTCGCAGTGCCTGACCGGCGATGTCTTCGGCTCGCAGCGTTGCGATTGCGGCGCGCAAATGCACGCGGCGCTGCGCGCGATCGCGCGGCGCGGGCGCGGCGTGTTCCTCTACCTGCGGCAGGAGGGGCGCGGCATCGGTCTCGCGAACAAGCTCAAGGCGTACGCGCTCCAGGACCGCGGCCTCGACACGGTGGAGGCCAACGTGAAGCTGGGGTTCGCGCCCGATCTGCGCGACTACGGGATCGGCGCCCAGATCTTGTCCGATCTCGGCGTGCGCGACATCGAGCTGCTGACCAACAATCCGCGCAAGATCGTCGGACTCGAGGCGCACGGCCTTCACATCGTGAAGCGTCGGGCCATCAGCATGCCCCCGACGCGGCACAACCGCCGCTACCTCGCGACCAAGCGCGACAAGCTCGGGCACCTGCTCGACCTCAAGCTGGGAGAGACATGAGCGGGGCGCCGTCCGAACCATCCCTCGACGCGCGGGGCTTGCGCTTCGCGATCCTCGCCGCGCGCTTCAACCACGAGATCGTGACGCGGCTCGCCGACGCGGCCACGGCGGTGCTCGAGAAGCGCGGCGCGGCGCCCGAGGCGATCGAACGCTTCTGGGTGCCGGGCTCGTTCGAGCTGCCGCTCGTCGCGCGCTGGTGCGCCGAGAGCGGCAGGTTCGATGCGCTGCTCGCCTTTGGCGCGGTGATCCGCGGCGAGACCGAGCACTTCCGCCTGGTCGCGGACGCCGCCTCGAACGGGCTGCTGCGCGTGTCGCTCGACACCGGCGTGCCGGTGCTGAACGGCGTGCTCGCGGTCCACGATGCGGCGCAGGCCGAGGCGCGGAGCGGCGGTGCGCTCGGCAATCGCGGCGCAGAGGTGGCGCTGGCCGCGATCGAGATGGCGCGCCTGCGCGGCCGGGTGCGCGGTTGATGGCTCGCGTGAGCGAGTCGGCGCGCCGACGCGCGCGCGAGCTGGCGTTTCGCGTCGTGTATCAGGCCGACCTCAACGCGGACTCCTGCGACGAAACGTGGCGCGCGCTGCGCGAGTCCGAGCACCTGAGCGACGATCAAACCGAGCTCGTGAGCGACGTGGTGGCGTGCCTCGGCGCGCGCGGGGCCGAGGTGGATCGCGCCCTCGCGGAGGGCGCCGAGAACTGGTCGCTCGGGCGTCTCGCGGCCACCGATCGTGCCGTGCTGCGCCTCGCGGCGGCCGAGCTCATCGCGCGGCCCGGGACGCCGGCGCGCGTCGTGCTCGATGAGGCGATCGAGATCGCGAAGCGCTTCGGCAGCGCCGCGTCCGGGTCGTTCGTGAACGGCGTGCTCGACCGCGTGGCGCGTCAGCTCCGCCCGGGAGAGCTGTGATGCTGCGCGCCGTCGTGTCAGACATTCACGGCAACCTCGAGGCGCTGCAGGCGGTGCTGGAGGATCTCGAACGACGCCAGCCGGCGAGCGTGGCGTGCCTCGGCGACTTCGTGGGCTACGGCGCCTCGCCCAACGAGTGCATCGAGCGGCTACGGCCGCGCGTTGAGGCCGCGGTGATCGGCAATCACGACCTCGCGGCGATCGGACGGCTGCGCCTGCGGAATTTCAACTCCGAGGCGGCGGAGGCCGCGCGCTGGACCGACGCGCGCCTGAGCGCCGAGAACCGCGCGTGGCTGGAGTCGCTGCCGTACGTGGTGCCGTGGCATGGTGCGCTCCTGGTGCACGCCTCGCCGACGCGGCCCGAGGAGTGGAACTACGTGCTCTCGCCCGGCGACGCCGAGGACGAGATGGCGGAGTGCGCCGAGACGCTCGTGATCGTGGGCCACTCGCACTACCCCGGCATCTTCGAGATCACCGACGGCCGTGCGCGCTACAGTCGCGAGCCCGAGGTGCGCATGCTCTCCGGCAGCCGCTATCTCGTGAACGCCGGCAGCGTGGGGCAGCCGCGCGACGGCGATCCCCGCGCTTGTTATCTGCTGTACGACGATCGCGAGCGCACCCTGAGTCACGTGCGGGTCGAGTACGACGTCGAGACCGCGATGCGCCGCATTCGCGAGGCGGGGCTGCCCGATGTGCTGGCGAGCCGCCTCGAGTGGGGGGAGTGACGTGAGCGACGCCCGTCCCGCGCGCGTCTCGACGCTCGATCACTGGGAGTCCTACTGGAAGGGGCATGCCGACCTCGATCGCACGTACTCGACCGGCGGCAGGCTGGCCCGCGAGGTGCTCGCCGATGGCGACGTGGCCGGGCGCCGTGTGCTCGAGGTCGGCGCCGGATCGGGCCGCGACACGCTGGCGCTCGCGCGCGTCGGCGGCGTCGCGTTCGTGCTCGATTACTCGCCGGCCTCGCTCGAGCTGGTGCGCCGCCAGGCCCGCGAGCAGGACATCCGCGTTCATCTGGTGCGCGCCGACGCGCTCGCGATGCCGTTTCGGGGCGGCACGTTCGACGTGGTGTTTCATCAGGGACTGCTCGAGCACTTCCGCGATCCTCTGCCGCTCCTGATCGAGAACGCGCGCGTCACGGCGCGCGGGGGCCGCGTGATCGTGGACGTGCCGCAGGCGTTGCATCTCTATACCGCGATGAAGCAGACGCTGATCGCGTTCAACGCCTGGTTCGCGGGGTGGGAGACGCAGTTCACGCCGGGCCAGCTCGAGCGTCTGTGCGCGCGCGCCGGCCTCAAGGTTCGTCGCACGTACGGCGAATTCATGGTGCCGGGGCTCGCGTATCGCGTGGCGCGCGAGGTGATCAAGCGCTCGAGCGGACGCGCGGCGCCGCTCGATCCGCGCGGGCCGCGGTGGTGGAGCGACGGATGGGACGCGCTGCGCCGGCGGCTGCTCGCCACGCGGATGGGCCTCCACCTCGCGCACGTCATCGGCACGGTGGGCGAGAAGCCGTGAGCCGCCACCTCCTCGCGGTCAACTTCCGGGACCCGCACCACCCCGACGCGGGCGGCGCGGAGCTCCATCTCGAGGAGATCCTGCTCGAGGCGGTGCGGCGCGGCTGGCGTGTCACCTGGCTCGCTGCCGGCTTTCCGGGCGCGGCCGCCGAGACCGAGCATCGCGGCATCCATCTCGTGCGGCGCGGCACGTGGTGGAACTTCAATCTCATCGTCCCCGGCGTGCTGAAGCGCGAGTTCTCGGATCCCGCGCCCGACCGCGTGATCGAGGACATCAACAAGGTGCCGTGCTTCACGCCGTTGTTCACGCGGGCGCCGGTCTCGGTTATCGTGCCGCATCTCTTCGGCGCCACCGCGGTACGCGAGACCTCGCTTCCGGTGGCGCTCTACGTGATGGCGCTCGAGGCGCTGATCCCGCGGATCTACCGCGGCTCGCGCTTCCTCGCGATCTCGGAGAGCACGCGCGACGATCTCGTGAAGCGCGGCATCCGTCCCGAGCACGTCGCGGTGGTGCACTGCGGGATCGATCACGACACCTATCGCACCGATCCGGCGACGCCGAAGAGCGCCGCGCCGACGATCGTGTTCGTCGGCCGGCTACGCCGCTACAAGGGGCTCGACTGGGTGATCCGCTCCCTGCCGCGGGTGCGGGCGCGCGTGCCGGAAGCGCGGCTGGTCGTGATTGGCGACGGACCTTACGCCGGGGATCTCAGGCTCGCGGCCGCCCGGCTCGGCGTGGCGCCGGCGGTGGCGTTCCTGGGCTTCCTGGCGCGCGAGGAGAAGGCGCGCCGCCTGCGCGAGGCGTGGGTCCTGGTGCAGCCCTCGCCCAAGGAAGGCTGGGGGCTGACCGTGATCGAGGCCTCGGCGAGCGGGACCGCAGTGGTCGCGGCGAACAGCCCCGGGCTGCGCGATTCGGTGCGCGACGGCGTGACCGGCGTGCTGGTGCGATACGGCGACGACGAGGCGCTGGCGAGCGCGCTTGCCGGCGTGCTCACCGATGATGCGCGGCGCGCGGCGCTCGCGGCCGAGGGGCTGCGGTGGGCGGCCACGTTCACGTGGCCCGATTGCGCGCGCCGGTCTCTGGATGCGCTCGATGCCTCGCGCGACAAGGCAGCGGGCTCCGGGGCGCTCGATTCCTCGCGCAGCACCTCGGGCTCGGCCGCGACCGATTCGCCGCGCCGCGCCCCGAGCGCACCGGCCGAGTCCACGGGGGCCGCCACATGACCGCGACGGCGGGGCGTCCGGGCGGACGCGCCGTGTGGCTGCTCGCGCTCAAGGTGCTCTTCAGCGTCGCGCTGCTGGCGTTTCTCTTTTCACGCATCCCGCTCGCGAGCCTCGCGGGCGTGCTCCGCCAGGCCTCCGTCCCGATGCTCGCCGCCGCATTCGGGCTGCTCGTCGCGAGCAACATCCTCGGCGCGTGGCAGTGGGATCAGTTGCTCGAGGCGGTCGGGATCCGCATTCCGTTCTGGAAGGTGTGCGCCTACTACCACGTCGGACTCTTCTTCAACAACTTCCTGCCCGCCAACATCGGCGGTGACATCGCACGGATCGCGGACGCCGCACGCCACGACACCACGACCGCCACGGCGTTCTCGACCGTGCTCATGGACCGCCTGGTGGGGACGGTCGCGCTCGCCGGGCTCGCCGTGGTCACAACGCTGCCCGCGATCCATCACTTCCACCTCGGGCTTGCGTACGCGGCGCTGGTCGCGTTCTTCCTCTTCAGCGTGGCGGTGATCTGGGCGGTGTTCCATCCGCGCCTGCTGCCCGCCCTCGAGCGGCTGCTCGCGCGCATCGGGCTCGCCAGCTTCAAGCCGCATCTCGACGACCTCGCGGCGCGACTCGCGGACTTCCGCGACCAGCGCGGATTGATCGTGCGCCTGATCTCGCTCGCGGCGTTCGTCCAGGTGGCGCGGATCGGAGTGCACATGCTGGTGGCGCGCGCGCTCGGGCTCTCGATCCCCGCCGCCTACTTCTTCCTTTTCGTTCCCTTGCTCGCGGTGATAGTCTCGCTGCCTATCTCGTTGAACGGCATTGGGGTGCGCGAGGGAGCCGGGGTCGTGTTGTTCGGCCTCGTGGGGGTGGGACGCGCTCAGGCGTTCGCCCTTCAGTTTACGACCTATCTGGTGGCCGTGGCCGTGAGCCTGCTCGGGGGACTGGTCTTCCTGGTCCGGATTCCCCGTCGGCGGGCGGGCTCGAACCCGAAACGGAGGCGGACTTGAAGCTCACGGGCCAGCGGGCCACGCCGGTCATCGCGGTTCTGGTGTTCCTCGTTGCGACGATGGTCTACATCATCACCCTCACGCCGACGGTTCCGTTCTGGGACTCGGGCGAGTTCATCGCGGTCGCCAACATTCTGGGCATTCCCCATCCGCCCGGCACGCCGCTCTACGTGCTGATGGCCCGGCTCGTGACGCTGATTCCGTGGGCCACGATCGCGCAGCGGGTGAACGCGTTCTCGGGCGTCTCCTCGGCCATCGCGATCATGCTCACCTACCTGGTCGCGCTGCGGCTGATCCGGCTCGCGCAGGGTCGCCCGCCCCGTGGCGAAGCCCCTTCCGCCGACGGCGGCGCGCCCGCGCCGTTCTTCGGGCCGGAGTTGTGCGCCCAGATCGGCGCCATCAGCGCGGCATTTCTTCTCGCGTGGTCGGACAACTTCTGGGAGAACGCGATCGAGGCCGAAGTCTACTCGATGATGAGCCTGGGGCAGATCCTGGTGCTGTGGCTCGGTCTCAAGTGGTGGGAGGCGCACGAGAAGCGGCCGAGCGTCGCGCTGCTGCTGGCGGGCATCTACGTGATGTGGCTGTGCGTGGGGCTCCACCTCGGTGTGGGAATGATGGGACTGCCCCTGATCGTGCTGGTCGCGCTCGTGGACCGGCCGGTGGCCGTGATGCTGGCGATGCCCATCCTGTCGGTGCTCACCGTCAACAACGGCATGGAATTCATGGTGGGCTGCGTGCTCGTGCTGTCGATCGCGACCGCGCTTTACTATACGTTCCAACGCAAGCTGTCCGGGTGGGTCACGTTGGCGTCCATCGGCGGCGCCGTGTGGGCCTCGATCCCGGCCTTTGGCGACGCCCGATTCGACGCGCTGACGGGCAGCGTCGCGCTCCTCACGATCGCGCTTCCGCTCGTCTTCATGTGGCGACGGCACCGGGAGGCCCGCATCATCGCGCTCGCTCTCGGGCTCATGGTGATCGGCTATTCCACGCATCTCTACCTGCCCATCCGCGCCGCGCAGCACCCGGCCATCAACGAGGGCGACCCGTCGAACTGGGAGCGCCTGAGCTTCCTGCTCGAGCGCAAGCAGTACGGTGAGTCCGGGATGTTTCACATGTTCACGCGCCGCGGCCCGTGGTCCGCCCAGCTCGACAAGGAGTTCTGGCGCTACTGGAAGCGGCAATGGACGCTGTTCCCGACCCCGCAGTGGAGCGGTCCCGGGGCCGAGCGGCGCGAGCCCTCGGTGTTCAACTCGCTGCTGCCGCTCCTGCTCGGACTCCTGGGCGGCTGGTGGCAACGAAAGAATCGTGTGTCGTGGCTGACCACCGGCTGCCTGTTCCTGTTCGGCACGGTGGGGATGATCCTGTTTCTCAACTTCACGGACCACGAGGTCCGCGACCGCGACTACTTCTTCACCACCGGCTACCACGCCTACGTCCTGTGGATCGGCATGGGCATCTCGTGGCTGATCGGCTGGGTGCGCGATTCGTTCTCGGTGGGCAGCGTTCAGCGCATCGTCACGATGACGGTGGCGGCCCTGCTGTTCGCGCAGCCGTTCCTCGTGCTGCGCACGCTGTGGTTCACGCACGATCGCCGCGGCAACTTCGTGGCCCACGATTACGCCTACAACATGCTGGTCGCGCTCGCGCCCAACAGCTTCGTATTCACGAACGGCGACAACGACACATTCCCGCTCTGGTACATGCAGGAGGTCGAAAATTTCCGCCGCGACGTGCGGGTCGTGAACCTCAGCCTGCTCAACACCGACTGGTACATCCGCCAGCTGCGTGACGAAGCGCCCAAGGTGCCGATCGATCTCGACGATCGGATCGTGAAGGAGCTGGGCGTCGGCGCGATCCAGGACTCCGCCGGTCACCTGATGATGACGAACGCGTTCATGACCCAGCACATCATGGCGGAGGATCGCACGGCGACCGGCTGGAAGACGCAGCCTTACTTCGCGGTCACGGTGCCGGAGCACTTCGGCTTCGACAAACACTTCTCGCTCGAAGGGCTCGTGTACCGCGTCAACCCCGACACGCTGCACAGCGATCTCGACGTGCAGGCCACGCGGCACAATCTCTACGACGTCTTCAAGTATCGCGGGCTCTTCCTCTCCGACGGCGCCTGGGACACCACGGTCTACAAGGACGAAAACGCCTCGACCCTGTCGCGCAATTACGCCGCCGCACACATCCAGCTGGCGTTCTACTACCGCAAGCAGGGGCAGATCCGGCAGGCCATCGCCGAGATGGAGCGCGTCTCGCGCATGTTCCCCGACTACACCGACATCCTCGCGCCGCTCGGCGGCTTCTACATGGACGCCGGTGACACCGATCGGGCGATCGCGCTGTTCCACCGGCTCGCGACGCGCGACCCGGCGAATCCCGAAGCGCACTACTACCTGGGCGCGACGCTGCTCTATCGCGGCCAGCCGCAGCTCGCGCTGCCGGAGTTCAACACCGCGATTCAGCTCGACCCCAACTACAATCAGCCGTACTACGCCGCGTATTACGCCTTGAAGGAGATGGGGCAGGACCAGCGCGCGGCGGAGTACCTGATGAAGTGGGTGGACCTGCATCCCGACGACGCCGCGGCCCGTAACCTGCTGGATTCCGAAACGCGGACTCTGAGGGGCAAGAACCAGAAACCCGTCGCGCCGCCGCGCCCGCCTTCGACCACGCTCCCCTGAGGGTCGCCCCGGAGGACTCATGTCCGAGCCGCACGCGCTGGTGACGGGCGCCGCCGGATTCCTCGGCTCGCACCTCGTGGACCGGCTGCTCGAGAACGGCGTTCGAGTGACGGGCGTGGACGCGTTCACGGACTCCTACGACGCCGCGCTCAAGCGCGAGAACGTCGCGGGCGCCGTGGCCTCGCCGCGCTTCCGTCTGCTCGAGCTCGATCTGGGCGAGGCCGATCTCGGCGCGCTTCCCGAGGTGGCCGTGGTGTTCCACCTCGCCGCGCAGGCCGGCGTGCGCGCCTCGTGGGGGAGGGACTTCGGCGTCTACGTGCACCACAACGTGCTCGCCACGCAGCGGCTGCTGGAGCGCTACCGGACGTCCAGGCTCGAGCGCTTCGTCTACGCGTCGTCGTCCTCGGTTTACGGCGAGGCCGAGCGTTATCCGACCCCGGAGGACCTCCTGCCGCGACCGATCTCGCCCTACGGCGTCACCAAGCTCGCGGGTGAGCACCTCGCGCTGCTCTACGGCCGCGAGAGTGGCCTGCCGGTGACGGCGCTGCGCTACTTCACGGTCTATGGCCCACGGCAGCGCCCGGACATGGCGTTTCATCGCTTCTGCCGGGCGCTGCTCCAGGACCAGCCGATCACGGTGTATGGCGACGGTCGGCAGTCGCGCGACTTCACGTTCGTCTCCGACGTGGTCGAGGCGAACTGGAGGGCCTGGAAGCGGGCGCAGCCGCAGTCGGTGTACAACGTGGGCGGCGGATCGCAGGTCGAGGTGCTCGAGGCGATCCACATCCTCGAGCGCGAGCTGGGCGCGAAGGCGAAGCTGAAATTCGAGCCGCGGGCCGCGGGCGATCCGACCCGCACGCGCGCCGACGCCTCGCGGCTCGAGCGCGACCTCGGCTTCCGGCCCGCGACACCGATCGATCAGGGCCTCGCGGCCGAGGCCGAGTGGGCGCGCGGGCGCGCCGCGCGGGCGGGACGATGAGCGCCGCACCGCGTATCTCGGTCGTGGTGCCGGCCTACAACGAGGCCGAGAGCCTTCCCGAGCTCCAGCGCGAGCTCGCGAGCGCGCTCGATGCGCTCGGGCGGCCGTGGGAGGTGGTGTACGTGGACGACGGATCGCGCGACGGCACCGATCGCGCGATCGAGGCGCTCGCGGCGGCGGATGCGCGCGTCCGCGGCGTCTCGCTGCGGCGCAACTTCGGCAAGTCGGCGGCGCTCGCGACCGGATTCCGCGCCGCGCGCGGCGAGATCGTGGTGACGATGGATGCCGATCTCCAGGACGATCCCGCGGAGCTGCCGCGCATGGTGGCGGAGCTCGAGAACGGATACGACCTGGTCTCGGGCTGGAAGAAGAGCCGTCAGGACCCGATCACGAAGACGCTGCCGTCGTGGCTGTTCAACTCGGTCACGTCCTCGGTGGCCGGCATCCGGCTCCACGACTTCAACTGCGGGTTCAAGGTCTATCGGCGCGAGGTGACCGAGGCGCTCGAAGTGTACGGCGAGCTCCATCGCTTCATGCCGGCGCTCGCGCACTGGCGTGGCTTTCGCGTCGGCGAGCTCGCGGTGCACCATCGCGCGCGCCGTTTCGGCCGCAGCAAGTTCGGGGCCTCGCGCTTCGTGAACGGCTTCCTCGATCTCATGAGCGCGGCGTTCATCTCGACCTCGGCCTTGAAGCCGCTGCACGTGTTCGGGCGCATCGGGCTGCTGTTCCTCGTGCTCGGGGCCGGCATCGGCGTCTATTTCGTCGTGCTGTGGGCCGGCGGTGAAGCTCTGCGCGTGCGGCCGCTGATGCTGTTCGGTGCGGGCCTCGTACTGGTCGGCATCCAGTTCATCCTGATGGGCCTCCTCGGCGAGATGATCGCGAACCTCGGCGCGCGCGCCGAGTACCCGGTCAAGCGCCGCTTCAACCTGGACGGAGGCGCGTGAAGGCGTTCGTATTGGCCGGCGGACTGGGCACCCGGCTCAAGTCCCGCTTTGGCGATCTGCCGAAGGGCCTCGCGCCGCTCGGCGGACGGCCGTTCCTGGCGCGGCAGATGGAATGGCTCGCGTCCCATCAGGTGCGCGAGGTCGTGATGTGCGCCGGCTACGGCGCGGACGCGATGCGCCAGGCGCTGGGCGACGGCGCGCGCCTCGGAGTGCGCATCGAGTACTCGGTGGAGGCCGAGCCGCTCGGCACCGGCGGCGCGCTCAAGCACGCGGAACGATTCGTCGATGGACCGGCGCTGGTGGTGAACGGCGATACGCTGGCGGAGTGTGATCCGTGGGCCCTCGAGCGCGCGCGTTGGGAGCACGGCTCCGAGGGCGCGCTGGCGCTGTTCGAGGCGGCCGACCCCGCGTCGCGCGGGCGCGTGGAATGCGACCCGGAGGGGCGCGTGATCCGATTCACGGAAAAAGATGCAGCGGCCCGCGGACCGGCGTGGGTGAATGGCGGGCTGCTCGCGGCCACGCCGCGGCTGTGGCGGCGCCTGCCCAATGGCCCCTCGTCGCTCGAGCGCGAGCTGCTGCCGGCGCTCGCCGAGGACGGCAATTTGTGCGCGCTCCAGCTGAGCGGCACGTTCTACGACATCGGCACGCCCGAGGAGTGGGAGCGGGCGGAGCGGAGGTTCCACGCGTGAGGGACCCCGGGTACTTCCGCGCGCGCGCACCGCTCCGGCTGTCGTTCTGCGGCGGCGGCACCGACGTCTCGCCGTATCCCGAAGAGCACGGCGGCGTGGTGCTGTCGGCGACCATCAATCAGTATGCGTATGCTTCGCTCAGGCCGCGCCCGGACTCGCGTCTCACGCTCGCGAGCCTCGACTACGACGTGGTCGCGCGCTACGATCATCCGCTCCGTCTGCGCTTCGACGGCAACCTCGATCTCATCAAGGCGGTGGTGAAGGCGCTCAAGGTGCGCCGCGGCGCCGACCTGTGGGTTCACTCGGACGCGCCGCCCGGCTCGGGGCTGGGGTCGTCCTCGACGCTGGTGGTGGCGCTGATCGCGCTGATCGCGGCATGGCAGAAGCGCTCGGTGTCCGGCTACGAGATCGCCGAGCTGGCGTACCGGATCGAGCGGGTGGACCTCGGCCTCTCGGGCGGACGCCAGGATCAGTATGCCGCGGCGTTCGGCGGCTTCAACTTCATCGAGTTCCACCGCGACGACACGGTGGTCAATCCGCTGCGCATCCGTCCCGACATCCTGAACGAGCTCGAGTATCGCCTGCTGCTCTGCTACATGGGACAAACGCGCCGCTCCGCGCTCATCATCGACCGGCAGACGAAGTCGTACCGCGCCGGGCGGAAGCCGGTGGTGCAGGCGCTCGATCGCCTCAAGCAGGAGACGTCCGAGATGAAGAAGGCGCTGCTCCTCGGAAGGGTGGATGAATTCGGCGAGCTGCTGCACCAGGCGTGGGAGAACAAGAAGCGGCTCGATTCCGGCATCTCGAACCCGCGCGTGGATCGCCTCTATCGCCTCGCGCGCCGCGAGGGCGCGATCGGCGGAAAAATGCCCGGCGCGGGTGGCGGCGGGTACTTCCTGCTGCTGACGCGCTTCGATCGCAAGCATCGCGTGGCCGCGGCGCTCGAGAAGCACGGCGGGCAGGTGGTGCCGTTCCAGTTCGAGCGGCGCGGCGTCCTGGCCTGGTCGTCGTCGGCGCGCTAGGCCGATCGAGCGATGCGCATTGCGCTCTTGGGACCGCTCGCTCCCTGGCGCGGCGGGCTCGCCCAGTACCTGGGCCTGCTGGGCGAGGCGCTGACGCCCCACGCCGAGGTGCGCGGCCTCACGTTCACGCTCCAGTATCCCGGCTTTCTCTTTCCCGGCCGGTCGCAGCTCGACACGCAAGCGCCGCGGCCCTCGTTCCCGGTCGAGGCGACGCTCAACTCGATCGCGCCGTGGACGTGGAAGAGCACGGCCGCGCAGCTCGAGCGGTTCGCGCCCGGGCTCGTGATCCTCAAGTGGTGGATTCCGTTTTTCGCGCCCGCGTTCGCTTCGGCGGTCGGGCCCTTGCGGCGGCGCGGAACGCGGGCGGTGCTGGTGTGCGACAATCTCGTGCCGCACGAGAGGCGGCCGCTCGATGGCGCGCTCACCCACTGGATGCTGCGCAACTCGGACGGCTACCTCGTGATGTCGGACGAGGTCGAACGCGATCTCGACCGTCTGAAGCCCGGCGCTCCGCGTCGCCGCGTCGCGCATCCGCTCTACGCACAGTTCGACCGCGGGCGCTACAGCCGTGAATCGGCGCGGGCCGCGCTCGGACTCGCGGGCGACGTGGTGTTGTTCTTCGGCTACGTGCGCGCCTACAAGGGCCTCGACACGCTGCTCGCCGCCTGGCCCGCGGTGCTCGCGCGGCGGAGCGCGACGCTGGTGGTGGCGGGCGAATTCTACGAGGATGAAGCGCCGTACCGCCGTCTCTCCGAGGCGGCGGGCGATTCGGTGCGCATGCTCTCGCGCTACATTCCCGATGGGGAGGTGGAAGCGCTGTTCAAGGCTGCCGATGTCGTGGTGCTGCCGTACCGCTCGGCCACGCAGAGCGGCGTCACGCACGTCGCATACGCGCTGGGGGTGCCGGTGATCACGACCGACGTGGGCGGGCTCGCCGAAACCGTGGTTCCGGGCGAGACTGGGCTCGTGGTGCCGCCCGAAAATCCGCCCGCGCTCGCGGAGGCGATCGTGAAGTACTTCGAGGAGGGCCTCGCGCCGCGCCTGAGAGCGGGCGTCGAGCGCGTTCGCGGCGCGCACTCCTGGGAGGCGCTGGCGCGTGAAACGATCGCGCTCGGCGATGCGCTCGCGCCCGGCCGGGGCTGGCGATGAGGATTCGCCCGGCCTGGTCGCTCGCGCTCGGAGCGCTGCTCGTTTACGCGGCGAGCGGCGGCGGCCGCATCGTCGGCAGCGACGAGGTCACCATGCTCGAGCTCTCTCGCGCACTGCTGCACGGCCACATCGCGGTTCCCGAGGGCGCCACCATGGCGGGCGTGGGCGGCGCGACGTACAGCAAGAATGCCGCGGGACAGGCGGTGGTCGCGCTGCCCCTCACCGCGCTCGCCGAGGTCGCGACTCGCGCCGTGGCGCCGGCACGGCGGGAGCTCGCCGGCCGCGCTCTGGTCTCGTTCTTCAACGCCATCGTCACCGCCGCGTTGCTCGGCGTGTTCTACGCCACGGCGCGTGCGCTCGGCGCGGGAGGCGCCGCCGCGATGTCGGGCGCGCTCCTGCTCGGATTCACGACGCCGCTCTGGGTCTACGCCAAGAGCTTCATGGCCGAGCCGCTCGAGGCGCTCGGGCTCCTGCTCGCGCTGGGCGGCGCGGCGCGCGCCCGCGTCGGCGGCCGCGGCGCGTCGATGCAAGCCGCGCTCGGCTTGCTGCTCGCGGTGAGCCCGAAGCTCGGCGTTCTGCCGCTCGCGATCGGCGCGCTGTTTCCGCTCGCCGGCGCGCCACGCCGCGCGTGGCGGTGGCCGCTCGCCGCGCTCGCGCTCGCGCTCCTCTTCCACGGCCTCTACGATCTCGCGCGTTTTGGCACGCCGCTCGAGACTGGCTACGGATCGCAGGCGACACCCGTCGCGTTCTCGACCCCGCTCCTCGTCGGGCTCTACGGGCTGCTCCTCTCGTCGGGAAAGGGCGTGATGTGGTTCGCGCCGGCGCTCTGGCTCGCGCCCGCGGGATGGCGCGCGATGCGCGCGGCAGCGGGGCGCGCGCGCGCCGCGGCCACCGCGGTGCTGCTCATGGCCGGTGCTGCGCTGCTGCTCTATGGCAGCTTTCAGCACTGGGCGGGTGATGGCTCGTTCGGGCCGCGCTACCTGATTCCCGTGCTGCCAGCCGCCTTCCTGCTCGTCACCTTCGCCCTCGATCGCGCCTCGAAATGGCGCCGCGCCTGGGCGGCGCTGCTCGGCTTCGCGGGACTGCTGGTCACGCTGGGCGGCGTCGCGATCTACTTTGGCGCTCAAATGCGCGAGGCCGGCGATTATCCCTACACGCTGCCGCTCGATCATCCGCACTTCATGGAGAGCAGCCACTTCAATCCGCGCTTCAGCCCGATCTTCGGGCACTGGTCCATGCTGAAGCGCAATCTCCGGCTCGCCATGCATGACCAGTCGCCTCACATCGCGCCGGGAAGCGCGGGCGAGCGGGACGAGGCGCCCGCGCCGCCGGTGGCGGGTTCACGCGCGGGCCGCGGCGCCGATGTCGGCGTGGGCGCGGGCCGCGGCCCCGACGCCCGCGTGGGCGCGGGCCACACGGCCGCAAGTGTGACCGCGGGGAGACTGGGACTCGGCGAGCAGGATCAGCGCGCGCTCTTGACCGGCTTCGATTTCTGGTGGGCGTACGCGGCTTACGCCGGACTTCCCGCGCTCCCCCTCGCGCTCGCCGCGCTCGTGATGTTCCTGGGAGGCGCGGCGCTGCTCGCGGCCGCCTGGCGCGCCGCGGGAAGCGAGGCGGCTTGAAGCGGCTCGAGATCGTGGTGCTCAACTGGAACGGCCTCGCAGACACGCGCGCGCTGCTCGCGACGCTGCGCGAGTGCCGAGCGCCCGCCGGCTGGGCGATCGGCGTGCTCGTGGTGGACAACGGCTCGAGCGACGGCTCGCCCGCCGCGCTCGCGGCAGAGTTTCCCGAGGTCGCCGTACTCGCGCTCGAAGAGAACCGGCGCTTCGCCGGCGGCAACAACGCCGGCCTGAAGGAGGCGCTGGCCCGCGGGGCCGACGCGGTGATGCTGCTCAACAACGACACCGAGGCCGATCCCGCGCTGTGCGAGCGCCTGATCCTCGCGCTCGAGCAGGATCCGGGCGCCGGCGCGGCGGCGCCGCTGATCTACTTCGGACCGCCGTCGCCCACGATCTGGTACGCGGGTGGCCGCTGCATCCCCGCGCTCGGGCTGGCCGCGCACCGCGGGCTGCGCCAGCGCGACGACGGCCGCTACCGCTCGGTCGAGCCCACCGGGTATCTCACCGGTTGCTGCCTGCTCGCGACGCGCGCGGCGTGGGAGCGCGTCGGGCCGCTCGATGAGCGGTATTTCATCTACGCCGAGGACGCGGACTGGAGCTTGCGCGCGCGCGCCGCGAACCTGCGGCTGCTGTTCGTGCCGACCGCCCGTTTGTGGCACAAGGTGTCGTCCAGCACCGGCGCGGCCAGCGAGTTCAAGATCTATCAGCGCTCGCGGGCCAATCTCGAATTGTTCGCACGCCACGCGCGCGGCGTGGGGCGCGTGACGTGGTGGCCGGCGTACGCGGCGCAGCAGGCCGCGCTCGCGCTCTGGCTCGCGCTGCGCGGCCACGGCGCGGCGGCGCGCGCGGTGCCGCGCGCGATGTGGGATGCGCTGCGGGGCCGGCCGGCCGGGGAGTGGAAGCCGGCATGAGTGGCGCGTGGTGCGCCAAGCCGGAGCTCACGGCCGGGGAGCCGCGGCTCTTCATCGACGAGCTGATCGCCGCGCTGCCCTCCGGAGCGCGCGTGCTGGATGCCGGTTGCGGGCCGGGCTCGTGGAATTACGCGCGCCGCGCGGATCTCAGGATCGCGGCGTTCGACATCAAGTTTCCGCCCGGACCCCCTGCGCGCGCGGGCCATGTCGGGGTCGCGCTCGCCGACCTGGCGCGACTGCCGTACCGCGACGGCGCGTTCGACCTGACCGTCTGCCATTACGTGCTCGAGCACGTCACCGAGCTCGAAGCGTGCTGCGATTCGCTGGCGCGCGTCACGCGCGAGGGCGGGACGCTGTACCTGTCCGTTCCGCGCGCGGCGGCCTTCGATGATCGTCTCTATCGCTTCGCCGGATACTTCGCGAAGTACGCGCTGCTCAAGTTCCGCAAGCGGCTCGAGCATCAGCAGCGCTTCGATCTCGATGGCCTGCTCGAGCGATTTCGGCGCCGCGGGTTTCGCGCGGTGGCGCTCGCTCGTGTGCCGGCCGGCTTCTCGTGGATGAACGACGCGCGCACCAAGGCGCTGCAGGGGCCATTCACGGACGCGCTCGCGTGGCTGCACCGTGCCGCCGGCATCGACCTCGCCGCGGATGCGAACTTCGTGCTGGCGTTCCGGAAGCTCGCGAGCGGCGCGGCGCCCGACCGCTCGCCGCCGCCCGAGCGGCGTGTCACGAACGTGTGCCGCGAGTGCGGCGAGCTGAGCGTGTGCGCGCCACCCTCGCCGCCGCCAGCGCGCTGGATCTGCCCGTGGTGCGGCAAGCCGAATCCGTTCGGGAGGCCGAGGTGAGATGGCGGACGGGGAGGGCCGGATGAGGGTGCTCCACGCGCCGGCCGAGATCGCGGGGCAGGCTTCGGTGCTGGCGCGCGCGCTGCGCGAGCTCGGGGTCGAGGCGCACTCGCTCGCCTACAATCCCGGCTTTCCGCAGTACACGCCCGATGAGGCGCGCGACTACGACGACCGCTCGGTGCTGCCGCGCTATCTCGGCTACGCGCGCAGTCTGCTGCGCCACGCCGGCCGATACGACGTCTACCACTTCCACTTCGGCCGCACCCTGATCCCGCCGCACAATCCCGATCTGCCGCTCTATCGCGCGCTCGGGGCGGCCGTCGTGTTCCATTATCACGGCTGCGACGTGCGCAATCGCGAGCTCATGCGTGCGCGGCACGCGCGTGCCACCTGCACCGAATGCGATCCGTTCTGCATCCCTCAGCGACAGCGACGCATTCTCGAGTCGGCAGCGCGCTTCGCCGACGCCGAGCTGGTCTCGACCCCGGATCTGCTCGAGTCGGCGACGCGCGCGACGCACGTGCCGGTGGCGGCACGGCTCGAGGACTACGAGCCGCGGCCCTCGTCGGGTCCGCCGGCGCTCGTCGTTCACGCGCCCACGAACCGCCTCATCAAAGGCACGCGTTACGTCGAGTCGGCGTTCGAGCGGCTGAAGCCGCGCTTTCCGAACGTGCGCTTCGAGACCATCGAGCGCCGTCCGTGGCACGAGCTGAGGGACTCCCTGGCGCGCGCCGACGTGGTGGTGGACCAGCTCTTCATGGGCTGGTACGGGATGGTCGCGGTGGAAGCCATGGCCATGGCGAAGCCGGTGCTGTGCTTCATCCGCGAGGACTTCGAGGCGCGGCTCGATCGCTGCCCGATCGTGCGCTGCGACGACGTCACGCTCGAGTCGCGCCTGGCGGAGCTGCTCGAGAGCGGGGCGCGCCGCCGCGACCTCGGTCTCGCCGGCCGCGAGTACGTCGAGCGCGAGCACGCCGCGCCGGTCATCGCGCGACGCCTCGTCACGCTCTACGAATCGCTGCGCGGGGCGCCGGCCAATGCGTGAAGCCATGCGCAAGTTGAATTCGGACGTGTTGATCTATGGGTTTGGACAGGCGCTCGGACGCGGCGTCCAGTTCCTGCTGGTGCCGATCCTCACCCGGATTCTCGCGCCCGACGTCTATGGCGTATCCGACCTGGTGCTGGCGTACTCGCAATTCGTCGTGCTGCTCCTCGTCTTCGGCACCGATGCCGCGCTGGTGCGGTTCTTCTATTCGGAGCCCGATCGCGACGCGCGCCGACGCATGATCTCGGCCTCGCTGCTCTTCCGCATCGTGCTGGGGGCCGGCGCGTCGCTACTGTTCTCGCTGCTCTCAGGGGTCATTGCACATCAGTTCCTCGGCTCGGGCGTCTATTGGAAGTACGTTGCGATCGGCGCCTGGACGCTGCCGTTCTCACTGCTCGTGCTGTTTGGCAATGACGTTCTGCGTGTCACGTTCCAGCCGGCCAAATTCGTGGCGCTCAATATCGCTCAGGCGGTCATCACGTTTGCGGTCAGCCTGTGGCTGGTGAAGTACCGCTCGCTCGGCGTCGCCGGCATCCTGTACGGAAAGCTGGCGGGCGACGCGTGCGCCGCGCTGCTCGCGCTGGCGCTCATTCGACTCAACGTCACGCGGAGCCCGAACTTCTCTGCGCTCGGACGCATGCTTCGGTTCGGCGTGCCGCTGGTTCCGGCGGCGCTCGCGTACGGCGTGATCTCGGCCGCCGATCGCTACTGGCTCCAGCACGGCCGTTCGCTTGCCGAAGTGGGCGTATACGCCGTGGCGGTCAAGTCCTTCTCGCTTCTCATGCTGGGCGTCCAGGCGTTTTCCCTGGCATTCTTTCCGCTCGCGCATTCGCGCGCCCGGGACGAGACGGCGCCGAAATTCTACGCGCTTGTTATGGCGCGGTACTTGACGTTGGCGTCCCTGGGGGCCCTCGCTGCCGGATTGTTCGCGCCCGAGGCGCTCGTGCTGCTGGTCCCGCCCGCCTACCGCGAGGCGGCACGGCCCGCGCTGCTGCTCGGTTTTGCGGCGGTTGCCTATGGCGCTTACTATGTTTCGTGTTTGGGAGTTCAGTTTGAGGAGCAGACGCACCTTCTCATCTGGACCGGCATTGCCGGAGCTGCTGCTTCTTGGATCGCGAACGCGATCCTCACCCCGCGACTCGGGCCCTTTGGGGCGGCGCTTTCGACGCTGTCGGGCAACACGGTGCTGGCTGTCAGCACGTACTGGGTTTCACAGCGCGTGCACCCGCTGCCCTACCGGGGCGCGCGGCTGACGCTGCTGTTCGCGGTGGCGGTGGCGCTGGGACTCGCGGGGCAGCGCTGGATCGGAGTCGGGCCGATGGGAGTGGCGCTCAAGCTGGGGCTGCTGCTGACGTACCTGATCGCGTGTGCGGCGCTCGGGGTGTGGCGCGAAGACGGCGCGATCTCGTGGCGTGCGCGGGCGGGGGCGCAGGGAGGGGACTAGAGGCATGTGCGGAATTGCGGGAGTGCTGACGCGCGAGGGGCGCGCCGATCTCGGCCGGCTGCACCAGATGTCGCGCCTGCTGCGCCATCGCGGTCCGGATGACGAAGGGCTGGTGCTGATCGATCTGTCCGGCTCGGTGCACTCGATGGGCGGCCCCGACACGCCGCGCGAGGTGTACGAGAGCCCGCTGCCCTACACGCCCGGACACGCGCGGGGCCTGGACGCCAACGCGCACTTCACCGTGGGGCTGCTCCACCGCCGGCTCGCGATCTTGGATCTTTCGCCTGCGGGACATCAGCCGATGTGTGATTCGTCGGGTCGTCTGTGGATCACGTACAACGGCGAGGTCTACAACCACGTCGAGCTGAGGCGCGAGCTGGAAGCGATGGGAGAGCGCTTCGCGAGCGCCTCCGACACCGAGGTGATCCTGACCGCATGGCGCCGCTGGGGGCCCGATGCGCTCCACCGCTTGAACGGCATGTTCGCGTTCGCGATCTGGGACGCCGACCGGCGCACGCTCTTCTGCGCGCGCGATCGCTTCGGCGTCAAGCCGCTCTACTACCAGTTCGACGGACGCGAGTTCGCGTTCGCCTCCGAGCCCAAGGCGCTCGCGCTGACGCAGGCGCGCCGCATCGTGCCGCGCGCCGAGGCGATTCGTGATCTGCTCGCGCTCGACTGGGTGGACCACGAGGCGCACACGTTCTTCGACGGGCTCTGGCAGCTGCCGGCGGGTCATTGGCTGAGCGTCGGCGAGCGCGGCCTCGCCGTGCATCGCTGGTGGGCGCTCGATCCCGAGCGCCGCGCGAGCGGAGCGCCCCGGGAGTGGGACGCCGAGTTCGAGAGCCTCTTCACCGACGCGGTGCGGCTGCGTCTGCGCGCGGACGTTCCGGTGGGCTCCTGCCTCTCGGGCGGGCTCGACTCGACCGCCGTCGTCACCACCGCCGCGCGGCTCGCCGCGAATCCGATTCACGCGTTCAGCTGCTCGTACGACGACGGCCCGGCCTGGGACGAGCGTGCTTACGTGCGCGCCGCCGTCGAGGCGAGCGGCGCGACCTCGCACCTCGTGGTGCCGAATGGCGGCGACTTCTGGAGCGTGTTCGACCGCCTCGCCGAGCAGCAGGATGAGCCCACCGCGGGCCCCGGCCTTTACTCGCAGTGGAAGGTGATGGAGCTCGCGCATCGCGCCGGGCTGAAAGTCCTGCTGGATGGACAGGGCGGCGACGAAGCGCTGGCCGGTTATGCGCGCTATCAGACGACGCGGCTGCGCGACCTCGCGGCGGCCGGCGATCTCCCGGGCTTCGCGCGGCAGTTCGGTCCGGCCGCGCGTCGGATCGGCGCGACGCACGCGCTCGCGCTGGCCTTCGAGCCCTGGCTGCCGGGCGCGCTGCTGGCGGCGCTCAGGCGGCGCTTCGGCCAGGGCAAGGACCGCGTGCTCGCCGATTCGCTGCGCAAGGTGGCCGCGAGCGAGCCGGTGTCCGCGCCGCGCGAGTTCGGCAGCGCGCTCACGAATCTTCAGGCATTCGATCTCACCCAGCGACTGCTGCCGTCGCTGCTGCGCTACGAGGACCGGAGCAGCATGGCGTTCTCGATCGAGGCGCGCCTGCCGTTCCTCGACTATCGCCTGGTCGAGTTCGCGCTCTCACTGCCGGACGATCAACGGCTCGCGGGCGACGTCACCAAGGTGATCCTGCGCCGCTCGCTCGCCGACCGGATCCCCAAGGAGATCCTCGCGCGGCGCGACAAGATGGGCTTCGAGACGCCGACGGATCCGTGGCTGCGCGGCCGCTACCAAGCCGAGGTCAGGCGGCGCCTGCTCGCGGACGGGCCGCTCCACGCGTGGGTCAAGCCCGACGTCATGCGCGACGAGCTCGATCGCTATCTCTCGGGCCAGCGCGACATCGGACTCCAGGTGTGGCGCTGGCTCTCACTCGATGCCTGGTCGCGCCGTTATCTCGCCGGCGATCCGCGCGTGATCGAGCGCGAGCCCGAGGCCATTTTGCATGCCGGGCGCCACCGCACCTACCTCGAGGTGACGCGCGAGCTGGCGCGCGAGACCGCCGGCTCCGGCGTTTCGTCCTGAGTGGACCTGGTCGTTCTCTCCGAGGTGCGATGGGGCTACTTCCGCACCCGAAAGCAGTTCCTGCTGTCGCGCTTTCCCGAACCGTGGCGAATCTTCTTCGCGCAACCTGCAGCATTCACCGCCGATGATCCGTGGACGCCGCGGACCGAGGGGCGCGTCACCAGCTTCGCCGTGCCCTTCCTCAAACCCGCCACCCGGCAACCGCTCTACAACTCGATCACGGCGAGCGCGCTGGGACGCCGCCTGATCGAGGACTGGGCGGAGCGGCACCTCGCGCGGCGGCTGCGCGAGCTGGGCGTTTCGAGCTCGCCGCTCGGGATGGTTTCCAACATCTATTGTCCGGGCGCCCTTTCGCGCCTCGGCGCGAAATTGATATTCTATGATTTCAACGACCACCCGCTGCAGTTCGCAGGCGTGCCGCGCTGGGCGCCGCGTTACTGGAGGGCCACCCTGGATCAGGTGGATTCCCTGTTCGTGGTTTCGGAGCACTATCGCCGCGAACTGGCGGGCGAGACCTCGAAGCCGCTGTTCCTGCTCGGGAACGGCGTGGAATCGGCGCGCTTCGCCGCACCCACGCGTGAGCCTGCCGATTTGGCGGGCCTGCCGCGCCCGCGGGTGGGCTACCTCGGCTTGCTCTCCCATTTCCTGGACTTCGAGACGCTCGAGGCGCTGCGCCGCGCCCGCGGGAAGGGCACGCTGGTGCTGATCGGGCCCGAGACGCCGGCCACCCGCGCGCGGCTCGCGGAGCTGGGGCGCCGCGAGGGCGTCGCGATCCTGGGCGCGCGGCCCTACGATCAGGTCCCGGCGTATCTGCAGGCGCTCGACGTGGGCGTGATTCCGTTCCGCGCGGACGAGCGTTTCGTCAAGGGGATCAACCCCAACAAGGTCTATCAGTATCTGGCCGCGGGGATCCCGGCCGTCAGCACGCCGCTGCTCGACCTTCCGGCGGCTCCGCCCCATCTTCAGTACGCCTCGAGCCCGGACGAAATGGTCGAGGCGGTGCGGGCCGCGCTCGCCGCGGACCGCTCTCCGGAGCCCCGACGCGCGATCGCGCGCGCGTACGACTGGGACGCGATCGCCGCTCGCATGGTCCGCCTTATCGAATCCCGGCTCGCCGCGGCTTCGTAACCACCTTCACCCGCCGAGATCCCATGCCCGACGCGCGCAAATCGCAGCGACGTGAAGGGGCCCGCCCGCCGAAGGGCGCCCCGTCCCGCGGCGCGCCGCCCCGGGCCCCCGGCGGATTCGAGCTGAACGCGCGCTGGGCGGCGATCATCCTCGCGGTCCTCGTGATCGCGTTCTTCCACGAGGTCACGATCGGTGGCCGCACGTTCGTCTCGCCCGACGCGATGGCGCCGGCGGGATTCGTGCGGACGGGCGAGCTTTCGCTCTACCACGATCACGTCTACCCGCTGTGGAATCCCTACGTCTTCCTGGGCATGCCGTCGTTTGGAAGCGGCGCCTACAACCCGCTCATCTATCCGCCCGACTGGCCGCTCGCGCTGATCCAGAAGGTGCTGCCGCTGCCCGAGATGACGTGGCTGCTGCTCTACTACTTTCTCGGCGCGTGGTTCTTCTACCTGCTCGCGCGCGAGTGGGGCGCGCGGCCGGAAGGCGCGCTGATCGGCGCGGCGGCGTTCGTGTTCGCGCCGAACCTGGTCGCGGTGGGATCGCATGGGCATGGCAGCCAGCTCGTGGACTCGGCGTACCTGCCGCTCATGCTGTGGCTCGCCTCGCGGTGGCTGCGAACCGGACGGCTGCTCGAGCTCGGGGCGCTCGCGCTCGCGGGCGGTTTCCAGATGCTGCGTGGCCACGTGCAGGTGTGCTTCTACACCTGGATGGCGATCGCGCTCTACGCGGTCGTGACCGCGATCGCGGCGGCCCGCGATCCCGCGCGTCGCGCGCCCGCGCTCGGTCGCGCCGCGGCGCTCGGGGCGGCGGCGGCGCTGGCGTTCGGCATCGCGGGGTTCTACAGCCTTCCGCTGCAGGACTACGCGAGCTGGTCGCGGCGCGGCGGGGGAGCGGGCGGCGGCGTCGGCATGGGGTACGCCACGCAATGGTCGCTGTCACCGATGGAGCTGCCCACCATCGCCATTCCCGGCTGGGCCGGATTTGGGGGCGCGACGTACTGGGGCGGCATGCCGTTCACGGATTATCCCAACGCCTACGTCGGCATGATCACGGTCGTGCTCGCGATCCCGGCGCTGCTCGCGGGCGGAGCGCCGCGCGCCTTCGCGCTCGCGCTCGCGGTGCTGTCGCTGCTCGTCGCCTTCGGTAGCCACTCGCCGCTCTATGGATTCCTCTACGATCACCTGCCGCTCTTCAACAAGTTCCGCGTCCCGGTGATGGTGATCCTCTTGTTCCAGCTCGCGGCCGCGCTCGCCTCGGCGTGGGGCTGGTCCGCGATCCTCGATCCGCGGCCCGGGGACGCGAAATCGCGCCCGCTGCCGCGCCTGCTCATCGGGATCGCGGTCGGCCTGGCGCTGATGTTCGCGATCGGTGTGCTGGGTCGGGGCGCCTGGCGCGCCGCGTACGTCGGCGCCGCGATGCATGCGCGGCCCGACATGACCGAGCCGGCGGCGATGGCGGCGTTCTCCGAGCTGGTGGCCGACTTCGCGCGCGCGTCGCTGCTGGGGCTCGCGGCCGTCGCGCTCGCGTGGCTCGCGATGAGCCGCCGCATGAGCGCGCGCTGGGCGAGCGCGCTCGCGCTTGCGCTGCTGCTGATCGAGCTGTGGCCAGTGAGCACACGCGTGATGAGCCCGGTGATCGGCGAGGTGTCGGCGCACAATCCCGATCTCGGCCGCGATGACGTCGTGGACTTCCTGCAGCAGGCGGGGCCGCAGGGTTCGTTCCGGGTCTGGCCCGTCAACGATTTCCAGGACAACCGCTACGCCGGCTTCGGCATCGCCTCGCTCGGCGGCTATCACGCCGCCAAACCGCGCCTGTTCCAGGATTTTCTCGATTCCAACCTCGTCAACAATCTCGGCTGGCTGCGGCTGCTCAACGTCCGCTACCTCGTCTTCAGCGAGCCGCCTCAGACGCCGCCCAAGTTCCTGAAGCTCGTGCATCAGGGCCCAGGGGGCGCGGTGTTCGAGAACCTGCTGGCCCTGCCGCGCGTCACGCTGGTGGATCGTTATCGCGTCGTTCAGCCGCCCGCCGCGATCCTCGACTCCGTGAAGATCGGCGAGACGGACGCCTCCGACGTGACCTACCTGGAGCACGATCCCGGCATCGCGCTGGCGCCTCTGACCGGCGGCACGGCGAGGATCACGCTCTACCGGCTGAACGATGTGACGGTGGACGTCGAGTCGCCGGGCGAAGCGCTGCTGCGGCTCGCCGACCTCTGGTATCCGGACTGGACCGTCGAGGTGGACGGCAGGCGCGCGACGTTGCTCAAGGCCGACTACTTGCTGCGCGCGGTGCCGGTACCGCCGGGCCATCACCTGGTGCGCTTCGTCTACCGCTCCGCGGTCGTGCGCCACGGTTTGATGCTCTCGATCGCGAGCCTGGTGGTCGCCGTGCTGCTGATGCTGGCGGGCGCCTGGAGCGCTCGCGCCGGGGCCGTGGCAACGCGGCGGGCGCCCGAGGTGGCGTGATGGAGTCCCTGGTCATCATCCCTACCTACAACGAGCGCGAAAACCTCCCCACGCTGCTCGACCGCATCCTCGCGCTGCCGCTCGGCCTCCACGTTCTGGTGGTGGACGACGGCTCGCCGGATGGCACCGGAGCGCTGGTGCGCGAGCGCATGGCCACGGAGCCCCGCATCGCGCTGATCGAGCGGTCCGGCAAGATGGGGCTCGGCTCCGCCTACCGCGAGGGCTTTCGTTACGCGCTCGATCACGGAGCGCAATACATCTTCGAGATGGATGCCGATTTCTCGCACGATCCCGACAGCATTCCCGAGTTCCTCAAGCACGCGCGCGAGGTGGACGTGGTGCTGGGCTCGCGCTACCTGCACGGCGTCACGGTCGTCAACTGGCCGCTGCAGCGCCTGATCCTCTCTTACTGCGCGAACCGCTACACCCGGCTCGTGACCGGCCTGCCGCTCAACGACGCGACCGGCGGATTCAAGTGCTTCAGGCGCCGCGCGCTCGAGGGCATCCGGCTCGACAAGATCCAATCGGACGGTTATTCGTTTCAGATCGAGGTTTCGTTCAAGTGCTGGAAGCGCGGTTTCACCCTGCGCGAAATTCCCATCCTGTTCGTCGACCGACGGGCGGGAACTTCCAAGATGAACCGGCGTATTGTGTGGGAAGCGGCCTGGATGGTGTGGAAGCTGAGATTCCAGGAACTCTTCGGCCGCCTGGAGTAACCCCTTTGAAACGCATCGCTTTAGCGCTCGCCCTGGCCGCGGCCCTCGCGGCCGAGGCGCGGCCCGGCCACGCGGCCGGGGCCTGGTCCACGTTCCTGCACCCCAGCGCGTACGGGGGGATCGTCGCCGCCTCGGATACGGTGTGGGGCGCCGCGGTGGATGGCGGTGTCGTGTTCTACGTGCGCAGCAGCGGGCAATTCGGCAGCTATTCGCGCCAGCCCGGCGGGCTCGCCAGCAACAACCTGACCGCGATCGCGGCCGACCGCTCCGGGAACCTGTGGTTCGGAACTTCGGACGCCGGCGTGAGCCGGCTCGCGAGCGACGGCACGTGGGGCGTGCTCAACGCCTTCGACGGACTCCCGAGCCTCACGGTCAACACGCTCCGCGCCAGCGGCGATTCGCTGTGGATCGGCACCAGCGCGGGGCTCGCCGTCTACGACGGCACCGAGATCTCGGGACGACTGCCCGATAGCGGGGCGCCCTCGCCATTCGCGAGCAACAACATCACCGGCATCGCGCTCACCGGCGACTCGGTGTGGGTCGCGACCGCCGCCGGCGTCTACTATGCGCGGCGATCGGAGCAGCTCTCGAGCTGGACGCAGATGTCCGCGGGTCTGCAGCTCCTCAACCAGCAGGTGGACGGTCTCGCGACCGATGGCGTCAACGTGTGGGCGCTCGCCTACCAGCAGCTGTTGCTCGCCACCGCGGCCTCGATCTGGAGCCCGGTGAGCGGACTGGGCGCCGTGTATCGGGTGTCGGACGAGTCCGGCCGCGTCGTGGCCTCGACCAATACCGGCGTGTTCGAGTATCAGGGCGGAGCCTGGACGCTTCACCCAGGCTCCCCGCCCTCGGACGGCGCGACCACGACCACCTACGCGGCCACGGCCGATCCCACCGGGGTCGTGGTCGCGGCCGCGCAGGCCGGCGTGCTGATCGAGCCCGCGAGCGGCGCATGGCCCGCGTACCTGCCGCCCGGGCCCACCGGCAACAACGTGCAGAACGTGCTGGTGGATGGCGCACGAGTCTATGTCGCCACGTTCGACGAGGGGATGGCACGCTACAACGGCCAGAACTGGAACCTGTGGTATCCGTCGACCTGCACCGCGAACTGCGATCATACGTTCTACAACACGCTCTACTCCTTCGCGCTACTGCGCGATCGTTTGGGTCAGAAGTGGGTGGGGTGCTGGGGCGAGGCGGTGGATCGGATGGACGACTCGGGCCCGATCGACAGCGTGACACACGTGCTGATTCAGGATCCGAATCCCCAGTCGCCGCCCAACCCGCACACCTGGCTGTGGTCGGCGGCCGCGGATTCCAACGGCGGCGTATGGTTCGGCGGCGATTCCCCGGACGTCGTGGGCTTCCCGCCGATCGGCATCGACTATTACAACCCCTCGGGCCTCTTCCGACGAAACTATCAGCCCTCCGCCGGCGACACGCTGACCGGAACCACGAGCCACATGGCGGGTGTTCAGGTGCGCTCGCTTTTCTATGACGACCGCCAGAGGACGTTCTGGGTGGGTTACGCGGGCGCGGGCGTCCAGTCGTTTCCGCTTCCCGTCGGAGCCGACCGCGTCACGCCCGACACCACCGGGCAGAAGCTGCAGTTCCACACGCTACTGGATGCCAATCGCCTCGACGTCTTCGCCGTGATCCCGCACGGGGACTCGATTTGGGTGTTCGATACCAACGACCTGCGCCTCTATCCCGAATACGGCAGCACCAACACCAGCACCGCGTATTCGATCCCCGCCGGCCCGGCGCCGCGCGGCGCGCTCCACCCGCTCGATGTCGCGGCCGACGGTACGGTGTGGCTCGGGACCACGAACGGCGTGCGCGCCTACCACCCGGGCGGAACGACCGAAGACTTCACCACCGCGAACTCGCCGCTCGCGAACGACGAGGTGCGCACGGTTCGCATCGATCCCGTGACCGGCGCGATCTGGTTCGCGACCGCCACCGGCCTCAATCGCTACGATCCCAACTATCGTCCGCCACCCGCGCCGCCGCTGCCGTATCTTCAGGCGCGCGTCTATCCCAATCCGGTGCCGATCGCGAACCTGATCGGCACGTCGCTGCACATCATCGGGAATGCGCCGAGCTATGGCGGACGGGTCTACAGCGTGGAAGGCCGGCTGGTGCGGCGCCTGCCCGGCGCAGCCAATGGCAAACTGCTGTGGGACGGACGCGACGAGAATGGCTCGCTGGTCAAGCCTGGGCTCTACTTCGTGCGGATCGATGCGGGCGGCCGGCAGATGACGGCGCGCGTCACTCTGCTGCGCTGACGCGGCTTTGGCCACGCTCGCCCGCTGGGAAGACCACGCGACCGACGAGTGGCAGAGCCTGATCGCACGCGATCCCGCCGCGACGCCAGCGCATCAGCCGATCGTATGGCAGGCCCTCACCGCCGCGCGCCCGACGTTCCGGATCCGGCTGCTCGCGGTGCGCGAGGATGGCCGGCTCCTCGGCGGCGCCCCGTGCGCCACCGAAACGCGCCTGGGCCTTTCCTGGATCCACGCCATGCCGTTCGGACTGAGTGGCGCGCCGCTCTCGATTGCGGGCCGCGCCACCGAGGTGGATGAAGCGGTGGGGGCCGCGTTCGCCGCGCTCCAGGGCGCGCGCGAGCTGGTGGGCGGCGACTGGTCGTGCTACCGGCCGGAAGGGACGGCCATCGCCGCGCCCGCGCTCGAGCGCCTGGCGGGCGAGACGCGCTTCATGGAGGCGGCCGTGATCGACCTCGATGCCGGAGAGAACGAGGTGCGCGCGCGCATGGATCGCAAGACCCGGCAGGACGTCGTGCGCTCGGCGGCGCGCGGCGTGCGCTGCGAGGAAGACGCGGGCGCGATCGAGCGCGTATACGCGCTGCACGTCAGGCAGGCGCGCGGTTGGGGACGCTATCGCGCGATGCCGCTCGAGCTGTCGCGGCGCCTGCTCGCGGCCGGCGCCGGCCACCTCCTGATCGCGCACGATCGCGAGGGCGTGCTGTGCGGCATCTTCGCGCTCGATGCGCCGCACGAGACGCTGCTGTGGTGGAGCGGATCGCACCCCAGCGCGCGCGCGATCGACGCCACGCCGCGCCTGATGGCGTGGGCCGCCGAGTGGGCGCGCGAGCGGGGGCGGCGCCGGCTCAACTTGGGCGCGAGCCGCGGGCTCGCGGCGCTCGAGAGCTTCAAGCGTTCGATGGGCGCGCGGCCGGTGCGCTATCCGGTGCGCTGGCTCGCGGCGCCGAAGGCCGCGCCGCTCGGCCGGCTCGCCGCCGAGGTGCAGCGCCGCGTGCGGCGCGGGCGCCATCGCGGGGAGCCGGCGTGAGGATCGCGACGCTCGGCAACGCGTCGGTCATTCACACGCGCCGCTGGGTCGAGTGGTTTCGCGCGCGCGGCCACGACGTGGAACTGTGGTCGCTCGAGCGTGGCGCGCCCGAGCTGCGCGTGCGGGTGCTCCCGCGGCCGCCGCTGCCGGGGCTGCTGCGCTACCCGCTCGCCGTCCCCGCGCTGAGGCAGGAGCTGTCCGCGTTCCGCCCCGATCTCGTCGATGCCCATTACATCCCGAACTACGGCCTGATGGCGGTGCTCGCGGGATTCGCGCCGCGCGTCGCGCCGC
>Ga0209698_10000122_pt1 | contig 76860 bp, 73 predicted proteins | sample LitLauG_LLR_2012_FD_187203 | JGI IMG/M metagenome (GOLD analysis project Ga0209698, IMG submission 187203) | Freshwater sediment microbial communities from Pennsylvania, USA - Little Laurel Run_MetaG_LLR_2012 (SPAdes) (version 2) | ecosystem: Environmental > Aquatic > Freshwater > Creek >... | reverse complement strand
CACAAGGAAGCCTTCTTCGACGATGAGCACATTGGCGCGATGCTCGTCAGCGCCGAGGCGGAGAGCGATTTCGCCGGTGAATTGGGTGAAGCCGCCAGAAACGATTGCGGTATGGGCGCCTCTCGCACGCATGGTCTGGACCAGCGTTCGCGCGCCCGCCGTTAGACTGATGCGCGTCGCCAGAACGTTCGCAATCACGCTTTCCGGCAGCCCCGCGAGCAGCGCGACGCGCTCGCGTAGCGCGGGCTCAAAAGCGATTTCCCCTCGCATAGCCCGCTCGGTTATCCCCGCGACATGCGCGCCGACGCCGATTTCCGCAGCGAGTTCGTCGATGCATTCCTGGCCGATCAACGTCGAGTCCATGTCGGCAATCAGCAATTTTTTTTCGCGTCCCGCTGCGAGCTGAATGATGATGTCGACGGCTTCATCTCGCGCTGGAGCCTTGGCCCGGGCTCTCGCCGACTGGAGATCGCGCGCCTCGAAAAATACATCGGCGGCAACGCCAGGATCGAGCCAGCGGCTCGAGACAAGGCCTCCAAGAGCTTGCGCAGTCCGTGCGATTGCGGCATCGCTCAACGCGGAGTTTTGCGGATTGGCGACAAGCGTGGCGACGAAGACCGGCTGTGACATGGTTTCTCAAATGCGGCGCGAGAATGGCGTGATGAAGCGCGCGCTTCTCATCGCAGGCCCGACCGCCAGCGGCAAGTCCACGCTCGCCCTTGCGCTGGCGCAGCAATTTGGCGCGACCATTGTCAATGCCGACTCGATGCAGGTCTATCGCGATCTCCGTGTGCTGACCGCACGTCCCACCGAGGCCGAGCAGCGGCTTGCCCGCCACGAGTTGTTCGGCGCAATTGATGGGGCCGAGAACTTTTCCGCGGGCCGTTGGCTTGCCCGGGTCAAGGAGATCATGTCCGCTGGGTCCCCTGCGGCGCCGATCCTGTTCGTAGGGGGCACTGGCCTTTACTTCCGCGCGCTTACCCAAGGGCTTTCCGCAATTCCGCAGGTGCCAGAGGCCGTGCGGGAGGCAACGCGCGCCCTAGCGGAAGGCGAGACCAGCCAGGCCCTGCATAACAGCCTTGCGCGTCTCGACCCTGTCACCGCCGAGCGGCTGCGCCCCGGCGATCGCCAACGCATTCTTCGCGCGCTTGAGGTTTTCGCCGCAACCGGCAGTCCGCTCACATCCTTCCACGGCGCGCGCGAAGCGCCGCTCCTGGCGCCCGACGAGTGGGCGGGGCTGTTTCTTGCACCCGAGCGCGAGGCGCTTAACCTGTCTATCGACCGGCGTTTTCGCGCTATGCTGGAGGCCGGTGCCTTGGACGAGGTCGCGACGCTCTCCGCGCGCGGCCTCGACCCCGCGCTGCCGGTGATGCGCGCGCATGGCGTGCCCCATCTGATCGCCCACCTTAATGGCGCCCTGTCGCTCGAAGCCGCGGCCGAGCGGGCCAAGATCGACACGCGGCGCTACGCCAAACGCCAGTTCACGTGGGCGCGGCATCAAATGCCTGAATTTGCATGGGTTGCGCCTGAGGACGCGCTGGCGATAGCCGCGCAGTTGCTGGAAGGCTTTCATGCGGCGATCCCTTGAGATAATTTCCCCGAATGCCCAGCAAAGCGCCAACTAAACCTCTCAGTCTCTCCCAGGCGCGCGCCGAACATGAGCGGCTGGGCGCCGAAATTGCGGAACATGATCGGCGTTATCATGGCGAGGATGCGCCTGTCATATCCGACGCGGAATATGACGCGCTGCGCCGACGATACACGGCTCTGGAGGAATCGTATCCCTCGCTTGCCGACGCCGCCTCCGAAAACAAGCGGATCGGCGCCGCGCCCTCGGAAAAGTTCGCCAAAGTGCGCCACGTCGTCCCGATGCTTTCGCTCGGAAACATATTTGACGAAGCGGAAGTCGGCGAATTTTGTGACCGCGTGCGAAGATTCCTCGGCATGGCGGAAACGACTGATCTTGCCGTAACGGCCGAACCCAAGATCGACGGCCTCTCCTGCTCCCTGCGCTACGAGCATGGCAACCTCGTCCAGGCGGCGACGCGTGGCGATGGATTTGAGGGCGAAGATGTCACCCGCAACGCTCGAACGATCGAGGCAATCCCGCAACGCCTGCACGACGCGCCGGCGATTCTAGAGGTGCGCGGCGAGGTCTATATGACTCACGCGGATTTCGCCGCGCTCAACGCGCGCCAGCAGGCGGTCGGCAAGCCGACCTTCGTCAACCCACGCAACACCGCCGCCGGCTCCTTGCGCCAGCTCGATCCAAAGATCACCGCGTCGCGACCCTTGCGTTTTTTTGCCTATGCTTGGGGCGAGATCAGCGCGATGCCGGCCAAGACCCAGCACGGCATGATCGAGGCGCTCCAGCGCTTTGGCCTGCCGACCAATCCGCTGACCAAGGTTTGCCATTCGACCGATGAAATGCTCACTCATTTCCGTTTCATCGAATCGCAGCGCGCGACACTCGGCTACGACATCGACGGCGTCGTCTATAAGGTCGACGATCTCGCACTGCAGGCGCGGCTCGGCTTCGTCTCGCGCAGCCCGCGCTGGGCGACGGCGCACAAGTTTCCCGCCGAACAGGCGACGACGATCGTGGAAGCGATCGAGATCCAGGTCGGGCGCACCGGCGCGCTGACGCCCGTCGCCAAGCTTAGGCCAGTGACTGTCGGCGGCGTCGTCGTCGCCAATGCGACGTTGCACAACGAGGACGAGATCGCGCGAAAGGACGTGCGCATTGGCGATACGGTACTGGTGCAGCGCGCTGGCGATGTGATCCCGCAAATTCTTTCTGTCGATCTGAAACATCGCCCGGCGCATTCGCACGCCTTCGTATTTCCTCATGTCTGCCCTGTCTGCGGCTCGGCGGCGCTGCGCGAGATTGACGAAAAGACCGGCGCGGCCGATGTCGTGCGGCGCTGCACCGGCGTGTTGATCTGCCCGGCGCAGGCTGTCGAGAAGCTGAAGCACTTTTGCTCGCGCAACGCTTTCGATATCGAAGGCCTCGGCGACAAGCAGATCGAATTGTTTTACGCGCAAGGGCTGATCAAAACGGCGGCCGACATTTTCACCTTGCAGGCGCGCGACGGCAAACACGGCCCGCCACTGCGCGAATGGGAGGGGTTCGGCGACGTTTCCGCGCGCAATCTGTTCGCCGCGATCGAGGCGCGCCGCACCATTGCGATCAATCGCTTTATCTACGCGCTCGGCATCCGCCATATCGGCGAAACCAATGCGCGCCGACTAGCGCGGCACTTCGGCGATTTTTCCGCGCTGCGCCACGCCGCGAGCACCGAAGCCGGACGCGAAGAGATCGACGCCATCGGCGGCGTCGGCGCGGTCGTCGCTGAGGCCATCGTTGATTTCTTCGCCGAGCCGCACAACCAGACCGCGCTCGACGCGTTGCTCGATCAGGTGAGGGTGACGCCGATGGAGGCGATCGCCGCCGGCCATCCGCTGGCGGGCAAGACGATCGTGTTCACCGGCTCGCTCGAAAAAATGTCGCGCGACGAAGCCAAGGCGGTGGCTGAGCGGCTCGGCGCCAAAGTGTCAGGATCGATTTCGAGCAAGACCGACCTCGTGGTGGCGGGACCCGGAGCGGGGTCGAAGCTGACCAAGGCGCGCGAGTTGGGGGTGGAAACAGTGGACGAGGAGGAGTGGCTCAGGCGGGCGGGGGCGAGTTGAGCGGTGGAGGCACGCCGCCCGCCGATAACCGGGGCGACGTGAAAACTCTGTGGCCGCTGTCGGAGGCGTTCGACTTTGAAGGGCGGTCTGTCCGCTACGGCGCGATCGGCTCCGGGCCGCCGCTTGTTCTTATTCACGGCACGCCATTTTCGTCGGTTGTTTGGCGCAGGATCGCGCCATACCTCGCGCGACGCCGGAGAGTGTTCTATTTCGATTTGTTGGGCTACGGTCGCTCGGAAATGCGAGCTGGCCAGGACGTCTCCCTCGGCGTTCAGAATCGCGTGCTAAGCGCATTGCTCGATCATTGGCGCATGGACCGTCCTGACGTGGTCGCGCATGATTTCGGCGGCGCTACTGCGCTGCGCACCATGCTCCTCAACAATCGGCGATTTCGGACGCTGTCCCTGATTGATCCCGTCGCTCTCCGCCCATGGGGCTCGCCCTTCGTGCATCACGTGCGGCGTCACGTGGACGCCTTTGCGCAATTGCCCCCGTATATCCACGCCGCGATACTATCAGCCTATATCGCCGGCGCCGCGCATCGGCCTTTATCCCCCGAGGCGATGCAGGTCTATGTCGAGCCTTGGCGCAGCGTCCTGGGACAGGCCGCGTTCTATCGACAAATCGCGCAGATGGACCAGCGCTATACCGATGAAATCGAAAGCCGCTACGGAGAAATCGATTGTCCAACCCAGATTCTCTGGGGCAAAAAGGATGCCTGGATTCCGATCGAGCGCGGGCGCGAACTCGCGTCGCGCATTCCGGGCGCCGTCTTCCGACCCGTGCCGGACGCCGGTCATCTCGTGCAGGAAGACGCACCTGAGGCCATCGTCGCTGCGTTATTCGAATTCTTGCAAGATGCAGCCTAACCGCCCCTCACGCATACAAATCCGCGCGCGTCGGCGGCAACCCCGTCGGGCCCTTCACGCGCTTCGACGACAGCGTCTGGTACAGCCCGCAATTGTTACGCTCGAAGGTGATCGAGCACGCCGCGAGATAGACGAGCCAGATGCGGGTGTTGACTTCGCCCGCTTCCTTGCAGGCGGCGTCGTAGTTGGCAGCGAGGCGGTCGTGCCAGAAGCGGCAGGTGCGCTGATAATGCTCGCGCCAGCCTTCGACATCGTGAATCTCGAAGCCATGCAGCTCAAGATTTGTCACAGTGCGGCCGATGTAGTCGAGTTCGCCGCCGGGGAAAATATAGCGCGTCAGCGCCTCGAATTCCGGGCGCTTCTTGCCGGTGCGCGCCGCGTGGCTCTTGCCGGGACGCGTAATCGCGTGGTGCAGGAACAGCCCACCCGGCTTCAGCAGTCGATGCACCGTCTTGAAATAGGTTGGGAAGTTGGCGATGCCAACGTGCTCGAGCATGCCGATGGCGGCGATTTTGTCGAAACGCTCCTTGCCTTCGACCAATGCGTAATCACAAAGCTCGATGCTGATGCGGTCCTCGAGTCCAAGTCGCTTGACCTTGGCCTTCCCGTAAGCGACCTGCTGTTCCGATAGAGTCACGCCGAGCGACTTGACGCCATAGTGCTGCGCGGCGTGACACGACAGAGCGCCCCAGCCGCAGCCCATGTCGAGAATCGAATCGCCCGGCTTCAACCGCAACTTGCGGCAGACCATGTCCAGTTTCTGGCGCTGGACCGTGTCGAGGTCGTCGTTCCAGTCGTGAAAATAAGCGCAGGTATAGACCATCTCCTTGTCGAGCCACAGCTCATAGAAGGCGTTCGAGACGTCGTAGTGATAGGCGATGTTCTTCTTGTTCTCGCCTTGCGATCCATCGCTCTCCCGGTCGAGTCCGATAGTCTCCAACGGCCAGGGTTCGCCACGCGGCACGAATAAAAAAGCCCAGGCTGTTTTCAGCGCCTGCAATTTGCTCAGCGCCTTTTTCAGGTCGCGGGTGCGCGCTTTAGGCCTCTTGGCGACGAGATCAAACAGGCTGCCGTTGATGAGATCAAGCCGCTTGGCCGCCCAGAGATTGGCCAAGGTGGTCAATTTCGGTTTGCGCAGAAGCGCGCCGATTGCGCCCTCGTCCGCGACGGCGATAGCGAGCGCATCTGCCGGCCAGTCGGCGGGGACGCGGGAGCCATCCCACAGACGAAAGCCGAATTCGAGGCCCATCTGCCGGTGGGTCTGCATCAACAAGGCGCGAAAGCTCTCCAGCCGATTTTCAACAACGCCCAAAACACGCTCCGAGCTCTTGACAGGTGAAAGTGGGGCTTTGACCTGCCACGCCGCTGTCGGAGGCGCAAGCGCTTCCCTTGCGCGGCATGGCGTGAAACATTTGGTCTAACGTGACCCGATTGAAGAATTGTATGTCAGAGCCCCAGATCCGCCCTGCCCGACTGAGCGACCTCGATGCGATCTTCGCGCTGGAAGCGGCGGCGTTTTCGGGCGACCGACTGTCGCGTCGCTCGCTCCGCGCTTTCATTCAATCGGCGCGGCGACCTTTGCGGGTTGCGATCTGTGACAATCGACTCGCGGGCTATGCTCTGGTTGTGCTGCGGCAGGGAACGAGCACAGCGAGGCTTTATTCGATCGCGGTCGATCCGTCATTCGGCCGGCGCGGAATCGGACGCGCGCTTCTGCGCGCCTGCGAGCGCTATGCGCATAGCCATGGACGTCGCGCGCTGCGACTGGAAGTGCGCCATGACAATAGCGCCGCCATCGCGCTTTATGAGCGACTTAATTTTCGCCGATTTGGCCGGCACGAGAACTACTATGATGACGGCGCCGCCGCGCTGCGCCTGGAAAAACGGATTGGGGGGGACGATGTTCGCTAATTTTCCTGTTTCCCTGATGCGACGGCGGTTGCTTCCCGCAACGCCCGGCGACAAGGTGGGCGGATCAATAGCCGGCCTGTCTGATTCGTCGCCAAGCTAGAAAAGATGATTCTTAGCGTGCGTCAGCCATTTCTGCACGAAACGCCAATCAGGAAGGCGCTTGGATGACGGGCTGGGTGATTCTCGTCGATCAGGCGCGCGATTTTCCGAACGCCGATACACCGCATAAAGTGATCACAACGCGGGACTATCTCGCGCGGCCGAAATTGTTCGCCGGCGCCGGGCGCGCAAAAATCATCAACCTGTCGCGCTCATACAACTACCAGTCGAAAGGCTACTACGCCTCGCTGCTGGCCGAAGCGCGCGGCCATCGAATCATCCCGACAGTCGAGACGATGCTCGAACTGCGCGAGCGCAAGCTGTATGAGCACGCGTTGCCCGACCTGCAGGAGGCGCTCAACAAGGCAGCGGACCGCGCACGCGCCAACGAGACGACGACTTTCGATGTCTTGTTCTGCTTTGGCCTCACGCAGGATCCGCGCTTCGAGGCGTTCGGCCGCCTTTTGTTCGACTGGTATCGCTGCCCCGCGATGGAGGTGACGATGACACCGGGCAAGTTCTGGAAGATCGATCGCATTCGCACGCGGCCTCTGGTCAAACTCGGGCCGGAGGAGGCGGCCTTTCTGCGCACCGCCTTGCATCAACACACAGAGCGCGACTGGCGCAACCCGCGCGCGCGCACGATCGCGAAATATTCGCTGGCTGTTCTCGTCGACGGGCAGGAGGAGTTGCCGCCCTCCTCGCCCGAAACGATCCGCTATTTCCAGAAACTCGCAGAGCGCTACTCGGTCGAGGTGGAGGCGATAACCCGGAAACAACTCGCGGAGCTCGCGGAGTTTGACGGCCTGTTCATCCGCGCGACGACCTCCATCGACAATTACACCTATCGTTTCGCCCAGCGCGCCCAGCAGGAGGGCATGCCGGTCATCGACGATCCGGTATCGATGATCCGCTGCACCAACAAGGTCTATCTCCATGAGTTGATGGAGGCGCATGGCGTGCCTGCGCCGCCGACGATCATGCTCGCTGAAGAGGAAGATTTGAGCAAAGCCGCTCAGGCGCTTGGCTGGCCTATGGTTGTGAAGATACCCGATGGTTCGTTTTCACGCGGCGTTCACAAGGTCGAGAATTTCGAGGAGTTACGAAAACTGACCGACCAATTGTTTGAAGACACCGATCTTCTGCTCGCGCAAAAATTCATGCCGACCGATTTTGACTGGCGGGTCGGAGTTCTCGACGGCGAGCCGCTGTTCGTCTGCCAATATACAATGGCGCATGGTCATTGGCAGATCATCAAGCACGGACCCGACGGCGCGAAGGAGGGAGGGTTCCGCACGATGGCGATCAGCGAAGCGCCGCCGCCAGTCATCGACGCCGCCTTGCGCGCAGCGAAGGCAATCGGCAGAGGTTTTTACGGCGTCGATATCAAGGAAACCGGCGATTCAGTTTGCGTGATCGAGGTGAACGACAACCCTAATCTCGAACACGGAGTTGAAGACCTCGTTGGTAAGGACGAGGTCTGGGGCCGCATTCTGCAATGGTTCATCAAACGCATCGACGCTTGAGGTAGGCCGCGATCTGGAGCCTCGGATTTGCAAGAAACCGAAACTCGCTTCCTCGCTGGGGGCGATGGCCTGCGTGATCTTCATCGCGTTCGCGGCGGGAACCTTGCGTCATGCCGCGCGTTCACGCGGGCGGCGCGATCGGCGCCCGCTCCCCACAATCTCACCCGCTGTTCCGCAGCCCCGCCGATATCCCGTTGATCGTCAACTGAATCCCCGTCAGCACTTTCTCGTTTCCGGCGTGGGCGCGGTGGAGTTTCAGCAGTTCGACCTGCACGTGGTTGAGCGGGTCGAGATAGGGGAAGCGGTTGCGGATCGAGCGGTCAAGCAGCGGGTTCGATTGCAAGAGCTTGTCCTGCTCCATGATCGCCAGCAGCGCGTCGATCGAGGCGCGCCATTCCGCCGAGATGCGCGAGAAGATCGCCTCGCGCAGCGCGACGTCGGACACCAGTTGCGCATAGCGTGAGGCGATAGCGATGCTGCTCTTGGCCAGCACCATGTCCATATTCGACAACAGCGTGCGGAAGAACGGCCAGTTCTTATACATGTCTTTCAGCTGTTCCAGCCCCGCCTCGGGATCGGCGGCGATGAAGTGCTTCACCGCGGCCCCAAAACCGTACCACCCCGGCAGCATCAGTCTGCACTGAGCCCAGGAAAATACCCACGGAATCGCGCGCAGGTCCTCGATCGCGGTGGTCCTTTTGCGCGAGGCGGGGCGCGAGCCGATATTAAGCGTGGCGATTTCGGTGATGACGGTCGAGGACCAGAAATAGCGCTCAAATCCTTCGGTCTCATAGACAAGACCGCGATAGGCCGCGTAGGCGCTGCTCGACAGGCGCTCCATCGCGCTGAGATACGTGGTGTCGGGGGCGGCGACCTTTTCCTGCAACAGGCTCGCCTCCAGCGTCGCAGCCGCGAGAATTTCGAGATTGCGCCGCCCAACTTCCGGATTGGAATATTTGCTCGAGATGATTTCGCCCTGTTCGGTGATGCGGATCTGGCCCTGCACGGCGCCGCCGGGCTGGGCGAGAATGGCGTCGTAGCTCGGACCGCCGCCGCGCCCCACCGAGCCGCCGCGCCCGTGAAACAGTCGGATGCGCACGCCATGCTTGCGGAAGACTTCGATGAGGCCGATCTCCGCCTTGTAAAGCTCCCAGCCCGAAGTGACGAAGCCGCCATCCTTGTTGGAATCGGAATAGCCGAGCATCACCTCCTGCTCGCCGCCGAGATAGTCGACGAAGCGGCGATATTCGGGAATCGCGAGCAATCGGTCCATCACACTGACGCAAGCGCGGAGATCGTCGATCGTCTCAAACAGCGGCGCCATGTTGAGCGCGGCGCGCCCGGCGGCGCTGACGAGGCCCACTTCCTTGAGCAGCAGCGCCAGCTCCAGCATGTCGGAGACGCCCTGCGCCTTGGAGATGATGCAGACGCGAATCGCCGCCGAGCCGTAAGTGGCATGAATTGTCGCCGCGGTGCGGAACACGGCAAGTTCGCCCTGCGTCTCCTCGCTATAGGCGATGAACGGCGACACCAGCGGGCGCGGCGAGCGCAGTTCGCGCAGCAATAGCGCAATGCGCGCGTCCTCATTCAGCGCGAGATACTCGACGCCTGGCTGGGCAGCCGCAAACAGTTCGGCAACCGTACGTTCATGCACATCGGAGTTCTGCCGCAAATCGAGCGGAGCCAGATGGAAGCCGAACACGTCGACCGCGCGGCGCAGCGCCCGCAACCGCCCGCGCGCGAGAATTGCGCAGCCGCCCTGCTCGAGCGACTCCGCAATGACGTCGAGATCGGCGCTAAGTTCGGCGGCGTCCTTGTAGGCGGGCGCGTCGCTGAGCGGTTGGCGGGGGACAATGAAATGATCGAGCTCGCGCGCGGTCTTTGCAAGGCGAGAATAGATGCCGGCGATAGCGCGCCTGTAGGGTTCGTCCGCCCGATTGGCGGAGCGGTCGGTGGAGCGGTCGGCGAGCGCACCAAGCGCTTCGCTTACTGGCGAAAGCGCCCCGCTCAAGGACATTTCGCCGCCCAGCTCATGCAGCTCGGCAAGGTAGTGGCTCAGCGCGCGAGCGCTTTGCTGCCGCATCGTCTCGCGCAGCACATCGGCAGTCACGAAGGGATTGCCGTCGCGATCGCCGCCAATCCACGAGCCAACGCGCAGAAACGAGGCAAGGCGCTGCTTGATCTTATCGTTCGGAGACTGGCGCGCCAGTTCATCCTCGATCGCGCAGTAGATGCGCGGCAGCTCGCGAAAGAACGTATAATCGTAGTACGAGAGGCCGTTCTGGACTTCGTCGAGCACCTTGAGCTTGATCTGCCGCAGCATGCTTGTGCGCCATAAGGTGAGAATGCCGCGGCGCAGTCTTTCTTCACTTTGCTCGAGTTCGAATTCATTCCCTTGCATCCGTTCGCGGGCGTCGATGATCGCGGCGATCTCCAGTTCGCGCGTCAATGTGCTCTTGCGCCGGACTTCCGTCGGATGCGCGGTCAGCACCGGGCTCACCAGCGCGTGGTCAAAGAATTCGCGCAGCGCTTTGGTGTCGATCCCGGCTTCGCGCGCGCGTTTGAGCGCGTAGGCGAGCGTGCCGGCGCGGGGAGAAGTGCCGGCCCTGACGTGAGCGCGATTGCGGCGGATATGATGCTGGTCTTCGGCGATGTTGGCGAGGTGCGAGAAATAACTGAACGCCCGAACGATCGCCAAAGTCTGATCGGCGCCCAGGCTGTCGAGGATCGCCTCCAGTTCGCGGCGGGCGCCCGGCTCGTTGTCGCGGTGGAAGCGGATGGACGCCTGGCGGATGCGCTCGACGATGTCGAATGTCGCCGCGCCTTCCTGCTCCCGCACCGTGTCCCCAAGGATGCGGCCAAGCAACCGGATGTCATTGCGCAGCGGCGCATCCTTTTCGTCTTCGGGTGCGCGCGCCGGCTCAGGACGGCGGATGTGGGCGGCGGCAGTCGACATAGGAAACCCTTTGCTTGCCCGGCCTGGGCATCCGTACGCTCGCGAGAAGCGTCAATGTTGCAGCGCATCATCGAAGGATGCAAGCGGCCTCAGGACGTGCAAGCGCGGCGCCAAGCAGCCGCTCGACCGAGGGGCAATCTTTCAGTGCACACTCGTAGATGACGAGGGTTCGCCAGCCCAACGCCGCTAACGCAGCGAGACTTTGCTCGTCGCGCGCCCTGTTTCCGGCGATCTTCTTTCGCCAATAGGCATTGTTAGCGCGCGGCTCGCGGGCTCCGCGCGGGCAGTCGTGGCCATGCCAGAAGCAGCCATGGACGAATATGGCGAGCTGGCGCGGGCCATAGACGATGTCGGGCCTGCCAGGCAGACCCGCTCGATGGAGGCGATAGCCTGGCGCCACGGCGCGAGCTATTTTTCGCACCGCGAGCTCGGGGCGGGTGTCGCGCGATTTGACCGCGCGCATGGTGGCTGATCGGTCCATCATTCGGCAGCTTGTAGCGCGGGTCTCCGCCGCGCGGCGACCAACGAGCTGAGGAGATTGTCCGCGAGATGGCGCACCACCGGGACCACGACGCCGTCGCCGAGCAAGTGAAGCGCTTCGTTGACGCGCTCTGGCAAATCATAGTCGTCCGGCAATCCCATCAGCCTTGCCGCCTCGCGGCCAGCGATGAGGCGGGATCGCACCTCGTCGCCTCGGACAGCGACGAGAACCTGTCGGCTCGACCCACCGGCAGGCGTGCGCAGGCACCCAACAAGGCCGTCGAAGCGCACTTCCGCGCGCTGCCGCTTGATGCCGTCCACGTCGACACGCGTGCGTCTGAACAATGCGCCGATCCGCGGCTCGCCGGACTTTTCCCCAGCTGAGAGTTTGACCCGATGCAGAGGGCTCATGATTGAGACGAGCTTGGCGGTCTGCGCTTTTGTGTGCCAAACGACGTCCGCCGGATCCTGGACAATATCGGTAATTCCGATGTTGCGCCGTGGCGGCGCTGGAAGCGCCCACCAGACCCACGCCGCACGAGCGCTCCCGACGAGTCGCGCGTGGGCGCTACGTAGGACTGGAGGGCTCCATATTTCCTGCGGACCGCGCGCAATGCAGTCAGCGGGAATCGCGACGTCCGGCGCCACAGCCACGATGAAAAGCCGCGGGCGCGATTGGGGAACGAAATGCGCCGCGTCAATCACCAGCGCGCCAACGCGATAGCCCGCCGCCGCGATTGCCTCGGCGATGCCAACGAAGTCCTTGCCTGCGTGTGAAGTGAGCGCGCCGCAGACATTTTCGAGAACGATGGCGCGCGGCGCGCGGCTCTCTCCGGCCAGTTCCCGTATCAGCCGCCAGAAAGGCCAAAACGCGCCCGAGCGCGCGCCGTCCAACCCGGCTCCGGCCCCAGCCAGCGACAGGTCCTGACAGGGGAAGGAAGCCCAGACGAGATCGGGCTCGCCGGGCAGATCGCCTGTCGAAAGGGCGGCGACGTCGCCGATCTTGAACGCCTCTGGCCCCCAGTTGGCGACGTAGGCGCGGCCCTTTTTCTCGTCGAAATCGTTGGCGAAAAGGCACTTCCAGCGCGGACCAAGCCCGGCGCGCGCCATGCCGCCGCCGCAGAAGAATTCGTAAAAGCCTCGGTCGGTCATGTCAGCCGAATCGCCATCGCCGCCAAGCTAGGCTTTTTTTGCGACTGGCGGCAGTCATCCGATTTTGTCATTGTGTCTAGGGCGCTCCAATCGCGCTTAAGCTCGTTCCGGAGCAGGCATGACCGACGCCGCCTTCCCGTTCCCCGTCTTTGTCTGCGACACTGGTGGCACCAATACGCGATTTGCGTTGAAAAGCGCGCCGGATGCGGCGCTTGGCGCGGCCATACATCTTCACACGTGGGATTATCCGGGGCTCGGCGAGGCGATCGAAGCGGCCGCGATCAAGCTCGGAATCAAGCCGCGCTCGGTCATTGCCTGCGGTGCAGGCCCCGTCGACAGGCGCACGCTTAAACTCACTAACGCGCCCTGGCTGATGGACGGGCCGAAGGTGGCTCAACAGGCTGGTCTTTCACAGGGACTGCTTCTCAATGACTTCGAAGCGCAGGCGCTTTCATTGCCAACGATCCCGGAGAACTGGGCGCGGCTGATCGGACCCGAGCGGTTTTCCAGCTCTGGCCCGCAGGTGATCCTTGGGCCGGGGACCGGGCTGGGCATCGGCGCCCTCATCGAGGCGAGCGGGCGTCACACGCCGATGGCGTCGGAGGCGTGCCATATCGACTTCGGGCCAGTGGGCAGGGAGGAGGAGGCGGTCTGGCCGCACCTCGAACGGGTGCACGGTCGCGTCACCACAGAAAGCGTCATCTGTGGTCGCGGTATCGCGCGGCTGCACTCGGCGCGGTTGGCCGCGTCGGGCAAGCCAGCTGCGGATCTCGACAGTCCCGCCATCGTCGCGAATGCGCTCGCCGACCGCTCCAGCGAAGCGGCGAGGACGGTGGAGATGTTCTGGCGCATCGTCGCGCGGTTTGCCGGAGACATGGGCGTGACGTTTGTCGCGACAGGCGGCGTCACGCTAGCGGGTGGCGTGCTCCCCCGAATTCTCGACCTGCTGGACGAGACCGCTTTCCGCCGAGCTTTCGAAGCGAAGGCGCCGGTAGATTCGCTGGCCCGCCGCATCCCCACGCGGCTGGTGACGCAATCTGACTCAGTGCTTGTCGGAATGGCGGCGATCGCTGCGGCTCCGCAAAGCTATGCGCTCGATTACGCCGCGCGGCTGTGGGTTTGACCGCCATGCGTCAAGCTTTCGCCATTTTTGCAGTGCGGTTTCCAGTTTCGTCGGTCTTGTTGTAGACACAGGCCGTCGGTCCCAACGGGGGTAGCGATTGGAGTTCTCGGACATGGCGTGGCAATCGCCGAAATTGCGTGCAGCACTAATTGGCGTCGCCGTGACCTTGGGTGGCGCGATATTTTCTCAGTCTGCCTTTGCGGATCAGAACTGTGGCGAGGATATTCAGAAGCTCGCGCAACGCCGTGACGCTGAAATGGCCAAGATCAGCAGGATCGTGCAGGCAGGCAAAGGGAAGAAACTCGATCCTGTGCTGTTTTGCAGCCAGTCCGCCGGCCTTAACGCCGCCGAGAACGCCTTCATCGCCTATATGGTGAAGAACAAGGAATGGTGTTCGATCCCCGATCAGGTGGTCGCTAGTCTGAAGGACGTGCACGCCAAGAACGCCGGCTTTAGCGTCAAGGCCTGCGCTGTGGCGGCTCAGATACGCAAGATCAAACAGCAGCAGGCCTCCGGCGAGGCCAATTCGGGACCGCGCGCACAGCCCTTGCCTGCCGGGCCGCTTTGAGGGTCAATACGCCCGCTGAATCGGTTCTTCCCGATGCGCGGCCGTCGAGTCTTGTTCTCCGCTTCGCTCCCGCCGCGGCGTTGCCATTCATACAGCTTGCCCGGCTGGACCGGCCGATCGGCTGGCAATTACTGCTTGCGCCCTGCTGGCAATCGGCGGCGCTGGCGGGGCTGGCTGCGGGTCAACCACCCAACCTCATTCATCTCGCGCTGTTCATGATCGGCGCGATCGCCATGCGCGGAGCGGGGGCGACCTATAATGACATTCTCGATCGCAAACTCGACGCCGGCGTCGAGCGCACCAGAGGCCGACCGTTGCCTTCGGGCCGAGCAAGCGTGCGCGCCGCGGCGTTTTTCCTTGTGGCGCAGTCGCTGGTCGGCCTCGCGGTTTTGCTTTGCTTCAACGCATTCACAATCGTGCTCGGCATCGCGTCGCTGGGGATCGTCGCGATCTACCCTCTGATGAAGCGCATTACCGCATGGCCGCAGGCGGCGCTGGGTCTCGCGTTCGCGTGGGGCGCGCTGATGGGCTGGGCCGCGCGCTACGGCGCTCTGGCGTGGCCAGCCGTGGCTCTCTATGCCTCGGCAATCTGCTGGACGATCGGCTACGACACGATCTATGCGCTGCAGGACGCACGCGACGATGCGATCGTCGGCATCAAATCGACAGCGCGGCTGTTTGGCGAGAACGTTGTCGCCGGGGTCGCGGTTTTCTACGTGCTGGCAGCGATGTTCGCCGAGGCCGCATTGACCGGCGCGGGCGCGCATGTGATCGCGCAGCTGGGCTTCGTCGCATGGTGCCTGCACCTGGGTTGGCAAATCCAGACGCTGCGCCGGGACGGAGCGAGCAAGGCGCTGATGCTGTTTCGCTCCAATCGCGACGCCGGGTTTCTGCTGTTCCTCGGCATCGCGCTCGAGGGCTGGCTGGGCGGGCCCAGCTAGAGCCAGAAGAATTGAGCCGGACGAGGATGAAAGCGTCGATGCTCCGGCCGCGCGGCCGGTCAGGTCGGAGGGGGGCGCCCTTTTCCGGAGCGATCGGGCGTTTTCAAACACTTGCGCGACAATTTTCCGCCGCATCGCCGATCTCGGGAGGTGGCGCGCGCAGCGGTCCTCGCGCGCCGCGCCGCGCCGGAGCGGTGATGGCGCTCCCGTCCGCGGCGGAGCTTCCCCGCCGCCCGGCAAGGGCGTGGGACGCTCACCGGCCTCGCGGCAAGTTCGGCATAGTTTGGCCAAGCGCATAGGTGTCTCGTTGCATTGTCAGAAAGTCTAACTTACTACAATTTCTTTTATTCCGCAATTGTAATACGTATCAACCTGATATATCTACAGAAAATGGCCTAGCATTGGATAAACCAGGCCGGCGCACGGTAGCAGCCCCGAGACCCAAAGTGTTCACCCCCCAACCGAGCCCTTGGGAAGGTCCGCTTTATAGCGTCGAGCTGATGGCGGCCAAGGGGCTGTTGGCGCCTGGTCTCGCCGGTATCAAGCGGCAGATTCTATCCCTGGATTGTAGGTCGCCGCGCTCGTCATAATCACAGGACGAGTCGACCTCACGGCAGAAGGCCCTAACGTCGCCGCCGCCGTGGCGCGCCGCCGCCATCGTCCTCTGACCGCGCGGGCAGATCGATGACTTTCGCCAGATTGGGGAAGGCGTCGATCTTGTTCGGAATCGCCATCGCGGCGACGAAATGCTCCTGGAAGCGCGGCTCTATCGCGGTCTCGATTTTCTCGATCCGCCGCACGACATCCTCAATCTCCGAGCGCGCGCCAAGATTGAGCAACGCGATGCGCGCGCCCGTCCCCGCCGCATTGCCCGCGGCCGCGACTTTCGCCAGATCGCAATCGGGAATGAGCCCCAGCGCCATCGCATAGACGACATCAATGTGGCTGCCGAAGGCGCCGGCCAGCGTGATGCGCTGCGGCTCGCCTGCGCCATAGCGATCGATCAGCAGTTTCGCGCCCGCATAGAGCGCCGATTTGGCGAGCTGGATGGCGCGCACGTCGGTCTGATAGATTTGCAGCCGCGGCGCGCCCTCGTGCAGCACGTAAGCAAAGGTACGCCCGACCGCCTCGACCCGCCGCGTCCTCGCGACAAGCGCGCCATCGATGACGCCGTCGCGCGATATGATGCCGGCCAGATACATTTCGGCGACAATCTCGATAATCCCCGAGCCGCATATGCCGGTAACGCCAGTCGCCTGCGTCGCCTCCGCGAAACCCGGCTCGTTGGACCATAGATCGCAGCCGATCACCTTGAAGCGCGGCTCCAGCGTGGCGCGATCAATGCGCACGCGCTCGATGGCGCCCGGCGCCGCCCGCTGCCCGCAGGAGATTTGTGCGCCCTCGAATGCCGGCCCGGTCGGCGAGGAGCAGGCGAGCAGACGGTTCCTGTTGCCGAACACCAGCTCCGCATTGGTGCCGACATCGACGAGCAACGTGAGTTCGTCGCGCAGATAAGGCCCCTCCGCGAGAACGACGCCCGCGGTGTCGGCGCCGACATGGCCGGCGATGCATGGCAGGCAATAGACGAAGGCGCCCGGCGCGATATTGAGACCGAAATCGCGCGCCCGCGCCTCGAATGCGCCATCGAGCGTCAGGGCGAACGGCGCGCCGCCGAGTTCGGTCGGATCGAGGCCGAGGAACAGATGGTGCATGATCGGATTGCCGACCAGCGTGATCTCGACGATCTCCTCGCGCGCGGCGCCCGCCTCGCGCGCGACCTCGCCGATCAGATGGTCGAGCGCGGCGCGCACGCTTTGCGTCAATTCGACATCGCCGCCGGGATTCATCATCACATAGGAAACGCGGCTCATCAGATCCTCGCCAAAGCGGATCTGCGGGTTCATCAGGCCGGACGAGGCCAGCACTTCTCCGGAGACGAGATCGCAAAGATGCGCGGCGATCGTTGTGGAGCCGATATCGAAGGCGAGCCCCAGCGCGCGCTCGCGATAGCCCGGCGCGACGGCCACAATGTCCCGCCCTTTGCGCACCGCGACAGTGACCTTCCATTCTCCCGCTCGCAATGTCTTTTGCAGTGCGCGCAGGACGCCCAGATCGGCGCTCGTTTCTGCAAGACCCCATTGCTCGGAGAGCGCCAGTTGCAGGCGCCGAAGATCGCTGGAGGGGTCGTGCATGTCGGGCTCGCGCACCTCGACATAGTAGAGCCGGACGACCGGATCGATCACGATCGGATGCGCTTCGGCGCGCTTACGCACCACCTGCCGGTGAACCTGCGAATCGGCGGGGACATCGACGACGAGATCGCCGCACACCTTCGCCTGACATCCGAGGCGCCGTCCCTCGCGCAATGCGCCGCGCTTTTCGACATAGCGCTGCTCGACATCATTCCAAGGCGTAACGTGATCGAGCGAAGAGACAATCGAATGCTTGGCGAACTGGCCTTGCGCGATGTCGACCTGACAGCGCGAGCAGATGCCGCGCCCGCCGCAGACAGAATCGAGATCGACCCCAAGCTTGCGCGCCGCGGCCAGAATACTGGTGCCTTCCGGCACGCGCCCACGCTGGCCGGAAGGCATGAAGACAATAAGGGGATCGCTCACCTGATCACGCGCGCGCCCTGCGCCCGCTGCGCTCGCGCCGGGCGGTCGATGCCTCGCCCTCCGGCGCAGGCTCGCGGTACTTGCGAATCCAGGCGCCGCAATTGGGGTCGTGGCCCATCACCACGTCAGCGCCGAGAATGGCTTGCATGTCCTCGGCGTGCAGCGGATTCATGATAGCCGACGTAAGCCCGGCCCCGATCATCATCGGCATGAAGCCGGCGTTGAGCCCGCGCCGATTGGGCAGCCCGAACGAGAAATTCGAAGCGCCGCAGGACGTGTTGACCTTGAGCTCTTCGCGCAGCCGGCGAAGCAGATGCATCAGCTTCAAACCGGCGTCATTGATCGCGCCGACCGGCATCACCAGCGGGTCGACAACGACATCTTCGCGTGGAATGCCAAAATCCGCCGCGCGCTCGACGATCTTCTTGGCGACGGCGAAACGCACGTCGGGGTTTTCCGATATTCCAGTCTCATCGTTGGAGATCGCGATGACCGCGGCGCCGTATTTTTTGACCAACGGCAGCACAACTTCCATCCGCTCCTCCTCGCCCGTCACCGAATTGACCAGCGGTTTTCCCTTATAGACAGCCAGCCCAGCCTCAAGCGCGGCGACAATCGAACTGTCGATTGACAGCGGCACGGACACTGTCGCCTGCACGAGTTTGATGCATTCGGCGAGGATGCGCGGCTCGTCCGCCATCGGAATGCCCGCGTTGACATCGAGCATTTGGGCGCCCGCTTCAACCTGGGCGATTGCATCAGCAACGACGCGGCTGTAGTCGCCCTGCGCCATTTCGGCCGCTAGCAGCTTGCGCCCGGTCGGATTGATGCGCTCGCCGATCATCACGAAGCGGCGCTCAAAGCCGATGACGACTTCCTGCGTGGCGGAGGAGATGCGTGTTTCGGTCATGTTGCTTTCGATCCTTGCCACACCGTTCGACGCGATGCGCCGATTCCATTGCCGTCATTGCGAGGAGCGCAGCGAAGAAGCAATCCCTCTTTGGCGAAGGCTGGATTGCTTCGCTGCGCTCGCAATGACGGCGGGAGCTTACGCCTGCAAACTCTCCACGGCCTGCATCTTTGGCACGAAATCGCGCCGCCACGGCGCGCGCCCTTTCAGCACGCCGGACTCATGCACGATCTCCGAGACATATTGCTCCTGCCGGTACGCCATAACGTGCACCCCCGCAATGCCCTTCATTTCACGCATCTGCTGGATCATCTCGATGCAGATGCGCTTGCCTTCGTTCTTCTGATCCTTGGCCCCTTCCAGCCGGGCGATAACTTCGTCGGGGATATGGACGCCTGCAACATTGGCGCGCATCCACCTGGCCGTTTTGGCGGAAGCGAGCGGACCCACGCCGGCCAGAATGAAGCACTTCTCGTCCAGTCCCATGTCGCGCACCTTGTTCATAAAGCGCTGCATCAGCGGCAGATCGAAGCAATATTGCGTCTGCACAAATTGGGCGCCCGCGGTGATTTTCTTGGCGAGGCGTATGGGCCTGAAATCGAAAGGCGGCGCGAACGGATTCTCCGCGGCGCCAACGAAAACCCGCGGCGGCGTGGTGATCTTGCGGCCGGAGAGGAACTGCCCTTTGTCGCGCATGTGGCATATGATCGACAGCAGGCCAATCGAGTCGAGATCGAACACCGGCTTGGCTTCCGGGTGATCGCCGCATTGCACGCCATCCCCCGTCAAGCACAAGACATTGCCGACCTGCAATGCCGCGGCGCCCAGCACATTGCCTTGAATCGCAATGCGATTGTAGTCACGACAGGAAATCTGCAGGATGGGGGCATAGCCGACCCGTGTCAGCAACGCGCAGATGGCGACGCTCGACATATGGCAATGCGCGCCGGAGCCATCGGTGGCGTTGATGCCATCGACCCACCCTTCAAATATTTTTGCGCGTTCGTAAACGTCCTCGGGATCGGCGGAATCGGGTGGATTCAGTTCGGCGGTAACCGCAAACTCGCCCCGCCGCAAAACCCGCTCGAGCCTGCCACGCGAGGAATGTCCGGGCAGATCGACCAGCGGCGCGCCGGGATCATGGCCAATATCATGAGGATGAGGGGCGACGTCCATCAGGCCGCCTCGACGCCAGTGCGCCGCCGCACGAGACGCAACCACGACGACGAACCCTTCAGCGCATTGTTCACCGGCGGTAGCGGAACGTTGATCTGTGCGCCCGCCCGCATGTTGCGGCTGCCCTCCCAGGCCTTGACCCAGACGCAGGGCATATCCGGATAGACTTCACAGCCGCCGTTGGCCCGCACGCCGCCACAGGGGCCATTGCGTAACGCTTTGGGGCAGTTCATCGGGCAGGACATGCCAGTGGATGAGAGGACGCAATCGCCGCACATGCGGCAATCGAACAGCGCTCCCTTTATGTGTCGCTCGACAAACGCCACCGGCCGCTCCAGGCGGTCGTAGCCGATTCGCCTGAGCAGCGGCGCGGCAACGATCAACACACGCTCGAAGAGGTTGTAGAAGCGCTCCAGACCTGCGGAATGGCGTACGCTCCACAACCGCAGGCGAAAGCCGCCTGTCGCGGCAGGTCGCTTGCCGCGCGGCTCGAATGCGGAAGGCGTCAGAGCAGCGCTCAACATCAGGTCTCGCGGCCATCGTGCTTGGCCAGCAGAGCCAGGCGGTGATTGTCGTAGTCCGCCTCGAGGCGCGCAGCGGCGGCGTCGGCCTCCGCCTCAAGATCCTCTCCGCATGGCGCGGGATCGCTGCGCCGCCAATCGGCGAGATAGTCATCGGCGCTCTTGGCGTGGGCATGCATCGCCGCGGCATCGATGGCGCGGATGAAGCGCTCGGTGAGTTCGCGCTTGGCGGTGGCTCGACCCGCCTTGACGATAACCTGACTGGGAATGTCGCGCCAATAGAGGATGGTCAGGTTGGCCATCACGCGACCTCGTGGGTTGGCGAAGCGGCGCTCGCGCGAGCCAGAAAGCTCTCGACGCCGCCAATGCCGGTCTGCCGCCGCTCAAAAGCGAGGCCCAGCCGCGCGGCAGCCGCCTCAGCTTTGCTGGTCAGCGCGGCATCTTCAAACTGGGCGAGGTAGACGACGCGGCGATAGTGTCCAAAATAGTCGTCGCGCAATTGCGGAAATCGATCGAGGCCGAGGCCGGCGATGACCAGCCGGTCGAAATGCCACGCAAGAAAATCGGTAAGGAAGAAAGTCCCCGGCTCCGCTTCCATCATCGCCGCGAAGTCTTCGGCGCCAGCAAAAAATTCGTAGCAATGCGCGCCGGCGATGCGCGCGACGCCCTCCTCCGCCAGCACGCGATCGAGTTCGCCGCCCGTGCCGCAGTCGCCGTAGAGGCAGAGGATTTCGTCGTAGCCGGCGCGATTCTCGCGGATCTTTCGACGGACCTCCGCCGGGATGAGCGAAGGGGTATTGTGCAGTTTGGCGGGCAGACACGTCACGTCGAGATGCGCGAGCGGTCCGCGTTGCAGATGCACGATCTCGCGCGCCAACGCGCCGCAGGCGATCACCAAGGTCCGCCGCGCGCCGGACACGCGCCGTGGCAAGAGGGCTTCGCGCTCCGTTTCAGAATAGATTGCAACCTGATTCAAACGCATGACCTGTCACTAGAAGCGTTACGTCAATTCCCGCGCCTGTTGCGATCCCTGCCGGCGCGCCATCATCTTCTTGGCGGTCTCCACCGCGACGGCGGCGTCGCGGCAGTAAGCATCGGCGCCGACCGCCTCGGCGAAGGACTCGTTCAAGGGGGCGCCGCCGACCAGCACGATATAGTCGTTGCGCATGCCCTTCTCTTTCAGCGTATCGATGACGACCTTCATATAGGGCATGGTCGTCGTCAGCAGCGCCGACATTCCCAAAATGTCGGGTTGGTGCTCCTCGATCGCCGCAAGATATTTCTCGACCCCGTTGTTGATGCCCAGATCAATCACCTCGAAACCGGCGCCCTCCATCATCATGCTGACGAGGTTCTTGCCGATGTCATGGATATCGCCTTTGACAGTGCCGATGACCATCTTGCCCATTTTCGGCGCGCCGGTGGCGATCAGCAGCGGGCGCAGGATCGACATCCCCGCCTTCATTGCATTGGCCGACATCAGCACTTCCGGCACGAACAAAATGCCGTCGCGAAAGTCGATGCCGACAATGCGCATGCCCTCGACAAGCGCCTTGGTCAGCACGTCATAGGGCGACCAGCCCCGGTCGAGCAGGAGATGGACGCCCTTCTCAATCTCCTCCTTCATTCCGTCATAGAGATCGTCATGCATCTGCGGGACGAGTTCATCGTCCGTTAGCGTGGCGAGATCGAGATCGTCGTCGGCCATAGAAGATTCCTGTTTTTCGCTTCCTCGACCCGCTATCGCCAGGCGACGAAGGGCGCTTCAAGCGAGGCGCAAGCCAATATCCGCCTCGTCGCATGGCCTGCAAAGCATAATTATCGCACGGGGCGGCCCAATTTTGCGGCCCCCACTATGCCCGCAAAGCCTTAACGCGATGCCTTGCGACCGGAATCAGGCTGCGGACGCGCGCCACCTGTTCCAAGTCGATTCTCGTCGAGACGATTCCAGTTCCGTCCGACGCTTTCGCAACCACATGGCCCCACGGGTCGGCCACCAGCGAATGTCCGTAAGTGGAGCGCTGCTCGTTGCCTACGGTAAATGAGCCGGTCTGGGCGCTCGCGCAGACATAGGTTTGCGTTTCGATCGCCCGGGCGCGCAGCAGGACCTCCCAGTGATCCTTGCCGGTCTGCAGGGTGAAGGCGGCAGGCAGTGCGATCACCTGCGCACCCTTTTCAGCGAGGAGCCGGAACAGGTCGGGAAACCGCAGATCGTAGCAGATCGAGCAGCCGACAGTGACGCCCTCGCAATCGTAGGTCACGACCGTGTCACCCGCCTTGACGGTGGCGCTCTCCTGATAGGTCGCGCCGTCGGGAGTGGTGACGTCAAAGAGGTGAATTTTGCGGTAGCGGGCGATTTCCTCGCCCTGGCGATTGAAGACGACACTGGTGTTATGGATGCGCTCGGCACCCTCGATCCGCTCCATGATCGATCCCGCGTGGATGAAAACGCGATGCGAGCGGGCCATCTGCTGGGCCATCGAATAGGCCGGGCCGCCAGGCAGCGTCTCCGCATTGGAGAGTTTGTCGGCGCGCACGCCGCCCGCCCAGTCAAAGTGCTCGGGCAGCAATATCCAGTCGGGCGCTTCCTCCGCGACGGCGCGCTCTATCAGCGCCCGCGCCGCGGCGATGTTCGCGGCCTTGTCGCTGATCGAATTCATCTGGATAAGCGAGACTTTCATATCGTGATCCCTTGACGATTGGCGGCAACGTCCGGGCCAATCCGGCGGCTGTCAAGCCCGCTGACGGACCCCTTAACCCTAATCATTACAATTGCTCCTCCCGGGCGCGGGTCTCGACTATTCAACATCCTGTGATCGTTCAGAGGCTCCAGGCAGATGCAGCGGTTGATCGTCCCTTTGCGAACAGATGTGGCGCTTCGCCCTGCCCCGATCGAGCCAGCCTGGATCATCGAAGGCGATCCGACGGCGTGCAACTGCGTGCTGTCGTACGGCTCGGACAGGCAGGCGCTGACCATCGTGTGGGAGTGCACCGAAGGCAAGTTCGACTGGCGCTATGACTTCGACGAGACGATCCATTTCCTTGAAGGCTCCGTTGTGATCGAAAGTGAAACGATGGCGCCGACGCGGTTCGGAGCCGGAGACGTGCTGTTTCTTGCTCGCGGCGCCCATGCGCGCTGGACCGTCGAGAAAAAGGTTCGCAAACTCGCCTTCTGCCACACTCCGGCGCCAGCGCCGCTCTCCCTCCTGCTCAAAGCCTTGGCCCGGCTGGCGAGGCGAACCAGGCGAGCTAGAGCCGGCGCCCGCCGCCAGCCGGCTTTGTCGCTGCGGGGCTCTGCGCATTGAACCGCCGTCGATGGTTTGCGGCTAGTCAAACCGTACCGCCGCGCCGCGCGCGGCCTGAACCAGTTCTCCTTCCCACATCGCCTTTGCGCCGCGAACGATCGTCCCGACCGGCCATCCCATGACGCTTCTGCCGTCATAAGGCGTCCAGCCGCAGCGCGAGGCGATCCACTCATTGCGGATCGTCGCGCTGCGTTTGAGATCGACAAGGGTGAAATCGGCGTCGTAGCCCGCGGCGATGCGGCCCTTGCAGGCGACGCCGAAGGCGCGGGCGGGGCCTGCGCTGGTCAGATCGACAAAGCGCTGAAGGCTGAGGCGCCCGGCGGCGACATGGTCGAGCATGATGGGCACAAGCGTCTGCACGCCGGTCATGCCTGACGGGCTCTGCGGATACGGCAGGGCCTTCTCCTCCAGCGTGTGCGGGGCGTGGTCGGACCCCAGCACATCGACAATTCCTTGCTCGATGCCGCGCCAGACGCCAGCTCGGTGTTCGGCGGCGCGCACCGGCGGATTCATTTGCAGCCGGGTTCCGAGCTTCGCGTAATCGTCTGCCGACAACGTGAGATGATGCGGCGTGGCCTCGCAGGTCGCAACGTCCTTTGCGCCTTGCAGAAATTCGATCTCCTCGCGGGTTGAGATGTGCAGCACGTGGACGCGCGCCCGCGCCCGGCGCGCCAACCCGATCAGCCGCTGTGTGGAGTGCAGCGCGGCGATCTCGTCGCGCCAGACCGGGTGCGACGAGGGATCGCCGGCAATGCGCAGTCCCTTGCGCTCATTCAGCCGCGCCTCATCCTCGCTGTGAAAGGCGGCGCGGCGCCTGGTTTTCTTGAGGATTTCGAGCACGCCGGCATCGTCGGCGACAAGCAGCGCTCCGGTCGATGAGCCCATGAAAACCTTGATCCCCGCCGCGCCGGGCAGGCGCTCGAGATCGGGAATATCAGCGACATTGTCGTGCGTCCCGCCGACCCAGAACGCATAGTCGCAATGCATGCGGCCCTTCGCGCGCGAGAGCTTGTCCTCCAGCGCGGCGGCGGAGACCGTCAGCGGATTGGTGTTGGGCATTTCGAACACCGCCGTGACGCCGCCCATGACGGCGGCCCGCGAGCCGGTTTCGAGATCTTCCTTATGGGTCGCGCCGGGCTCGCGAAAATGCACCTGGCTGTCGATCACGCCCGGCAGAACATGCAGACCCCGGCAATCGATCCGCTCGCCGGCGGATGCCTGGGCGAAGTCGCCAATCTCGGCGATGCGCCCCGCGCTTATACCGATGTCGCGCGCGCCGACCCCGTCATGATTGACCACGACGCCGCCATGCAAAAGGAGATCAAAGGTTTGCGTCATGCTGTCCTGCGCATTCGATTGCGGACCTTGGACGGCAAATCCTGAACCCTGCGGCAAAGCGATTGCCCGTCGCCCGGCATGAAATTGACGAGTTGACCGCGCAGGCTATCTGCGTTCAGCCTCTGCGCCGTCCCGATCTGGAGTTCCAATGACAGCCCTTTCAGCATTCCTTGAAGACCGTGGCGTGTTGCGCGTCTCGGGCGACGACGCGCCCGTCTTCTTGCAAGGATTGGTGACCAACGATGTGGGAAGCCTGGCTCCCGGCGCGGCATGTTATTCGGCGCTGTTGAGCCCGCAAGGCAAGCTGCTGTTCGATTTTATCGTCCAGCGCGAGTCCGGCGAGCCCGCCTCGTTCCTGCTCGATTGCGCGGCCGATCAGGCGGCGGCCCTGGCGACGCGACTTGGTTTCTATCGCTTGCGGGCGAAGGTGCGGATCGAGGACCTCAGTTCCGAGTTGGGCGTCGGCGCCTTCTGGGGCGGCGAGCCCGACGCGAAATTGCCAGGCGCGGCGTTCCCCGATCCGCGCGACCCGCGATTGGGCTTTCGCGCCATCCTGCCGCGCCCTGCGGCGACAGCGTTGGGCGCCGCCGCCGTCGCGGCATACGAGGCGCATCGCATCGCGCTCGGCGTCCCCAAGGGAGGCGCGGATTTCAGCTATGGCGATGCGTTTCCCCACGATGTGAATATGGACGTCCTGCACGGGCTGGATTTCGATAAGGGCTGCTATGTCGGCCAGGAGGTCGTCTCGCGCATGCGGCACCGGGCGAACCTTCGCAAACGCATTGTCCGCGTCAGCTTCAAGGGGACCGCGCCGACGCCGGGAACGCCGGTCCTCGACGGTGAGATGCCCGTCGGATTGCTCGGGTCCGCAGCAGGCGGGATAGCCCTCGCGCAGATGCGCATTGATCGCGCCGAGGATGCCCGCGCCGCCGGCCGGTCGCTGAGCGCGAGCGGATTGCCCGTCGAAGTGATGGACGCTGGAGCGCCATAAAACCCTTCTGGCCGCCCAAGGGAGGGGGCGCCCTTTTCCGGCGCGATTGGGCTTTTTCAATGCGTTGCGCGACAATTTTCCGCCGTCCTGCCGGTCCGGGGAGCCGGCGCCGCGGAGCCGCGCGCGGGCCGCTCCAGCCGGCTGGCGCCGGAGCCGCGACAGGGCGCCAGCGCGCACGCCGCCGCACGGGCGCGTGGGCGGCCACTCGCGTGGCAGAGGGCAAGACGGAGATTGCTGGGCCAAGCGCATCGACCTCTAATTTGACTGTCCGAAACCTAACCTAGCATGTTTTCTGTTATTCCGCAATAAAAAGCGCCGGAACGGCGCGCGATAGGGCCGCTACCGCGCCGTCGCCGCTTTGATCGCCGCCATGGTCGTCACAACGATCAGGTCAACGCCGAGCTGGCCGAGTTCGGCGCTCGATCGCGTGGGGTCGCCATAGACGCCTTCGCCGGCGCCGGGTTTTGGCGCCGCGCCGAGTTTTTCGGCGCGCACAAGGCGCGGATCGAGCGCCAGCGTGAGGGACGTATCCGCAGCGCCGGCGTGGGTCCCGATTTCGGCAGCCGAGAGGCCGCGCCGTTTCAGCGCCTCGACATAGTCATGCTGGGTGACGGCGTAATACCCGTCGATCGCATGCGCTCGCGTTTTGGAGCGCGTCCACTCCCTGTTGAGTCGGTCGGCCGCGGCGCGGTCGTTGTCCTGATAGCCGCCGTGGTCGCCGAGAAACACGATGTCGGAAAAGCCATGCAGCTTGAAGCTGCGCGCCGCCGATTCCAGCGTCTGTTCGAACACCGCATCGGGAACCGTGATCGTGCCGGGAAAGCGCATGTGCTCGGACGGCGGCGCGACGCTTCCCTCGGGCGCGTAAGCGATGACCGGCGCGACAATCGCATTGCCCAGCGCCAGCGCGATGCGCTCCGACAGCAGTTTCACCCGGACATTGTGCTTGCCGAGCGCCATATGCGGACCGTTCTGCTCGGTGCCGCCAATCGGCACGATGATCGTCGTCTTGCCCGAGGCGATCGCATCGCGCAGTTCCGTCCAGGTGAGGTCCTCGAGGAATACGGAAGGCGGCGCTTCCGCCAATGCCGGGGCGGCGAGGACGCAACCCAGCAAAAGGAGCAATGAGGCCATTGCGGCGCGGGCATGAAAGCCAACCGTCAAGAATGTGTTCATGGCCCCGTCCCCTCGCCGCCGTCCAATAGCTTCGCCTGGGAAGCCGCGCTAGACCATGGCGTCGCCTTGGCCCCGATTCGCTCGCGGGCGGCGCCGGGACAGGGGAACCTCATGCCAACGCTCGCCGGCTTCAGCGTTTTCGCCATCGTGCTCGTGCTGTTCGTCATGATCACTATCATGATGGGCATTCGCCAGGTGCCGCAAGGCTACAATTACACCGTCGAGCGATTCGGCCGCTACAACAAGACGCTGACCCCCGGGCTTGGCGTCATCATCCCCTATTTCGACCGGGTCGGGCGCAAACTCAACGTGATGGAGCAGGTGCTCGACGTGCCCTCGCAGGAAATCATCACCAAGGACAACGCTTCGGTGAAGGTCGACGGCGTCGCCTTCTACCAGGTGCTCGATGCGCGCCGGGCTTCCTACGAGGTGTCGAACCTTGAACAGGCGCTGCTCAACCTCATCATGACCAACATCCGCACCGTGATGGGCTCGATGGACCTCGATCAGCTGTTGTCGCACCGCGACGAGATCAATGTGCGCCTGCTTAACGTGGTCGATGCCGCGTCGGGGCCATGGGGGGTCAAGGCGACGCGCATCGAGATCAAGGACATCGAGCCGCCCAAGGACCTCATCGATTCCATGGCGCGCCAGATGAAGGCCGAGCGCGAGAAGCGCGCCATCATTCTCGAATCCGAAGGCATGCGGCAGGCCGACATCACCCGCGCCGACGGCAAGAAGCAGGCGGTGATGCTGGAGGCCGAGGGCCGCAAGGAGGCCGCGTTCCGCGACGCCGAGGCGCGCGAGCGATCGGCACAGGCCGAGGCGGCCGCCACCGGAATGGTCAGCCAGGCGATTGCTTCGGGCGACCTGGCGGCGCTGAACTACTTCATCGCCGAGAAATATGTGAAGGCCATCACCGCGCTGGCCGAAACGCCGAACCAGAAAGTCTTCATCATGCCTATGGATCTCGCCTCGCTCGCCGGTACGCTCGGCGGCATCGCCGAGATCGCCGCGAGCGCGTTCGGCGAAGGCCGGGCTGCCGACGCCGCGCGCCCGCGTCCGACCCGCACGATCGTGCCGCAAAGTCCACCCCCGGCAAGTTGAGGCGGCGCCATGTCAGGAGCCTTCGCGCTCGCCCCGCTCGGATACGGCTACTGGCTGTTTGCCGGGCTGATCCTGTGCGCCGCGGAAACACTAGCGCCGGGCGCTTTCCTCATCTGGATCGGCGCCGCGGCGCTCCTCGTTGGCGCCGTTCTGATGGCCGCGCCGCTGAGCGGCACGGCGCAGATGTTGCTGTTCGCGGCGCTGGTCGTCGCGCTGGTCATCTTGGGGCGCCGCGTCTATGGCTCGCTCGACAAACGCTCGCCGCCCCAGCAGGCCGGGCGCGCCGAAGCGCTGGTCGGGCGCGAATTCTTTCTCGACTCGGCCATCACCCGCGGCTTTGGCGCCATCCGTGTCAACGACAGCATCTGGCGTGTGTCGGGCGACGATCTGCCAGCCGGCGCGAAAGTTCGGGTCATGCGGGTAGCCGATGGGGGAGCGCTCGAAGTCGAGCGGGCGTAGCCGATCCGGGCCGCCGCCCTGCCTCCCGAAACCCATTGCCTGGGCGCCGAAAAAATGTTTGTAAGGGCGCGATTGGCCAGGGGCTGCGACATTCATGCGAGACGACACGGCTCTGGCGCAGGCGCGCGACCTTCTCGAGCGAACACCGCTCGTCGATGGCCACAATGATTTGCCCTGGGTCATCCGCAACGACCGCACCGCGCGCGGCGACGTCGTCGCCTATAATCTCACCCGCGTACATCAGGATGGCGACACCGATATTCCGCGGCTGCGTCAGGGACGCGTCGGTGCGCAGTTCTGGGCGGCGTTTCAGCCGACCAATGCGCCCCATCCCGCGCGCACGACGCTTGAACTGATCGACGTCATCCTGCGCATCGAAGCGGCGCATCCGGACGTGTTTCTGCCCGCGCGTAAGGCCAGCGATGTCGCCAGGGCGCGCCGCGCCGGCAAGATCGCCTCGTTCATCGCCATCGAGGGCGGCGTCGGACTGGAAAACGCGCTTGGTCCGTTGCGCGTCTGGCATGCGGCGGGCGCGCGGCTGATGACGCTTTGCCACAACGAAACGCTGGACTGGGTGGACGCCGCCACCGACGCTCCGCGCCATGGCGGCCTCAATGCGTTCGGCCGCGCCGTCGTCGGCGAACTCAATCGCCTCGGAATGATCGTCGATGGCGCGCATACGTCGCATGACGCCATGCGCCAGGTGCTCGACGTGAGCGCCGCGCCGATCGCGCTCTCGCATTGCAACGCATTCACCTTGTGCAGCCATCCGCGCAATGCGCCCGACGATGTGCTGCGCCGGCTGAGAGATAACGGCGGCATCGTGATGGCGACGTTCGTGCCGGGCTTCATTTCCCAGGACCTGCGCAACTGGCAGGCGCAAACGCGCGATCGCTATGGAAAAGCGCCGCTTGCCGCCGATCCGAAAGCGGAACTGGCGACGCAGGAAGGGCGCCTCGGTCCGGCGCCGCGCGCCACGCTCGAGCAATTCGCCGAGCATGTCGCCTATCTCGTGGATGTCGCCGGCATCGACCATGTCGGCATCGGTTCGGATTTCTTCGGCGGGACGCAACCGCTCGGGCTTGAAGACGTCAGCTGCTTTCCCGCTTTATTCGCCCATCTGCTCCGGCGCGGCCTTTCGCGCTCCGCCTGCGCGAAAATCGCCTCACGCAATATCTTGCGCGTCATGCGCCAGGTCGAACGGGTTGGCGCAAAACTGCGCACCGAGCGCGGGCCGGCGCTTGGCCGAATCGAAGACTATCCCGGCGCTTGACGCGCGAGGCGCTGTTCCGCGCGCCGCTGGCGCAGAGTCGCGGTCGCCGCCGCCTTCAGCGCCATGTCCAGCGAGACGATCTCGGCATATTCGCCCTGCATGTTGGCGAGTGAGAGATCATGGACGTCCTGCGCTGGCCAAAGCTTTCCCTCAAGGTCGCGCTTGTCGACAGCCCAGCATGCATCGGCGACGACGAATATGCGGTAGCCCAGGTTGGCGCCATGCCGCACGCTCGCCTCAAGCGAATTGTTGGTCAGCACGCCGCACATGACCAGCGTCGTGGCGCCAAACGCGTCAAGCGCGCGTTCGAGATCGGGCGCGATGAAGGCGCTGTTCGTCGCCTTGCCGATGACGATTTCCCCAGACCGCGGCATCGCCTCCGGCTTGAAAGCATGTCCGGAGCTTCCCGGAGCGTAGGGCGAGCCAGGTTCGGTGGAATCGTGGCGAATGTGAACGATCGGCAGCGACTGCGCCCGCCAGGCGGCGAGGAGTTCGGCGATTGCCGCTTCGGCGCCCGGGTTGTTGCGCGGCCCCCAGCTGGGATCGTCGATCGCCAGTTGCAGATCGATGAGCACAAGGGCGGCGTCGCACGGCAGGCGCATCGGCTAGTTCCTCATCAATGCGGCGCGAGCACCCAATAATCGAAATCGAGTACGACATTCCCAGCATAGCCCTCGCCCTCGCGCGAAGGAAAGTCGAAACACGGCCGGTTGCTGGTCGCAATTGTGCGCACGCGCAACGCGCCGACATCGCTGCGCTGCGGCAACGCGGCGCAGTCGAGAATCTCGCTCCAGGCGAAGACCGTATCGCCCGCGAACACCGGCGCGACGTGACGTCCGCCGTTGATCGCCGTGAGATGGAAAGCATTGGCGAGACCGTTGAAGGTCAGCGCGCGGGCCAGCGAAATGACATGGCCGCCGTAAATCAGCCGGCGTCCAAAGCGCCCCTTTCCCTCGCTGAACTGGTTGAAATGCACCTTGGCGTTGTTCTGGAACAGCCGCGTGGCGATCTGGTGCTCCGCCTCTTCCACCGTCACGCCGTCGACATGATCGATTTTTTCGCCGACCGAATAGTCGCCCCAGCGATGATCCGAGCCGGCGAGCGCCAAATCATAGCGAGCCGCATCGATGGAAGGGCACGCGACGCCCAGTTCGCCCGACGGGACGCAAGCTGGCAGCTCCGGCGACACCGGCGGCGGGACGTCAGCCGCGGGATCGCGCTTTCTCACCATCACCCAGCGAACATACTCAACGACAGCCTCGCCGCGCTGGTTCAGGCCGCGCGAGCGCACCGTGACAATGCCGCTTTGACGATTGGAATTCTCCCTGAGCCCAATAACCCAAGACGTCGCCGAGATCGTGTCGCCGGAATAGACGGGTTTTAGAAAGCGGCAGTCGGCATAGCCAAGATTGGCGATCGCGTTGAGCGAGATGTCGGCGACGGTCTTGCCAAATACGGTATGGAAGACGAGCAGGTCATCGATCGGGCTGCGTGGGTAGCCGATCGCGGCGGCGAAAGTGTCCGCCGACTGCACCGCAAAGCGGCCCCCGAACAGCGCCGCATAAAGCGCGACGTCGCCATGGGTGAGGGTGCGCGGCGTCGCGTGGATGAAAACCTCGCCAGCGCGAAAATCCTCGAAAAAGCGGCCGAGGCTGGTTTTTGCCGTCGCCGGGGGCATGGCGCTTAGAAAACGTAAGGGTAGACGTAGCGGATGATGATGTTTTCGACCAGCATGATCAGCAGCAGCAGGATCACCGGCGAAATATCGATGCCGCCGAGGTTCGGAAGAAATTGCCGGATCGGCCGCAACAGCGGGGTGGTGAGCGCATCAACCAGATTCCACAGCGAGCGCACGAGTTCATTGCGGATGTTGACGGCGTTGAAGGCGATGAGCCACGACAGCACCGCCGCGCCGATCACCACATAGCGATACATATCGAGGGCGGTAAGCAAAACTTCGAGGATCGCGCGCATTCAAACTCCGTGACAATTCCGGCTTCCGCGCCGCTGCGGGGGCGCCGGCGTCAGTTTCCCTCGTTGACACGCTCCGAGCGCGCACGTAAAGACCCGATAACCGGGGCTGTAGCTCAGATGGGAGAGCGCTGCAATCGCACTGCAGAGGTCAGGGGTTCGATTCCCCTCAGCTCCACCAAGAAGTCCCTGGCACCCTGAGCGATTTCCGCCGACGCAAAATCCCTCGATATTACGGAGGGTTAGCGGAGCGTGTGTGAGTCTGCGACGCGTACTGGATCGGTTTGGTCGCGGTGACGGCTCAGAATTCGCGCCGGAGGCAACCGCGCTTGATGGTCTCCCCTCAGTACAGTTTTGGCTTTGTCGCCTGGGTGAGCTTGACCGGTCCTCCCTTTAGCAGGGACTCGACGCCGGCTTCGGCCACCAGCGTCGCCGCATATCCGTCCCAGGCGCTGGCGCCAACCGGCTTGCCGGTCTCTATGGATTTCAGCCAGGCGCTATTCTGCAGGCGATAGGCCTCCGCAAAACGCGGTCGCCAATCCCCAGGAAATGTCGTGATCGTCTGGAGGTTCACGAGGATTTCGCTGTTGATCGGCGAGCGCAGGAACACGGAACCCTTTCCCCTACGAGCTCCCCGCGGACATCGTAGCCATAGGTCGCGTTGTTGTTGACCTCGACATTGACAAGCTGGCCCGCGACCGTTTTCAAGACCATGAAAACGGGTGCGCCAACCTTGTTCGAGTCCTTGAATTCCGGACGGAACACAGAAATTTCCGCATAGTCGGCATCCAGCATGAATCGAGCGATGTCGAACTCATGCGGCGCAGAATTCGTGATTGCCATTTGCCCTGTGAAGTTGGAGGGCGCTGACACATTGCGATGGAAGCAGTGGAACATCAGCGCCGGGCCAACAACGCCTTTCGTGAGCGCCGCCTTCATTTCCACATAGGCGGGATCAAAACGGCGCATGAAGCCGATTTGCGCTAGGCGCCTGCCGACTTTGACTTCGGCGGCAATGACGTCGAGACATTCATTCGAGCTTTGCGACAACGGCTTCTCGCAGAGGACCGGCTTCCCCAGCTCAACGCAAGCCTTCGTCAACGGCGCGTGGGTGTGATCGGGGCTGGCGATCAGCACGGCGTCAACCGCCTTATCGGCGATGACGGCGAGCGGATCCGCGCTGACATGAGCCGCGCCGGAGGCGTCGGCCACCGCTTTGGCCCTCGCGGCATCCGCATCGCAGATAACCTGCAACGTCACGCCGGGCATCTGCTGCGACAGGATTTTGGCGTGGTCGGCACCCATAATGCCGGCTCCAATCAGGCCTAGACGAATGCTCATTTCCGGTTGACCCTCGCGACTTTTTTCTCGTAACGCGCTTCCATCTGCGCCTGCGCTTCCTTGCTGCCGTCGTGCCAAGTGCCGAACAGCTTATCGAGCGCCGTCGTGCCGTCGGCGTAGTTCACTTCGAAATACTTGTGATGCAGGTAGTGGACATAAGCGTGCGTATCGAACGCGCGTTCCTCGCCGATCTCGACCTTGTCGAAACCGACATGGCCGACGACCGCGCCTGTCCCGGTGACCTGCAGGCCATAGAGAAAAAGCAGCGGATGCGACGGCAGAATCAGGTGGATCAGCGAGTCGGACCAATAGAGCAGGTGCTCAATCGGGTGCATCGACAACGACGACCACGGGCTCGGATTGATCGAGTTGTGATGGACCGAATGAATATATTTGTAGAGAACCGGCACATGGATCAGCCGGTGAATGCAATAGAAGTGGAACTCATGGTACACTGGGATCACGAGCCCGAAAAACACCAGCCAATAAGGATGCTCCGCGAAGGTGGTCCACGGGCCGACATGGTTCGCGTAGGCCCAGAGGCCAAGGACTTCATAAGCGGTCCAGATCGGCACGCCGGTGGCGAATGTTCTGATAATGTTGTCGATGTTCTGGCTCTTGAACATAAACACATCGCTCGGCTGATCAGCCGGGAATTTTCCGTTGTATTTGAAATGCACGCCTTGAGAGCGCCTCAGATAGAGGCGCAGCTCCAGGAGTCCGTAGACGATGAGCACGAGGGCGCTGTTACGCAACAAGAGATACGCGATCCATCCTGGCGCCAGCGTCTTCAAGGTCTCGACGCTTGGCGTGAGCGTGAACCACATCAGCGCTCCCAGCGCCATGAAGAGAAGGTTCCATGGAAGGAAATAGCCAGGCAGCCACTTCAGGAACTTCAACGGCTGCGGCGGGAAGACAAAGAGCGGCGCGATCTCGGCTTTGTCTTTGGGCGCCCAATCGCCGCGCTTGTTTCGTGTTCCAAATAGGAGGTCGTCCATCGTTCGATTCCCTTTCCTATTCAAGCTCCGTCTTTCGTGAACGAAGCTTTGGGTTGCATCGATCAACTTGGCGAGAAGCTTGACCTCGACATCAGCCCCGCGGCGCCAACATGTCACCCCCCAACCGGTGGCGGATGACCTTCGTGTGTGGCCATGTAGCTGGCGATCTCGGCTTCAAGCTCGGCCATGTGCTCGCCGCCCGCCATCAGGTCGGTGATCTCTTCACGGGTCTTCTCGCCCTTGCGGAAGTCGGCCGCCTTGGCGCCTTTGATGAGCACGGCGAAGTGGTCCCCAACTGTCAGCGCATGAATGACGTTGTGGGTGATGAAGATGACGGCGATGCCCCGCTGGCGAGCTTGCAGAACGATGCGCAGAACATGAGCCGCCTCTTTGACTCCAAGCGCCGCGGTTGGCTCGTCGAGGATCAGCACGGTGGCTCCAAAATGGACCGCGCGGGCAATCGCCAACGCTTGACGCTCGCCTCCCGACAGACCGCCGACAAGGCGATCGCCATCGTCGATGCGTGTTATTCCAAGGTCACGCACGGCCTTGACGGCGATTTCATTGGCGCGCTTGCGGTCCAGGCGCTTGAGGGGTCCCCAACCCTTCGTTGGCTCTTCGCCCACAAAGAACGAGCGTCCGATGCTCATCAGCGGGAACGTCCCGCCAAACTGGTGGACGGTCGCAATGCCATGGTCGCTGGCGTCGCGCGGGCTGTTGAAGACGACGACCTTGCCGCTCATTTCGACTGTGCCGGATGTCGCCTTGTGGACCCCGGAGAGGATCTTGATCAGGGTCGATTTCCCGGCGCCGTTATCGCCCAGCAGGCACAAGACCTCGCCCGCCTTCACCTCGAGCGAGATGTCGAGAAGAACCTCGATCGGACCGAAGGACTTGTTGATATTGGTCAGTTTCAGCAGGGGCGCCGTCATGTCTGTGTCCTCGCTCTTGCAGGAGTGTAAGATAACGCCAGCTTTCGGAACGTATTGTTCATCAGCACGGGCACATTTTCAGACATGGCTCAGACCGCCGTTCTTTTTTTCGGGGCGTAGGCGATGGCCATGCGCCGGAAGGTTTCGTTCATCGCGACTGCGATCAGCAGCATGACGCCGATGATCAAATTCGACCAATTGCGATCGATGCTGGTGAAATAGATGCCCTGGCTCACTACCGCGAAGGTCAGCGATCCGAAGAAAATTCCAAACACCGAGCCAAATCCTCCCTTCAGCAACACGCCGCCGACGACTACGCTAACGATAACGTTGAAGATGTAGCTCATGCCGCCAGAGACCTGCGCGGAATTGAACTGGATCGCCTGGCACATGCCGACGAAGGCGGCGCAGGTCGCCGACAGGACGAACAAAACTATCGTCAACCTTCGGGTCGGAATGCCGGCGTTCCGAGCGCTGTTCTTGTCTCCGCCCATCGCGAAGATCCAGTTGCCGTAACGCGTTTGATGGACGACGAAGGCGAAGAGCGCCGTCAGAAGTAGCCACCAGACGATGATGACTTGATGACTTCCGGCGATGAGATGTCCGAATGCGAACTTGGCCCAGTCGGGCGCCATCACCTCGACGCTGGCGTTTCCCGTAAGCAGCACCGAGGCGCTCAACACGACCCCTTGCATGCCGACAAGAGTGCCCAGCGTAATGATCAGCGTCGGCACGTTGGTGCGAACGGCCAGTAGCCCGTTGACGAGGCCGACCACGACGCCAAGGGCTAGCGCGCCTGCCATCCCCATCCAGATCGGCAGCCCGTAGTAGCCCGACAGGATCGCCGTGGTCATCGAGCCGGCTGGTATCATCGCGCCGATCGAGATGTCGATCTCTCCGGCGATCATCAGAAGTCCAACGGGGAGCGCTACGATCCCGAGATTTGCCGCGAAATTGAGCCAGCTCGCCGCGGCCGCTAGCCTGCCGAGATCCACGCCCCCGAAGATGACGTAGAAGGCCAGCACGCCGATGAGGCTCAGGACCGAGGCGGCGGCCGGGCGCCGCACGAAGGCGCTGATCATGTCCATTCGACACACCTCACTGCTTTTTGGCCGCGTAGCTCAGCGCCATGGCGCGGAAGGTGTCGTTGGACAGGACGGCGGCCAGCAGCAGGGCGCCGATGATGATCGAGCCGAAGTTAGGATCGAGGCCCGAAAAAAAGATGCCCTGGTTCACGATGGCGAAAGTCATGGTCCCGAGGACGATGCCGATGACCGAACCCGCGCCTCCGGTCAGCAGGACGCCTCCGATGACAACGCACATGATCGAATTGAAGATGAAGGAACTTCCCGCCGCGACTTGCGCGCTGCCGAAAGTCACGACCTGAATTACGCCGACGAAGGCAGCGGCGAAGCCCGACAGCATATAGAGCTGGATGGTCAGTCTTTGAGTGGGAATGCCCGCGTTGCGCGCACTCTCGCGGTCGCCGCCAAGCGCGAAGATCCAGTTCCCCCAATGGCTGACGTGCAGAAGGAAGTAGATGACGGCGCAGAATCCAGCCCACCAGAAGATGCCGACCTGGAACATGCCGCCCAGGGCCGCGCCAAGAAGCGATTTCGTCAACGGGTCGGGCACGATGAAGACGCCGGTGGAGCCCGCGATCAGAATGGTGAAGCCCAGCGTCAGCCCCATTACCGCGAACATCGTGCCGATGGTGATGATGAGCGAGGGAATTCGGGTCCGGCTGACGAGCAGTCCATTGAGGAAGCCCACGGCCAACCCGACGCAAAGCGCACCAGCAATGCCGAGGTAAATTGGCAAGCCGTAACGGCCCGAAATGATCGCCACCGTCAGGCTCGATGCCGGAAGGACCGAGCCCACTGAAATGTCGAGTTCTCCGGCGATCATCAAGAGACCCACGGGAAGCGAAATGATCCCGACTTCGGCAGCCGTGTTGAGCCAACTCGACCAGCCCGGCGCGCCGAGGAAGACTTGGCCGCCGAGGATGGCGAAGAAAACGTAGGTGACGATCAGTCCGACGAGAGACCCGACCTCGGGTCGCCGGGCGAGACTGCCTATGCCACTGCTTCTGCCTGCGCCGGCCGTCATGGCTTTACCCCGTCGATCCGTCACATTTGCCGGTGAATTGCTCGTTTGACGAAGCCGCCCGGTTGCGCCGGGCGGCTTCGCTTTTGGTTCAGCGCCTTAGCGGGTGCCCTCTTTGGCGCCGACCATGGTGGACTTGATGTTCGAGTTGTCGACGATCCCTGGCCCGGTCAGGATTTCGCGGGTCGGAATGGACAGGCCATAGTTGACGTAGCCATTCAGGATCGACACGGCGTAGAAGCCCTGCTGGTATCCCTGCTGGTCGATCGCGCAATCCTGTGTGCCGGCGGAGATTTGCGCCAGGATCGCCTGATCGAAGTTGATGCCGCAGAGGTGCGCCTTGCCCGCCTTGCCGGCCTGGGCGACGCCTTGAACGATCCCAACGGCGTCAAGGTTGGCCGTCGCCATGATGGCGTCGACGTCCGCGTGTTGCAGCAGATAGGCGCGCACCGCCTGCGCGACGGCGGTCACGTTGCCTTCCGCGGTCGCGGGCAGCGGCAGCACATCGGATTTACCGCCCGCTTTGCTGATGCCTTCGGCGAAGCCTTTGCAGTAGTCTTCGATGTTGGCCGCGCCCGGCAGGGAGTTGACGCAGACGCCGTTCTTGTGGCCGGCCTTGCCCAAGTAATCGCCCGCGGCGACTCCGGCCCTGTAGTCGACCGCGCCGACATAGTTCATCGCGCCGAGACGATCGGCGGCCTGAATGCCGCCAGCGTTGTAGACGATGAAGGGGATGCCGGCAGCCTTAACGGCCTTGAAGGCCGGGTCCATCGCGGCCGGCACCCAGTCGGGAGCGACGATGGCGTCGGCCTTTTGGTCGATCGCCTGGCGGATCAGCTCCGCGGCGTCGACGCCGAGGTTGTCGTAGTTCTGCGGGGCGAGCCAGACGACCTTGCCGCCCTCGGCGCCGACGACCTTGCCGGCGTCTTCGGCGCCGCGCTTGACGATCGACCAGAACGGATCGTCCGCCTTGCCACCGACGACGAAAATCTTTGCTCCGCCTGCCATGGCGACGTTGGCGGTTGTCGCGAGCAGGGCCGCTGTAATCATGAGCTTCAAAACGTTTGTCATATATGTTTCCTCCTGGTTGCCGTCTCTGTGCGGCACAACATAACTGCGACTTTCATGGTGACGCGTGGGCACAAACATACCGTCAGCGGCAGTATTTGCGCCTGATGCTTCAGCTACTTTCTGCGTTCTGGTCTCCTCCTTTGACGTGGGTCGGATTAGGCAGGGGCGCCGTCATCTGAGTGTTTTCTCTCTTGCAGGAGAGTACGCCAACGCCAGCTTCCGGAAAGTATTGTTCATCAGCACGGCCAACAGCAGCAGAATGCCGATGATCAGGCTGGCCCAGTTGGCGTCAAAGCCGGTGTAATAAATGCCCTGGTTGACGATGGCGAAAGTCAGCGTGCCCAGGACAATGCCGAACACCGAGCCGTATCCGCCGGTCAGCAGCACGCCGCCGACGACGACCGAGATGATGGCGTTGAAAATGTAGGACTGCCCCGCCGAAACCTGCGCGCTGTTGTAGAGGATGGCTTGGGACAGGCCAACGAAAGCCGCGCTGATGCCGCTGCACATGAAAAGCAAGATGGTCATCCGCTCCGTCGGAATTCCGGCGTTGCGCGCGCTGACCTTGTCGCCGCCCATCGCGAAGATCCAGTTGCCGTAGCGCGAATAGTGCAGAATGAACCCGAAAAAAACCGCGGCGGCGATCCACCAGAAGATGGTCACCTGAAACGCGCCGCCGATGAACTGCCCCAGCAAGAACTTGGCTTCCGGGGGCGCCTTGATCGCAACACTTGTGGTTCCTGTCAGAATGACGGTCAGGCCCAGCGTCAGACCAGCCACCGCGAACATCGTCCCTAGGGTGACGATGAAAGAGGGGACCGCCGTTCGGACGACAATCAACCCATTGATAAATCCGACAACAACTCCAAGGGCGAGCGCCGCCGCGATCCCCACAAGGATCGAGGCATGAAAATGTCCTGAGATGATCGCGATGGTCAGGGAACCCGCAGGGATCAGCGATCCGATAGAAATATCAAGTTCCCCCGCGATCATCAGCAAGCCCATCGGAATCGCGACGATTCCGAGCGATGCCGCCACGTTGAGCCAGCTCGCCGCGCCTGTCGCGGAAGCAAAGTTGGAGCCTCCGTAGACCGTGAAAAAGACGAAGACGGCCGCGAGACCGAGGAACGAGCCCGTCTCGGGGCGCCGCAGGAGACCGCCGAGCGAAGGCAGCGAGGAACGCGCGGCGGCCGCTTCTGACGATGGTTCATGCAGGATGTCGGTTTTCATCGAGAGGCGCCTCTACGGCCTGAACGCGGAACCGGTTCGCCAACTTTCCCGAGGGAAAGCCAAGGGCTTGATATCCGGCCCGCGGACGGTCCTCGGGCCGGATGCGAGGTTGGTCGTTTAGCGATAGCCGGCCTTGGCGCCCGCCAGCGTGGCGTCGATGTTGGTGGAGTCAACGACGCCAGGACCGGTCAGGACCGGCGCGGTGGCGACCTTGAGGCCATAGTTGACGAAGCCGTCGGCCATTGTCACGGCGAGGAAGCCCTGCAGCCAGGGCTGTTGGTCGATCGCAAACAGCTGTGTGCCCGCCTTGATGCGGTCGAGGCAGGTCTCATTCATGTCGAACGAGCCGAGCTTGACCTTGCCAGTGGCGCCCGCTTGTTCGATGCCCACAGCGGCGCTATCGGCGTCGCCGGCGGAGATCGTGACCAGACCGTCAATCGACTTGTCCTTGAGCAGCGACGCCTTGATCGCCTCGGCGACGGCGGTCGGGTTGCCGAAGGCGCTGGCGGGCAGCGGCAGCTGCGTGGACTTGCCACCGGCCTTGGAAATGCCGTCCGAAATGCCTTTGCAGCGGTCCTCGAGGTTCTGCGCGCCGGGAACCGTGTTGACGCAGAGCACATTCTTGGCGCCATGCGCCGCAAAATGCGCACCGCCGGCCAAACCGGCGGGGTATTCTTCATTGCCGACATAGTTGATGGCGCCAAGTTCCTTGGCTTTGTCGCCCCCGCCGGAATTGAACAATATTACCGGAATCCCCGCGGCCTGGGCCGCTTTGATGGCCTCATCTTCGGAGCCCGGGACCCAGTCGGGAACGGCGATGACGCTAGCCTTTTGGGAAATCGCGGTGCGCACGAGGTTGGCGGCGTCGCCGCCAATATTGTCATAGGTCTGGAGCTGGAGGTAGGCCACCGAACCGCCGTGCGCCTTGACGACCAAAGCGCCGTCGTCGATCCCTTTTTTGACCTTGGCAAAAAATGGGTCGTCGGTCTTGCCGCCGACTACGGCGATCTTGGCCCCGTCAGCCATTGCGACCGTCGCAGACGTAGAAAGCAAAGTAGCCGTTACCAGAAGCTTCATAAAGTTTTTCATATTTGTTTCCTCCTGTTTGCCGTCTTTTAACGGCTGTGGATGTTGTGAATTTTCTTGCAGACGCGTGGTGCTGAGCTGTTCGCGGGCTTGCGCAGCTTCGGTTCTGTTGCCTCCCTTCTTGGGCTCGCCTGTTTCTTGGGGCGCCGTTCGGATCGACTTATTTTATTCGAGCTGAGGCGTTTCTCGCGCTCTCTCGATTGGAAAAGGGAGGTTGGCATTTAGAACAAATCAATGCAAGACAAAACTAATTTGGAACAAACATTCCAATGATTTTGCAGCAAACATGTTAGCCGGCGCTGTCGACTCGCCCCGAAACGTGCCGCGCGGCTTCCGCATTCGCAAATTCCGCGGCGTGAATCAGGGAGGCGCCCTGCGAGAGCGTGGCCGCGAGCGCGCCGACGAAACAGTCTCCGGCGCCGTGGGACGAAATGACCTTAACGCGCTTCGAAGCGATCTTCGAGACTTGGCCTTCCCTAGTTTTGACGAATAGTCCGTCGCCGCCGAGCGTTACGATCACGCTCCCAGCCCCGGCGCCAAGCTTTGCGAGCGCAGCGCGAGCGCCAGCGTCGTCACGCACGATCTCCCCACTCAACATTTCCGCTTCGACCCTATTGACGACGAGAATGTCGATGCGTTCGCGAAGCGCCGGCGGCAGGAGGCGTGCGGGCGCCGCATTCATGATCACCAGCGCCCCATCCGCACCCGCCGCGCGCGCGATACCAAGATTGGCCGGTTCAGGAATCTCGTTCTGAAGGACGAGAACCTTTGCGCCGCCGAGGTTTCTCCAATGCTTCACCGCTTCCGCAGGCTTGATCCGCAGGTTTGACCCGGAAACGATGACAGCGCCGTACTCCCCGTCGTCCCGCACAATCGCCGCGCTCATGCCGGAGCCGACGGTGTCGTCGACGAGGACCGCGCGGGAATCCACGCTCGATTCAGCGAGATGAGCCCGCAATCGAGCGCCGAAATCGTCGGAGCCGACCTTGCCGATCATCGCGACGCGAGCGCCAGCGCGCTTGGCCATCACCGCCTGATTGCCGCCCTTGCCGCCGCATTTCATTGCCCATCGCGTGCCCACCGCGGTCTCGTCGGGCTTTGGCAGGCTGGGAGCATAAACCATGATATCGAGGTGCAAGCTGCCGCAGACGATGACATCGAAGGCCGGTGCGGACATGCGGGAACTTGCCTTTCGCCTTGGCGGATCGACTCAACGTCCGACGCCCCGCACTCACCGCCGTCGCCATGGTTCAAGTGAGGCTGCTTCCACGAATTGATCGCCATCCAGGCAACCGCGATGGAGATTGCATCCACCATGTCGAGCGAGACGATTCAAGACCCATAAAGAGCCGCTCGCACGACCGTTTGGCTGGCGACCGGATCCTGCTTGAGGATCGCTGACTCGAGAAGCTTGTTGCCTTTCAACCGATCGACGACGCGGCGGAGGGCCGAAACGGCGTCAATGTTGGCGGCGCATTCAGCGATCGGATCGAGCCCGGTCGTGTCGGGGAACGTGTCGAAATAGATGGCTCCGTCGTAGCCCATCCAATCGAGCCCATAGAGCAGTTCGACTGTCTGAATCGGATGCACCGACGCGACCATCAATCCATCGTCACGCTTGCCGTAGCCATCGTTGAGGTGCACGCCCAGCAACCGCGAATGGCGTGCAACCAACGCGGCTGCGTAAGCTGGCATCTCATCGGCATAGAGGACATGCGCGAAGTCGAGCGTGACCCCGAGGTTAGGGCGATCAATCTCGCGGATCGCGAGCAGCGTCGTCGCCACGTCCGGCATCAGGCTGAACGATCTGGGTTCATTCGGTTTGTATTCGATGCTGACGTCGATCGCGCGATTATGCTCGGCAACCTCGCGAATCCCGTCGATTGTGTGCTCCCACAGAGCCGCGTAGTCAGCCTGGAACGAGTAGTCGAACCCGTCCTGGCCCATCCAGAGCGTCATGAGGTTTCCGCCCGCCGCTGCAAGCGAGTCCAATCCCCGCTTGGTTAGATCGATCGCCGCACGCCTGATCGCCGGGTCTGGATTCGTGAAAGCGCCGATCTTGTAGGTCTCGTCATCATAGTAGCGCATGGCGTAGCCGTTGAGCGAAATTCCCCTTTGGCTCATTTTATCCATGAGATCACGCTCATGAATCCCTGCGACGTGGTCGGGATAGTTCAGATCCACGCAGTTCAGGCCAGCAACCTTCGACGCGCGTTCAATCAACTCGAGCGTCGTCGGCTTCCGATTGAGCTCCCTCCAATATTCCCTCTCCCGAACGCGAAACGAATTGAGTCGCGCGGCAAATTTTGATCCGCTCATTTTTTACCTTCAATCCCGTCTGATCTGGAACGCGAAACAGCTTGTAAACTATCGCCGCAATTCTCTCGCGTGACCACACTCTGTTAGACCACCCCCTTTCTCAATATGAAGCAGCCGTACGGGCCGGGATCGGAGGTTCGCACAATCGCAAAGGACTTCCTTGCGGCGCGGTAAAAGTCAAATCTCTCGTAGGCCCCGATTTTCACCGACCTTCCAGCGCCCTCCTCCACGGCTGCCTGCATTGTGGCGAATATCGGCGCTACGCCCGAGGGGTCATCGACGACCAACATGCGCATCACTGGCTCTTGAACAAAGGTGTCCAGTGGCATCAGCGACAGAATGGCCCTTGTGGCGCGCGCGATGTCACAGCCCGCCAGATCGATCAGTTTGCCATACGTCGTGTGTTTGGCGATCGAAGCGCTGGGGTGATTAACGTCGCACACGACGATATCATCGCCATGGCCCATCAGCATGAGAACGTGCAGCATCTCTGCGGTTAGGACGGAATCGATTCCCTTGAGCATAGGTGTATTCCCCTCGTTATGAATTGAAGCAACAGCCAATGTCCAGATTGCGGGACATAGCGCGGCTCAAGGCAATTGCTATGCGCGGCTATTGGGCGCGGCCGCTTTTCGCGTCCCCTACAATATCATGACATTACAGGTGTTTATCGGCGCGGGGCCCCGGTCTATGATGGCTGTCTTGCCATCTTCGTCAAGCCAAGCGGCTGGGAAAAGACCCTCCGTTCTCTGCTGGCAGAATCCGCCGACCCTATCGACATTCGCCTTCCAACCCAGCTAACCTAACCGCGCCTTGCTATCCGATGGCGCAGACGCTTATCCATTAGAACAAACGCTCGTTGCCCGGCCAGTGGGTGAAATTTACCGCGACCAAAAGCTTATCTTCGGGCAGCCGCATGTTCATGAGCGCCATATTAATAGGACAGCCTGGCGTCATCGACGGCGACAACCGGGTTGCGACGGCATGAGCGATATCATGCCGTCTCCCCAACATCGGACCGCCGAGACAGCTTCGCCGCTTGGGGTCAAAGGCAAGCCGCTGCTCAAGGTGGCGGGAATCGAGAAGTCATTTCCCGGGGTTCGCGCTCTTTCCGGCGTGTCGTTTGAAGTCGCTCCCGGCGAAGTCCATGCGTTGCTTGGCGAGAACGGCGCGGGCAAATCCACGCTGATCAAAATCATCTCGGGGGTCTACCGGCCTGACAGCGGTTCGATTCACGTCGATGGTCGCGATCTTCGCTTCGAAAAGCCCGACGACGCGCGAAAGGCGGGAATCGCGACGATCTACCAAGAGCTGTTGCTGTTTCCGGAGTTGACCGTCGCAGAGAACATTTTCATGGGCCACGCGCCCAGAACTCGTTTCGGACAGCTCGACTGGGCGGAAATGCGCGCCAGGACGGAAGCGTTGCTGGGCTCTCTCGATATCCATGATCTCGCCGCAGCCCAGATCGTTGGCGCGCTTTCAGTGGGCAATCGCCAGCGCGTCGAAATCTTGCGGGCTTTGTCGCAGGATGCGCGGTTGCTGATCATGGACGAGCCGACCGCGGCGCTTGCGGAACATGACGTCAAACGCTTGTTTGAAATCGTACGCCGCCTCAAGTCGCGAGGCGTTGGCATCATCTACATCAGCCATCGGCTTGACGAGATATTCGCGCTGGCCGACCGCGTCACAGTGCTGCGCGACGGCGCGCAAGTCGGCATGCGGCGCGTCGCAGAGACGTCGTCCGCGGAACTTGTTCAGCTCATGGTCGGCAGACGCATCGAGAATCTGTTTCCAAAGATCGCGGCCCCACTCGGGGCGCCGGTCCTTGAAGTGCGCGATCTCGTGCGAAGGCCGATGACGAAGAGCGTGTCGCTCACAGTGCGCGCCGGCGAAATCGTCGGATTGGCGGGACTTGTCGGGTCGGGACGCAGCGAGCTCGCCCAGACCGTCTTCGGCGTAACGCCCGCTGACTCTGGAAAGATCCTCCTCAGCGGCAGGGAGGTTCGGGTTCGCTCACCCCGCGAAGCCCGCGCGTTCGGAATCGCTTATGTGCCTGAGGATCGCAGCACGCAGGGTCTTGTTCGACCAATGAGCGTCCTCCACAACTTTTCGCTTGCCTCGCTTTCTTGGCTTTCGCGCGGAGGCTTCATCGATCGTGCTGCGGAGGAGACTCTCGCTAGAGACGGCGTTGCGCGATTCAGCGTCAAGACGAGCTCACTCGGTCAAATCGTCGGCAGGCTGTCTGGCGGCAACCAACAGAAAATCGTCCTCGGTAAATGGCTCGCCAACGATCCAAAGATTCTCATTCTCGATGAGCCGACGCGCGGCATCGATGTCGGCGCGAAGGCGGAAATTCATCGCCTGATGAGCGAACTTGCCGGGCAAGGTCTGGCGATCCTCATGATTTCGAGCGAGCTGCCCGAAGTGCTCGGTATGAGCGATCGCGTTTTGGTCATGCGCGAGGGTCGTTTTGTCGCCGAATTCGCGCGAGCCGACGCGACTCCGCAAGCGGTCGGAGCGGCTATGATGGGCGGCGAAGGCGCGGAAGCGGGAAGGCCGACATGAGCGCGATTCCCTTTCCGGGCGTTCGCGCCTCGGAGCACAGCGTCATCCGCATGCTCGGCTCTCAAGAGGCCTTGCTGGCTTTGGCGATCATCGGCGTTGCGATCCTCGTCGGCCTCGACAACGCGCGCTTTCTGGCGACTCGCAATCTCTCGGACATACTCCTGGGCAATGCCTATGTGGCCGTCGCCGCGATCGGCATGTCGATGATCATTATATCCGGGAATATCGACATATCCGTTGGTTCCCTGATCGGCGTCATGGCGACGATCAGTGGCTCGCTCGCCGTGGCGGGAGCGCCGATTGTTGTAGCCTGGGGCCTCCCGCTTATCGTCGGAGTGCTGGTGATGGCGCTGCAAGGCGCGATTGTCGCCTATTTGCGCATTCCCTCAATCGTGGTCACGCTAGGGATGCTCTCCATTCTCAAGGGCGGCCTGATTAGCGTCACTGGCGGGAAGTGGATTACCGATCTTCCCGAAAGCTTTCATCTGGCCGATATCGAGCTGTTTGGCATCCTGCCAATGCCCGTACTCCTGATGACGGTTGCGACTGCTCTCGCGGCGATCTGGATGCGGTATTCCGCTCGAGGCAGGTCGATTTATGCGACTGGAGGCAATCCAGAGGCGGCTCGGCTTTGCGGGATATCGCCGCAACGCACGGTCGTCATGGTCTTCGCGATACACGGGTTTTTTGCCGGCGTCGCGGCGCTTCTCTTCGCGACCCAACTCAAGGTGATTCAGTCGACGGTGCCGCCTAACCTCGAACTGACCGTGATCACAGCGGCGGTCGTGGGCGGGGTCAGCATTTTGGGCGGCGTCGGCACGGTGGTGGGCTCGACCCTCGCCGCGGTCCTGATTGCGGAAATCGCCAGCGCGCTGGTTTTCATCAATGTCTCGCCGTACTGGATTCATGCTGTGCAAGGCGCGATGATCCTGGCGACGGTGGTGGCCGATATCCTGCGCCGTCGGCGCCGCCTGGCCGGAGCTCTGACGCGATGACCATTCTTGCGCAATCGGAAGCGAGCAAGGTTCCTTTGTGGCTCAAGCGCCACGAGACATTGCTCGCGGCGATTCTTGTTGTGGCTCTAGCCATCCTTGGCCTGCTCAACGAGCGTTTCCTGACCCTCGACAATCTGCTCAATCAGGGCCGATTCCTCACTGAAGTCGGTCTTATCGCCTTACCGATGACCTTTGTCATCATCACTGGCGGCATCGATCTTTCCGTCGGCTCGATCGTTGGCCTTTGCGCGATCATGCTGGGGTATTCCTGGAAGGCCTTCGGTTTTCCCTTGCCGTTGGCGATCGCCTTTGCGGTTGGCGTCGGCGCGCTCGCCGGTTTCGTCAACGGACTGCTGATAACCCGCGTGCGCGTTCCCCCGCTCATCATGACGATAGCCACGCTGGCGCTTTATCGCGGACTGGCCGAAGGCGTTAGCCAGGCGCATTCGGTACGAAACTATCCCGAATGGTTTTTCTCCATGGGACAGGGTCAGTGGCTCGGCGTGCCCACCCAGCTTTTGCTCTTGCTCGTCGGCGTCGTCGTTGCCGGCGTCGCCCTCGATCGCACCACCTTTGGCCGCGCGCTTTACGTCATCGGCAACAACGAGACGGCGGCGCGCTTTTCCGGCCTGCCGGTCGATGCGATCAAACTTGTCGTCTATACACTTTCCGGATTGATGGCCGGCCTTTCTGCCTGGGTGCTCGTCTCGCGCGTTACCACGACGCGCTCGGATATGGGCATTGGCTACGAACTTGATGTGATCGCTGCCGTTGTTCTCGGCGGGACAAGCATTTTCGGAGGCTCGGGCACGATCTGGGGCACGGTCGTCGGCCTCGTCATGATTCAACTCTTGAAGAACGGCTTGGCGCTGACAGGCGTCAAGGGAGACGCAACGATCATCGTCATCGGCGCTGTGCTTATCGCCTCGACCCTGATCGCGAGTTCACTCCAGGCGCGCCGCGAAGGCGGCTAATGGAGCGAAGGCCGCAAAGCGGCGAACAAAGGAGGAGACGGACATGAAACTGAGATTATTGACGACGGTCATGACGGGTATCTTTGGTTTATCGCTCGCCGCCGGCGCCGCCAAGGCGGCCGACAAATGGGACGGTGCCGATGATCTGCCGACCAGCCCGCTCGCGTGCGATGCCAGCCCCGCAGCGGCGCCCTCGCCCAAGCCCTATGACGGCGGCCAACCGACTGGCGCCGCGGACAAGTCGGGCAAGCCGATCACGGTGGTGGACGTCCCCAAGCTGATTGGCATCGGCTATTTCAATGCGACGTCCAAGGGCATGCAGGACGCCGCAAAAGAGCTTGGCAACGTCAAGATCACGACCGACGGTCCAACCGAAGCCAAGATCGATGAGCAGATCAAGTTCATTGACAATTACATAACTCGCGGCGTCGACGGCGTCCTGTTTGCGGCCAATGATCCCGTGGCGATCGCACCGGTCTTGAAGAAGGCGCTGTCGAAAGGGATTCACGTCGTCGGCTATGACGCGAATTCCACGCCGGACGCACGCGAATGGTTCGTCAACCAGGCGCAGTTCAACGGCATCGGCAAGGCGCTGATCGATTCAATGGCTAAGGAGATCGGCGAGGACAAGGGATTCGCGATTGTCACAAGCACGTTCACGACGCCCAACCAGGCACGCTGGATCGCGGAGATGCAAGCCTATGCCGCCAAGTGTCACCCGAAAATGAAGTGGCTGGAAACGGTCGAAGCGCAAGAGGACAACGTCCTGTCGTTCAATCAGGCGACGACGCTCATCAACAAATACGGAGATAAGCTGTCGGGTCTTTTTGGGATGACATCGGTCGCAACGCCGGCGTCAGCCGAAGCGGTCACCAAGGCCAATCTTTGCAGCAAGGTCGCTGTTGTCGGTTTGGCGACGCCCAATGCGATGAAGCCCTACGTGACGAAAGACTGCGTCAAATCGGTTGTGTTGTGGAATCCGGTGGATCTTGGCTATGCAGCGACCTACGTCATGCGCGCTGTCGTCGATGGCAAGCTGAAAGCCGGCGGAACGTCAGTCGACGCGGGCAAGCTCGGAAAGCTGAATGTCGTTAACGGCAGCGAAATCCTGCTGGGGTCGCCGTTTATATTCACGAAGGCCAATGTCAAGGACTTCGACTTCTAAGACAGACGCATCGGTGGCCCCGCATACGGAGGCGGGGCCGCTGTTGGACAAGGAGGACGCTTCGATGTCGCGATTGATACGATCCGCCGCATTCGGCGCTCAGGCGCTGTCGCTCCTCGCGACTCCCGCCCTGTCGGCGGAGCTTCCGACGCGGGTCGGCGCGTGCGTTGTGACGAAGGTGAAACAAGTCGAGACGCGGCTGATGGATGGGACCAACAAGCCCGTGCCCGGTTCGGGCAGCGCGATCGCGTTCGTCAACGGCGGCTATCAGGTGTCTTACGATCAGGTTCCAGCGGTGGACGCCTCACGGCCGGGAGACCGGGTTCGAATGTGTCTGGTCTCGATCCCTCGGGACTGCCCGCCCGGCGATACGCGCGGCCGCAGCTACCGGACGACCAACCTGCGCACGCGTCGCGCCTGGACCCTGCCCGACGCCGAGCATATGTGCGGCGGGGCTTGATCCGCGCGGCGCGCTCTTACGCGGAGGCGCGCTCGAGAATGCCGACGAGTCCGTCGCGGCGCCAGACCTGAACCGCGGGACATTGCGCCGCGGCCACCATGTTCCACCCGAAGTCGATCGCCATGCCGTCGCTCGCGAAAGCACGGCGTTGGCTCATCGCGCCGGCGCCGTTCGGGCCCACGGGGCGGAAGTGATAGATGCGCGGCGCCCGAGCGCCGGTCTTGCGTTTCGTGGGGGCAGATTCAAGCTTCGCGACCATGTTGCGCCTCGAACTGTTCGGCCGTCGCTTGAAGCGGCGTCGCCGTCTTGCAGAACGAGGTTACGGTCTGAAGGTTGCCGATCCGTTTCGCGCGCGAACGGAGCGCAACTCCCTCGGCGCAGGGCTAACAGATCGTTGCCGTCCCGCCGCCTACGGCAGGTTCACCGCCGGTAGCGGCGGTTTTTCGCGGATCAGATCCGCGCCTTTTTCGCCGATCATGATCGTCGGCGCATTGGTGTTGGACGAGACGATGCGCGGCATGATGGAGGCGTCGCACACGCGCAGTCCGTCGAGACCGCGCACTTTCAGCGTTCCCGGTTCGACCACCGCCATTTCATCATGGCCCATGCGGCAGGTCCCAACGGGGTGATGGTCGGTCTTGGCGGTGCGGCAGGCATAGTTGATCAGATCGTCGTCCGACATCTTGCCGGGCGCCGGCATGCGCTGGGCGAGCAGGAACGGCTTGAACGCCGCCTGCTGCATAATATCGATCGCCATACGCAGGCCCTTCAAGGAAATGTCGCGATCGTAAGAGTCCGCCCAGTAGTTGGGGTCGATCAGCGGCGCTTCAGCTGGATCGACCGATTTGAGCGACACTGAACCGCGCGAGCGCGGGCGCAGGAACGCTGAGTTGATCGTGACGCCAGGATTCTTCAACCGCTCGACGCCCGCCTCGATGCCTGAGCCGAGCCCGAGATGGAACTGGATGTCGGGCGAGCGCGCCGCGGGATCAGCCGTAGCAAAACCGCCAGTCTCGAACAGGCTGGAAGCCGCCGGGCCCTTGCGAAACAGCAGATATTGCAGTCCCGCCCATAGGGTGCGGTGCGGTTTTGCATAGCCGTCATAGGTATGATCGCCGCTACATTCGCCGATCGTGTAGAGGTCGAGATGATCCTGAAGGTTTTTTCCGACGCCAGGCATGTCGTGATTGACCCTCACGCCGAGCGCGCGCAGCTCGTCGGCGGGGCCGATGCCGGAAAGCAGCAGGAGTCGCGCGGTCCCGATGGTTCCTGACGAAACGATCACATCGCGTTCTGCGCGCAACATCTCGTTGGCGCTGGCGCCGGCCGCGCGCACTTCCACGCCGATCGCGCGGCCCTTCTCGACGACGACGCGCAGGCACTGGGTTTGCGCGCGAATGGTGAGATTGGAACGCGTGCGGATGGGATCGAGATAGGCCTTCGAGGCTGACGAGCGACGCCCGTCGCGAATCGTCACCTGATAGAGACCGACTCCGTCCTGCCGCTCTCCGTTGAAATCGGGATTGTACGAATAGCCGACCTGTTGCCCTGCTTTGATGAACGCATAGTCGATCGGAATTGGATTGATCGGATCGATAACGCCGATCGGTCCGCCTACGCCATGATAGGCGTTGGACATTTTTTGATTGTCTTCGGCGCGCTTGAAATAAGGCAGGACATCCGCATAGCCCCAACCCGCACATTTCTCCTCAAAGGCCCAGGCGTCATAGTCGGCGCGATTGCCCCGTGTATAGATCTGCGCGTTGATGGAGGAGCCGCCGCCGAGCACCTTCGCCTGCGTGTACCAGAACACGCGATCATCCATATGGCGCTGCGGGACAGTCGACCACCCCCAGCTCGCGAGCCCCTTGGTCAGCTTGGCGAAGCCCGCGGGCATGGCGAGGTAGGGGTGCCAATCCCTGCCGCCCGCCTCGATGAGCAGCACGCGAACAGTCGGATCTTCGCTGAGGCGATGCGCCAGAACGCAGCCCGCGGGTCCTGCTCCGGCAATGATGTAGTCGTACATTGACGCCTGCTGCTAAAGTTTGGGCAATGATAGGCCGCCATCGGCCCGGATGATCGAGCCTGTCGCGAACTGGAAGGCACCCGAAGCGAGCGCCGCGACGCAGGAGGCCACATCTTCGGGCTCGCCCCAGCGCCGCATCGGCGTCAGCCCATCGGCAATGGCCTTGTCGTATTTGGCCGAGACGCCCGCCGTCATGTCGGTGCGGATAATTCCCGGGCGCACCTCAAATACGCCGATGTTTTCCGTGGCCAATCGCACGGCGAAAGCCTTCATCGCCATCGACAAGCCCGCTTTCGACACGCAGTAGTCGGCGCGTTCAGGCGAAACCATTTCCGCCGACGCTGAGGTGATCGTGATGATCGACCGGACCCGCTGTGTTTCGCTAGCCGCCAGCATTTGCCTGGCTACGGCTTGGGTGAAGAACAACGTCCCGCGCAGGTTGACATTCATCACTGCATCGAAATTTTCTGCACTGAGGTCGAGAAGATCACCGCGCACGACCGCGCCGCGACCCGCGTTATTGACGAGGCAGTCGAGACGACCGAAGCGTTGCACGACCGAGGCAATCAAAGCGCCATGCGTCGCGATGGCGGCGACATCGTGCTCGGAGAACATGACGGCAGCGCCCTTTGCCTCGATTGCCCGCCGCGCCTCATCAGCCGCCGCATCGACCACAATATCGGTCGCCGCGATATCGAAGCCAGACGCGGCCAGCGCCTCGGCGCAAGCGCGGCCGATCCCGCGCCGGGCGCCGGTAACTAGGGCAACGGGGCGTGTGCAAACCGTCATCGTCTCAGGTCCGTTGCCGCCCCACCGCCCTTAGAGCCTGACGCCGGAGCTTGGGTCAAACAACAGCGCCTTATCGAGATTGAAAGCGAACGGCACTCGTTGACCCGGTTGCGCGTCAGTTTCGGCGCGCATGCGTGCGGTGACTTCTTTGCCGGCGATATGAGTCACTACGAACGTGTCGGATCCCGCGGGCTGCACGACCTCGACTTGGGAGTCGACCATCGATATGCCCTTCGAATTGCGGTCGGCGCCGTCACGGTCGGTAATCGCCTCCGGCCTGATGCCAAGAATAATCTCGCGGCCATCGGTCAGCGAGGCGGCGTCAATATCGCGCGGCGCCGGGAGGACGATCTGCGTGCCGTCGCGGCGCGCCAGAATGACGTTGGCCGCGCCATTGGCGCGCGCGATTTTGCCGTTGATCAGATTCATCGATGGCGAACCCATGAAGTCGGCGACAAATAGATTGACGGGCTTGTTATAGATCTCCGCGGGCGTGCCCACCTGCTGCAGCACTCCGTCCTTCAAGACCGCGATCTTCGTCGCCAGTGTCATCGCCTCGATCTGATCGTGCGTGACATAGACGATCGTCGTTCCGGTCGCCTGATGCAGGCGCTTGATCTCGGTGCGCATGTCGACGCGCAATTTGGCGTCGAGATTCGACAGCGGCTCATCGAACAAAAACACGCGTGGCTTGCGCACCAGCGCGCGGCCCATCGCGACGCGCTGGCGCTGACCGCCCGACAGCTGGCCGGGGCGGCGTTTAAGCAGATGTTCAAGCTGCAGCGTCTTGGCGACTTCGGCGACCGCTGCATCGCGTTCAGCTTTCGGCGCGCCGCGCATCTCCATGCCGAACGCCATGTTCTGCTCGACCGACATGTTGGGATAGAGCGCATAGGACTGAAACACCATCGCGATATCGCGCTTGGAGGGATGCAGATCGTTGACGATAGCGCCGTCGATACGGATATCGCCCTCGCTGATCGATTCGAGGCCGGCGATGGTGTTGAGCAGAGTCGACTTGCCGCAGCCTGACGGGCCGACCAGTACAAGGAAGCCGCCCTTTTCGAGCGTCAGGTTGATGCCTTTAAGAATCTCGACCGGGCCGAACCGCTTTTTCAGATTGACAATTTCGAGGAAGGACATCGCATGTCATCCTTTGACCGCGCCGGCCATCAGGCCGCGCACAAAAAATCGTCCTGCGACGATGTAAACGAGAAGAGTCGGCGCCGCCGCGATGATCGCCGCCGCCATATTGACGTTGTATTCGACGATTCCCGTCGAGGTGTTGACGATATTGTTCAGCGCCACCGTCATCGGCGCCTGATCGCCAGCCGCGAAGGTGGAGCCGAATAGGAAATCGTTCCATATGTTGGTGAACTGATAGATCACCGTGACGATGAAAATCGGCGCGGAGTTCGGCAGCAGGATGCGGGTGAATATCTGGAAGAAGCCGGCGCCGTCCATCATCGCCGACTTGATGAGCTCGGTCGGAAACGCCTCGTAGTAGTTGCGGAAGAACAGCGTCGTGAAACCGAGTCCGTAGACTGTATGCACGATCACGAGATTGACCGTCGGATTGCCAAAGCCGAACGACCAGCCGGTCGCATCAATGAGCGCGTTGCCGATGGTGCCGAGCTTGCCGAGAATCACCGCCATCGGAATCAACACGGACTGGAACGGAATGAAGCAGGCGAACAGCATCAACCCGAACACGAGGCGATGACCCTTGAAGCGCCATTTCGTCAGGACATAACCGTTGAGCGCCCCAAGCATCGTCGAGATCGCCACCGCGGGCACGACCATCTTGATCGAGTTCCAGAAATATCCCTTGATGCCGAACTGATCGGATACGCCGATGCGCGCCTCGCCCCAGGCCTTAACCCAGGCGTCAAAGCTCGGCGCCTTCGGCAGGGCGAACATGTTGCCGCCGGTCACCTCGTCGAGCGGCTTCAGCGACGTCATCACCATGACGAGCAGCGGCAGGACGTAGACGAGGGCGAAGAAGACCAGCAGGCCGTAAATCACGATGCGGGCGCCGGCGCCGGACCGCGCCGGTTCGCGCGAGGGCGCGCGGTCGAGAACGCTGGCGCTCATTGGCCCTTCTCCCGCAGTTCTGAATAGAGATAGGGCACCATGATCGCCGCGATCGTGGCGAGCATGATGACCGCGCTGGTGGAGCCGACGGCCATCTGGTTGCGCGTGAACGTATAGGAATACATGAAGGTCGAGGGCAATTCCGCCGCGCCGCCGGGATTCTTGCCGGTGACGGAAAGTACGAGATCGTACGACTTGATCGCCATGTGGGTGAGGATGATGATCGCGGAGAGGAAGACAGGCCGCATGATCGGGATGACGATGCGCCGATAGATCGCAAATCCCGAGGCGCCGTCGATCTGCGCCGCTTTGAGAATCTCGCCGTCGATGCCGCGCAGGCCGGCGAGGAACATCGCCATAACGAAGCCCGACGTCTGCCAGATGCCGGCGATGGCGACGCAATAGATCATCATGCGCGGATTGACGACCCAGTCGAACTTGAAGCTGGTCCAGCCCCAGTCATGCACCGCCTTCTCGAGGCCGATGCCGGGGTCGAGGAACAGCTTCCACGCAGTTCCGGTGACGATGAACGAGAGGGCGAGCGGATAGAGATAGATCGGGCGCAGAAAACCCTCGCCGCGAATTTTCTGATCGAGCAGGATCGCCAGCGTCAGACCCAGCACGAGACAGAAGATGACATAGAGGCTGCCGAACAGGCCCATGTTGACGATCGCCGTGTACCAGCCCGAGGGCGGATCGGTCTCGAACGTCCAGGTCCACAGCTTCTGATAGTTGGCGAGGCCGACGAGCGTGGTGCTGCTGAACGCCTTGGAGTTGGTGAACGACAGATAGAACGTCCACGCGATGAAGCCGTAGACGAACACCACGATCAGCGCGAACGACGGCGCCAGCACGAGCTTCGGCAGCATGTCCTGCACGCGCGAGCGGATCGACGGGCTGGGCCGCCGCTGCGTGATGACGGGCGCGATGGAGACGGTCATGTCGTTTCGTCCCTGTGAACACGTTTATTGCTTGCGCCGACCTTCTCTTGCGTGCCGGCTAAGGAAGCGCAAAGCGAGAGCTGGGGGAGTCCAACCCGGACTCCCCCGCCCCGTCCCTCTCCCGGCGGGGAGAGAGACGTTTCGACTTACTTCGCCGCGTTGAGCGCCTTGACGAGCTCCGTCACGGCCGCATCCGAGGTTTTGATCTCGCCGTGCACGAATTTCGTCACGACGTCGTGGTAGGCGCCCGCGACGGCCGGCGGCTGCGCGTAGTTTTGCGCCATCGAGCCGACGAACTTGCCCGAGGCGTCGGCCGCTTTCACATCGGCGATGCCCTTCTTGCCGCACATGTCGAAGGCGGTATCCGGCACGTCCATGCGGGCGGGAACTGAACCCTTGACGACGTTGAACGCCGACTGGAAGCTCGGGCTCATTGTCGCATCCGCGAGCGCGAGCTGGGCGGCCTTGCGATCCGCGGAGACGTCGAACATCGCGAACATGTCGGTGTTGTAGATCACGTCGCCATCGGTGCCGGGGAAGCGATAGCACAGGAAATCCTTGCCCGCTTCCTTATTGGCGGCCTTGAACTCCCCCTTGGCCCAGTCGCCCATCACCTGCACGAGCGCGTCGCCCTTGATCACCATCGCGGTGGCGAGGTTCCAGTCGCGGCCGGCGAAGTTCGGATCGGTGTAGGCGCGCAGCTTGGCGAGGTTGTCGAACGACTTCTTCATCGTGTCCGACTTCAGCGCGCTCGCGTCGAGATCGACGAAAGCCTTCTTGTAGAAGTCGATCCCGCCCGTCGAGGCGACGACCGAATCGAACATCGTGGCTTCCTGCCAGGGCTGGCCGCCGAGCGCGAGCGGAATGACGCCCGCCGCCTTGGCCTTGTCGAGCAGCGCGATGAAGTCGTCGAACGTCTTCGGCTCGGTTCCGCCGATCTTGTCCATCACCGCCTTGTTGATCCAGACCCAGTTGACGGAATGGATGTTGACCGGCACGGCGCCCCACTTGCCGTTCACGGTGGTGAACTTCTGCAGCGCCTTCGGAACGACCTTGTCCCAGCCTTCCTTCGCCGCCAGCGACGTGATGTCGCCGAGCTTGCCCGCATCGGCGTAGTCGATGGCGAAATAGCCCAGAATCTGCGACGCGGTCGGCGGATTGCCGGCCGCCACCATCGCCTTCAGGGCGGTCATCGCGCCCTCGCCGCCGCCGCCGGCGATCGGCACGTCTTTCCAAGCGTAGCCCTGTTTGGCGAGATCCTGCTTGAGGACGTTCAGCGCAGCGGCTTCGCCGCCCGACGTCCACCAGTGCAGCATCTGGATTTCCTTGTTGTCGGCGGCATGGGCCGCGCCCGCGAGGCTGAAGGCGGCCAGCGCAAGGCCGCAAAGCAATTTAGACCTGAACATGACGTCTCTCTCCCTAATGCCGGAAAACGTCCGGCTGCGTCTCATTAACCGCCCTTCGACGGCGGCGACAGCCACCATGGCGTCCTCGGGCCGCTATGAATATGCAACGCTTTTTCCTCGGTGTAACCGAGGACGCTGTGGCGCCCGAGTTCGCGCCCGACCTGATTGTTGTAGCCGCCGAACGGCGGTTCGGCAAAGCCGTCCGCGAAAGAATTTTTCCGGATCGTCCCCGCAGCTATATCTCGGTTCCAGGTCGCCAAATCGTCCATTGCGAACTCACGAATTGGAAAACTCTGGGGGACGCTTCGCCTTGAAGGCGGCGACGCCTTCCGCGAGGTCATGCGTGTAGGCCGTCAGGGCGCCGGCGAGCGCTTCATACGCCAAGGCCTGCTCCTCGCCCTCGGCGGCGTTAATGAGCTGCTTGGCGACCTGCGCGGCAATCGGCCCGCGGGTCGCGATCTTCTTCGCCATCGTCAGGCCCGCGGCGACCCCCGATCCGGTCTCCGCCACCTCGTCGACCATGCCAAGCGAAAGCGCCTCATCAGCGCCGACAAGGTCGCCGGTCAATGCCAGCCGCTTGATGAGCCGGGAGCCAAACCGGCGCACCAGTCGCTGTGAGCCCGACCAACCAGGAACCATGCCAAGACCTGTTTCCGGCAGACCGAGCTTTACATGGCGCTCGGCAATGATGAGATCAGCTGTCGCAGCCAGTTCGAGCCCGCCGCCAAACGCGTGGCCGGTCAGCACGGCGATCAGCGGCGTGCGCAACCGAGCCAGAGCATCGAAGGCGCGATGCCCCGCCCGCGTCCAGCTTCGCCACATCTCGATTGGCGGCAGTCCTCCCCAAGCGGCAATATCGCCGCCCGCGCAAAACGCCTTTCCTTCGCCGGTGATGATTGCGCAGCGGATTTCGGTGCGCGCCTCGATATCGAGCGCCGCCTGTTGCAAGGCGCCGATCATAGCAAGATCGAGCGCATTGAGCTTGTCGGCGCGATCAAGCGTGATCGTGGCGACACCACCGTCGAAAGAGACCCGAACCCGCGGATCGCTCACTCAGGCCTCCTTTAATTTGAGGCCGAACGGGGCGGGATCGAACAGACACGGATCAATCAGGCGCAGGTCGTCTGCGACATGCAGTTTGAACTCCGCTTGCGCCAACACGTCGCGTTCGAGCTCGACGCCAGCGGCGATCTCCGTAACTGTGACCCCTACTTCGCGCAATTCCATCACACAGCGCTCGGTGACATAGGCGATCTGTTGCCCCTGCTCACGCGCCCGGCGGCCGGAGAACGTCACCTGCTCGACCGTCTCCACAAGTTTCCTGACCTTGCCTTCTCTCGCGATGACGAGCTTCCCGCCTGATATTTCAAGCTTCGCTCCGGCGGTGAAGAAGCCAGAGAAAATGATACGCCTGGCGCGTGCAGTGATATCGACAAAACCGCCCGCTCCCGCGGTGACATGCGGACGATGGCTGAGCTTTGAAACGTTGACCGAACCCTCGCTGTCGATCTCGAGAAATGACAGCAAAGAGGCGTCGAAACCGGCGCCCTGGAAGTAGGTGAACAGCGCGGGCGAGGGAACGATCGATTCGGCGTTGGAGGAGCAGCCGAACTGGAAATCCAGCAGCGGAATCCCGCCCACTGCGCCCTGTTCGATGACCCAGGTGACATCGCCGTGGCAGCCCTCCTCGAGGAGGATGCGCGGGACGTTGGCGGAAACGCCAAAGCCGATATTGACCGCATCGCCGCGCCGCATCTCCTGTGCGACGCGTCGCGCAATGACTTTTTGAACGCCGAATTCCGGTCGCTCGAAACTGTCGAGAGGACGGAAGATCTCACCCGAGATGGCCGGATCATAGGGGGTATGGGTGGTCTGCATCTGATCGGGCGCGACCACGATAACATCGACCAGCACGCCGGGCACCAGCACGTGATGCGGCTTCAGAGTCCCGAACTTGGCCAAACGCTTCACCTGCGCGATGACCAGCCCGCCATTGTTGCGCACAGCGAGCGCCTGATCGAGCGAACCGAGCACGCCGCCCTCATGTTCGCACGAGAGGTTGCCGCGCTCGTCGGCCGTCGTTGCCCGGATGATCGCCACTGCCGGCGCGATCGCATCAAAGTGCAACCAGTCGTCGCCGGCAAATTGCACAAGCTTGACGACCGGCTCGGCCTTGGCCCGCGCATTCATCGCGCAGCCGTCGTGGCGCGGATCGACGAAGGTATCGAGGCCAACTTTGGTCAGCACGCCCGGGCGTTTGGCAGCCGCGTCGCGGTGCATGTCGAACAGGATTCCGGAGGGAATGTTGTAGGCGGGGATCTTGTTGCCGGTCACCATTTGCCAGATTAGCGGCGGCGGCGCCGACGACGGACCGGAGGGATAGGAGCCCGCCAGGATCTTTTTCAGTAGCCCCTCGCGCGCGATGTGGTCGATGCCCTTGACGCCCCACATGTCGCCCGCCGCGATCGGATGCAGGGTGGTCAGTTCACGCGGGTGGCCTTCATTTTCGAAACGCCGGCCAATCGCGGCCAGAACAGCGTCCGGACAGCCGAGACCCGATGACGAGGACACCGTGACAACCGCATTGTCGGGCACGAGCGCAGCGGCTTGATCCGCGGAAAGGATACGCGCGAACGCCATCGCTCAGAACCCCGCTTCGAGTTTGACGGGCGCGACCGGAGACAGAACGGCTGGAGAAAGCGCGATGGATTTCACCCAGCCTGTGACGCTCATTGGCCGACCCTCGAATTTTGATGCACGCCGGACGATTCGCGCACGATGAGGCGCGCGTCGCCGACATAGTGGCCGATCGCCTGAGGACCGCCGCGAATCTGGTCAAGCAGGAGACGCGCAGCGTGCTCGCCCAACGCCTGACCGTCGACGGCGACGGTGGTGAGCGAGGGCGCGACGAGCGAAGCCTCGGCGATATCATCGAAACCGACGATCGCCACGTCCTTGCCAACCGCAAGGCCACGCCGGCTGACGGCGATCATCGCTCCCATCGCAACGACATCGTTAAAGCAGACTGCCGCGCTCGGACGCTGCGCCATGGCGAGCGCGGCGTTCATCGCGTCGAGTCCGCCGATGCGCGTTGGCATGCTCTCGATCACCAGCGCGGGGTCGAACGCGATGCCGGTCGCCTCCAGCGCGGCGCGATAACCTGAAACCCGCTCCTCGCGCACGACGGCGGGGGAACGGCCGCCGACAAACCCGATGCGGCGATGGCCGAGCGACAGGAGATGCTGAGTGGCGCGGCGAGCGCCACTCTCGTTCTCCGAAACAGCGTAGGCGAGATGGGCTCCGGCGATACGGCGCACCGCCAGAACGATTGGAAAATCCCCCGCCAGTTGATTGAGTTCGTTCGCATCGGCGCCGAAGGCCGGACTGAGAATGAGACCGACGGCGCCATGTTCGCGCATCGAACGAATATGCGCGGCTTGCGAAACGACGCTCTCCGCCGTGTTGGCGAGGAAGGGAAGGTAGCCGGCGATCGACAACGCTCGCTCTATGCCGATGGCAAGTTCGGCGAAGAACGGGTTGGTCAGGTCGTTGATGATCATGCCAACGACGCTGGAGCGCGACTGACGCAAATTGGCGGCGCCGCGATTGTAGACGTAACTGAGATCGCGCATCGCCTGGCGCACCCGCTCGCGGGCCTCGGCGCCGACGCCAGGCTTGGCCCGCAAAACCAGCGAGACCGCCGCGCGCGACACGCCCGCCGCGCGGGCGATGTCAACAATGGTGACCTTGCGTTTTTCGAGGCGCTGCAACACGGGCGGACTCGCTTATTAACTAGACCGATCTAGTAACGGACGAAAAATGATGCGTCAAGGGGGTCGGCCCAAAACAATCGCGCGGAGTTGGAACGTCCGGCGTTTGCTAGACAGCCGTGAGGCGTATTGTAATTCAACATCAACACATTATCGCTCTTGATGAGCGTCCTTGAGAGCACGGCGTCAACAATTTCAACCGTCGAGAGCGGATGGCCTGTGCTTGCAGGAATATGGTAATAATCGAGGCGCCGCTTGCCAAATCATCTAGATCGATCTATTAACGCCTTGCAATTCCCGCATTCATTCCACTCGACGCAGAGGTCGCCGTGGCTCAGCTGCTTCTTCCCAATTCCAACGGCTCGCTCGAAACGTACGCTGTTGACCGCGCCTCGCCGTTTCCCCTGACCTCAAACTCCGCATTCCCGCGCGTTGTCTATGCCGCCGCTCACGTTGTGGCCGACCCGCTCCGGACGGTTGATCCGTCAGGTGAGGCCGCAGTGGATTGGGACGCAACGCTGGCGTTTCGGCGTCACCTGTGGGGTTTAGGATTCAAGGTCGCCGAGGCCATGGATACATCCCAACGCGGCATGGGCTTTGAATGGCGGCAGGCCAAAGAATTGATTCGCCGAACGCTGGCCGACGCGCGCCATGTCCCAGGCGCCGACCTCGCGAGCGGCGCCGGGACGGACCATCTCAGTCCGGATGAAGCACGATCCCTCGACGAGGTTATCCGCGCCTATGAGACCCAGGTCGAATTCATCGAGTCACACGGCGGCAGAATTATCCTGATGGCGAGCCGCGCGCTCGCCGCAGTGGCGCGCTCGCCGGAAGACTATTTCCAAGTCTACAGCCGCGTCTTGTCGGGTTGCCGCAACAAGGTGATCCTGCATTGGCTCGGCGACATGTTTGACCCCGCGCTGTCGGGCTACTGGGGGTCGCGGAATGTCGCCGCGGCGATGGACTCGTGCTGCGCCGTCATAAGCGAGCATAGGTCGAAGGTCGAAGGCATCAAGATTTCTCTACTCGAAACGAGCCATGAAATCGCCATGCGCCGTCGATTGCCGGCGGGCGTCGCGATGTATACCGGCGACGATTTTAACTACGCCGAATTGATCGCCGGCGATGAACACGGCTTTTCGCACGGGCTTCTTGGCATTTTTGATCCGATCGCGCCCGCAGCGGCTGCGGCGCTCGCGCGCCTTGGGGCCGGCGACCGCCTTGCCTATGACGACATCCTCGCTCCGACGGTGGCCCTATCGCGGAAGATTTTTGAAGCGCCGACGCAATACTACAAAGCCGGCGTCGTCTTTCTCGCCTGGCTCAACGGTTTTCAAGGCCATTTCACAATGGTTGGCGGCATGCAGTCGGCGCGGTCAATCCTCCACTATGCCGAAGTCTTTCGTCTTGCCCACGAGGCGGATTTGTTGATCGACCCGGACCGAGCGGCCTCCCGTATGAGGACCCTTTGTGCGCTGCACGGAATTGAATGATCGCGTGCGCGCGTCGGCGTTCGGCGCTCGTCTCACACGGCAAACTGGAACCGCTCGAATCTGTGCAATGCTTCCTCGGCTCTCGACTTATGGCGTTTGGCTCCGCCTTTTCCGACCCATGTCCATTGCTGGATCAGCAATTCTCGCCTCTCGCGATCCGCTTTAAGATCGACTGCCGCGACGATTTCGTCGCCGATGAAGATGGGCAGAGCGAAATATCCCATTACTCGCTTCTCCTTCGGTACGTAGGCCTCAAAGCGATGCTCATAGTCGAAGAAGCGATTGAGCCTTTTTCGTTGGATGACCACGGGATCGAACGGGGAAAGGATGTGGACCATTTCGCTGGTGAGCGCGGGAAGTGTCGCGATCAGCCTCGGCTCCACCCAATGGTCCAGCTTCTCGCTCCCTTCGATGGATACCGCCTCCAAAGTTCCTCGACGCACTCTTGCTTCGATCAATCGGCGGATCGCCGCCTTGCGCGGAGCGTCAAGGTGGCAGATGGAATCAAGGCTCACCAACCCTTGCGACCGCAAGGCGCGGTCGAGCAGATAATCCAGAACCTGGCGTTCCGATGCTGGCTTGGGTCTCTCGACCCAGCCGAAATGGCGATCCATCAGTTCATAGGTCTTGAGCATGCCGGAGCGCTCGCTGACCGTCAGCGCGCCGCGAAAGAATGCGAGTTGTAATGCCCGCTTGGACGGCTTTCTGCTTGCCCAAGCGTGATCTTTCTCCACCAGCGCGTCATCGTCGATGTCTCGGATGGAGAGTGCGCCTTCCCTGCGGATCAGAGTCAAAACCTTCCGCAGGTCCTCCTTCGTTACAGAATTGAACCAGGCCTTCGGCGACCCACGATAGCGTTTCATCTCTGGGAGAAAGAAACGAATATCTTTCGACGGCACGTAGGAAAGCGCATGGGTCCAATATTCAAAGACTGACTTATCGACTGTTTGAGCCTGACGAAGGTGCTCGCGGCGATAGCGCGGGATACGGCTCCAGAGAATGTGATGGTGGCAGCGTTCGACAACGTTGATCGTATCGACCTGAACATATCCAAGGTGCTCGATCGCGGCCCGCGTCGCCTCTGGACCGTCTCCGAACGGCGCGGGGTCATCAAGGCGCTGGGCGCGCAGCCAGATGCGCCGGGCCACGAGCTTGGAGAGTGACGCGGGATGATGCGGGGGCCGGGGCATGCGCGGACTATAGCGGATCTCGCTCGAATGTGGGGCGGGGCGTCCCGCCCCAACAAATTGCTCCAAGCCGCTGTTCTAAAGGAGATGTTTACGCTAATGGTCTCTAAAGGAATGTGGCGTAATATCGTTTCGAGTGAGTAAGCGTGGGCGAATGATGCAGGGGAGCGACGAAAGTCTTTATTGCGATTCATGCGACAGCCCTCATCCATTCAGGCAGGTCTTTGTTCAGGCTGTTCCGGGCGCCGTCGCTCTTATCCTGAGCGCAGCTTTGGTCGTTTCGGTTCTGCATCGCCTCCCCACGCCGCCTCGCCGCAGCGCCGCTGAAGCTCCGGCGGCCGACGTGCTAGCGGTCGCGTCCGCTCGGGCGATCGTCTCGAATCCCTATGGTCAGCTGGTCGACCCTCGGTTCTTCCAGGAGCCCGCCCCGGCCTTGCTCTCCCGAAGCTTTTCGCTCGATTTGGATCCTGAGCCCGTTCCACCCGCCCCTGCCGGCGCGCTCCCACAAACGGCAACTGCCTCCACCGCGCCCTATGGAACAATTCCGCAGGTGGGCAATGCTTCTACACCGATCTTTGGAACGGTTTCGCAGCCCGAATCGTTCCCACCCCCACCGAAGCCGGCCGTCGCCAAACCCGCCGAGAGCGCGCCTTTGCCGCCGCCTCGTCCTGCCGAGTTCGGATCATTGGCGAGCCTACCGCCCAGCCGTCATCCGGCAGAGCAGAAGGGGCGCCCTGCTGTCGCCGCCGCTCCCCCTTCCGACAATCGCACCTTTTTCCAGAAGCTTTTCGGTGTGGCGCAGGCATCCCCGCCCGCCGCTGTCTCTGCAAGCGCGCAAAGCAACTTTCTTACTCGGCCGGCAAGCGTCGCATCCGGCCCATCGCTACGCTACGATCGACTGACCGCGGTTTATGATGTCGCGGCCCACACCGTCTACATGCCAGACGGAACCAGAATGGAGGCGCATTCGGGCTTCGGAGACAGGCTTGACGATCCGCGTTACGTGAACGAGCGCGATCGCGGGCCAACGCCGCCCCATATCTACGAACTCGCGCCGCGTGAGGCGTCTTTTCATGGGGTCCAGGCGTTGCGCCTCAACCCGATTGGCGAGGGCGACCTGTTTGGACGGGCAGGCCTCCTCGCGCACCCCTACATGCTCGGCTCGAACGGCGCTTCGAACGGCTGCGTGTCCTTCAAGGACTACGACGGGTTCCTGCAGGCCTATCGAAATGGACAGGTCAAGCGACTGGCCGTCGTCGCGAGTCTGAACTAGCCGCTCATTCTGTCGCGGAAAGACTTGCTAACATTTGAGGTCGGCGGCGACCTGCTGGCCATTCGCGGCAGGAGGACTATAAACCCGCCATCCCGCCAGTTGGACCTCAGACATGATCCCTCGTTATTCGCGCCCCGCAATGGTCTCCGTTTGGGACGCGCAAACGCGGTTCCGCATCTGGTTCGAGATCGAAGCCCATGCTTGCGACGCGCTGGCTGAGATCGGCGCGATCCCAGCCGAAAGCGCCAGGGCGATATGGGAAAAGGCCGGGAACGTGATTTTCGATGTCGCGCGCATTGACGAGATCGAGCGGGTCACAAAACACGACGTCATCGCCTTCCTCACCCACCTCGCCGAATTCATCGGGCCCGACTCGCGCTTTGTGCATCAGGGCATGACCAGTTCCGACGTGCTCGACACCTGCCTCGCGGTTCAGTTGCAGCGCGCCAGCGATATTCTTATCGCCGATGTCGATGCTTTGCTCGCCGCCCTCAAGCGGCGCGCGTTCGAATACAAAATGACCCCCACAATCGGACGCTCGCACGGCATCCACGCCGAGCCGACGACGTTCGGCCTTAAGCTGGCCCTCGCGTATGCAGAATTCTCGCGCGCCCGCGAGCGCCTTGCGACAGCGCGCAAGGAAATATCAACCTGCGCCATTTCAGGCGCGGTCGGCACCTTCGCCAACATCGATCCGCGGGTGGAAGCGCATGTCGCGCGCAAGCTCGGCCTGACGCCGGAGCCCATTTCGACGCAGGTAATCCCGCGAGATCGCCACGCTGCGTTTTTCTCCACGCTCGGCGTCGTCGCGGCTTCGGTCGAGCGGCTCGCCACCGAAATCCGCCATCTGCAACGCACCGAAGTCCTCGAGGCCGAGGAGTATTTTTCCGAGGGCCAGAAAGGTTCGTCGGCGATGCCGCACAAGCGCAATCCGGTGCTGAGCGAGAACCTGACCGGCCTTGCGCGGATGGTGCGTTCCGCGGTGACGCCGGCGCAGGAGAATGTTGCGCTCTGGCATGAGCGCGATATTTCACATTCTTCTGTTGAGCGCATGATCGCGCCGGACGCGACGATCACGCTGGATTTCGCGCTGGCGCGGTTGTCCGGCGTGATCGACAAGTTGCTTGTCTATCCCCAGAATATGCGCCGCAATCTCGACCGCCTCGGCGGGCTGATCCATTCGCAGCGGGTGCTGCTGGCGCTGACGCAAAAGGGGGTCTCGCGCGAGGACGCCTACACGATGGTGCAGCGATGCGCGATGCCGGTGTGGCGCGGCGAGGGGGATTTTCTAAGCCTGCTGAAAGCGAACCAAGAGATCGGCAAGACGCTTAGCCACGCCGAGCTCGCGGCTTTGTTCGACCTCAACTACCATTTCAAGCAGGTTGATTCTATTTTCGAGCGCGTGTTCGGATGATCGCTGCCCGCACTTGGCAAATGACGTTTCCCGGTGTTGTGTTTTTGGCACACGTCGCCTCAAATAGTCGACTGCACGGAAATGCCAATCTGAGCACCTCAGAGCCCGGAATCGTTGGCGATGCGAGCATTTCCAAGGCCTTGGGGAATAGCCCGGGCCGGGAAGCCTTAACCATTCGTAAGCGTCTCTGCGACATCATCGGGCCGTGTGCGTCAAACAGGTTTGTCGCAGCGCGGCATCTCCGGTACTTTGACGGTCGAACTGCACAGACTGGGGTGAGTGTTGAACAAGTTAGCGATTGCAGCACTGTTGCTGACGTTGACGGGCTGTTCGGGTCTGCCCGCAGGCGGCCCCACCAGCGCCGAACTGCTTGCGCCGGACGAGGCTTCGAAAGCGCCGTTCTACTACGAATTGTTCGACATCACCGCCGATGTCGCGCGGATCGCGGGGGCGCGCACGGACGATACCTTCGCCGGCCGCTTTGGCGGTCGCGGCGCTGGAAACCGTGTGATAATCGGCCGCGGCGACACGCTGAGCGTCAGTATCTTTGAGGCCGCGAATGGCGGCCTGTTCACTCCGTCCGCCGATGCGGCCGCTGGCGCTGCGGCGGGAGCGAAGAATGTCACCCTGCCGCAGGTTCTGGTCGACACGCACGGGTTTATCCATGTCCCCTATGCGGACCAGATCGAAGCCGCCGGGCGTACGCCGCGCGAAATCGAAGCCGCCATCGAGGACAAACTCAAGGGCCGCGCGATCGAGCCGCAAGTGATCGTTTCGCTCGCAACTGACCGAAGCGCTCTCGTCACCGTTTCCGGCGAAGTGAAGACTCCGAGTCGCCTGCCCATCGTGACCGCCAACGAGCGGCTGCTCGATGCAATCTCCGAAGCCGGCGGGACCGCCCTGCGGCCGTTCGAGGCGACGGTGACAGTGGTGCGCGGCGACAAACGCGCGACCGCGTCGCTGAAGACTGTTTTCGACGATCCTCGCCAAAACGTCTTCATCCGGGCCGGCGATACAATCCTCGTGCAGCGTCGACAGCGATCAATTACGATTCTTGGCGCTGAGACGCTCAATAAGCAGCTGCCGTTCGACAATGATACGCTGACCTTAGCCGAAGCGATTGGCAGCGCTTCGGGCCTTGAGGATACCCGCGCAACTCCGGAAGGCGTATATGTATTTCGCTACGAAAGACCCGAAATTATTCGCAGGATGCGCCCGGGTTGGACCGATCCGTCCCAACACTCGCTGATTCCGACACTCTACAGGCTCGACATGCGCGTCGCCCAGGGTTACTTCCTGGCTCAGCAGTTTCAACTGCGCGACCACGATCTGGTCTTCGCCGCCAACGCCACCGGAACAGAGTATATGAAGTCGCTGCAACTTGTCGGCGCGGCCTTTGGCATCGGCACCGGCGCCGCCGGCGTGGCCCTCGCCGCAGGAAACGTCAAATCTGATGTGCGGCTCAAGCATGACATCGTCCTGCTCGGGCGCCTCGACGACGGCCTGGGTTATTATCGATTCACATACAACGGCGGCCACACGGCTTATGTCGGGGTCATGGCGCAAGAGGTGCAGACGGTCATGCCCTCGGCGGTCAGTCGCGGAGCCGACGGATATCTGCGGGTCTCCTACGACAAGCTGGGCCTGCCGTTCGAGACCTACGGCCAATGGCTCGCGACGGGCGCGAGGTTGCCGGCGGTTACGCCGGCCGTGCACTGACCTGCAGGAGAAGCTAGATCAGGCGCTAAGCGCGAAATTGTTGGACTTCACTACGCCGCATGAGCCTCGCAAGCTGTGCACCGAATGTGGCCTCGACGCGTCTTCAATGCCTCAAATTGACAGCGCCCGCTGAGAGGAGTTTCGGGGTAACCGTCCAGCCCTGCGCGTCGAGATCGGCCGCGATCAGCGCTCCGCGTAGGGTCTTGATCCCTTCGGCGAAGCTTGCCGCCATCACGCGGCTTCCGCTTCAAGCAGCCGCCGCTTGCGTTCGACGCCCCAGGCATAACCCGACAGCGCTCCGTCGCTGCGCACCACGCGATGGCAGGGGATCGCCACAGCAATGTTATTTGCCGCGCAGGCGCCGGCAACGGCGCGGACCGCTTTGGGCATTCCGATGCGGCTCGCAATATCGGCATAGGAGGCCTTTTGTCCGGCCGGAATCGCTTGCAGGGCCCGCCATACCCGCTGTTGAAAAGCTGTTCCCCTTATGTCGAGCGGCAGTTCGAGACCGAGACCCGGCGCCTCGACGAAGCCGACGACCCGCGCGACAAGCGCCTCATAGTCCCGATCGGCGCCGACAATATCCGCCTTCGGAAATCGGTCTTGAAGATCTCGCGCCAGAACGTCGGGATCATCGCCGATCAAGATCGCCACAACGCCCGTCGCGCTCGAGGCAACGAGGATCGCGCCGAACGAGGACTGGCCAATCGCGAAGCGTATCTCTTCGTTCGCGCCCCCCTTGCGGTATCGCGTGGGCGTCATGCCGAGCATCTCGGTCGATTTTTCATAGAACCGACTGGTCGAATTGAATCCTGCCTCGTAAATTGCTTCGGTCACCGAATTTCCTTTCGTCAGTCTGTCCCGGACGCAGGCCGCTCGATGCGCTGCGGCATAGTCCTTTGGCGTAATCCCAAGCGTCGCTTTGAATAGCCTGTGGAAATAGCCGGGGCTTAGCTCCGCCGCATCGGCCAGTTTCGCAAGGCGCACGGGTTCCTCGCTTTGCTCAATCATCCGGCAGGCCTTAGCGAGCAATATCGCGTTCTCGGCGTCCAGCGAGGCGCCATCCGGATTGCACCGCTTGCAGGGTCGAAAACCGGTCGCCCTCGCCGCCTCCAATGTTTCGTGGAAGGCGACATTCTCAGGATTAGCGCCGCGCGAGGGGCAGGACGGGCGGCAGTAGATGCCGGTGGTCGCCACCGAATACCAGAATTCGCCGTCGGCGGTCCGGTCGCGCGCGACAACTCGCGCCCAACGCGGATCGTTTGTCGTCGCTGTTCCGGGATGATCTTTTGAGCGCTCCAACATCATTGTCGTATTCCTGATTGGCTATTCGCGCGACTTTGCCCGATTGGCTCCGTCGCGGCGCTCCGGTTCTTGCTCTAGAACTCGATTTCGGCCGCTCCGCTGACGGACGCCATATATCCACTGCCGCGGCTGGAGAGAACGCCGACAGCGAGGACCCCGGTCCGGGGAGTGGCTTCGGGACCCTGTCCCAATGCAGCCGGTCGGAGCGCGGCCGCCCGTTGCGAGCCCCCGAGGCGGAATGAATCTGGACGTAAACCACTGAATTCCTTGATCCATGCGAGAATGGCGGCGTTGCCGAGCCGCGATTCTTGATCGAAATGCAAGCTCGGACGTGAACGCGATCACGCCCAAAAGGAGCCAGTGTCCGCTGCTCCTTGCTTCCCGCATCATTTGGCTTCATTTGTCGGCACGCAAAATCTTCTTCAGGCAATGGGGCCATGTCCGCACCGCGCTCATCCAGATTCTATCTGCTAACGCCCCGTCTCGACATTGTGGACCTTGACGCCTTTGCGCCAATCTTTTCCGAGGCTCTGGCGAGCGGCGCTGTCGCGTCGGTGCTCGCCCGCGTGGCGCCAGGCGCCGAAGGCAATTCGAAGCGGATTGTTTCGCGATTGCTTGAAATCGCCGCACCGGCAGGGGCTGCGCTGCTCGTCGAGGATGACGCGAGACTCGCCGCGCGCGCCGGCGCTGACGGAGTGCATGTCAGCGGCGCGGGCGCTACCCTGATCGAAGCGCTGGCGAGCCTCAAACCCGAGCGCATCGTCGGGGCTGGACTGCTGCGCACCCGGGACGATGCGATGACCGCTGGCGAGGCGGGGGTCGACTATGTGATGTTTGGCGAACCGCGCCCTGACGGTTTCGTCCCGCCGGCGCTCGAGACGCTGGAACGCGTTGCCTGGTGGGCCGAAATATTCGAACCGCCCTGCGTGGGTTACGCCGCGCGATTGGAAGACGTCGCCGCGTTGTTGAGCGCAGGGGTCGATTTTGTCGCGATGGGCGATGCGATCTGGAAGGCTGCGTCGCCGCGCGACGCTTTGGCCGCGGCGATCGCCTTGCCGCCCTTAGGCCAAAGGTAAAGACAGATGGCTGGTTACACGTTGCGTCTTGCAATGATGATGGTCATGCTCTCGTTCCCCGAAGCAGTCCTCGCGCAGGCCCAGCCGCCTGCCGCTGGCGAGGTCAGGCCAGCGGCGGCCGGGACCCTGACGCCGCAATCGGTCGCGTCGCCAAAACCCGAGGTGGATCTGGCTTTCGGCGCCTACCAGCGCGGCATGTACGCCACCGCGTTGCAAGAGGCGACCGCGCGGGTTTCGGCGAAATCCGCCGACGCGCCGGCGATGACCTTGATCGGCGAGATCTATCGCGATGGCGTGTCGGTTAGGCGCGACTTTGCCGAAGCTGCGCGCTGGTATCGACTAGCCGGCGATCTGGGCGACCGCTCTGCGCAATTCCAATTGGGGATGCTGCTGTTGCAAGGCGCTGATGGCGTCACTGCGGACCGCACCGGCGCGAAGGGCTTGCTTGAAAAAGCGGCTGCGCAAGGCCATGCGGGAGCGCTCTACAATCTCGCGGTTATGGCGATCGAGGGCGAAAGCGACAGCAAACCTGACTTCACCCGGGCTGCCGATTTGTTCCGACGAGCGGCAGAGGCTGGCGACGACAACGCCGCCTATTCCTATGGAGTGCTGTTGCGCGAAGGCCGCGGGGCAGGGTTGGACATTAGCCAGGCGGCGGAGTGGCTCAAACGCGCCGCCGATAACGGCATCATTGCGGGCCAGGTCGAATATGCCATCATGCTATTCAATGGCATTGGCGTCGAAAAGGACGAAACTGGCGCCGCCAAATTGTTCGCCAAAGCTGCTGCGCGTAACAACCCCATCGCGCAAAATCGCCTCGCTCATCTCTATGCGAGCGGGCGCGGCGTCCCTAAGGATTTTATCCGGGCGGCTGCCTGGCAGCGTTTCGCCACTGCGGCGGGGATAGAGGACAAAGAACTTGATGCGATCATCGACAAACTGTCGCAGCAGGATCAAGCGAAAGTCGAGGAACTGGTGCACCGTCAGATCACCCACTGACAATGTTAGTCTGGGAGGATTGGCCCGCGCCGCGCCAACGCGAGTGCGCGCGAAACGCGCGAAGCAAGTTCCGCCTTTTGTTCCGGTCCGAGAAAGCGACCCACTTCCAGACTCCGACCATGGCTGACAAGCGAAAGCCGCTGCGCGCCTAATTCTGGATGATCGATCCGCTCGAAGCGCACCCATGAAGGGTTGAATCGCCATTCGCGTCTTTTGCCGCGTGCGCTGACGCGTGCAAACAGCAATTCGAGCGATGTCAGGCACAAGATTTCATAGGCGAGCGCAGCGCGGAGGTTCGCGCGAAACGCGACATACAGCAGCAGCAAATCGAGACCGAAGAAGCCAACCACGGGCCACGCGCCGATGAGATAGAAGGGCAGACTGACGAGAGCGCTGATGACAAAGGCGAAGGCCATCAGGCGGCGAAAGCCTTTGGGTTCCAGCGAACGGTGCGGATGCAGCCGCTCGTCAAGAATCGGCGCGTTATAGGCGTTGTCTGTACTCATGAAACGGCCCCGCGCTCAGCGCGCACTAGGCGCCTCAGCGCGCCGCCAATATAAGTCGCGCATGACGATCTCGAAACCCCCCGCAGCACTCAAGTCCACTTCAAATGGCCGCGCGGCGGCGGAGGCGACCCGCATCGAAGAGATTTTCGCGCGTCTGGCAGCGGCCAACCCCGAACCAGAAACCGAACTCGAATTTCGCAATCGCTTTACGCTGCTTGTAGCCGTGGTGTTGTCAGCGCAAGCCACCGACGTTGGCGTTAACAAAGCGACGCGCGGGTTGTTCGCCGTTGCGGACACGCCCGAGAAGATGCTGGCGTTGGGTGAGACGGGACTAGCCGAGAAGATCAAATCAATCGGCCTTTACAGGACCAAAGCGAAGAACGTAATCGCTCTGTCGGCTGCGTTGCTGCGCGATCATGCGGGCGGGGTTCCGGATAGGTTCGAGGATTTACGGGCACTGCCGGGCGTTGGCCGCAAGACTGCTAATGTCGTGCTCAACGTCGCCTTTGGCGCGGCGACCATCGCCGTGGACACGCATGTGTTTCGCGTCGCAAACCGCATCCCGATTGCTCGGGGGAAAAGCCCTGAGGAGGTCGAGCACGGCCTGATGAGGGTGATCCCAAAGCTCTATCTGCACAATGCGCATCACTGGCTGATCCTGCACGGGCGTTACATCTGCAAGGCGAAAGCGCCGCTTTGTGCGATTTGTCCGGTTCTCGACCTATGTCGATTCAACGCCAAGACCGCCTGAGGCAGTGTTTGCCTAACGAATGGTTCGCCTTCCCTAGGAAAACCACCGCATCCGTTTAAGTTGCCGGAAACTCGCGGCTGCTATTTTTGCTCGCCTTCGGGGAAGTCGATCCGCCGACATGGCGCGAACTTGCGAAGCGGGAGCGATTGATGACGGCCATATTTCGGAAATTTCTCAACGATGAAGGCGGCGCGACTGCAATCGAATATGCGTTGCTCGCGGCGCTCATAAGCGTCGCCGTCATCGCCGCGATGCAGTCGGTCGCCGGGCAACTGAATGTAGTGTTCAGCGAAGTTTCGACTAATCTCAAGTGACTTTTGGTCGCACGGCGTCAAACGCCGCAGTCTGCGAATGGTACCGCCACCCCGGCTTGAACGGGGGACCTCTAGATCCACAATCTAGCGCTCTAACCAACTGAGCTATGGCGGCATCGGGCAAACGCGGCGGAAATTAGTGTCAAAGACCCAACAAGGCAAGCCCGTAACCGCCTGCAGTTGGCCCGCTTAAGCCGGTCCGAGCCACAAAAAATGCGCCGCCCCAGAGAAGGGGCGGCGCGGCGACGTCGGGCAAGGGAGGAGAACGCGCGGCGTCGAATTCCCCAATGTCGATCAGATCGCAATCTTGAAGGACTTGGCGACCTGATCCTTGATCGGAGCTGTTGAATCGTTGGCGACCTTCTGCGCAAGCGCGCCAAATTCCTTGGCTTGGCTGGTAAGGGACTCAATCTGCTTGCGAGCGAATTCGCTTTGCAGAGAAACATAGTCCGAAAGCGACTTAGCGCCGATCAAAGCGTGCACCAGATCAAAATTGGCTTCGACATTGGCGCGCATCGCGTTCAACGCCTTGGTGTTGATCTCTGCGATGCCGGTCTTGGCTGCGCTGAGGCTCGTCTCCAGTGCGCCAGTCGCCGCTTCAGCGGCATTCTTCGCCTTGGCGTAAGCTTCACGAGCGTCGGCGACGGTCTTTTCGACGGCCTTGCGGGCGTTCTCCTGAATCTCGGCGAAGGGCGCGGTCGCTGTTTCTGCCGCCTTGCCGAATTCCGTCGCTGCAAAGGCCGGCGACTCGACAGGCTTGGACACAGGCGGGGTATCGATAGTTACGGTCTTTTTCGAAGCGATAGCCATTATGACATTCCTTGGTCAGAGTTAAAATATTGGCAGCCAGACAGACCGGCGCTACTTGGAGCCGGTGGCATTTTTCTGGATCAATGCCCCCAGATCTTTGGCCTGAGCTTGAAGCGAACTGAGCTGGGCCCTGAGGAATTCGCTCTGCAGGGCGAGGGCTTCCTGCGGGTCTTTAGCCTGAACCAGCTTGTGCGCAAGCTCGAAGGCCGCATTGACGTTCTGTTCGGTGTAACTGAGAATTTGAGCACCGACGGTTTTCGCCCCGGTCTGGGCGTTGCTCGCTGCGCCATCGACCGTTCCAACGGCTTTCTGCGCGACCGTAACAAAGCCCTCAAAAGCCTTGCGCGCTTGATCAACGCTGCGTTCGGCGAAGTCACGCAAGTCGTTGGGAACTTCGAATGGGGTATTGGCCAATTTCATCTCCCGATATGAGCGCCGCCGGCGCCTGCGAACTTGACGACCATATAGCTTAATTTATGTTGCGTTGCAACATAATATTGCGGCGCACCAGGCAATTTTAACCGTCAGGGCAAATGATCGCCATTACAGCATGGACGAACAGGCCTTCTGAGCGTTAAGAATTTAGTAATTTTTGCATGGGTTCGCCCTTCGCCAGCCTATCAGCATCGTCAGTAGAAATTGGGGAAGTTGCGCCTCTGATGGAAGAACAGGATGCATCGGCGCAATCTCAGGAGCTCATTGATCTCCTGCTTGCCTCGCCGTTTGCCGAAGCCTTTTTGAGGAACGCGCCGCTATTGGTGGCGGGCGGAAAACCCGCGCGTTTGGCGTATTGTAACAGGTCGGCGCTTGAGCTGTTTGCTGTTGCAGGTCAGACGGAACTTTTCACCGTTGTCCTCGCAGGCGACAGCCAGGGCGCGCATCGCTTTCGCCGCATCGCTAACGATCCACCCGAAGGCGCGCCACGCATTGAATTGTTGCGATTTTTCGTTGGTCGTAAGCCAGTCCTGATTGGCTTGATGTGCGCTCGTCTGACAAACGCGCGCGGCGAACCTTTCCTGGCGGCGTCTCCGCCGCCGCTGACTTCTGTCCAACCGGCCAAAGCAATCGTATCCGGAGATCCTGAGCACGCTGAGCCGGTCCCCATGACTTCTCGATTCGTTTGGGCGAGCGATGCCGCAGGGCGCTTCGCAGCGCCCTCGCCGGTTCTGCTCGAGTTGGTAGGATCGAACGCCCCTGGTGCGGCGGAGACGCTCGATCAACTCCAGATCCGGATGCCCGCTGGGGATCTTGCCAACCTCGCCCGTGCGGTCGCCAGCCATGCGGCATTTAGCTCCGTGCGGTCGCTCTGGCCATCTGCGGGAGGAAGGCAAAATCTGGTCGCTCTTCTATCCGGCTCGCCAACTTACGATCGGCAGCGTAGGTTTCTCGGTTATCGCGGATTTGGAGTCTTTACCGGCGAATTCGAAACGCTGCCGGAACCGATCGCCGAGGCCTCAGAGGCCGGCTCGCCGTCGATGAGTGAGAATGTTCTGCGCAAGGATATGGAAACCCCGGCACCGGCGCTCGCCGCGTCTCAGCCCGTCGAGCGCAGCGCCGAAATAGTCGCGCTTCGTCCCGCTTTTGCTGTCGTGCCTGGACATCCGAATGTTGTGCCAATCAGGCCAGGTTCGATGCGCGTTCTAACAGCGGAGAATCCGGGTCGCTCCAATAACAACGACAGCATTGCGCTGACCACCGATGAGCGCGACGCCTTTCGCGAAATCGCGTTGGCGCTCGGCGCCCGCATTCGTCAGCGCGAAGAAAAGCCCGCGAACACCTTCGGTGATCGTTCAGCCGCGCTGGCGCCGTCCAACGAAGCTCTGCGGCGGACTGAATCGTTCGAGGGTCCGCGCGACATGATTGATCTGAGCGGTCGCAAAAGCGGGGAAGGCGATCCGATCGCCTCCGATCTTGCGTCGGCCCCGAACGCCGCAGCGGCAGCCGCGGATTTCAACCGACTGCTCGACAGCTTACCGGTGGGCGCCCTGGTGGCGTGCGGCAAGGAGCCGCTTTATCTCAATCGCACGCTGCTTGACCTGCTTGGCTATCGCGACATGGAAGAGTTTCGCCATGCTGGCGGTCTCGCGCATATGTTCAAAGGGTGGGATCCGGAACAGTCGACGCCACCGGGCGATGGTCGCCCCTTGTCGCTGGTTGCCGTCAATGGCGAACTGATCGCCGTCAACGCGCGATTGCAGGCCATCGAATGGGACGGCGCCGCTGCAAGCTTGATTTCCCTGCGCCGTTCGCGGGATGCGGAATATGGCGAAAAGCTGAAAGCGCTTGAGGCCGAGGTGCGCGGTTTTGCGGCGCGCTCGCTCGCCATTCTCGACCAGGCAGGCGACGGCGCTGTTGTGATCGACCGACAAGGCAATATTCAATCGATGAGCGCGAGCGCTCAAACCTTGCTCGGCTGCGAGCAGAAAGGCACCGTTGGAGCAAGTCTCGACCTGCTGCTGACGCCCGAAAGCCACGACGCGGTTGCGGCATATTTCAATGCGAACTGGAACGCTTCGCGCGACGACGCGCGTCGAGCGAGCCTTGAAGTCGTTGCGAAGGAGCAGCGAGGCAGCGGCGTGCATCTGTCGCTCACGCTAGTCAATGGGGGCATGGAAGATCAACGCATTGTCGTGCTGCGCGATATCACCGCGTCAGTCCTATCATTGCGAGACTCGCAGACTGCTCGCATCGCTGCGGAGAAAACAAGTTCTCTCAAGTCGGAGATGCTTTCCGCAATCAGCCATGAAATCCGCACGCCGCTCAACGCAATTCTCGGCTTCACCGAAGTCATGCGCGATGAGCGCTTCGGTGCGATTGGCAATGAACGCTATAAGCAATACGTCAACGACATTCATTTGTCTGGCGCGCACGTGCTGAGCCTCGCTAATGACCTTCTGGACCTGTCGAAGATAGAAGCCGGCAAATTTGAGCTCGATTTTTTGCCTCTCGACGCCAATCGCATCATCCAGGAATGCGTCACACTGATGCAGCCCCGCGCTGCGCAGGACCGCATCATCATGCGCCTTTCGCTGTTCGACAAACTCCCGCCTGTCCTTGCTGACGAGCGGTCGTTGCGACAAATTATTCTCAACCTGATGTCCAATGCGGTCAAATTCAATGAGCCGGGTGGTCAGGTGATTGTGTCGAGCGTGTTGAGCGAAAGCCATCAGGCGGTGATCCGTGTGCGCGACACCGGAATCGGCATGAACGAGGCCGAGCTCATCGCCGCGCTCGAACCGTTCCGTCAAGTGTCGGGGAAGCGCGGCGTGGGCGGAACGGGCCTGGGCCTGCCCCTGACCAAGGCGCTGGTCGAGGCCAACAAAGCCCGCTTTTCAATCAACAGCCGGAGGGAACAGGGCACGCTGGTCGAGCTGACGTTTCCCATCGCGCACGCCGCCGCGGCTCAATAGTCAGCCTGCTGCTTGTGGCGCCTCTATTTGCGCGCGACCATGAATGAGACTGCCGCTGGCCAGCCTATGGCGCGGCTAGAGCATTTTTCGGTTGATTTGAATCGGCAGGCTTTTTTTAACGGATTCCCAAGGGCTTTGAATTGAGCGAGTCTTCGCGGATTGATATGCGGAGGCC